>Ga0102953_1001819_pt1 | contig 13277 bp, 12 predicted proteins | sample SalPon2A_C_D2_MG_FD_78509 | JGI IMG/M metagenome (GOLD analysis project Ga0102953, IMG submission 78509) | Soil microbial communities from South San Francisco under conditions of wetland restoration - Salt Pond MetaG R2A_C_D2_MG | ecosystem: Environmental > Terrestrial > Soil > Wetlands | place... | reverse complement strand
GGCTCCCGCGGAACTTGTTGAAATGTGCGAGGGGTTTCTCGATTACGCCCGTCGTCACCAGCGCATCATTGAACGCTTCGGCCGTTTCCCCCACCGCAACGAGGTTCTCGGACGCCACTCCTCGCCCGAGGAGAAGGCTTTCCTCAAGCAGCCCGGGTCATCTTTTTAGGTTCTCCAGAAAAATTCGGCGCTCAGGTCAGGATCAAACCCCAAGGGTCGCGGCCCCTGACGCCGCCCAACCCGTTGCTCGCCCAAGGGGTTGGACCCAAAGGGGGAGTTCTCCCGATATTCCCGGATGAATCGCTTTGTAACCTCATCGGTTGGACCTTTTCGCCGACGGTCGGTCTGAAAAATCACCGCTTTCGATCCACACGCCCTCGATTTCCTGACAATTCCAGTAGTAGACCCAGGCCGTTTGAACCTTTCCGCCGGCAACCCTCGCCCGGACGCGCCGGCGCAGGTAGATGCTGCCGTCCTCGTCCCTGGGGTCGTATTCCTCCAGACGATCGATCCGGCGGAGAGTGGATTCGTAGTGCCGTGGGGCGAGTTCGATCAGGTCCCCCCGGACCGTGTCCTCCCCCGGAAGAAGGTAAGGGTAGCCGCCGTCGACGACGAAGTAGAGACGGCCGGAGACGCTTGCCGGGCTCGTCCGGGACGTTCGCCCCGCGAGGAATCGGAGATAGTTTTTCTCGCCCGGCCGCAGGGTGCCGTAGACGAACAGGGGATGCTGCTCCAGGTTCAAGGTCATGGTGGGGAATCCTTCAGTTCGGCAGCCCTTCCGGCAGCGGACAGATCAACCATTTCAGGATAATCCCGACATTCAACTGGTTCCTGTCTTCAAGAGTAACGCAACAAGCCGAAAAAGATTGAATTTTTTATAAATTAAAATAAAACAATTAGAACAAATGGCATCCTGTTGCTGTTGTGAGAATATTTATCTCTTTTAGTTGGGTTCAACGTTTGCGGGTAGTTATGAAGTTAAGAGGATTGTTTTTATAAAACACTAAGAAAAAGGCTTGCCTCGGCCAGCTCCATGGTATAGAAAAGTATAATTATTGTTCTCAAAGGAAAACCCATGGCCGGTATCCTGATCCGCTGGACGACATTCGGGGTTTTATTGACAGCGCTGGCGCTGTTTTTTCTGGCTACCTCTTTTTCCCGGGCGGCCGCGGTTGTGAACAAGGATCGAGTCAGCCGCCCCGATCCCGGCTTTCTGCTGCACATGGCCCGGTCGGGAAGGACGGCGGCGCAATCTCTTCTGGGCGAAATGTATCTTAAGGGCGAAGAAGTTCCCCAGGATTTCGGAGAAGCCCTGAAGTGGCTCCGGGCGGCGGCCAGCAGCGGCGACGCCGATGCCCAGGAACGGCTCGGATTCATGTATGAAACGGGGAAGGGTGTCGAGCGGGACCCCGATATGGCCGCCAAGTGGTACGGCAAGGCGATGCGGCAGGGACATGTTCTGGCTTACTACAAACTCCATTTCAGCTACGTGGGTGAAATCAATATACCCTAGGAGCAATTTTCGACAAATAGATCCACTATTCGCTCTCAAGTTTGCGAAAATCTGTCCTCGATTCTCCATTTTCTCGTCACGGTCCACCAAATCCGACAGGCTCCTAAGCTTCGCCCATCCGGATCCGGAACTTTCTTTCAACCTGCCTGCCACGGCAGGTTTTTTGTTTCCGGTCCATATTCCATACTGAAGTTTCAAGGCAGAGAGGGATGGAGACGGAGAAGAACATCTCACCGGAGCATGCCGAGGGCGCAGAGAAAAACCTCCGTAGGGTGGGCATGGCCCACCTCGATCCGGAGGGCATTGCCCACACTACAGGACTGGTATTCCGTAGAGCGGAATAAGCGAAGTCCGGTTGCAGCAAAAAGAAAAGGCCCCGGATGGGGCCTTTTCTTTTTGCTTAGGAAGGGAAGCTACTTTTTGTGGCAGTCCTTGCAGCCGGTGGGGCCGGCTTCTTTCTTGTGGCAGTCCTTGCACAGCTTGTGGAAGGCGTCCTTGGCTTTGGGAGCCTCGCCCTCACCGTTGTGGCAGCCCGTGCATTTTGCGTTATCGGTTCCTTTGTGGTGGCAGGTGGTGCAATCGGCGACCTTGGCCTGATGGGCGTGATGGTCGAAGGTGACATTGCCCATCTTGGCTTCGAGGGTGACCGTGGCCGGCCCTTCGGCGGCAACGGCGACGGCGGCCGCAAAGGCGACCAGCATGACGGCGACAAGCAGTCTCTTCATTGTGAAACCTCCTTTGGGGAATTAAATTTGGTTTAATTTAGGTGGAAAGTTAGAAAAAGTCAATACAAAATTGTCGTGTTCGATGCCGCCGGGCAGTCTTTTTATTCTCCTTGACTTACGCATAACCTACGCATAGTCTGAAGTCTGCAAGCATTCACTTTCCGGGAGGCGACGATGTGTCCTCTGACCCCCAGGCAAAAAGAGCTCCTCGACTTCATCGAATCCTTCGTCGAGGAACGAGGTTATCCGCCGACGCAACGGGAGATCGCCCGGGCTTTCGGGTTCCGTTCCCTCGGCACGGTGCAGAACTATCTGGTGCGTCTGGAGCGCGAAGGGGCCCTGGCCCGTGACTGGAACGCCCGGCGCGGACTGCGGCTGCGCCGGCAGGCATCAGGGGGCGCGGAGCTGCCCCTGGCCGGGCTGGTCGCCGCCGGCCGACCGATCGAAGCGGTGGAGAACCCCGATACCATCGAGGTGCCGGCATCGATGGTCGGGCCCGGCGAAAATTTCGTCCTCAGAGTCCGGGGCGACTCGATGGTCGGCGACGGCATCCTCGACGGCGACTACGTGGTGGTGCGCAAGCAGGCGAACGCCGACAGCGGCCAGACGGTGGTGGCCCTGATCGACAACGAGGCAACGGTCAAGCGCTTCTACCGCAGGGCCGGCCGCATCGAACTGCATCCGGCCAACCCCGCCATGGAGCCGATCGTCGTCGCGGGGGACGAGAGCCTGCGCATCGAGGGGGTGGTGGTCGGAGTGATTCGTCATTGTCTCTGACTCTCAGGTGGGCATCGGATAGGATCAAAACCCAGGGGTGGCGGCCCCTGACGCCGCCCAACCCTTTGCTTGCCCAAAGGGTTGGATCCAAAGGGGGAATCCCCCCGATTTCTCCGAATGAGCCATATATTTCCCGGGCGACACTATCGTCGCCGATCTTCCTGGATTTTGGAGACATGGAGCGCGACGTCCTGCATCTTGCCGTTCCTGCTTTTCCCATCGCCCTGGCCCGGCTCTCCGAACCGTCCCTGCGTGGCCGGCCGGTGGCGGTCGCCCCCGGTCACTCGGCACGAGCCCTGGTCCAGTGCGTCTCCAGCGAGGCCCGGGCCGAGGGGGTGGAGGAGGGGATGTCCGTGCGCCGGGCCCGGCAGTTCTGCCCCGCCCTCTCTCTGCTGCCGCCCGATCCGGCGGCGCTGTCGCGCGGCACGGCAGAGCTTCTTACACTCTTTTCCAGCTACACGCCGGTGACGGAGCCGGCGCGGTCGGGCCATTTCTTTCTCGACCTGACCGGCAGCCGCCGCCTGCTGGGACCGGGGCGGGACGCCGCCATGCGCCTGGAGCGGGAGATCGTCGGCCGGTTGGGGCTGCACGCCAACGTGGGGGTGGCCGGCAACAAGCTGGTTTCGCGCATCGCCGCCGGTTGTCTGGACAAGCCGGGGATCTGCGACGTGCTGCGCGGCAGCGAGGCGGGTTTCATCGCTCCCCTGCCGGTGGGCGTTCTGCCCGGCGTCGGCCGGGCGCGGCAGGCGCTGCTCCTGCGGGAGCTCAACCTGCGCCGGGTCGAGGAGATCGCGGCTCTCGGCATCGGTCCCCTGCGGCTGGCCTTCGGGGCCTTCGCGCCCCTGCTCCATCAGCGCGCCCACGGCATCGATCCTTCTCCCGTGCAGCCGCCCCGGCGAAGCCCGCAGGTCAGCGAGGAGAGCGTCCTGCCGCGGGCGGAGAACGACGATGCCTGGCTGCTCGCGGAGCTCTGCCGCCTGGTCGAGGGGTGCGGTCGGCGCCTGCGCCGGCAGGGGCGGGGGACCCGGCGGCTGACCCTGACGGTGACCTATGCCGACGGCATGTCGCAGCAGGCCGTCGCCTCGCCGGAGGTTCCCCTCTGTGGCGACCTCGAACTCTTTCCCCTTGCCGAGGAGCTCTTCGACCGGGCCGGCCGGCGCCGGCTGCGGGTCCGCTCGATGCGCCTCGACTGTGGCCGTCTGGTGGTGCCCGACCGGCAGCTCGACCTCTTTGCGGCCGCCGACGGCCCGGACAGACTGCAGGAATCTCTCGACCGGCTGCGCGACCGCTACGGCATGGCGGCCGTGCGCTGGGGGCGCAGCCTCGGCGCATGAACACCTTCACCCATCTGCACGTCCACTCCGCCTACTCGCCCCGCTGGGGCATCCACGGCATCGAGGAGCTGTGCGCCGCCGCCCGCGCCATGGGCGCGACAAAGCTGGCGCTGACCGATCGCAACGGTCTCTACGGCATTCCCCGCTTCGTCGAGGCGGCGCGGCGCCGCGGCCTGGCGCCCATCGTCGGCGCCGAGGTGGTGACGGACCGGCACCGGGCGGTACTGCTCGTCCGCGACGATGAGGGCTACGCCAACCTCTGCCGCCTCCTCTCCGCCCGGCACGGCGACGCCGACTTCGATCTCTGCCGCCATCTGGTCGAGGAGCACCGGGGACTCTCCGTTCTTACCGATGACGCCGCAGTCGTCGAGGCCCTGCGCCGCTCCACCGCCGCCGATCTCTTCGTCGAGCTCTCGCCCGGACACGGCATGGAGCGCGCCCTGGCGCTGGCGCGGCGCACGGGGCTGCCGCCGGTGGCGACCAGCCGGGCGGTGATGCTGAAGCCGGACGATTTCGAACTGCACCGCGTGGTGCGGGCCATAGCCCTCAATACCAAGCTGTCGCGCCTGCGACCCGGCGACACCGCCGGCGCCGGCGACCTGCTGCTGTCGCCGCAGCGCCTGCGCGACTTCTTTCCCCACTGCCCCGAGGCCCTCGACAACGCCGGCCGTATCGCCGCCGCCTGCAAGAACGACTGGGGAAGCTCCGGCCCCGTCTTTCCCGCCTTCGAAGGGCTCGACGCCCGGGAGGCCTTCGCCGTTCTGGCGCGCCGCGCCGAGGAGGGCGCGCGCCGGCGCTACGGGCGCGTCGATCGCGCGGTGCGGGCGCGGCTCGACAAGGAGCTGGCGATCATCGGCGAGAAGGGCTTCGCCCACTATTTCCTCGTTGTCGAGGAGATTGCCCGGCAGTCGCCGCGCACCTGCGGCCGGGGCAGCGCCGCCGCCTCGCTGGTCGCCTACTGCCTGGAGATCACCCACGTCGACCCGGTGCGCCACAACCTCTTCTTCGAGCGCTTCCTCAATCCCGGCCGGGTCGATCCCCCGGATATCGACATCGACTTTCCCTGGGATGAGCGCGACGCCGTTCTCGATTTCGCCTTTGCCCGCTACGGCGGCGGCCGGGCGGCGATGGTCGCCAATCAGATCGGCTTCAAGGGGCGGGCCGCCGTGCGCGAGGTGGCCAAGGTCTTCGGCCTGCCGGCGGCGGAAATCAAGAGCGTCACCTCCCGCATATCCGGCTACTGGAAGGCGGAACAGACCGTCGACGCGGTCGGCCGCCATCCCCTCTTTCGCGGCGAGACGCTCGGCGAGGACTGGCAACGCGTGCTGCGCCTGGCCGGCCGTCTGCGCGGCCAGCTGCGCCACCTCTCGCTGCACTGCGGCGGCCTGGTGGTGGTGCCGGACGAGATCCGCCGCTACGTGCCGGTGGAGGTCTCGGCCAAGGGACTGCCGGTGATCCAGTGGGAGAAGGACCAGGCCGAGGCGGCCGGGCTGGTCAAGATCGACATCCTCGGCAACCGCTCCCTGGCCGTCATTCGCGACGCCCTGGAGGCGGTCCGACGCAACACGGGCACCGGGATCGACTACGCCGCCTGGCGGCCCCTGGAGGACGGGAAGACCCGCCGGCTGCTGCGCACCGGCCGCACCATGGGCTGCTTCTACATCGAGTCGCCGGCGACCCGCCAGCTGCTGCGCCGGATGTGGGGGGAGGAGCCCGAGCCGGTCACCCTGGAACGCGACCTCTTCGAGCACCTGGTGATGGCCTCCTCGATCATCCGCCCGGCGGCCAACGCCTTTATCCGCGAGTTCGTCGCCCGCATGCGCGGCCGTCCCTGGCGGCACCTGCACCCGCGGCTCGAAGGCGTTCTCGACGAAACCTACGGCCTCGCCGTCTACCAGGAGCAGATCACCCAGCTGGCGATGGCCCTGGCCGGGTTCTCGGTCACCGAGGGCGACCGCCTGCGCAAGATCCTCAGCAAGAAGGACAAGGCGCAGAGGCTGGCCGACTACCGGGAGAAATTCCTCGCCGGCGGCTGCCGCAATGGCATCGCGGTGCGGACCCTGCGGACGATCTGGGAGCAGATCCTCTCCTTTTCCGGCTACTCCTTCTGCAAGCCCCATTCGGCCTCCTACGCCCTGGTCAGTTGCAAGGCGGCCTGGCTCAAGGCCAACTACCCGGCCGAGTTCATGGCCGCGGTGATCGCCAACCGCGGCGGCTTCTATTCGCCCCTGGCCTACCTCTCCGAGGCGCGGCGGATGGGGCTCGAGGTGCTGCCGCCCGATATCAACGACAGCGCCTACGCCTATACTGGGGCCGGCGAGGCGGTCCGCATCGGCCTTATGCAGATCCGCGGGCTCTGCCGCCAAGGCGCCGAGGCCCTGCTCGAAGAGCGGCAGAGGAAGGGGGATTTTCCCAGCTTCCGGGATTTCCTCAATCGGGTCTCCCTCGATGCGGCCGACGTCCGGCGGCTGATCCGGGCCGGCTGCTTCGACGACGTCGAGGGCCGCGAGCGGCGCCCGGCCCTGGTCTGGGAGCTGCTGCGCTTCCACGGCCGCTTCGATCGCAGCGGCTCCGGCCTTCTCTTCAAGGAGTCGGCCGCCGAGCTGCCCCGGCCGGAGCCCTACGACGAGTCCACCGTCCTGCGCCAGGAGCTGGAGGCCCTCGACATGCTCGTCTCCCGCCATCCCCTCGATCTCTACCGGCGGAAGATCGCCCGCCTGCGGCCGGTGCCGGCGGCCGAGCTCGGCCGCTGGGCCGGTCGCTACATCACCGTCGTCGGCTGGTGGGTGACGGGCAAGACCGTCGCCACCGCCGAAGGCCGGCCGATGGAGTTCGTCTCCTTCGAGGACACCACGGCCATTTTCGATGCCACCTTTTTTCCCAAGGCCTACGAGAGGTTCTGCCGGCGTCTCTCTCGCCATCGCCCTTACCTGCTCAAGGGAAAGGTAGAGGAGGAGTTCGGGGTGGCGACCCTGACGGTGGAATGGGTCGATTTCCTTGATCGGGATTGAATTCGGGCGGGGAAAAAGAGGGTCGGAGCAGGGGGAAGAATGCAATGTCTGCATGCCGGATGTGAAAATTTTGCCGGTTTTTCGAAAAAAATAGGATCCCCCAGGAAATTTCGGGCATCGGTTCAAAACCAAGACCCAGGGGTCGCGGCCCCTGACGCCGCCCAACCCTTTGCTCGCTCAAAGGGTTGAATCCAAAGGGGGCGTTTCTTCCCCGATTATCCCGGATGAACCAATAAAAAAGGCCCACCAGTCGGCGGGCCTTTCGATTTGGAATGAAGGTTGTGATCTCTTCTCTACCAGAACCGTACCCGGCCGGTATCGACGTGGACGAAACGCGATTCGGGATAGTAGCCGACGCCGCCGGCTTTCAGGGAGAGAGCGGCTTTGCGCAGGTCGGTTGTGGAAATGCCGGGAATGCGGATATCCGAGGCCTTGCCGCGCATGTGCAGGCTGCCCTTGGCCACGCCGCTGCTGTTGTGGCGCAGCAGGTTGTTGGTCTGCGGCGAGCGGTAGCCGGAGATGATATGGAGGGGCTTATCGGTGCCGAGAGTCCGGCGCAGGTCGTAGAGCAGGTCGAACAGCACCGGGTCCATCTCGATTTCCGTGCCGGTCCGGTGGTCGCGCAGGATGTAGTTGATCTCCTCGATGGATTCGGGGTTGTAGTGTCCGTCGGCCCAGAAGACAGCCTTTTTAAGGGATTCGCCGGTATGGGTGTTGTAGAAGGAGAGGCGTTTTTCCGGCTCCGCGCCGGCGGTGATTTTCGCCAGGGCGTTGACCGGCAGGGTCAGGCCGGCGGCAGCGATCAGGCCGGCTTTGAGAAAGGAGCGGCGGGTGAAGTTTTTCTTTTCGAAGCAAAAGGAATCAGACTGCATGGGTACCGTCTCTTGCTATTTGGGTTCTCGGATTGAGGATTCGGTCGCTTTTTAATGCAATGCCGGTGCCAGAAAAGCACGGTAGTACGGAGGGTTGTTGCGCCAGGGCCGGGTTGCGGGGTGAAATGGGGGAAGCGAACCGTCCGAGGCAGGTCGCGATTTACGGAGAGAGTCAAAAAGGGCTGCGCCGTTTGGCGCAGCCCTTGTCCGATTCTGGAGCCGCCCATCGGATTTGAACCGACGACCTACTGATTACGAATCAGTTGCTCTACCAGCTGAGCTAGGGCGGCTTACGCAATCGAGGTCCAACTATTTAACGCAAAATGGACAGGATGTCAATCGGATTCCGGGGCCGTCGGCGCCGGCGAGGATAGGGGGTGGGGACCTATTCCGCCTCGAATTTGTAGCCCACGCCGTACACCGAGTGGATCAGCTCACGACCGGGGGCGGCCTGATGAATCTTGCGGCGCAGCTTGTTGATGTGGCTGTCGATGGTGCGGTCGCTGACGATGCGCCGGTCGGGATAGATGCCGTCCATGAGCTGGGTACGGCCGAAGATGCGTCCCGGCCGGCTGGCGAGCAGGTGCAGCAGCTTGAACTCGACGGCGGTCAGGTCGAGGGGGCAGCCGTCGAGAACGGCCCGGTAGGCCGCCTCGTCGAGTTCCAGGCCCTGGGCGTGAAGGGTGGTGCCGCCGGAGCGGCGCAGCACCGCCTTGACCCTCGCCACCACCTCCCGCGGACTGAAGGGCTTGCAGATGTAGTCGTCGGCGCCAAGCTCCAGGCCGAGAAGGCGATCGATCTCCTCGATGCGGGCGGTGATCATGATGATCGGCACGGTGGAAAAGCTACGGACTTCCTTGCAGATCTCCATGCCGTCCCTGCCCGGCAGCATCAGGTCGAGAAGGATCAGGTCGGGGACGCTTTCACGCACTCTGGGAACGACCTCCAGGCCATTCTCGAGTCGGTGCGTTTCGAAGCCGGCCTGGTGCAGGTAATCGCCGAGCAATTCGGCGAGCTTCGGTTCGTCCTCGACGATCAGGATCGCTCCGTTCATGCTTTTCCCTCCTTGCCGGGCAGTTCGATCTTTATCCACAGCCCCCCGAGGGAGGAGTGGTCGGCGGTGATCGTCCCGCCGTGGGCCTCGACGATGTTGCGGCAGATCGACAGCCCGAGGCCGGCTCCGCCGGTGGCCCGGCTGCGCGAGCCCTCCACCCGGTAAAGCCGTTCGAAGAGTCGTTCCAGGTCGGTCGTGGAGACCCCCGGCGCGCTGTCCTCCAGATCGATCACGATCCTTCCCGAGGAGCAGCCGAGGTGGAATGCCAACCTGCCTCCGGGGTCGGTATACTTGAGGCTGTTTTCGAGCAGGTTGGTCAACAGCTGGTTCAGCCGCGCCCGGTCGCCGTGGAACAGGGCTTTGCCCGTCGGGGGAAGTTCGAGTTCGAGGGCGATCTCCTTCTGGTCGAACCGCGGCCGCAGCGCTTCGACGACCTGGTCGGCTACTTCGACTAGGTCGAGTGGCTCCTTGCGGTAGTTGAGCGCCCCCAGGTCGGAGAGGGAGAGCTGGTAGAGATCGTCCACCAGTCGTGCCAGCTGCAGCACTTCGCCATGCAGCGAGGCCAACGCCTGCGGCGACTGGGGCCGCACCCCGTCCTGCAACGCCTCGATCTCGCCGCGCAGCACCGCCAGGGGGGTGCGCAGCTCGTGAGAGATGTCCGCCACCCATTGGCGGCGGTCCTTCTCGTTCTGCCCGAGGGCGAGGGCCAGGGCGTTGAAGTCGCGGGCGAGCTGTCCCAGTTCGTCGTCGGAATCGACGGGTACCCGGAAGTCGTATTCCCCGGCGCCCAGGCGGCGGGTGCCCGCCGCCAGGGCCCGGATGGGCCGGACCAGGCGGTTGGCCAGGGGCAAGGCAAGCAGGGCGGATACGACCAGCATGAGGGCGGCGACGAGGCCGAAGGCGAGTTTCTGCTCCCGGATGAAGCGCAGCTGGCGGACGTCCGAGAAACGTTTCTTCGGCACAAGGCCCAGGTAGCCGACCACGTCCCCGTTATGGGTCAGCGGCATCAGGTCGACTTCCCCGGCCTTCTCGTGCGGACCGAACACCGGCCGACGGTCGGCGTCGAGCAGCAACAGCCGCATGACGAACAGATTGGCCATGCGCGGCGGTAGGTGCTCGGGCAGGGGGCGTACGGGCCGGTGGGAATCGAAGGTTTCTTCCCTGTCGGGCGGATGGATATGTTTTTCAAGGCGCCTGATCATTCCCCGCTTTTCGGGAAATGCCCGCTCCAGCAATCTGAACAGGGCATCGGAATCTTCCCGCAAAAAGTCCCAGCTGCCCGTCCGGTCGAAGGCCGTTTCGAACTCCACCGCTACCCGCTCCAGTCGGTCCTGGTCGAGAGTATTGACGTACTGCAGAAAGCCGCGGCTGACGCTCCATTGCATGATCAGGAACATGCCGATGGCGACGATGCCGGTGGCGGCGAGCAGCGAGAAGAAGAGCCGATATCGAATGCCGAGCTTCATGGAGTTTTCCGTGACGGATAATCCGTGTTGAATGTTGCTTTCTTTTTTACTAGCACAGAAACCGGGGAAAATTAAACAGGAACCGCGCGGGCGGGATGCATTTCCATATTTCTTCCACATTTCCTGCAAATTGCCCTGATATTCCTTTAGACAAAAGGGGATGTGAAGCGGGGCTCCGAACCAGGAAGTTCCATCTTGGGCTAACCCTCCGGCGAGAGTCCGGAGAAACGAAAGGAGAAGGTCATGAAAAGTCAGATCCTCATTATCGCCGCCATGGCGGCCCTGGTGCTCGGCGCATCACTTCCTGCCGTCGCCGCCGATCCGACGGCAGGACCGAAAGCCGGGGTCGCGACAGGTCAACCGGATAACGGCAATCCGCCCTCAAAGGGGTATTACGGGGAGCGGCGCTTCGAGCGTATGGCCGAAGCCCTTGGTCTGAGCGAAGAACAGAAGGCGGAGATCAAGGCCATCCGGGCCGAGGAGAGGCAGGCGTGCCGGCCGCTGCGGCAGCAGATGCGCGAGGACCGCGAGCAGCTTCGCGCGCTGGTTGAAGCATCCAGGTTCGACGAGGCGGCAGTCCGCGCTCTGGCCGAAAAGCAGTCCGGTGCCCGCATCGAGATGATCGTCTCCAAGGCCCGGATGTGGCACCGCATCAACGCGGTCCTGACCCCCGAGCAGCGCGAAAAGGCCAAGGCGCTACGTCCGCCGATGGGCAAGAGGGGCGGGCGGCACCATCACGGACCGCGGGAGTGGTAGGAGGATTCCCTTCGGGGATCGATCGGTGTTCAACGGGAAAACGCCCCTTCACGGGGCGTTTTCTTTTTCGGTCTAGGAGGCTGTCGGACTATCCATGAGCCGGCTGCAAATTCGGCTGCTTGGCCCATATCTCCCCTCTCCCATCGAGGGAGAGGGAGACGTAACCCCGTTATTGGGGGGGGTAAGCCTTCAGCTGAGCAGGTCGGCCATGATCGCCATCGCCGCCCGACGGCCGTCGGCGGCGGCGGTGACGGCCAGGTTGGCGCCGCGCTGGCAGTCGCCGCCGGCGAAGACCTTCTCGTTGGTGGTGCGCCCGGTGGCGGTGTCGATGACGATCTCTCCCCATTTGCCGGTCTCGACGCCGGCGTCGGCAAAATAAACGTGCCCCTCAATGTCGAAGCCGAGGGCCATGATGACCGCGTCGGCCGGAACGCTGTGGTCGCTGCCGGCGACCTCGGTGATCCGGCGGCGACCGTCGGGGCCGGGCTCGCCGAGTTCGGTGTTCACCGCGTCGATGCCGACCAGGGTTCCTTCCCCGTCGATGACCACCCGCTTCGGCGCCTCGTGGAACATGAACTCGACCCCTTCCTCGACGGCGTTGAGATATTCCTTGCGGCTGCCGGGCATGTTGGCCTCGTCGCGCCGGTAGAGGCAGGTGACCTTGGCCGCTCCGTCGCGCACGGCGGTGCGCAGGCAGTCCATGGCGGTGTCGCCGCCGCCAATGACGACGATGCGCTTGCCGAGTACGCCGAAGCGCTCCATCCAATCCCGGCCGTAGGAGCGGCGCTGCATGTTGGTGAGGAACTCCATCGCCAGGAAGACCTGGGGGTGGTCCTCCTCGGGAATGCCGGCGAGCTTGCCGTTGGTTGCCCCGACGCCGAGGAAGACGGCATCGTATTCGTCCAGCAGTTCGGCGAAGGGTTTGTCGTGACCGATTTCGGCATTGAGATGCAGCGTCAGGCCGGCATCCTTGAGGATGGCGATGCGGTTCCGGACGATTTTCTTGTCGAGCTTGAAGCCGGGGATGCCGTAGGTGAGCAGCCCGCCGGGAAGATCCGAACGCTCGTACATGTCGACCCCGATGCCGGCGCGCAGCAGGAAGTGGGCGCAGCTGATGCCGGCCGGCCCCGAGCCGACGACGGCCACCTTCTTGTCGGTGGTGATGCCTGGGAAGGGCAGCCGGTAACCGGCGGCGAAGCCGAGATCGGTGATCGAGGCCTCGATCGGCCCGATGGTGATGGCGCCGTAGCCGTCGTTGAGGGTGCAGGCCCCTTCGCATAGACGGTTGTGGGGGCAGATGCGTCCGAGGACCTCGGGGAAGGGCGAGGTCTCGTTGGAGAGCAGGAAAGCCTTCTTCAGGTCTTTCTCGGCGACCGCCTCCAGCCACTGCGGTATGTAATTGTTCAGGGGACAGCCGATGGTGGTGCAGAAGGGGTCGCCGCATTGCACGCAGCGCTCGGCCTGGCGGGCGACCATCCGGCTGTTGTAGAACTCGTAAATCTCGTCGAAGGTATATATCCGCCGGCTGACGTCTTCTTTTTCGGGGTCCTGGCGGTTGGTCTCGATGAATCCTTGCATTTCTTTTCCTTCGGAAAAAGTCTTGAGTTTCAAGTTTTCAGTTTTTGAATCAACTAATAACTCATAACTAGGGATTCCTGAACAATTATTATCAAGCCGGTCACCATCACGGCCTATGCTCTTTGACAATAAATCCGCAACGGTGGCAATGACCCGTTAAGCAACAAATTCTGACGTCTGAGCGCAATCTC
>Ga0102953_1001818_pt1 | contig 13278 bp, 8 predicted proteins | sample SalPon2A_C_D2_MG_FD_78509 | JGI IMG/M metagenome (GOLD analysis project Ga0102953, IMG submission 78509) | Soil microbial communities from South San Francisco under conditions of wetland restoration - Salt Pond MetaG R2A_C_D2_MG | ecosystem: Environmental > Terrestrial > Soil > Wetlands | place... | reverse complement strand
GCGCGTTCTCGAGCGCGAGGGGGCGTTCGCCCCCTGGCACCGCGACCTCCGGGCACGGCTCAACGCCCTCGAATCGGCAAGGGTCGCAGCCAGCCGCCACCTTCTCGCGCGCCGGCTCGACGAGATCCAATCCTGGTGGCGGAGAGCGGAGAGCGCCGACAAGGAAGACCTGCGCAGCGAGGTGCGCCACCTGGCGCTTGCCATGGCGGCGAGCAGCGCTGGAGTCTTGCTTCTGGAGCAGAGCGCCTGGGAGCTCGAGCGCGGCAGCGCCTCCCCTAGCCTCTTCCTCGCCGACCTCTTCGCGGCGCGATGCCTACCCCCGCTCCCCGCCGAGCCGGCGGCGGGCGCGGCGGTCGCCAAGAACCTGCGGCGGGCGCTGAGCGAGCCGCTTGAGTAGGCTAGCTCCAGAATGCTGATCAGGGCACGGCACCGCCAGCTGGCGAGCGGCAACCGGAACCGCGTAGGCTGGCAACACCCCCGACCGTCGTCATTCCAGCCTCCATCGCTCACGTACCTCGGGTCCCCGCCAAGCGGGCAGGGACCCGAGGAAACCGCTTCGAAGACCTTCTAGCTCTGCTGGGCGCGAGCCGCCGCCAGGCGCGCAATCGGGACGCGGTACGGCGAGCACGAGACATAGTCGAGGCCGACGCCGTCAAAGAACTCGACCGATCGCGGGTCGCCCCCGTGCTCTCCGCACACTCCCAGCTTTATGTTGCTTCGGCTCTCTCGCCCGCGCGCCACGGCAAGACGTACCAGCTGCCCTACTCCATCGACGTCGATCGAAGCGAACGGGTCGTCCGGAAGGATGCCGTCCGCGATATAGCGGGGCAAGAAGCTGCCGACATCGTCACGCGAAAATCCGAAGGTCATTTGCGTGAGATCGTTGGTGCCGAAAGAGAAGAAATCAGCATACGTGGCGATCTGATCGGCGACCAGTGCCGCGCGCGGCACCTCGATCATGGTTCCGATTGGAATCGCGAGCTCGCTGTCTTCCTGCGACAGGACACGAGTGAGCGTCTCCTCGATCATCGACCGCAGCTTTTCCATCTCTGTCTTCGAACCGACCAGTGGAACCATGATTTCCGGCTTGACGTCGATACCCCGACGAGCGAGATTCACCGCCGCGCGGGCGATCGCTTCGACCTGCATGACGTAGATGTCCGGCGCCGTGAGACCGAGCCTGCAGCCACGATGACCGAGCATCGGGTTCGTTTCGGAGAGACGGTCGACCACATCCGCGAGCTGTCCGGCCTCCATGCCCATCTGGGAAGCCAGCTCAGCGATCGCCCGCTCGCCTTTGGGAAGAAACTCGTGCAAGGGGGGATCGAGGAGGCGCACGGTCACCGGCAGAGCCGCCATCGCCTCGAAGATCCCCTCGAAATCCGACTGCTGCATGGGGAGCAGGTGCTCGAGAGCTCGTTCCCGCTCCTCCTGATTCGCAGCCACGATCGCCTGGCGCACCCAACCGATTCGCTCTTCATCGAAGAACATGTGCTCGGTGCGGCAGAGCCCGATACCTTCGGCGCCGAACGCCCGCGCCACCTTGGCGTCGGCGGGAGTATCGGCATTCGTTCGTACATCCAGCCGGCGCAAATCGTCGGCCCAGTCGAGCAAACGGGTGAACGCCTTCGACACCGGGGTCTCCTCCCGGCCCTCCATCAGAACCTGGAGAACCTCCGACTCGCGCGCAACGAGACTTCCAGCCAGGACCTCTCCCGTCGAGCCATCTATCGACACCTCATCGCCTTCGCGCAAGACCCGATCGTCGACTCGAATCTCATTCGCTTCCTCGTCGACTCTCAGGGAGCCGGCCCCAACCACGCAGGGCTTCCCCAAGCCGCGCGCAACCACGGCTGCATGGGAGGTCATTCCTCCCCGGGCGGTCAGGATTCCGGCGGCGGCATGCATCCCGACGATGTCCTCGGGCGAGGTCTCGGCGCGCACCAGAATCACGCTCCCCTCCGTCGCCATCTCGGCGGCGCGCTCGGCGGAGAGGGCAATGCGTCCGGAAGCGGCTCCCGGACCGGCGGGGAGCCCCTCGGCGACCCGGTCTCCGCGGTCGATCGCCTCCTTCTTTTGGTCGAGGTCGAAGACCGGCGCCAGTAGCTGGCTGAGCTGCTCGGGCTCGACCCTCAGCACCGCCTCGGAGGACTCGATCAATCCCTCGTCCACCATGTCGACGGCGATACGCACGGCGGCGAAGCCGGTGCGCTTGCCGTTGCGCGTCTGCAACATGTACAAGCGCCCGCCGTCTACGGTGAACTCGACGTCCTGCATGTCGCGTCGCTCCTTCTCGAGCTTGCGGCAGACATCCTCGAGAATGCGATAGGCGGGAGCGAACTGGCCGGACATGCCGCCGTTTTCCGCCTCCGGGGTGATCGACTGAGGAGTGCGAATCCCGGCCACCACGTCTTCTCCCTGCGCGTTGATCAGATACTCCCCGAAGATACCCTTCTCTCCGGTCGCGGGGTTGCGCGAGAACGCCACCCCGGTGGCGCAGTCGTCACCCCGGTTCCCGAAGACCATGACCTGCACGTTGACCGCCGTTCCCATGTCGTTGGAGAGGCCCTGCAATCGACGGTACTCGCGGGCCCGGCGATTGTCCCAGCTCTCGAAGACCGCGGTGATGGCGCCCCAGAGCTGCTCCTTCGGATCCGTGGGGAACGGCTTGCCGTGTTCCGCGATCTTCGCCTTGTAGGCGGAGATCACCTCAAGGAGGGCATCGCTCGACAGCTCGGCATCCGTCTCCACGCCCTGCCGGTCGCGCGTCTCTTCGAGAACCTTTTCGAACTCGGAATGCGGCACCTTCAAGACCACGTCGCCGTACATCGACAGCAGGCGCCGATAGCAGTCGCACAGGAACCGAGAGTCGGCACCGGCAGCGATCGCCTCCTCGATGATCTCGTCGTTGAGGCCCAGGTTGAGAATCGTGTCCATCATCCCGGGCATGGAGACGGGCGCGCCGGAACGCACGGAGACCAGCAGCGGGTCCTTCCCGTTTCCAAAGGTCTTGCCATGCTCGCGCTCGACGCGGGCCAGATTCTGCGCCACCTCGTCCTCCAGGCCGGCGGGATAGTTACCGTCGTTCTGTTGATAGAAGCGACAAATCTCGGTGCTGATGGTGAACCCGGGCGGCACCGGAATGCCCAGCTGGCTCATCTCGGCCAGCCCGGCTCCCTTGCCTCCCAGAAGGCTCTTGTCAGGCTTACCCTCCACGGCTCCGTCGCCACCAAAGGGAAACACATATCGCTGCGACATAACTCTCCTTTTCTTCGCTTTGAACCGATTTGATTCTTGATCTCAGGCGCCTTCGTCGTTCTCTTCCATGGAGCGATTCTCACGCGCCCGCTGTTCCGCCTTGTCGACCACGATCGAGGTCAACTCGGCAACTCTTCCAAACGTTCGTTCGATGGACTGAAGCATCGCGATACGGTTGCGTCGGAGCTCGACGTCCTCGTCCATGACCAATACTTCGACGAAGAAGCGGTCGAGGACGTCGGCGAATCCGGCAATCGCGCGAAGCGCCGTGGCGTAGTCCCGACTCTCCGCGCTCTCCTCGACCCGCTTGCGCAACGCTCCGGCCGCGGCGTGGAGGTCCCGCTCCGCCTGATCGACGAATAGGCTCTCCGCAACCGGGCGCTCGGTCTCATCTCCGACGATATTGGCGATTCGTTTGGCCGCCAGCGCCACTTCGAGGAAGCCCGGCTCCTCCCGCACGGCATGGAGGGCCTCGACACGAGCCCGGGTATCGGGCAGGTCCGAGTCTCCGGCAGCCAACGCAGCCTCGATTTCGTCATACTCGAAACCTTCGCGCCCGAGCAAGAAGCGCAGGCGGTCGCGAAGAAACGGACGGACTCGCTCGAGCACTTCTTCACCGCTCAGCTCCAAGCGATTGCCGTATAAACGCACGGCGCGAGCCGCCAGCAGGTCCAGATCGATGGAAAGCTTCCCTTCGAGAACAATCCGCACCGCGCCCTGTGCGCTGCGCCGCAAACCGAAGGGATCCTTGCTGCCAGTAGGCTGATGCCCGGCGCCAAACAGACCCGCGAGAGTGTCGAGGCGATCCGCCAGGCCCACCGCGAGCCCGCTCCTGGTGCGCGGCAGCGGGTCTTCGGTGCCGGCTGGCAGGTACTGGTCGTAAATCGCCTCCCAAACCGCCTCCGGGTGCCCCTCGAGTCGCGCGTAAATCCCTCCCATGACGCCCTCGAGCGAGGTGAACTCCTTGACCATCTCGCTGCTCAGGTCCGCCTTGAGGAGACGGGCCGCCTGAAGGACGTCTTCGAGCTCCTCTTTCCAGCCCAGCTGCTCAACTACGGTGCGTGCCAGTGCCGCTACCCTCTCGGTCTTATCCGCGTAGCTGCCGAGACGGTCATGAAAACTGAGGTGCGACAGACTCTCGGCGCGCTCGATCAATCGCACCTTGCGGTCCTCGTCGAAAAAGAACCGCGCGTCGGCGAGACGTGCCCGCACCACCCATTCATTTCCCAGGCGAACGCGGTCGCTGGGATCGTCGGGGCGATCCATGACGGTGAGAAAGGCGGGCAGCAGGCCGCTTTCGCGCTCCACGGTGAACGCGCTCTGGTGATCCCGCAAGCTCGTGGTCAGGACTTCCCGCGGCAGATCTAGATACGCCGGGTCGAAATGTCCGACCACAAGCCCCGGGACTTCACATACCGCGGCCAAGCGATCCAACAAATCCTCGTCGGGAACCAGACTCCCGTTCAGGGAACGTGCCGCCGTCTCCATCTTTTCGGAGAGAATTCGCCGTCGTTCCGCGAAGCTCGGCACGATCCCCCTACTCTCGAGCTTTCGCTCCCAGTCCCTCACTCCACGCACGGCGAAGGTCCGCGGAGAGAGAATGGGATGCCCCGCCGACCTCACGTCACTCTCGATACCAAAGAGCGAAAACGGTACGACTTCGCCGGAGAAGAGGGCCAGGATGGCGTGAATGGGTCGAGCCCAAGGTCCCGAGCTCGCCCCCCACTTCATCGTCTTGGGCCACGGGATCTCGGTCAAGGCGCGGGGCAGAAGCTCTGCGAGGATCTCGCGGGTCGGCTTGCCGGCGATCGACTGGCGGGCGACGAGATACTCGCCTTTCCCGTCCCGCTCGACGCGTTCCAGAGCAGCGGGATCGACGCCACATCGCTTAGCAAAGCCCAACAGGGCGGACGTCGGATTGCCGTTCTCATCGAAGGCCACCGTGGTCGGAGGCCCGAAGACGGTCTCTTCGCGGTCCTTTTGCGCTTCCGGCAGCCCGCGGACGATCACCGCGAGCCGGCGGGGAGTGAAGCGCGTCTCGATCTCTTTCGGCGGCAGGTCGCGAGCGATCAGCTCTTCGAAGAGCCTGGTGCTCAGAGCGCGGATGCCGGAGCGCAGCATGCGCGCCGGGATCTCTTCCGAACGTACCTCGAAGAGGAGCTCACCGCGCGGCATCGCCCGCCTCCTCGACCATCCGCACGTCGCCGCCTCCGCCCGAGGTCCCGCTCCCGAGCAGGGGAAAGCCCAGCCGCTCCCGGCTCGCGATATACGTCGCCGCACAGGCCACCGCCAGGTTTCGCACCCGTTTGATCAGCGCAACCCGCTCGGTGGCCGACACCGCGCCGCGAGCATCGAGGAGATTGAACAGGTGCGAGCACTTGAGGGCACATTCGTAGGCGGGGATCACGAGGTCCGCGTCGAGACAGCGCTCGGCTTCGCGCTCGAATCCGGCGAACTGCTCGCCCAGGAAGTCGACGTCGGCAAGCTCGAAGTAATAGCGGGACATCTCGACCTCGTCCTGATGCCGCACTCCTCCATAGCTCGGACCACCAGGAACCCAGTCGATGTCATAGACGCTCTCGGAGAGCGTCAGGAACATCGTGATCCGCTCGAGACCGTAGGTGATCTCGACGCTGATCGGTTCCAGCTCGAGCCCCCCGGCCTGCTGAAAGTACGTGAACTGTGAGATCTCCATTCCGTCCAACATGACCTGCCAGCCCACTCCCCAAGCGCCGAGGGTTGGTGCTTCCCAGTTGTCCTCCTCGAAGCGCAGGTCGTGCACCGCGAGGTCGATGCCCATAGCCTCGAGGCTGGCCACGTATGCCTGCTGGACATCCTCCGGCGCCGGTTTGAGAATGACCTGAAACTGATAGTGCTTGCCCAGACGGAAAGGATTCTCGCCATAGCGCGCATCTGCCGGGCGCCGCGAAGGTTGCACGTAGGCAACCCGCCAAGGCTCGGGGCCGAGAACGCGCAGGAAGCTGTCCGGGTGCATCGTTCCCGCCCCCACCTCCAAGTCGTACGGCTGCGCCAGCACGCAACCTCGTTCGCCCCAATATCCCGACAAATTCAGAATGAGATCCTGAAAGCTAGTGCTCATGAATGAATCTCCCCACCTGCTATCGCCAGCGAACGACGCATGACTCTATAGCTCTTGAGCTCCTTGCCGAGAAACCGCCGTCGCAGGCGCCGACAGAGATCCTCGATCACCGATAGCGCCGCATGAGCAGGGGGCCGGCGGGCGATCTCGCGCACCGAAGCGCGGGCGCTCGCCTGGAGGAAGCCGAGCACCGGTCCGGCAATCAGGAGCTGCTTCTCCCCCTCGCTACAGCGGAGGCAAAGCAGAGCATCGCCCCCCTCGGGCAGTGCCGCCTCGCCCTGGAGCTCGACGCCACACTGTGGACACTCTACCGGAGGCGGAAAGATCCCCGCCAGACGGAGCACCCAAACCTCAAAATACCGCGTTACGAGGTTGCGATCGAGCCCGCCGGCAAGCGCGCCCAGAGTGGCCTCGAGGAGGCGGCACAGCCTTTCGCTGGCCTCGTTCTCCTGCGCGAACTCCGTCAGGTGCTCGGCCAGATATCCCGCCAAGAGAAGCCCTTCTAGATCGTTCATCACGGCGGCGGGACTGTCCAGGAGCTCCGCCGCGGAAATGCGCGCCAGATCGCTGCCTTCCCGCTCGAACCAGGTGATCCTCACCTTCGCCAAGAGCTGCAACTGGCCCGCGAAACGCGAGTGCTTCCTCCTCGAACCACGCGCCACCCCTCTCTTTTTGCCGTAGTCCGGGGTAAGAAAGGTGACGATCCGGTCCCCCTCTTGAAGGTCGTAGACGTCGAGGATTCTCGCTGCGCTGGTAACGAGGTGCATAGGAACTCTACTGCTCACCTCAGGATCAGATTGATGAGGGTCGTCGCCAGGCCGAAGTAAATGAGGATCCCCAGGATGTCGTTCGAGGTGGTCACCAGAGGCCCGGCGGCCACGGCCGGGTCGATGCCGAGGCGCGAGAAGAGGATCGGGACCAGGGCGCCGGTTAGAGAAGCGAGAACGATCGCGAGGAAGAGCGCCACTCCGACCACTAGCGCCAGGTAGGGATTCTGGTCGAGCAATATCGCCGCAATGGCAACGACGACCGAGCAGACCAGCGCCAACAGGAGCCCGATCTTGACCTGTTGCCAGAGAAAGCGCCCAATCCTGCCCCTCCCGGAACCGATCCTGCCGGTGGCCAGTCCCCGCACCGCGAGGGTCGAGGTCTGCGAACCGATATTGCCTCCCATTCCCATGATTACGGGGACGAAAGTGAGCAGGAATAGCGCCTCTTTGAGCCCCACCTGAAAGTGCTCGAGGAGAACGCCGGTCGCGATCAGGCCGAGCAGAGTGACCAGCAGCCACGGCAGACGAATACGCGCGACCTTGAGGGAGTGATCGGAATAGAGAAGCTCGTCCTCGGAAGTTCCCACCATCTTGAGAAAATCCTCGGTGGCCTCCTCTTTGAGGATGTCGAGTATGTCGTCTACGGTGACGATGCCAGCAAGATGGTTTCCTTCGTCGACGACCGGAATGGCAAGGAGATCGTAGCGCGCCGCCAGCTGCGCGACATCCTCCTGGTCGGTGTCGGTGTGCACCTTGATCACCGATCGCGTCATGACCTCCGAAAGCAAGCGCTGCGGCGGCGAGAGAAGGAGCTGACGCAGCGAGACGACGCCCACCAGGTGGCCGTCATCGTCGGTCACGTACAAGTAGGAGATCATGTCGATGTCGTGCGCCTGCTGGATCGCTTCGATCGCCTCGCTCACCATTCTCCCCTCGGGCAGGGAGAAGAGCTCCGAGTCCATGATCCGGCCCGCGGTGTCGTCGCTATAGGTGAGATGGGTCTCGACCTCGGAGGGGCCTCCCAGGCCGGTCATGTCCAATACCGTCTCGCGCAGAGAATCGGGAAGAGATTCGACGATAAAGACCGCGTCATCGACCGACATTGGACGAATCAGCCCCGCAACCTCCTCCGCCGACAGGCGTTCCAGGATCGCCAAGCGCTGTGGAGACTCAAGCTCGGTGAGCACTTCGCCCGCGCTCTCGGGAAACGAAGCAGCCAGAACCTCGAACACCTCGATCTGTTCGGAGGGAGTGAGATCACGGAGCAGAACCGCGACGTCCTCGGGGCGCACTCTCCGCAGCAGCTTCTCGATGTTTGCCCGCGCGCCGCGGCGCACGAACTTGCGCAGCGTGTCGCTCAGCTTCTCGAGTCTCCAATGGCTTACGGTGGTCTCCATCAGACCAGCGATCGTACCACAGGGGGGACGCTCATCACCTCCACCGCCCAGGATGGAAGTTCTTTTTTTCTAGTTACTTACGATGATAACAATGAAGTCCAGCGAGTCACGGCTGCGATTCAGGAATGACCCCAGTCGATCTCTTCCTGCATTCTCTCGAGCTCGCTGAGGACTCTCGCGTCCTCGCGCCAGCCGGGCTGCACTCTCACGTGCAGGTCGAGAAAGACCCTGACGCCGAGGTGCTCCTCGAGCTCGCGGCGCGCGGCAGTTCCGATCGCCTTGATCCGGCTCCCCTTGCGTCCGATCACGATCGCCTTTTGGCCCGGCTTGTCGACCAGGATCGAGGCAAAGATGCGCACCAGAGCACGCTCCGTAATCTCCTCCCATCGGTCCACCCGGACCGCGGTGGCGAACGGGACCTCGTCGCGGGTCATCGCCAAGAGCTTCTCTCTGACCCGCTCAGCCGCCAGGTAGCGCTCCGGTTGCACCGTCACCAGCTCCGGGTCGAAGCGCGCCTCCCCCTCTGGAAGGTAGTGCCAGAGCACCTCGAGGAGACGGTCGCAACCATCTCCGGTCAGGGCCGAGACGGGGATGATCTCCTCGAACTGGGAGGAGTCGGCGAAGCGTTGGATGCGCGGGAGGAGGTCTTGCTTCTCCATCCTGTCGATCTTGTTCAAGACCGCGATCTTCGGCGCCTCGGCCGAGCTCACGAATGCGAGCAGAAACTCATCTCCCTGACCGAAGGAAACGCTGGCGTCGTGGAGAAGGCAGATGACATCGGCCTCTTTCACCGCCTCTCTAGCTGCATCCACCATCTGCCGGTTCATCCGATGCAATGGACGATGAACGCCAGGAGTGTCTAGAAACACCATCTGCCCCCTCGGCGTGGTCAGAATCCCGATCAAGCGGTGCCTCGTGGTTTGAGGCTTGTCCGAGACGATGGCCACCTTCTCCCCCAGGAAGCGATTCATCAGGGTCGACTTGCCGGCGTTGGGACGACCCACCAACACAACGGTGCCGGCGCGACCCGGCGACTTCTCGGCAGCGCCATTCACGAGGAGACCTCCGCGGGCGTGCCATCCCCGGTCTCACCCCGGTCCCGCTCGATGGTCACCCGCTCGATCCTGCGGTCGGCAACCGAGTCGACGGTAAGCCGGAGCCCCTCAGCCGCAACCGACTGACCCGGCTTGGGAACATCGCCAACGAGACCGAATACCAAGCCCCCCACGGTCTCGTAGGGGAGGTGGTCGAGCTTGACTCCGACCAGGTCCTCGATCTCCGCCAAGTGCGCCCCGCCATCCACCTGCCACTTGCCGTCAGCCAAAGGCCGCGGCTCCTCGAGCTCCGGCTCGTGCTCGTCGAAGATTTCCCCCACCAGCTCCTCGACGACGTCTTCGACGGTCACCAGACCGGCGGTGCCCCCGTACTCGTCGACCGCGATGGCGAGCTGTTGGTGGCGGCGCTGAAACTCCTGCAGCAACTCGTCGACAGGTTTCGTCTCGGGAACGAAGTAGGGCCGATGAGCGAGCTCCCGGGCACTGCAGGCTCGCTCTGAGCGCAAAGCCTGGAGCACGTCTCGAATGTGAACAATTCCAACGATCTGATCTATCGATCCCAGAAACACGGGAATACGGGCATGCTTCGCGGTAAGGAACTGCCGTGCGAGCTCGTCGGCGCTCGTCTCCGCCGCTACCGCCACGATGTCGATTCGCGGCGTCATCACACTCTTGACCTGAGTGTCGCCGAAGTCGACGATGCGCCACACGAGGTCTTCCTCCTCGGGCTCGAAAATGCCTTCGCGCGTCCCGACGTCGAGAAATGCCTCAATCTCCTCGTCGGAGACCTCCTCCTCGCCTGACCTCCGCGCCCTGACCTGCATCCTGACGAGCGGCGAAAGAATGACCAACACGGGAAAAAGGAGCAAGGCCAGTAGGCGGTAGAGCGGCGCGAGCGCGTGCAGAGCCCTCTCGGCCTGACGCGCCACGATACGGCGCGTGAGGAGCTCCGCGGCGATCGTGGCTACGGCCGCGACGAGAAGCGCCCACCAAAGCGGGTGAGGAACATGCCGTGCGATGAGCAGGCGCCAGGTGACGACGAAGACCAGAAACGGCGCCATTCGCGCCACAAACGAGAGCAGAAATCGATACGCCTCGAAACGCCCGGGTGCCGTGTACAGCGCGGCGAGTCTTCCGCGCCCCTCCTCACTCCAGCGCCTGAGCCGGATCGAGCCGCTGCGATCCAGGAGAGCCGCGAGAACGACGCTTAGAGCGGCCGTCATCGCGGCCGCCAGAATCAGGGCTCCCCCCTCGAGCCAGGGAATCATGAAACCTCCCCTCCGACTCGATCGTCGCCCTCGGTGATCCACTTGCGCCGCAGCCGCTGCTCGACTCGCTCCATTGCGCCGTCATCAACCTCGTGGTCGTAGCCGAGGCAGTGCAAAGCTCCGTGGAGAAGAAGGATCTTGAGCTCGCGCAACAGCGAGTGCCCTTGACGCTTTGCCTGGCGCCGGGCGGTGGGCACCGCGATGAGGACATCTCCGAGATGAGGATGGTCTTCTATAGAATTTTCCCCGGGGAAAGAAAGGACATCCGTCGGTCCCGCGATGTTCCTCCAACGCTCATTCGCCGCCGCCACCGACCTGTCGGTGTCGAAGCGAACAGCGAAGTTCGCCCCGGGACAAAGCTCGGCCAGCAAATCGTCGAGCCAGGAATGGATCTCGGTCACGGTCGCCGCCCGCAGCCGGGCCGGGTTCTGAATGATCACCTCGGCCGAGTCCGTCTCGCCAGAGGAAGCTCGTGGCTTCGTCACCATCAGCTCATCTTGGCGACTTCCACCACCTGCGAGGAGATCTTGTCCCGTGCCCTCTCGTTGAAGTCAAAGCCGGGGTAGTCGATGCGACGGTGGAAGAAGTTGGCGAGAACGCGAAGAAAGGCGTCGCCGATCCGGTTCAAATCAGAGAGCGTCAAATCCGTCTCGTCGAGCTGGCCGTCCTGGAGGCAATCGTCCACGATCGCCCGCACCACGGAACGCAATCGGGCCGGAGACGCCTCGGTCAAGCTACGGCTCGCCGCCTCGACTCCATCGGCGAGCATGAGGACCCCCATCACCTTGTTCTGCGGCTTCGGGCCGGGATACCGGTACTTTTCCTCGCTCACCTCTCCACTGTCCGGATCCGCTCTCTCCACCGCCCGAGTGAAGAAATAAGAGATCAGACGGGTCCCGTGGTGTTGCGCGATCGCGTCGTGGATAGGCTGCGGCAAGTGGTATTGCTGCGCCAGATCGATGCCCTCCTTGACGTGATTGATGAGGATCAGCGCGCTCATCGAAGGGGCGAGGTGATCGTGGCGATTCTCGTTTCTCTGGTTCTCCACGAAGTATTCGGGCCGGAAGATTTTGCCGATGTCGTGATAGAGCGCGCCGGTGTAGGCGAGGACGGGATCCGCACCCACCGCTTCGCACCCTTCCTTCGCCAGATTGGCGACCATAAGCGAATGCTGAAAGGTCCCAGGGGCCGCGAAGGCCAACCGCCGCAGGAGCGGCAAATTCGTATTGGCGAGCTCGATCAGCCTGATGTCGGTGGTCAGAGAGAACACCGACTCGAAAAGCGGCACCGCGAAGCTGGCCGCCGCGGCAGCCAGCAACCCGCCGATCAATCCACAGGTCACGTCAAAGCCGACTTGGGCCAGGTGTGGTGACTGAGGATGCTGCAGAGCCACCAGCATCAGAATCGTCACCGCGTTGGTCAGCGCAATCACCAGCCCGGCTCGAATCATCGTCGAGCGCTGTTTGAACTGGAAGCGCTCCAGGGCGTAGATCCCAGCCAGGGAACCAGCCAGCGAATAGACCACCGGCCACAAGGCGCCTCCGGCCACGGCCCAGCCCATCAGCACCGCAAAGAGCAGAGCGGTGAGCACCGCGATTCCACGCCGGTAGAGCAATGTGATGACCAGGGCAAGAGAGGCATAGGGCAGCGCGAACAGATAGCTGGTCACCGAGTTGAACGGTGCCGCGTCAAAGGAGCCGGCGAGCGCCGTCGCCACGAATAGTCCGAAGCGCGCTCCGAGCAGGGCAAGCAGGCTCAAGAGCAGGAGCTCCCCCAGTAGTTGATTTCCAGATTTTCCTTGGATGGCCGGTCCACCTCGCGCCCCCAGGGCGAGGACCAGGGCCACCAGGGAAAGCAGAACGATCACGCCGAGGATCGGCAGCACCAAGCGCTCCCCGGTCCGTTTCTCCCCCGCCAGCTCCGCGATGGCGCGAGCCTCGGCGGCGGTGATCTGGTCCCCCTTGCGCACGATCATCTGCCCCTTGTGAATCTGAGTGAACACTGGGGGCGTTCCCGCCACGGCCGCCTCGCGGCGGCTTCGGGTCTCGGCGCGATTGGGCACCAGGTTCGGCGACAGGTTGTCGATCATCAAATCGACCAGGGCCTCCCGATCCTTGAGGGAGAAACCGCGCAGATCATGGAAACGGGTGCGCAACAGCTCCCTCACCTCGGACGGGTAGGCCAAAAAGTCGAAGAGATTGATCTCCGTGCGCTCGCCTCCCCCCACCGTCCGCAACGTGATGCCTCGCACCCGGTTCTCGAGCAGCAGGCTCTTGTTGGCGACGATGCCGCGAGTGAGCACCTCTTCGAAGAGGCCGCGAAGCCGGTCATCGAGATAGGGCGGGAAACCCTTGTCGGCCAATAGCCTGGCCTCGTCAGACGACACCTGCAGCCCGCTCGCCTGGCTCAAAGCCGTCGCCAGGTCCGCCG
>Ga0102953_1001817_pt1 | contig 13279 bp, 11 predicted proteins | sample SalPon2A_C_D2_MG_FD_78509 | JGI IMG/M metagenome (GOLD analysis project Ga0102953, IMG submission 78509) | Soil microbial communities from South San Francisco under conditions of wetland restoration - Salt Pond MetaG R2A_C_D2_MG | ecosystem: Environmental > Terrestrial > Soil > Wetlands | place... | reverse complement strand
CGTTCATCGGTCTCGCCGCCGGTCGCGTCCGTCATCGATCCGAGAGTATGTGCGACCGACAACTTCCCGGGCGGGCCGGTGTTCAAGACATTGGTCGCTCACGGCAGGGACGCGCGAGCAGACGAACCGAAGATGATCCGACGGCTTTCGACATCCGCTGCCTTCGCGCTGCTCGCAACCGCGCTGCTCGCGGCCCCGGCACTGGCCGCAACTCCCAACCCGGTCGCCAGGGCCGCCGTGCTGCCCGACGACCCGGGGCCGCTCTCCACCCCGCCCGGACCGCCGGGCGCCTGGACCTCGCTGCAATGGAACTTCCTTCCCTGGGAAGGGACCGCGACCGCGACCCTTCCCGTCTCGCCCGGTGGCATCGACGCGGTCGGCGCCTGGCGCCACCTCGCCGAAGCGGGACACGGCGGCGCCCGCGGCGTCGTCGTCGCCGTGCTCGACACCGGGGTCGCCTACCGCAACGACGGGCGTCGCTTCCGTCGCAGCCCCGACTTCAGCGGCGACCAGTTCGTCCCCGGGTACGACTTCATCGGACACGACCGGCTGCCGCTCGACGAAAACGGCCACGGCACGCATGTCGCCGGCACGATCGCCGAGAAGACCGGCAACGGGATCGGGCTGACCGGGCTCGCCTTCCATGCCAAGCTGATGCCCGTGCGCGTGCTCGACCGCAACGGCAGCGGGCGCGCCGACGACATCGCCCACGGCATCCGCTACGCCGTGCGCCACCGCGCCGACGTGATCAACATGAGCTTCAACTTCGGCTGCGGCAAGAGCGTGCCGGCGATCGACCGGGCGTTGCGCAACGCCTACCGACACGGAGTGGTGACCGTCGCCTCCGTCGGCAATGTCGGCTCGGAGACCTGCGTCTCGCCGCCGGCGACCGGGCCCCGCGTGATCGGCGTCGGCGGCACGACCGAGGGCGGCTGCCTCGGCAGCTACTCGCTGCTGCCCGGCAAGGGCGTCGACCTGGTCGCACCCGGCGGCGGCTCGCCGGTCCCCGGCTGTCCCTCGGTCTCCAACCGCTCGATCTACCAGGTGACGCTGAAGGGCGGCAACACCCGCCGCTTCGGCGAGCCCGGCAGCTACATCGGCACCTCGATGGCGGCCGCGCATGTCTCCGGCGTCGCCGCGATGGTCCTCGCCAGCGGCGTCATCCCCGCGAAGGTCTCCCCCGAGGGCCGCGTCAACCGCGTGCTGCGCCGCCTGCGCCAGACCGCCCGCGACATCGGTCAGCCCCACGCGCAAGAGGGCGCAGGACTTATCGACGCGGGCCGGGCAACCGACCCTGAGGTCGGCTGACCCTCAGGTAGTGCGGACGATCAGCACGCTGCAAGGCGCGTGATGCGAGACGTTGTTGGGGACGCTGCCGAGCACGAAGCGCCGCGCGCCGGTCATCCCCTTGTTGCCGACGACGATCAGGTCGGCCTTGGTCTCTTCGGCGACGCTGAGCACGGCCTCGGCCGGGTCGCCCTCGACCGGGTGCGTCTGCACATCGATCCCTTCCTTCTTGGCGCTCGCCGCGGCGGCGTCGAGCACGAGGTTGACGTCCTCGCGCGGGCCGATCTCGTACTGGACGTCGGCCGGAACTCCCTCCTGCTCGCTCTGCAGGCGCCGCTTCGAGACCGGCGCGTAGGCGCTGACGATGCTGAGCTGCGCACCCGCGAGCTTCGCCAGGTCAACCGCCTGCCGCACGGCTTCCCCGGCGGTCTCCGATCCATCGGTCCCGATGACGATGCGATTGAACACGCGGCGATACTAACGCGCCGCGCGGTGGGCCGGCAATCCGCGCGAGTCGCCGCCGAGGATTTCGGTCGGCGTCGTCGCCAGGCGGACGATCGCGATCGCCATCGCGGCGACGAGGCAGGCGACCAGCACGACCATCGCGGCTTTCCACAGTCCGGGCACGGCCCCGAACCCTAGAGCTACCCTCTTCCCATGGAGAGAGTCGCCGACGGGGTCTGGCTGCTGCGGGGCGACCTGCGCAAGTCGATGAACATCTACTTCCTCGAGGACGGCGACGGACTCGTCCAGTTCGACGCCGGCAGCAAGGGGATGACGAAGCGGGCGCGCGTCGAGGCCGAGCGGCTCGGCGGGCTGAAGCGGGTCGTGCTCGGCCACGCGCACGCCGACCACCGCGGCACGGCGCCGCACATGGGCGTGCCGGTCCACTGCCATCCCGACGAGGTCGCCGACGCCGAAAGCGATGCCTCGATCGCCCCCTACATGGACCTCTCGCAGCTGCCGGTCGCGCCGATCCGCTGGCTCTACCCCTTCCTGCTGCGGCGCTGGGACGGCGGCGCGGTGAAGGTCGCCGGAACCGTCTCGGAGGGCGACGAGGTGGCGGGGTTCCGGGTGATCCACTTCCCCGGCCACGCGCCCGGACTGATCGGCCTCTGGCGCGAGAGCGACCGGGTTGCGCTGGTCAGCGACGTCGTCTACCTCGTCGACTCGGCGCGGTTCAAACCGCTGCCGGACGGAGAGGCGAGCGTGCCCCACCCCGCCTGGGCCTGGGACCACGCCAAGGCGAAGCAGTCGGTGCGCAAGCTGGCGGCGCTCGAACCGCGCGTCGTCGCCGCCGGGCACGCGGAGCCGCTGCGCGGCGACAACCTGCGCGAGACGCTCGAGCGGGCCGCCGAGAAGTACTAGCGGAGGCGCCGGGGTCGCCGCGCTCGCGGGCGTCGCTCCCATAGGTTGCCCTCTCTGATGATCGGGACCTACGTCGCGGCGACGTTGATCTGCGCCGCCTCACTGCTCGTCGGCCGCGCCCTGCTGCTCCTCGCCGGGCGGCCCAGCTGGTCGTGGCTGGAGCCGGCCGCGGGCCTCGGCGCGATCTTCACCGTCACGGGCGTGCTCGCCCGCGCCCCCGGCCACGGAACGTCCGCGACCATCGGCGTCGTCCTACTCCTCGCCGCCGCCGCCGCCCTCGTCGCGAGCCACCCCGGGGCCGACGGGCCGAAAACCCACGATATGAGTGGGAAATCGGCCCGTCGGCGGGGAGAGGCCTGGCGCTGGGGGGTGCCGGTGGCGATCGCGGTGGCGGTGGTGCTCTCGATCCCGTTCGCGATCGGCGGGCGCTGGGGACTGCTGGGGATCGGATTGAACAACGACCTCGGCCTGCACCTCGCCTGGGCCGAGTGGCTGCGCAGCGGCTTCGGGCCGGCGCCCGACGCCGGCTACCCGCTCGGGCCGCACGGGCTCGCCGTGGCGACCGCCGCGGCGCCGGGAATCGGCCTCGGCCAGGCCTTCGTCGGCGAGATCTTCGCGATCGGCATCCTCACCGGCCTCACCGCCCTCGCGGCGCTGCCGGGCTTCGGCCCGGGCCGGCGGGCGCTGGCGGCGACGCTGGTCGCCGTCCCCTACCTCGCCGCCTCCTACTTCGCCCAGGGCGCCTTCAAGGAGCTTGCCGAGGCGCTCTTCGTCCTCGCCGTCGCCGTCGGCCTGCGCAACCTCGAGCCGTCCCGGCGCCGCCTGCTCCAGTTCCTGCCCTGGCTGGCGATCGCGGGTGGGGTCTTCTTCTCCTACAGCTTCGCCGGCCTCGCCTGGCCGGTGCTCGTCGTCGTCCTCTGGAGCTTCACGGTGCCCGCCGTGCGGCGGGCATTGGCGCCGCGGGCGTTGCTGCGCTTCCTCTTCCGGCCGACGACGCTGCTGGCGATCGTCGTCCTTGCGGCGCTCGGCCTGGCGGCGACCACGGTCGGCCCCTTCGGCTTCGGCGGCAGCTTCAGCAAAGTCGCCGGCACCAACACCTACGGGCCGGTCTCGCCGGTCGAGGCGCTCGGCGTCTGGCCGACGACGAACTACCGGCTCGAAGCGCCCGGCGGCGCCCACCTCACCGGTCTCGCCGGCGCGATCGCCGTCCTCGCGCTGCTCGCCGGCGCCTGGTGGTGGACGCGCCGCCGCGATCTCGCGGTACCGCTGGGCCTCGCCGCCTGCGTCCTCCTCTACCTCGCGGCGCTGCCGACCAGCGGCGACTACTCGCACGCCAAGGCGCTGATGATCGGTGCCCCGCTGGCGATGCTGGTCATCGTCCGCCCCCTACTCGCCGAGCTCTGGCCGACCCGCGGTAGAGGTTTGGACCGCATACCGGACCAAAGCTCTACCGCGCCGGTGGGGTCTCGGGCTGCCGGCGGACGGCGACTCGCCTGGTCGGTGCTCGCCGTCGTCTTCATCGGCGGCGCGATCTACTCAAGCTTCCTGGCGCTGCGCAACGCGCCCGTGGCGCCGGCCGGCCACGGCGGCGAGCTGCAGGCGTTCCTGCCGGTCCTCCACGGGCAGCCGGTGCTCTACGCCGGCCAGGACCGCTACGCCGCCTACGAGCTGCTCGGCGCCGACACGCACGTGCCGCTGGTCGAGTTCCCCGACCCGGCCGTCGCCCAGAACCCGGAGAAGCCCTTCGACACCGGCGACGCCTACAGCCCGATCGACTTCGACTCCTTCTCGCGCGGGACGCTCGACCAATTCCCCTACGTGATCAGCGGGCGCGCGGCGTGGAACAGCGGCGCCCCGCACGGCTTCAGGCGCATCGCCGCCACGCCCTCCTACGTCCTCTGGAAGCGGACCGGCGATGTGCCGGAAGACCGCCACGTGCTGCTCGAGGGGACGAACGCGGGCGCCCGCGCCGGCTGCGCCTCGCCGGAGATCCGCATCCTGCTCTCCAATCCGGGCCGGGCCTCCCTCTACCCCGGGGTGGAGATCGCGCCGAAGGAGCGCTGGAGCGGCGGCGCCACGCTGGAGAACGGACAGCGCACCTCGCAGACGGTCTCGCTGCCGCGCGGTCGCTGGAATCTCTCGCTGCAGTACTTCTCGCCCTTCGGGCTGACGCTGTCGGCGCCCGGCTTCCGGCAGAACCTGAAGGCGGCGCTCGACGGCCAGCGGCCGAACACGATCAGCCTCGCCAACGACGGCCAGTTCTGGCCCGCGGGCAGCTACGCGAGCCGCGGCGGCCGGGTGCGCTTCAGCGTCGCCGGCGCCGATCCCAGCTTCCTCCAGCGCCTCAGCGGTTACGACGACATCGCCTACGTCGGCAACCTGGTCGCCGTCCGCGCCGGCAAGCGCCGCGTCGTGCCGCTGCACGCCGCCTGCAACCAGTGGATCGACTCCTACGAATCGAGTGCTGCGCCGTAGCTCAGACCGATTTCGCGGCGAGGCGTTCGGGCGAGACGCGCACGACGTCCCAGGCCCAGCCCGCCTTCTCGAACAGGTCGATGACCACCGCCGAGAGGTCGACCTGCCAGCGGCCGAGGCCGTGTACGGCCGAGGTCGGGAAGGCGTGGTGGTTGTTGTGCCACGCCTCGCCGAGGGTCGGGATCGCGATCAGCGCCAGGTTGCGCGACTCGTCGGCCGTCTCGTAGTCGCGGTTGCCGAAGACATGGCAGAGCGAGTTGATGCTGTAGGTGAAGTGGTGCAGGACGAAGACGCGGACGAGGCCGCCCCAGAGCAGCCCGGTCACCGCGGCGAAGAAGGTGCCGCCGATCACCCAGCCGAGCGCGAAGGGGAGGAGGAGCCCGCCGATCGCCCAGAGCAGGAAGGTGCCGTCGACCCACTCGATCGTCGGGTCCTTGAGCAGATCGGGCGCGAAGCGCTCCTTGTTGCCGCGCTGGGTGTGGATGAAGAGCCAGCCCATGTGGGCGTGGAAGAGCCCGCGCATCGCGCCGGACCAGCCGTGGCCGTGGTCGACATGGGGGCTGTGCGGGTCGCCCACTTCGTCGGAGAAGGCGTGGTGCTTGCGGTGGTCGGCGACCCAGGAGATCACCGGGCCCTCGATCGCGGCCGAGCCGAGGATCGCCAGCAGGCCATGCAGCCAGCGCTTCGCCTTGAAGGCGCGGTGGGTGAGGTGCCGGTGGAAGCCGACCGTGATCCCGAGGCCGGTGAGCATGTACATGCCGACGAAGAGGAAGACGTCGCTCCAGTGCAGCGCTTTGCCCCAGACCTGCCAGCCGGCGAAGACCAGCGCGACGAAGGGGACCAGCGTGACGAAGCCGGTGATGATCCGGTCGCGGGTCTCGTTCGCAACTGGCTGGATATCGGAGGGAAGTGGGCCCGCGCCTGCCATGGAAGGCTCGGGATCATACGCCTCGCCGTCGCGGCAAAACGTAAAAAGTCTGCGAGCCGCCCGCCCCGGCGCGGATATAAGGTGCGGCGATGCCCTTCGCCCGCACCGAGCCGCTGCGCCGCGAGATCGAGTCCCGGATCCCGCAGCGACCCTTCAACGTCGAGTTCTGGGACGGCGCCCGCCTGCCGGCCAGCGAGGGCGACGGGCCGACCTTCTTCGTCCGCTCTCCGCGCGCCGCGGCGCACGCGCTGCGGGCGCCCGGCCAGCTCGGCCTCGGCCGCGCCTACGTCAGCGGCGACATCGAGGTCGACGACATGGACGCGGTGATCGAGCTGCTCGACAGCTGGCAGCCGCCCTCGCTCGACCGCGGGGACGTCGCCCATCTGCTGGTCGGCGCCGTGCGCGCCGCCGGCCTCCAGCGCCCGCCGAAGCGCCCCGCCGCCGAGCTCGTGCTGAGCGGCCGTCGCCACAGCAAGGAGCGCGACGCGGCGGCGGTGCGCCACCACTACGACGTCTCCAACGAGTTCTTCGCCCTCTTCCTCGACGCCTCGATGACCTACAGCTGCGCCTTCTTCGCCGAGGGCGCGCAGACGCTGGAGGAGGCGCAGGAAGAGAAGCTCGACACGGTCGCCCGCAAGCTGGCGCTGAAGGAGGGCGACCGGGTGCTCGACGTCGGCTGCGGCTGGGGCAGCTTCCCGCTGCGCGCGGCGACCAAGTACGGAGCTCGCGTGGTCGGCATCACGCTCTCGCCGCCGCAGGCCGAGCGGGCGCGGCAAAGGGCCGAGGAGGCAGGCGTCGCCGACCGGGTCGAGATCCGCGTGATGGACTACCGCGACCTCGCCGCGAGCGGCGAGCGCTTCGACGCGATCGCCTCGATCGGCATGGTCGAGCATGTCGGCGAGGTGCAGATCGACGTCTACGCGCGCACCCTCGCGGGGCTGCTGGAGCCGGGCGGGCGCCTGCTCAACCACGGCATCGCCCGCCTGCGCCACACCGATCCCGACGCCGCCGCCTTCTCCGAGCGCTACGTCTTCCCCGACGGCGAACCGCTGCACATCTCACGCGTCCTGCTGGCGCTCGAACGGGCCGGCTTCGTCACCCGCCACGTGTCCGAGCACGGCGCCGACTACGCCGAGACCCTGCGCCACTGGGCGCGGCGGCTGGACGAGAACCTCGACGAGGCGCTGCGCCTCGCCGGCCCCGAACGGGTCCGCGTCTGGCGCCTCTACCTGCGCGCCGCGAGGAACGGCTTCGAAAACGGCTTCTTGTCGATTTACCAGGCCCGCTGCACCCTGGCCTAAGCGGGAAAGTCCTCTTCCACGTTCTCCAGGGCGAAGTCGGCACCTGCGTCTTGCAGTTCTTCGACTGAGTAACTGCCGGTAGCCACGCCAACGACACGGATCCCAGCCCCGTGGCCGGCGCTGACGTCGCGGGGGGTGTCGCCGACCGAGATGCCGGCGCCGTCGGCGAGGGCGCCGCCGGAGACGAGCTCGCCGCGGCGCAGGGCGGCCTCGGTGACCTCGGTGCGATCGGCGGAGTCTGAGCCGTAGCCGCCGAAGGAGAAGAAGCGGTTGAGCCGGCCGCGGGCGAGCTTGATGTGGGCGGCGGCCTCGACGTTGCCGGTGACCAGGCCGAGCAGCACGCCCTTCTCGATCAGCTCCGCCAGCAGTTCCTCGATCCCCGGCATCACCCGGTAGCCGCCGGACTCGGCGACCGTGTCGGGCAGGTGCTTGAGGTAGCAGCCGATCGCCTGGGCGCGCTCCTCCCTCGTGCCCTCGCGCCCGATCACCTCGCGGAAGATGATCTTGACGATCTCCGGGTCGGTCATCCCGGCGTCGGTGTGCTCGGCGATGTCGGCCTCGACCCCGTGCAGCTCCTCGAAGGCGCGCTGCCAGGCGACCCCGCCGGCGCCGCCGGTGACGAGAAGCGTCCCGTCGATGTCGAAGAGCACCGCGCGCGGCGAGTCGGTCACTACTCCCCCAGCAGTTCGCGCTGGCTCAGCCAGTAGAGGAGGCCGAGGGCGGGCAGGACGACGACCGCGGCGATCGCGAAGACGACGAGGACCGAGTCGAGGGTGGCGCTCGGCGCCGCCGCCTGGTCGATCCGCAGCGAGGTCGGCAGCAGATAGGGGAACTGGGCGACGCCCCAGCCCCAGATCACCGCGACGACGGCGCCCGCGGCGAGCGGGCGCAGGCCGCGGCGCCGGCGGGCGAGCAGCAGGGCGAGCACGCCGAAGCCGCAGAGGATCGAGACGATCACCAGCGGCAGGCCCTCGACGATCAGCCGGTCGTAGACGTAGCGCGCTTCGCCGTGCAGGGCGATCAGCCCGAGCAGGGCGACGGCGCCCGCGGCGACCCCCGCGGCCAGCGCCCGAGTGGCGAACCAGCTCTCCATCTCCTTGTCGCCGGCCCGCGCGGAGTCGGCGACGAGGAAGACCGCCGCCAGGTAGGCGCCGGCGAGCACGAAGAGCGCCCCGGTCAGCAGCGGCAGCGGCTGGATCCAGGACGAGAAGGCCTCGCCGTTGCCGTCCGCGGGCACGTTGCCGGCGGCGATCGCGCCGACGACGGTCCCCATGAAGAACGGGGTCAGCACCGAGGAGAGGGCGAAGGCGGCGCCCATCGCCCGCCTGTACTCGAGCCGCTGCACCGATTTGCGGAAGGCGAAGCCGGCGCCGCGCAGGACGATGCCGAACGCAGCCAGCGCGATCGGCACGTAGAGCGTCGACATGATCGCGCCGAACGCCTCGGGGAAGGCGGTCCAGAGGACGACGAGGATGAAGATCAGCCAGACGTGGTTGGCCTCCCAGACCGGGGTCAGCGAGCGCTGGATGCGCGCCCGCGGCGCGGCGCCCTTGCGCTCGTCGAAGCCGGCCAGCAGGTCCCAGAAGCCGCCGCCGAAGTCGGCGCCGCCGAACAGCGCGTAGAGCGTCGCCCCGGTCCAGAGGATCGCCGCGGCGACATCCGCGCGCGTCATCCCAACCCCCCGCCGACGGGCCTAAAACCCACGATATACGTGTGTTTTAGGCCCGTCGGCATCATGAGGCGGGGGCGTATGGGGTCTCGCTGAGGTCTTCGTCGGCGTCGCCCTCGTCGCGCCAGCGGCGCGACATCGCGCGCAGCACGAGCACCGCGCCGACGCCGAGACCGGCATAGAGGACGAGCACGGCGGCGAAGGCGAACCAGATGCCCTGCGCCCCGGTCACCGCTTCGCTGGTCCGCATGTAGCCCTGCACGATCCACGGCTGGCGGCCGACCTCGGTGACGATCCAGCCGCACCACAGCGCCAGGATCGCCCCCGCGCCGGAGACCGCCACCGCGCGCAGGAACCACGGCGTGCGCGGGATCTCGCGCCGCCGCCACCACGACCAGGCGAGCCAGACCCCGAGCAGCAGCAGCGCCGAGCCGATCCCGACCATCGCGTCGAAGGCGAGGTGCAGCAGCGTGTTGGCCGGCGGCCGTTCGTCCGCCGGGATGTCGTTCAGCCCGGTCACCTCGGTGTTCTTGCTGAAGCCGACGAGGTAGGAGTCGAGGTCGGGGATCGGGATCGAAGCCTTGACCCCGTCGCTCGTGCAGATGCCGCCGACGTACTCGGTCTGTTCGGGCCCCGATTCCTGGATGCACTCCATGCCGGCGAACTTGGCCGGCTGGTGCTCGGCGACTTCGCGCGCCGCGGTGTCGCCGACGAAGAGCTGGATCGGCGTCGCGACGCAGGCGATCGTCAGCGGGATCAGCAGCCCCAGCCGGTGCAGGCGGTCGCGCCGCCCGTGCAGCATCCCGACCGCGTAGATCGAGGCGACGAGGAAGCCGACGACCATGTACGCGGCGAGGATCATGTGCGGCACCTCGTAGACCCAGGCCGGGTTGAAGAGCACCTTGAAGGGCTCCGTTTCGACCACCTTGCCGGCGGCGTCGAGGCTGAAGCCCTGCGGCGTGTTCATCCACGAGTTGGCGGTGACGACCGAGAAGGCGCCGCCGATACCGGTGATCACCATCGGCACGCCGCTCCAGAAGTGCGCCCAGCCACCGAGCCGCTTCCAGCCGTAGATGTAGATCGCGAGGAAGATCGCCTCGGTGAAGAAGAAGATCCCCTCGACCGCGAAGGCGATGCCGAAGGCGTCGCCGAAGCGCGCCATGAAGTGCGGCCAGAGCAGGCCGAACTCGAAGCTGAGCACGGTGCCGGTGACGGCGCCGACGGCGAAGGTCACCGCCATCGCCTTCGACCAGCGCCGCGCCAGTCGCATCGCGTCGGCGTCGCCGCGCTTCAGCCCCAGCCAGTTGGCGGTCAGGATCATCGCCGGCAGGGCGACCCCGAGGCTGGCGAGGACGATGTGGAAGGCGAGCGTGAACGCCATCAGCTCGCGTGCGGCGAGCAGATTGGACATCGCTCAGGCCCGCCTCTGGCGGTAGCGGCGGATCAGCGCGTTGGTCGAACTGTCGTGCTTCAGCTTCGGCTCCTCGGGGGCCCGCAGCTCGGGAACGATCCGCTTCGCCAGCACCTTGCCCAGCTCGACCCCCCACTGGTCGAAGGAGTCGATCCCCCAGATCGCCCCCTGGGTGAAGACGCTGTGCTCGTACAGGGCGACCAGCGTGCCCAGGGTGCGCGGGTCGAGCCGCTCGGCGAGGATCGTGTTGGTCGGCCGGTTGCCCTCCATCACCCGGTGCGGGACGACGGCGTCCGGCGTGCCCTCGGCCCGCACCTGCTCCTCCGTCTTGCCGAAGGCGAGCGCCTGCGTCTGCGCGAAGACGTTCGACATCAGCAGGTCGTGGTGCTCGCCGAGCGGGTTGTTGGAGCGCATGAAGCCGATGAAGTCGCAGGGGATCAGCCGCGTGCCCTGGTGGATCAGCTGGTAGAAGGAGTGCTGGCCGTTGGTCCCCGGCTCGCCCCAGAAGATCGCCCCGGTGTCGCGGTCGACATGGGCGCCGTCCAGGGTCACGTGCTTGCCGTTGGACTCCATCGTCAGCTGCTGGAGGTAGGCCGGGAAGCGGTGCAGGTACTGGTCGTAGGGGAAGACGCCGCAGGTCTGGGCGCCGAAGAAGTCGCCGTACCAGACCGAGAGCAGCCCCATCAGCATCGGCAGGTTCTCGGCCGGGCGGGCGCTGCGGAAGTGCTCGTCCATCGCGTGGAAGCCGGCCAGCATCTCGGAGAAGCGGGCCGGGCCGATCGCCAGCATGGTCGAGAGCCCGATCGCCGAGTCCATCGAGTAACGGCCGCCGACCCACTCCCAGAAGCCGAACATGTTGTCGGTGTCGATGCCGAACTTCTCGACCTCCGCGGCGTTGGTCGAGACGGCGACGAAGTGCTTGGCGACCGCCGCCTCGTCGCCGCCGAGGCCGGCCAGCGACCACTCGCGCGCGGTGTGCGCGTTGGTCATCGTCTCCAGCGTGGTGAAGGTCTTCGAGGAGATGACGAACAGCGTCTCCTCGGGGTCGAGGTCGCGCGTGGACTCGGCGAAGTCGGTGCCGTCGACGTTGGAGACGAAGCGGAAAGTGAGGTCGCGGCGGCTGAAGTGGCGCAGCGCCTCGTAAGCCATCACCGGGCCGAGGTCGGAGCCGCCGATGCCGATGTTGACGACGTTGCGGATCGGCCTGCCGGTGTGGCCGGTCCACTCGCCCGAGCGCAGCCGCTCGGCGAAGGCCGCCATCCGGTCGAGCGTCTCGTGTACCTGCTTGACGACGTCGACCCCGTCGACGACCAGCGAGCGCTCGCGCGGCATCCGCAGCGCCACGTGCAGCACGGCGCGGTCCTCGGAGACGTTGATGTGCTCGCCGGCGAACATCGCTTCGCGGCGCGCCTCGACGCCGCGCTCGGCGGCCAGCGCGCCGAGCAGCATCACGGTCTCGTCGCTGATCCTGTTCTTCGAGAAGTCGAGGTGCAGGCCGGCGCCGTCGGCGATGAGGCGCTCGCCGCGCGCCGGGTCGGCGGCGAAGAGGTCGCGCAGGTGCTTCGGCGCGATCTCCGCGTGGTGGCGCTCGAGCGCCGCCCAGGCCTCGCTCACGCCCGCGCCCCGAGCTGCGCCGAGATCGTCTTCAGCAGTTCTTCCCAGGAGTCGACGAACTTCTGCTTGCCCTCCTCCTGGAGCCGCTCGGCGAGCGCCTCGACGTCGATCCCGGCGGCGCCGAAGCGGGCCAGCGTCTGCTCGCACTCACCGCCGTCGGCGGGCACCGGGTCGCCGAGCTCGCCGTGATCGGCGAAGGCGTGCAGGGTGTCCTCGGGCATCGTGTTGACCGTGAACGGCGAGGCGAAGCCCTCGACGTAGAGGGTGTCGGGTGCCTCCGGGTCCTTGGTCCCGGTGCTCGCCCAGAGCAGCCGCTGCGGCCGTGCCCCTTCGTTCATCAGCCGCTGCGTGCGGTCGGAGTCGAGCAGCTCGCGGTAGGCCGCGTAGGCGCGGAAGCCGATCGCGAGGCCGAGCTTGTCGCGCAGCTCGGCGGGGACTTCGTCGGCGACGGCGACGTCCCAGCGGCTCATGAAGATCGAGGCGACCGAGGCGACGTCGGGGTCGAGCCCGGCCTCGATCCGCCGTTCGATTCCCTTCATATAGGCGTCGGCGGCGGCCAGGTGGTGCTCGCGCGAGAAGAGCAGCGTGACGTTGACCGGGATCCCGGCGAAGATCGACTGCTCGATCGCCGGCAGGCCGGCGGGCGTGCCGGGGATCTTGATGAAGAGGTTCTCGCGGCCTGCTTCGGCGTGCAGCTTGGCGGCCTGCGCGATCGTCCCCTCGGTGTCGTCGGCGAGCTTCGGCGAGACCTCGAGCGAGCAGAAGCCGTCGACCCCGGCGGTGCGCTCGTGGACGCCCTTGAACAGGTCGGTCGCGTCGCGCAGGTCGGCGAGCGCCAGCTGGAAGAAGATCTCCTCGGGGTCGTCGAGCTGCTCCGCCAGCTCGACGATCTGCGCGTCGTAGGCGTCGCCACCGGAGATCGCCTTGTCGAAGATCGTCGGGTTCGAGGTCAGGCCGGTGACCGACAGCTCCTCGATGTACCCGGCGAGGGTGCCGTCGCCCAGCATCGTGCGGGTGATGTTGTCGAGCCAGAGGCTCTGACCCACCTCGTGCAATCTCGCCGTTGCCTTCACGGTCGACTCCCTCCGGGTCGTGTCTCGGGTTGTGGGGCTACTTCACCGCCGCGCGGCCGGCGTAGTCGCGGGCCGCGGCGGCGATCTTCTCGGGCGTGAACCCGAACTCCTCCTCGACGTCCTTGAACGGCGCCGAGAGGCCGAAGCTGTCCG
>Ga0102953_1001816_pt1 | contig 13280 bp, 12 predicted proteins | sample SalPon2A_C_D2_MG_FD_78509 | JGI IMG/M metagenome (GOLD analysis project Ga0102953, IMG submission 78509) | Soil microbial communities from South San Francisco under conditions of wetland restoration - Salt Pond MetaG R2A_C_D2_MG | ecosystem: Environmental > Terrestrial > Soil > Wetlands | place... | reverse complement strand
TCGGTCGCCATCGCCGGGGAGCATGCCGGCATCTACCCCAGCGCCAGCCCGGGGGGCTGGTGGATCCTGGGCCGCACCGAGGAGACGCTCTTCGACGCGAACGCCTGGCCGCCCACCGGCTGGGCGGCCGGCGACGAGGTGCGGTTCGTGCCGGCGGACCGGGAGGTGCAGGACCCGCGGGACGGGCGGTCCCCCGACGGGACGCCCGGCGCCGGGACGCGGCCGGGCGCGCCGCCGCCGGCGGACGCGCCGGAACGCGACCGGCACGCGCCCCTCGGCGAGCCCGCGGCGCCGCCCGTCGTGGACGTCCTGGAGGCCTGGGCGCCGTCGGCCAGCGTCCAGGCCGGCCCGCGCTGGCGGGTGGGGCACTACGGCATGGCCCAGGCGGGCGCGCTGGACCCGGTCGCCCTGGAGCTCGCCAACCTGGCGGCGGGGAACGCCGGCGCCACGCCGGCCCTGGAGGCGCTGCGACTCCCGCTGCGGCTGAGGGCACGCCGGCCGCTCACCGCCGCGCTCGCGGGCGGCGGTCACCACGCGCGCCTCGACGGGGAGCCGCTGCGGCTGCCCGGCCCCTTCGCCTGGCCCGGGGGCGCGGAGCTCGAGCTCGTCCCCGGCGGACGCGCCCGCGGCGCCGCCACCTACCTCGCGTTGGCGGGCGGCATCGCCGCGCAGCGGTACGCGGGCTCGGCCAGCACCGACGCCCGCTCCCGCATCGGGGGCAGCCGCCGGCCGCTCCGGAGCGGGGACGTGCTGGGGCTGGGGTCCGCGCCGCCCGGTCGCGCCGCGCTCGACCTCACGCGCCCCGCCCTGCACCCGCGCTACCCCGGCGTCATCGAGCTGCGCATCCACCCCGGCCCGCAGTACGACGCGGGCGTCTTCGCCAGCCTGACCGGCACCACCTTCCGCGTGGCCGGCTTCGACCGCACCGGCGTGCGCCTGGAGGGCCCGGCGGTGGCGCAGGCCGCGCCCGACGTGCGTTCCGAGGGCACCCCCTGGGGCGCCGTCCAGCTCCCCGCCGACGGCCGGCCCATCGTGCTGCTGGCCGATCGGGGGCGCACGGGCGGCTACGCCAAGCCCGCGGTCGTCGACGTGAGGGACCTGTGGCGGCTCGCCCAGGCTCCCGAAGGCACCCAGGTGTGGCTGGTCGCCCGCCCGTAACGGCGGGGACGGCCCATGACGGCGGCCGCGGCGGCGGGGAACGGCTCCGGCGGGGACGGCGCGGCCCCCGCCCCGCGGCCGGCCCCACACGTCGGTCGCGCCCGGGAGCCTCTAGACTGGACGCATGAAGGCCGTTGCGCTGATCGCGCACGACAAGAAGAAGCTCGATCTGGCGATCTTCGCCCGCGAGCACGCCGAGGTGCTGAGACGCTTCCCGCTCATCGCCACCAGCACGACGGGCGGGGTGCTCGAGAGCAAGGCCGGGCTGAGCCTGGAGCGCCTCAACTCGGGGCCGGAGGGCGGCGATCTCCAGGTCGGCGCCCGCATCGCGGAGGACCGCGTCAAGGCGGTCATCTTCTTCCGCGATCCCCTCACCGCGCAACCGCACGAGCCGGACGTGTCGGCCCTGCTGCGTATCTGCGACGTCCACAACGTGCCGCTCGCCACCAACCTGGGCACCGCCGAAGCGATCATCGCCTGGCTCGAGGAGCAGATCGAGGAGCAGACCGGCGAGCGCGAGGCGGCGCAGGACGGGGCCGCGCCGGCCGAAGGGGCACGCGGCCGACCGGCGGCGCCACGAGAGGACGTTCGATGAGCAAGGAGACCATCCGCACCTTCCTCGAGGAGATGCGCAAGCGCTACGAGACCGAGATCGACGCGGTGTCCCTGCCGGAGGGCACCGACACCTTCGTGGCGGAGCGCATCGCCCAGAACGACTTCGCCACGCTCCTCTTCATGCTGAAGCTGGGGTACCTGATGGGTCTTCAGACGGGCTTCGCCGCCGGCCGGAGCGGCGACGACCAGCCGAGCGGCGACGATCTCCCGGGACCGCTCCAGGCCTGAGCCGCCTCAACGCTCCAGGAGACGCCGCTCCGACTGCTCGAGCAACCTCTGCTGGGCATCGCAGCGGTGCTGGCCGGGCCGCCGCGCGATCCGCCGGTAGATGCCGTCCGGTCCGAGCGCCCGCGCCTTGACGTTGTCGCGCAGGAGCAGCTCGAGCACCTCCCACACGCGGCCCTTGAGGCGCTCGTCCTCCACCGGGAAGACGGTCTCGACGCGGCGGTCGAGGTTGCGCTGCATCCAGTCGGCGCTGCCGAGGTAGACGTCGTTGCGGCCGCCGTGCCGGAAGCTGAAGATGCGGGAGTGCTCGAGGAAGCGGCCGACGATGCTGCGCACGCGGATGCGGTCGGACACGCCGGGGACGCCGGGCCGGAGGCAGCAGGTGCCGCGCACGATGAGGTCGATCTCCACCCCGGCCCGGGAAGCGCGGTACAGCGCGGCGATCACGTCGGGGTCGACCAGGGCGTTCATCTTGGCGACGATGCGCGCCGGCTCCCCGTCGCGCGCCAGGGCCGTCTCCTGCTCGATGGCGCGCATCAGCTGCGCGCGCAGGGTGTCCGGGGCGACCCACAGCTTGCGCCAGGTCCGCTGCTTGCTGTAGCCGGTGAGGTAGTTGAACAGCTCGCTCACGTCCGCCGCCAGCTCCTCGTCGGCCGTGACCAGCGCCATGTCGGTGTACACCTGGGCGGTGACGGGGTTGTAGTTGCCGCTGCCGAGGTGCACGTAGCGCCGCGTGCCCGGCCGGCCGTCCTCGCCGGGCTCCCGGCGCACGATCAGCAGCGCCTTGCAGTGCGTCTTGAGGCCGGCGAAGCCGTACACCACGTGCACCCCGGCACGCTCGAGCTCACGCGCCCAGACGATGTTGTTCTCCTCGTCGAAGCGCGCCTTCAGCTCGACCAGCGCCGTCACCAGCTTGCCGTTGCCGGCCGCGCGCGCCAGCGAGGCGACCACCGGCGAGTGCGAGCCCACCCGGTAGAGCGTCATCTTGATGGCCAGCACCTCGGGGTCCTGGGCCGCCTCGTCGACCAGCATCTGCACCGCGTCGAAGTCGTAGAAGGGGTGGTGGATGAGCAGGTCCCCGGCGCGCACCGCCGCCAGCGCCCCGCCCATCCTGCGGTACTCGCTGGGCAGGCGGGCGGCGAAGGGCGGGTAGCGCAGCGCGGGGATGGGCAGGTCGGCCAGCTCGAAGAAGGCGCTGGCGTTGAGGTGATTGGGGATGACGTAGACGTCCTCGGGCTCGAGCCCCAGCGTCGCGCGCAGGCGCTCGACCCAGGACTCGGGCATCCCGCCGGCCACCTCCAGGCGCACCGCGTCGCCCCAGCGGCGGCGGCGCACTTCGTCCTCGATGACGTGCAGCAGGTCGTCGGCCTCGTCCTCGGCGATATCGATGTCGGCGTTGCGGGTGATGCGGAAGCCGTGGGCGCGGCGCACCTCGTGGCCCGGGAACAGCCGTCCCACGCGCGCCATGATCACGTCCTCGAGCAGCACGTAGTCGTGCCCGGCCCCGGGCAGACGCAAGAACCGGGGCGACACGCTCGGGACCTGCACCACCGCGCCCCGCTCCGCCCCGGTGTCACTGTCCACCAGGTCGAGCAGCAGCGAGAAGCTCAGGTTGGGCAGCCTCGGGAAGGGATGGGCGCCGTCGACGGCCAGCGGCGTCAGCACCGGGTAGAGCTCCGCCTCGAAGAAGGCGTCGACGGCGGCGCGTTGCTCCCCGTCGAGCTCGGAGAAGGGCCGCAGCCGCACGCCGTGCCGGCTCAGCGCCGGCAGGATGATGCCCTGCAGCACCGCCCGGTGCCGCTCCACCATGCCGTGCAGCCGCCGCGAGATCGCGGCGATCTGGTCGCGCGGGCTCATGCCGTCCGGGGTGAGGCGCGTGACCCCGGCCGAGACCTGCTCCTTGAGGCCGGCGTAGCGGATCATGACGAACTCGTCCAGGTTGGACCCGAAGATCGCCATGAACCTGAGCCGCTCCAGCAGCGGCGTGCTCTCGTCCTCGGCCTCGTCCAGCACGCGCTGATTGAAGTCGAGCCAGCTCAGCTCGCGGTTGAAGTAGAGCTCGGGCGCGTCGAGCGGGGGCGCGGACGCGGCCTGCTCGGGAACGGCCGGCGCATCCGAGCCGGAGCCCCCTCCCGGGCCGGCGGCCGGCCCTGCGCCCGCGGACCGCGGCGGGCTCTCGGCGAGCGGCGTACGCCCGCCACCGGGGCCCGCGCCGGGCTCGGGCGCGCGCCCGCCCGCGGCGGCCGCCGCGTTGCCGGGAAGCGGCACGCTCCCGGCCGCCGCGCCGCCATCGGCAGCCGCGCCGCGACCGCCGCCGGGGCTCGCGTCCTGGTGCGGGTCGCTCATGCCGCGAGGAACCTGCGGGGGCTCAGGCGCCGGCCGCCGCGGGCTGGCGCTCGGCCTGGCCCACGGTCTCGAGCTCGTGCTCGAGCACGACCTCGTACTCGATGTCGGCGTTGAGGCTGGCGGCCACCGAGCAGTACCTGGTCATGCCCAGGCCCACGAAGCGCTTCGCGGTGCGCTCGTCGAGGCCCGGGACGTCGAGGTAGTGCCGCGCCACGACCTTGTGGTACGGGCTGGGCGTCTCGTCGGGGCGATAGCCCGTCAGCTCGATGCGGTAGCCGCGCACCTCGAGCTTGCGCTTGGCGAGCATCTCCACGATGTCGTAGGCCGCGCACGAGCCCAACGCGTTGAGCAGCAGCTGCATGGGGCGCATGCCCGTCTGCGCGGTGCTCTCCCCATCGATCATCACTCGCTGGTGATCCGGCGTGATGCCGACGAAGCGCTTGCCGATGAGGTGATGGACCGTGGTGGTCATCGTCTTGGACATAGCGTCAGTATGCCGAGGCGCGCGCTGTGGAGGGAGTCGCCAAGCGCACACGGGGCCCCGCGCGGCCCGTTCCGGCCGGGGCCGCCGCCTCGCCGCGCGCGCGGTAGACTCGCCTGTCGTGCCCGAGAGGACGCCGCCACCGCTCCCGCCGCCACCGTCGCCCGCCGCCTCCAAGGCCGCCTGGCGCGCCTGGGCGCGCGCGGCCCGGCGCATCCTGGCCACCCCGGAACGCAGCCGCCTCGTGAGCGACGGCATCCGCGCCTGGCCGGGGTGGGCGGGTGCGGACAGCGTCCTGCTCTACCTGGCCTTCGGCAGCGAGGCGGATCTCCACGCGCTCGTGAGCGAGGGCGAGGAGCGCATCGTCGTGCCCCGCACCGGCGACGATCCGCACGGCGAGCTCAGCCTGCACCGCCTCGAGGGCGCCGACCTGGAGCGGCACCCGTTCGGACCGCTGCAGCCGAGGAAGGGCGCCCCCAGCGTCGACCCGGCCGCCGTGCAGCTGGCGCTCGTGCCCGGCCTGTGTTTCGACCGGTCCGGCACGCGGCTGGGGTACGGCGGGGGCCACTTCGACCGCTTCCTCGGCCGGCTGGCCCCGACCGTGCCGCGCCTGGGCGTGACCTTCGAGTCGCTCGTGGTCGACGCGCTCCCGCGCGAGCCTCACGACGTCCCGGTGACGCACCTCGCCACCGAGGCGGGCGTGCGGCCCGTGGACCCCACCGCACCCTGACGGCCTGCGACGCCCCGCGACCCCCGAGCGCCCGCCCGGCCGGTAGCGTGGGCGCGGGCCGCAGCCGGGCACGAGCCGTCGGCCGCGCCGGTACGGCGCGGCGGGCTCCACGGGCTGCCGCCCGGAAGGAGGCCCGCATGAACATCGTGCTCTTCGGCGCCACCGGGAACATCGGCCGGCGCATCGCGCAGGAAGCCATGCGCCGCGGTCACCGGGTCCAGGGCGTGGTGCGGGACCCGTCCGCCGCGCAGGCGCCCGACGACCGCGTGCAGCTGGTGAGCGGGGACGCCACCGACGCGGACAGCGTGGCGCAGGCGGTGCGCGGCGCGGACGCGGTGGTCAGCACCATCTCGCCCCGCCCGAACGCGCGCGGCCTGCCGGTACCGCGGCTGGTCGACAACGTGCGCGCCCTCATCGCCGGGCTGCGCCGGGCGGGCGTGGACCGCGTGCTCTACGTCGGCGGGGCCGGCAGCCTGGAGGTCGCGCCCGGGCAGGCGCTGGTCGACCAGCCGGGCTTCCCCGAGGCGTACGAGGCAGAGGCGCGCGAGGGCAGGGACGCGCTGGACGTGTGGCGCCGCGAGGCGGAGGGCCTGGCCTGGACCTACCTCAGCCCCGCCGCCGAGATCGCCGCGGGCGAGCGCACCGGCCGCTACCGCACCACGCGCGACCGCGTGCTCCGGGACGCCGAGGGCAACAGCTTCATCACCTACGAGGACTACGCCGTCGCCGTGCTCGACGAGCTGGAGAAGCCGCAGCACGTCGGCGAGCGCTTCGGCGTCGCGTACTGAGCCGGCTTCGCGCACCGAACCGGCAGGGCGTCCCGAACCGGCAGGGCGTCCCGAACCGGCAGGCCGCACCGAACCGGCAGCGCGCACCGAACCGGCAGGACGCCGGCCCCGCGCCGGCCGTTGGCCGCGGTCGGGCTCACGCTTCGGCGACCAGCCCGGCGAGCAGCCCTGGGAGCGCCGGCATGGCGTCGAAGGTGACCGCGCCCCGGCTCGCCAGCGCCTCCGCGCTCGTCCTCGCCGCGTAACCCAGCACCGCTATGCCGGCCGCCACGGCGGCCTCCACCCCGGCCGGCGAGTCCTCGATCACCAGGCACCGCTCGGGGGTCACGCCGAGGCTCGCCGCCGCGTGTAGGAAGAGGTCTGGCGCGGGCTTGCCGCGCGCCACCTCGCGGCTGCTGAACATGCGCTCGAAGAGGTCGGCGAGGCCGGCGGCGGCGAGCACCTCGCGCAGGTACCCGTGGCCGCTGCTGGAGGCGACGCAGCGCCGTCCCGGCAGCGCCAGGGCGGCCTCGCGTACCCCCGGCACGGGCCTGGGGTCGGCCTTGAAGGCGTCGATGATGCGCCGCTCGAGCCGCGCCGGGAGGTCCTTCGGCAGGGGCCTCCCCAGCGCCTGCTCCACCTCCCGGATGCTCTCGCTGGTCGGCCGGCCCATGAAGCGCTCCATCACCGTGGCGGGGTCGATGGGGTAGCCCTCGGCGGTGAGCATCTCGGCGAAGAGCCGGTTGGAGATGGGTTCGGTGTCCACCAGGACGCCGTCGCAATCGAAGATGACGAGATCGGGACGCATGCCGACGGCCATGCTAGCAAGCGCCCGGGCGGACGACGCGCGGTCGCCGCCGATCCGTCGCCGCCTATCCGCCGACGCCCCCGGCGGGCGCGGCCGCCGGCCGCCCTGCCCGGCCGGCGCTGCGGCCGGACCCGCCGCGCTACCCCTTCACGCCCGTCAGCACCACGCCTTCGATGATCTGCCGCTGGAAGATGAAGAACACCAGCAGCACCGGCACGATGGCCAGCGACGACGCCGCCATGATGAGGTTCCACTGGGTGCTGGCCTCGCCCGAGAACAGCGCCATGCCCACCGGCACCGTCCGCATGGCGGGCGACTTGGCGATGATGAGCGGCCACAGGAAGGCATTCCAGTTGCCGACGAAGTTGAAGATGCCCAGCGCGGCCAGCCCCGGCCGCACCAGCGGCAGGCCGATGCGCCAGAACAGGCCGAACTCGCTCACGCCATCCACGCGCCCGGCGTCGAACAGGTCGCGCGGCAGCGTCTGGAAGAACTGCCGCATGAGGAACACGCCGAACGCCGGGATGAGGCCCGGGAACGCCAGGCCCCAGTAGGTGTTGACCCAGTGGTACTGGGTCGACATCACGTACCAGGGGATGACGAGCATCTCGGTGGGCACCATCAGCGTCGACAGGATGATCACGAACAGCACGCTGCGGCCGGGGAAGCGCAGCCGCGTCAGGGTGTAGCCGACCAGCGAGCAGAAGAACAGCACGCTCACCGTGGAGATGCCGGCCACCACCAGGCTGTTCAGGAACCAACGCGGGAACGAGGTGTGGAACAGCACCTGCCGGAAGTTCGCCCACGTCCAGGCGTGCGGCAGCAGGGTGAGCTGGAAGATCTCGCGGATGGGCTTGAACGCGGACAGCACCATCCACACGAACGGGAAGAACATGGCCACGCTGCCCACCGCGAGCAGCACGTAGGCGACCACCGTGCCGGCGTCGGCGCGGCGACGCGACTCGCCGAAGGTCTCCATCTCCACCATGTCAGCCCCTCACCGCTTCAGTACTCCACGCGTCGCTGGAGCAGCCGCAGCTGCACCAGCGTGACGATGAGGATGAGCACGAACAGCAGCACGGTCACCGCCGACGCGTAGCCGATCTGGAACTTGGAGAAGGCCTGCTGATACATGTACACGGCGATGCTCAGGGTGGTGCCGAGCGGGCCGCCCTGGTCGGTGAAGTTGATGTTCACCACCTGGTCGAAGAGCTGCAGCGTGGCGATGGTCGAGATGATCACGCTGAACACCAGCACCGGGTTGAGGAGCGGCAGCGTCACGTAGCGGAAGCGCTGCAGGCCGCCGGCACCGTCGATGGCGGCGGCGTCGTAGAACATGCGCGGGATGCCCTGCAACCCCGCCAGGAAGATCACCACCTGGAAGCCGAGCTGCTGCCACACCACCACCGCGGCCACCGCCGGCAGTGCCTGGTGCGGATCGTTGAGGAAGCCCTGCGCGGGGATCGACAGCCACGGCAGGCCCAGCCGCGTCACGAAGTCGCTCCAGGCGATGAAGGCGTTGTTGAGGATGCCGAAGTTGACCGAGTACATCCAGCCCCACACCCACGCGACCGCCGCGGCGGGGGTCACGTAGGGCGAGAAGTAGATGGCGCGGAAGAGCGGCCTGAGGCGCCTCACCGCGTTCAGCATCACCGCGATGGTGAGCCCCAGCACCAGCTGGGCGGGCACCACGATGGCCGCGTAGAGCACGGTGTTCTTCAGCGCCTGGTGGAGCTTGGCGTCGCTCAGCATCTCCCGGTAGTAGTCGAGCCCCACCAGGGTGCGCTGCGCAGGATCGACGTTCCATTTGTGGAGCGACAGGTTGAACGACTGGATGGCCGGGTAGATGCGCAGGAAGCCGTAGAAGGCGAGTGGCACCAGAAGGAAGGCGTAGGCCCACAGCGCCTCGCGCGTTCCCAGGCTGAGCCGCCTGCGGCGGGGGCGCACGGCTTCGCGCGCGTCGGCGGTCTTCAGGTCTGTCGCGGTCGGTCGCATGACGGCTCCGGTGGCTCGAGGGATGGGGCCGGGCAGCCCGGAAGGGCGCGGCGGCGGAAGCACCTCGGTGCATCCCGCCCCCGCAGCCTACGCCAGAGCGGCACATGCGAGGCGAGGTGCCTCCGCGGCGGCGCCGGCGGGGCGTGCGGGCGGGACACCAGGGCCCGCCCGCACGCCGCAACGGTCTACATGCCGTGCGCCTTGTCGAGGATGGCCTGCTCGTCCTTGGCCGCCTGGGCCCACGACGCCGCCGGGTCCTCGTGCTGCAGGATCACGCGGTTGACGGCGTCCATGAACACCTGCCGCTGCCCGGACTCGTCGACGAACTGGGTGGCGTGGGAGTACGCCAGCGACTTGATGAAGGGCCCGTACACGGGGTCCGCGGAGAGCGTCGGGTCACCGACCAGGCTGGCGCGGGCCGGCAGCTCGCCCACGGTGGTGAGCCACAGCTTCATGGCGTCCGGGCTGGTCACGAACTTCAGGAACTTCGACGCGGCCTCGAGCTTGGCGGGGTCCTTGAAGGCGTTGGGGGTGAGGCCGTTCATCCAGAACGAGCCGAAGTCCGACTTGACGCCGTTGGCCAGCGTGGGGAGCTCGGCCACGCCCCAGTCGAAGTTGGCGTTCGCCTTGACGTCGCCGATGGCGAAGCTGCCGTCGACGATCATGGCGATGTTGTCGAGCTTGCTGAAGCCGTCCCGGTAGCCGTTGTCACCGGGCACGAAGTTGAGCTGGGCCACCTTGTCGTTGGTGACCAGGCCGGTGTAGAACTCGAAGGCCTTGAGCCCGGCCTCGTCGTTGTAGGCGACCTTGGTGCCGTCGGCGGAGTAGGGCTGGCCGCCGTACTGGCGGATGAGCACCTCGCGCAGCAGGTTGTGGCCCTGCCCGTTGGGAGCGAAGCCGAAGCCCTCCTGGGTCATGCGCGGGCCGCTGCTCTTGGTGAGGGCCTTGGCGTCCGCCACGAACTCGTCCCAGGTCTTGGGCGGGCCCTGGATGCCGGCTGCCTTGAACATGTCCTTGTTGTAGAAGAGCGCCAGGCTGCGCACGGCGGTCGGCAGGCCGTAGTACTCGCCGTTGCGCTTGGCCGCCTGGGCCATGGGGATGAACTCCTGGTCGAGCGCGGCCGTGTCGAAGTACTGGCTCGGCAACGGCTTGACGTAGCCGGCGCTCATCCAGGTGTCCAGCCAGCCGTAGTAGAGCTGCACCACGTCGGCGCCCTGCCCCGCCGGCAGCGAGGCGGCCACCTGCTGCTGGTAGGAGTTGTAGGGGAAGGTCTCCTGCTTCACGGTGATGTCGGGGTTGGCCTGCTCGAACTGCTTGATGAGCTGGTCCATCGCGCTGACGCGGGTGTCGTAGGCGTACTGCCAGTAGGTGATGGTGGTCTTCTGGGCCAGCGCCACACCGAGCACGGCTCCCAGAACCACGGCAAGCAACCATCTCTTCATCGAACCGCCTCCTTGGGGCGCGCCGAGGACGGGCCACGAGGGCCCGCTACGGCGCGTACGGTCACGTGTCCTCACGAGGCGCGCAGGCTGTCGCCCGCGCGGGAGAGTGCCTGCCTCCTTCCTTCCAGGACCCGGGCGTCCTCGGCCAGACGTTCCCGAGCCCGCTCGAGATGCGCCGCCATGGCGGCGGGGGCGGGGCCGCCGGGACCGTCCCGGCGGCGGACGAAGGCGTCGGGATCGAGCGCGTCCCGCAACGCCTCCGGGGTCAGGTCGGGGCCGCCGAGCGCGGCGATGTCGCCGGGGGTGGCCTGCGCCAGGGTGCGGCCGCTCTCCTGCAGCCGCGTCACCAGGCGCGCCACCAGGGCGTGCGCGTCGGGGAAGGCGAGGTGCGCGCCGCGCACCAGCTCGTCGGCGAGCTCGGTGGCGGTGGTGTCGGTGACCGCCGCCGCCTGGCGCAGGCGGTCCTCGTCGAAGGCGCCGCCCCGCAGGCAGGCCAGCAGCAGGTCGATGCCGCCGGTGAGCTGCACGTGCTGCATCTGCAGCGCGCCCTGCACGTCGGGCCCGAAGTCGTTGAGGTCGGCGTAGGGGATGTTGTGGCTGGAGTAGAGCACCATCTGCGCGGCGCCCAGGGCGCGGCTGAAACGCGTGCGGGCATGCTCCAGCGCCACCGGGTTGCGTTTCTGCGGCATGATCGAGCTGCCCTGCACCAGGTCGTCGCCGAGGCGGTACCAGCCCGTCCCCGCCCACGCCAGCAGGTCGCACACGAAGCGGCTGAGGTTGAGCGCGACGCTCTGCGCCACGCCCACCACGTCGACCTCCCAGTCGGAGCTGGCGACGGCGTCGTAGGTGTTCTCCATGGGCCCCTCGAAGCCGAGGAGCCGGGCGGTGAGGTCCCGGTCCAGCGGGTGGCTGCTGCCCGCCAGCGCCGCCGCCCCCAGGGGGCAGCGGTTCAGGCGCGCGTAGGCGCCCAGCAACCGCTGGCTGTCCCGCGCGAGCAGCGCCTCCACCGCCGCCAGGTAATGCGCCACCGTGGTGGGCTGCCCCGGCTGGTGGTGCGTCTGCGCGATCAGCACCGTCTCCAGGTGGCCGGCCGCCTTCTCCAGCACCGCCCGCCGCAGGGTGACCAGCTGCTCCCCCGTGGCGAGCAGCAGCTCGCGGGCGCGCATCTTGTACACCGTCATGTCGAGGTCGTTGCGGGACAGGCCGATGCGCAGCCAGCTCACGGCGTGGGCCCCCAACCGCGCCTCCAGCTCCCGCTGGATGGCGAAGTAGGCGTCCGGCACGTCCGGCTCCTGCGCCGGCAACGGTGCCTGCTCGAGCGCGTAGAGCGCCTCGTGCAGCGCCGCGATCTCCGCCTGGGCGGTCTCGCCTGCCGCCACCGGCAGCTTCGCCACCGCCTCCAGGTGGGCACAGATGGCATGCAGGAAGTGCGGCACCAGGTGCCGCCCCGCGAAGACGTAGTCCGGCTCCAGGACCCTACCGCGATAGCTGGGATGCCATGGCACGCCGCCCCTCCTCACCGCACGCCTGCGCCGTGCTCACGAGGCCCCCGCCCCCACCGCGGCCGCGTCGTCGCCCAGGCCCAGGAGCCTGGCGGCGTTGCCGCCGAAGATGAGCCGGATGTCGGCCTCCGGCACGTTGAGGGTGTAGCAGGCGCGGAGCTGGTCGAGCAGGTAGCGCTCCGAGAAGCCGCGGGGGAAGTAGCTGGAGTCGCTCCCGAACACGATCCGTTCGGGCCCGACGGTCTCCAGCGCCTTGCGGAAGAGGTCCTCCAGGGTGAGCGGGTAGGGCATCCAGCGCATCCACTGGTTGGAGCCCGAGGTGTCGATGTAGATGTTCGGCAGGCTCCAGCACAGCGCCAGCAGCTCGCGGAAGTAGCCGGCCCCGAAGTGCGGGACGACGAAGGGGATCTCGGGGAAGTCGCGCGCCACCTCGAAGAGCGACAGCGGGTCGATGCGCGGGTGCCGCACCACGCCGCCGCCGCGCCCCAGGAAGCCGAAGTGGATGAGCGCCGGCAGGCGCCGCTCGGCGAGCAGCTCCCACACGCCGCGCAGCTCGGGCGCCTCGAAAGGGTAGTCGGTCCGGGGCCCCAGCAGCTTGTAGCCACGCAGCCCCAGCTCGTCCAGGGCGCGCTTCAGCTCGACGTCGGCGCCCGGCTCGAGGGCGTGGTGCGCCAGCCCCGAGAAGCGGTCCGGGTGGCGGCGGACGATCCCCGCCAGGCGGTCGTTGGTGTTGGCGCTTACGAACACCACGCGCCTGAGCCCGTGGCCCTCGACCTCGGCCAGCCAGCGCTGCAGCGCGGCCTCGGCCTCCTCCTCGGTGCGCGCGGCCGGCTCGGCGGGCTCGGTGTTCCACTCCTTCGCCATGCGCTCGCCGCGCTCGCGGGCGTAGGCCTGGAGCAACGGATGCTGCGGAGGACGCTTCGTGATGGGCGTCCCCATGGTGTTCTCCACCGGGAAGTGGACGTGGAAGTCGATGACCCCCAGGTCGCGGTAGCTCATCCTCTGTGACCCCTCCCACCCGGCGACACGGACGCGATGCCGGACACGGGCCACCGCGTCGTTCGCCGGCCCGGGCCTCCCCTCGCGGGGCGGCTCCGGGGGCCGCCGCTCCCCGGCGCGTGCGGGCTCCTGGGAGAACCGGTTGCATCAAGGCTAGGCCGGGGCCCCCGGAGCGTCAAGGGTCCGCCGCCACCGTGGCGACACAGCCGCCC
>Ga0102953_1001814_pt1 | contig 13285 bp, 10 predicted proteins | sample SalPon2A_C_D2_MG_FD_78509 | JGI IMG/M metagenome (GOLD analysis project Ga0102953, IMG submission 78509) | Soil microbial communities from South San Francisco under conditions of wetland restoration - Salt Pond MetaG R2A_C_D2_MG | ecosystem: Environmental > Terrestrial > Soil > Wetlands | place... | reverse complement strand
GCAACCTGAATCATCCGTATATTGAAGTAGAAGATACGGCGCTGGCCATCATTAAATTTAAAAATGGGGCGATTGGGAACATTATTGTAAGTAACTCTGAAAAACCGGGTATTTACGGAAAGGTACAGGTGCACGGCAGAAACGGCGCTTCGGTTGGGGTACAAACCGATGGAGGAGCAATGTTTATTGCCGGAATGTCGGGGATTCTGGAACCGCCGGTAAACGATATTTGGTCGGTGCCGGGTGAAGAAAAAATGCTGGAACGCTGGAAAATAGAAGATGCAAAACATTTTAACAGTATTGACCCAATGGTATATTATATGGAACGGCAGATTGAAGACTTTCTGCATGCTCTCGACAGCAACACAGAACCTTTGGTGACTGGCGGAGATGGTCGCAGAACCGTGGAACTGTTTACAGCAATTTATCGTTCTACCCGTGATAACAAGCCGGTGAAATTTCCTTTACAGCCTGAATATAAATCGGATATGGACGGAAGGTTATTATAGAAATGAATAGTTCAAAGACTACTTTCAATTGTACGCAATTTTTTACTTCTTATGACATCAATATCATAACCTTCAAAAATAATAGCAATAGCAATTTTTACCACAAAAGTAAAAAGTAAAAATCCAAGTGAAAATATCATTGTCGCTGTCCTGATTTCGGTAAACGATGGAGTGTAAACATAAATTTGTCCTAAAACATCCGGAGTGAATCCCGGGATAATTAGGGCAATTCCTTTTTCCACATAAACACTGGCATAAATAAGTACGGCGCCAATATTCAGGGTTACAAGGTTTTTCCTGGTTTTAGGGATCAGAAAAAGAACAAATGCGATACATCCCATGCTAATTGACGACCAACTGTAAGCTACAATTTCGTGGTTGTCGCCAATCCCAAATAATAAATATTTCCAGTACAAAATATGCTCAGTGCCGGAATAAAATTCTTTAAAAAGTTCGGACACAGTAAAGTATAAATAAATAAACATTGCATACACCATAAGTTCGGCGATTCTCCAAATTGCTTCATCTTTTATTTCAAATTTGGTTACTTTTCTAAGTATTTGAAATAAAATCAAAAGAATAGCAGGCCCAGAACAAAAGGCAGATGCCAGGAATCGCGGGGCAAGTAAAGCACTGTTCCAAAATGGACGGGCGGGCATTGCATTGTAAAGAAACGCTGTTACAGTATGAATACCAACAGCCATGGGGATGCTAATAAAAACAAGGGTAAGAACCAGTTTTCTTTTATATTCTTTTTTGTAGAATATGGAATATAAAAGATGTGTTGCAACGGTTAAATTAATCAGAAAATAAGTTATCAGGACGAAAAAATCCCAGGAAAGCATGGAAGATGGAAAGTTCATTGTACCTACAAGTGGCATCATGTGCCAAAACCGAAGCGGACCTCCAATATCGACAATGATAAAAAGGATACACATAATAACGGCACAAACAGCCAGCATTTCACCAAAAATTACAATTTCTTTGATGGGTTTCCAATTATAAATATATGCAGGAATAACCAACATGACAGCCGCGGCTGCCACTCCAACAAGAAATGTAAAATTCCCGATATAAAAAGCCCAGGAAACAGAATCGCGCATGTGCGTTTTTATTAATCCTTCGCTTAACTGATTTGCATAACCAGTTCCACCCCAAATTATTAATACCAAAAGAAAAATCAGCCATGCATAATATGTTTTACTTCCGTGAAGGATGATTCTTATACTGCCTTTGATAAAACGAATAAAATTCATGTTAAGATTTATTAAATATTTTTAAAATAGAATTATGCTATTATTTCATATTAAAAAAGATACATCAAACAGGTTAAACCCCGAAGAAGTAATAGAATTTTGGCTGCGTGTTTAACTCTTGTTTTAATACCAGTACCCGTTTATTTTCGAGTATATACCTTATTTCACTCTCGGGATCCAAAATGTTTCCAAATTTTCTGGCACCTACCGGGCAAATTTCAACACATGCAGGGTATCTCCCTTCTCGTGTTCTCTGGATACAAAAAGTACATTTTTCCACCACTCCCTTCATTCTTGGCCGGTTTCCCAAATAGTGCATTTCAGTATTTATTTCTTTCTCCGGAATTTCCGGTTTTCCCCAGTTAAAATGTCTTGCCCCGTAAGGACAGGCTGCCATGCAATACCTGCATCCGATACACCAGTTGTAATCGACTACTACAATACCATCGGGTTCTTTCCATGTGGCTTTAGCCGGACAGACTTTGACACACGGGGGATTTTCACATTGCTGACATTGTACCGGGACATAAAAATGCCCTTCTTCCGGAACTTTCTCCGGGTTATAATGTACATCGGAATGTGCAAAGTCAACACCTCTTTCCTTTTCCATTTGTAACACCTGTATCCATTGAATCTGAGGTTCGCGCGATTGATTGTTTTCTTCTACACAGGCATAAACACATCTTCTGCATCCGATACACCTTGACAAATCCAGGGCATATCCAAACGAAACCCCATCCATAGCAGGTGCGTCAGAAACATGAAATTCCTTGTTGTATTTTTCTTTGTATTTCAATTCCAAATTCCTGACAATTTCATCTTTCTCTTTCTTAGACATGATCTTGAAATTTCTTTGCAGAAATTCATCAATTTCTTTCATATTACATCCAGCAAGGGAAAGTGCAGAAAATGTTGCCAGTGATATGTTTTTTAAGAATGACCTTCTTGATTTATTTTTTTCCATTATTATATTTTTATAGTTTAATTAATATCCTCCTGCCTTACTGGTGGCGGTTCCGGAGTTAATGCCTTGAAATGGGGAGAATGCGGACTATGACAATTAACGCAAAGCAGATATTCCTTTTTTCCATTCCAGTAACCTGTTCTTTTTCCATGTACACCTACTTTCCAATCTCTTAGTTTATCACCATGGCATTGGCCGCATAGTTTATATGATTCTTCAAAAGAAAGCAATTTTCCACTGGCAAGTCTTAAAGAATCACGGTTATTCATATCGTGACAGTCGAGACACCATCGGTTCGCACTGTCATGATTGAATATAGCACTGATACTATCGTGCATGTCCACCAATTTTCTTCTTTTCGGATTAGGTACAATATCTGAATGGCAATCGTTGCATGGGTAAATACCTTCTGTAAAAGGTGGCGGCTCTACTGCTATTTCCTGATCCTCATTGGTCGCCATGACTTTTTCGGGCCGAACTTTTTCTTTTTGTAAATCGTTGTTGTTTCCCGATTCCTTATTCTGACATCCGAAAAACAAACCGATACAAAATACCGCTGTAAAAATTGGTACTTTAATATTTTTAATTCTTTCTTCCTTCATATTGCATTTTATTTACAAGTAAATATTTATGATGTTCTTAACTGAGTTTATCTTCTTATTCTGGTTTTCTGTCATCATAATTCATTTATTATTACTTCTTTTTTTTAAATATTTTGTGTATAAAACAGACAAGGTAATTGAGATTAATGCCAACAGGAGGAATACCAATACCCGATATCCGATATCGATATTCGACATATCGAAAAATATTAATTTAATGGAAGAGGCAATAACTGACGCAATTGCAAGCCAACGGTATTTTATGTTTTTCATTAACAGGCTCAATATAAAAAACAGGATCGCCACAAGAATCCATGAAACTGTAATGTACGAAGACGGAATTGTCTGATAAAAGGCAATCAGGGTCATGATGAATCCGGCAATCAGATACAAATCACGTAAAACTTCAGTTTTTAATGTCAACCGTTCTTTTTTCCAGTTAATTACCCTTGCTGAAATAAAAGCCACCAGCATAAATGAAAAGCTTGTTATATTATTGTTGTCCCAATCTATCAGATAGAACACCATGAATATAAAAAACAGTAAAGTATTCATTAATACTATATAACGTGAACGGAACCACAGGGCCATTGAAACAACCAGTAAGCTTTGCAATGAGAAAAGCATGTAGGATTCAGGAAGCCCAAAAATACCATATAGTGAAACGCTTAACGCAAAAAAACCATAGAGGGCATACATTGCAACGGTTATTTTAAGCAATTTACGCGACTGGAGGATTACCGAATAAATAAGGCAAAAAACGGCAATGCTGCTAAATACACCGACATAATTATCGCTAAAATAGGTTAATATTAAAACTGCCAAAATTGAAGTAAACCCGATACCATTAAAAACAACACTTGTGATAATAAATTCAGTAGAAACATTTTCCACTTTTGGTTTAAGTGCAAGGAGTGAAAAAATGGCTGCGGTTGCAAAAAAATACAAGTAGCTTAGATTAACCGAAATTCCTAATTCTAATTTATTTCCCATAAATGGGTTATTTAATATCCAGTTTAAATGGGCAATATAAACGAGAAAAATAAATATAAAAACAAGTTTAATCCAACCAAACCTGTAATAAAGTATTATCGCCAATGAAGCTGTAATTGTTGTTATAAAAGCTGAAAAACCAACAGAATTACCAATGACTCCAGTTATTAGCATCATGAGCAAGACAAGGCCCGCCATTAATTGTGATTTTTTACGTAAAGACTGATAAAACAGGATGCCCATGATAACCATTAGAATAAACAGACCTGCTGTTCTGCTTTTTATAAGCGGATTAGTTTGAAAAAAGTGGAGTTGAACGGTCATATAATACAACAGGAGATGGCCAGTATATACGAAAAGGTTTGATAAATATGAGTATGACGATCGGGTAAAATAAGAAACAAAATAAATCCCGGCAACTGAAAGAAAGCCCGCTAAAATTGAAACCATTTGCATTCCGGAGTTCTGCAAATACTGAACAAGAAATGCTATACCTAAAAGGAGGACTATGTTACCAAGCCAGGCCATCCCGTATTCACCAACTCCAAATTCGATTGAACCTTTAGATACAAAAGGAATAGATAAATCAAAATCATCATCCGATTGATCAACGGTGGTTTCCTGGATTTGAATTTTTTTATCATCCAGATTTCTTAGAATCTTTTCAACAATTGACAACCGATTCTTCAGCAATTGTAAATCTTCGTGGATTCCCTTCAACTCTGAATGATTTATTTCTTCCATTTAAATGCTGATAATGGCAATCGATAAAATTTTTTCTTTCCGAATGGTGAGCTTTCTTTCGATCTGGTTTATAATTTCAATTCTTCTTGCGGGATTTAAATTGCGGTAGGTTCCACAAAATTCTCTCGTTCCCGGTCTCTCAAATTTACTATCGAAATCGCCAGCATAATTTTCACCAGTACCGTGATATACTTCGTATGATAATCCGTTGTGAGCATCTGAAGCAAGTTGTGCAGCTTCTGTGTCATGGTATTCAATACTAACTGTTTTCCCTGAAAACTTTGTTGGATTTGCACTAATCTCCCGGATAGGGTTAGCTCTGTAAAATCTATATTTCCCAAACGGCTCAGATATAAGAAAATGCCTTACAACAAAAAATAAGACAATAAAAACTGCAAATAGCAGCAACATTGTTTTTAGTTGAAATAGCATAGTTTACATATTTAATACAGGTTTTAAAGTTATAGAATAATCTTGGTAGGATTCATGAGCCTAAATGATATAAATCAATATTATAGTTGAAATATCTTAAGGCTGTATTGGTTCTCAGATTAGTTGTGTTGAATCAATTAATGTTCTAAAGAATTAAGGGTTGAAATTATATGAAAAGTTGGCATTAAACGGAAAGTACACAATTAATATTTCCTGTTTTTTTGATTTCGGGACGTAAACATAAAAAAAGCCGAAAGTTAAACTCCCGGCTTCCTAAATCTGTATCGAAAAAAATTCAAATTTAAATTATTTCTTGTCGTAAACACGGGTGGTTTTCACCTCCCCACCATCTCGACCCTGTCTTGTTGATGCAATTGAAAGCGTACTTGCATTGGAAAGGGTCCACACTTCGGTAAACGTCCTTTCATTACCATTGAATGACATTTTAGTTACAATCGTTAACGTTTTTCCATCAGCCGACCATTTTGCCGTTGATTTAGTTTCGCCCCTGCCAAAAGAATTTGTACTTTCTTTTCCGTCGAGCGTGTACTTACTTGTCATGTTCGTGGTTTCCCCATTCTGGTTAGTCCTGGTCCTTTCAATGGTAAGAAGATTTGCATCCTGTTTTACAACCATGTCGCCACCTCCAAATCTTCTCCCGCCAGTATCTCCTAAATTACTTTTTCCCTCATTGAACGTCCACGTCCCTGAAAAGTTCGCTTTGCCAGCCTGTGCATTAGCCAAAACAGGCACGATTACCAATAACATAGCAGTTAATCCTATTAACTGCATAAAACTAGCGAGGTTAACCCGATAATTTTTTACAATTTTTTTCATGATTTTTTAATTTGTAAATTAAAATTTGAACAAATAATAAATGGGATATATGATTTTACTTTAGTATGACTATGTTAATCCCCTGAGGTTTAAATTGTTTGCAGAAGTTATGTTTTAAAAATAACTTTATTGATAAATTAATTGACTTATTTTTTCCTCCTCCCTATTTAAAAATAGCTTATTATCGGTTTTTTAATACGAATTTTGTTATTGAAGGTTAGAAAACAAAGAAAATATTTTTACAATTTTCTTTTAGTTGTTTTGACTTAGATAAACATCTGTTTACAAAGTGTTTATTTAAATATTGGTTTTATAAAGATTTAATTAACTACCACTTCGGATTATTTTTTTTGATTGTTAATGTTTCTGATTATACGAGAGAAAAATTTACGGATAACTAATATTTAAGAGGTCAGTAAAAAAGGCTGTAATTTATTACAGCCTCTCAAGAATTCAACTAAACTAATTAAGATTGGAAATAATTTTCCAAACTATTTCCAAAAGTTTTTATCTGTCATCCAGGGTTCAACCGTAAGTTCCGGTTCTTTTTCTGTTTCATTTACATTCCATGTTGTATCGTCAATCATCCAGTCTTCAAGTTCCAGGGTTGCTTCTGTCTCCTGATCAAATTCTGCCATGTTTACCGTATTTGTATTCCAAATCGTTTCATCAGTCATCCAATTTTCCAACTGAAGTGGTGTTTCAATAATTTCACGGCTCAAGGCATTTGTTTCTGTTCCTTCTGCTTTTACATTTCCAACCAATAAAAGAAATGCTAAAAATGTTGCTGCTGCTAATTGTTTTACTAATGTTTTCATGACTTTTAATTTTTTCATTTGATTCAAAGCTAATTACAAAATGGTATTTCCTAAAATGAAATAGAAATATGGGTAGTTTTTATCGACAGAATGGGATTTTATCAAGTTGAAAAATTTTCGAATTGCTTCCAAGCATAGAAGTTTCATGTCATTTTGAAAAGTCCCATAAAGGATAATACAAAGTAAAGTCCCTTAATTATAAAAATTTAATGGATTTTTTTGGTAGAGAGAAGGGTTGAATTATCTAACCTGTTTGAACATTATTATATAGTGATTGCTTTTATAAATTTGTTATAAAGAATACCTGCAGGAAATACATAAACCATTTTTGAATTCATTTATATTTTTACATATTATTTTTTTATAGAGAAAATATCCTGTGCCTTTTTTATTGCGGAAGCTGGTCCAACAAATATGACATGGTCATTTGACTCTATTAGAGTTTCGCCACGGGGAACAACAAAATCATTACCCCTGATAACAGCAGCAACTACACATTCTTTTGGTATATCAATTTCGCGAATAACTTTACCAATAACAGTAGCTTTTTCCGAAACTGTAACACCCAAAAGACTGGCTACACCGCGTCCAATTTCAAATAACTGGGCAACACCCGGTCTGTCGAGATAATTCTCAACCATGGCTGCCGTTGACCAGGGTACACTAATGGTTACAATTTCTTTTTCTTCCAAGAGAGACATATAATCCGGATCCTGAATAATGGCAATCACCTGCGGTATTCCTAATCTTTTTGCCTGTAAAGCGACAATAACATTCCGGCCATCGTCGTTTGAAGCGGCAATCGCAACATCGGTATTTTTAATTCCAGCCTGCTCAATTATATTGGTTTTACTGCCATCTCCCTGAATTATCGGCATGTGGTATTTTGCTTCCAACTCATCACACAGGATTTCGTCCTCTTCAATAAAGGTAATTTGATGTTCTGATGATCTGAACATCAGACGAAGTTCGTCTTTGGCCAGGAGGCGGTCGGCTATATTCCGTCCTAATCTTCCTCCATCAATAATTAATATTTTCATTCTATTTTTCTTTAATAATTTAAACCATAAATAAATTCCGGAAAAAGTTTTTGAAAGTTGTTTAAATTCAGCACGATTTACAGGTCGAAACCAGTAAATTACCCCGCCAGTTAATGTGAGTAAACCACCAAGAAAAAAGCTCCTGGCTTCCAGTGCAGGCACAAAAAGCCAACACGACAGAATTCCTAAAACAGGGATATAAGGATAGAGAATTACTTTGAACGGCCGTCGCAGATTGGGCATTTTTTTATGAAGTGCGATAACCGCGAAATTTACAAATCCCAATCCCATCAGATATCCAAAGTCACTCATTGAAGCTGCAAATTTTACAATCCCCGAAGAACCAAAAATAATAACTATGGCAGCACATATAAAAAGAGCGACGTAAGGTGTTCTGAATTTATGATGAAGCTTTGCAAATGTTAAAGGAAAATGTCCGTCCCGACCTAAAGCAAAAAGCACTCTGGCGCTTGCTCCCAATGTTACACTGAACGCTGACAGGCTGGCCATGATTGTTGCTAAAACTGCGACCCATCTTCCCCAAGGGCCCAAAATACTCTCGGCTGTAAATATAAAAGGTACATCGTTTTGAGCCAGATCTTTATAATTAACGGCTCCCATCATTACAAAAACAACAAAAACGTAAATTACTATTCCAACAAACAGTGTAATTAAAATTGCCCTTGGAATTGTTTTTCCCGGATTTTTAATTTCTTCAGAAGCTACAGTTATTAGTTCAAAACCTACAAAAGAAATATAAATTAATGCCATGGAAGGGAAAAAAGGTGCCAATCCCATTGGGGCCAGAGGTTCTAGATTAGGCGCTTTTACCGATGAAATTCCAAGAATGGCTACCCCTATTAAAATAGCCAGTTCAACCAGGTTCATTATTGTTATTAATTTCAGCGCCTCCGACATCCCCCTGAAATTAATGGCAGTAAAAACTAAAGTAGTAATTCCAATAATTACAGGAATATTTACCCCGGGCCAGAAATAACTTCGAATGGTAATTGCAAAAATTATAGCATACATTGCACATCCTAATGTATTTCCAATCCAAAAAAACCAGCCTGTAAAAAATGAAATTGGTCGGCTTAAAGTCATACTTGTAAATGAATAACCACCGCCGGCAATTGGAAGCGCTGCCCCTAATTCGCTGTAGTTGAGTGCAGTAAACAAAGTTACCAGTCCCATTACCAAATAAACAACAACTCCAAGCGGACCAATCATTTTTGCGAGCTCCCCGGGTAATGCAAAAATCCCCGGCCCCATCATAGCACCAATGCCAATCATCGATGCCATAAATAATCCGATGTTACGCTTAAAAGTTAATTGGTTTTCCATTTGGTAAAAGCGCTCAAAATTTTATTCTAAAAAGTTACCAACTTCATAAAATTTCCATTGTAAGTTACTATATAGAAAACTGATTCCCATTGAAAATCAAAATAAATTTAATTCATTTTAATCGTGATAATCAAAATAAGCTATTAAATCTATATTAAGCGATTTTATAAAAAAGTGAAACTTGAATTCTCACCCTCGAAAGTAATAAACGAAAATATTAAAATACTTCTTGCATGTATATGAGTTAGCCGGGTATCAAAGGGATTTGACGAAATTATTAAGAGTTGATGTTTGCTCTAAATAAAAAAGCCAGCTAAAAACCGGCTTTTTAAGTAGCGGGAGCAGGACTTGAACCTACGACCTTTGGGTTATGAGCCCAACGAGCTACCAACTGCTCCATCCCGCAATATATTTTGTATTTCAATGAAATTTCGTTCCTAACGGGTTGCAAATATAATTACATTATCCGGATTGTGCAAACAATCAAATTGTATTGTAACCTAAAAAAATTTCAATTCCGGGAAGGGATCAGAAAGAATGATTAAGTAATGTATTGGTTTAAAGATTATTTGGTTGAAGGCCTTCCGTTTTCCTACCACCTAATGTTAGATTTTGAGGAGGTGCTTCATTTGATCTTGAAAAATAAAACAGCCTCGATTCGTGAGGTTCAAGGGCGATTTGAATTTCAGAAAGCTCCCCAAAGGCGATAGAAATAGCGGGTTTCCAGCCAAAAATATAAACCGAATCTTCTTCAATCAAACTAAATACATCGAAGGTTTTATTTACTGGTACATCTTTATCGTTGAAAAAAAGAACACCCCAGCTACGTTGCTGTTTGTAAATCCTGACAGCTACTTTAATTTCATTGGGATCAGGCCAAAACGGGAGAAAAGCATTTTGTTGTCGCTTGCTGGGTTCCAGAAATCTGAAAAAATCTAACTGTTCTTTTTTCCACTTTGTCATATCGTCGGATGTACCTATGGAACCTCCAAGGATAGCTTTCCACAAAGCCAAACTAATTATTTCTTTTTCAGACAGTTTATTATTGGCATTTAATAAATCGATCTCGCCCGGGTCGTTTTGCCAGTAAATGTTATTAAAATAGTGCGTGAAATAAGATTCCTGAATCATGTTTTTTACTCCTTCGGAATCCCATTCTGCATTTATTTGATTGCTGACTTTTGCAATATCCGCAAATCCGATAGTAGGTCCGTATGGAATCTGGTCGGCCATCCAAAGACTTCCCTGTCCAATCTCTTCACGTATTAATTGTAAAATTTCCCTGTAAATTTGTACCGACGTTTTCCCGGGTGTCGCTCTTTTTATTTCCCATGAATCTTTCAAACCCCAGTCCATCAGTGCAGTTTCGTAAAAAATGAAACCCGTTTTTCGAAGTGTTTTAAATACTTTTCGCAGGTATTTCTGAAATCCATGGTGACTTCCGTCCAGGGCGTAAAGAATACCCTCACTGGTTACTTTTTGAGGAATAGGTTTATTTTCGAAATTTTTCAGTGCCCACTCCGGGTGTTGTTTAAAAAGCTTACTGTTTTCGGAGGCTGCAAAAGGAGCCAGCCAGATTCCGGCCCGATAACCATCTTTGAAAATTTCGCGTGCTGCACGGTCAAGTCCGCCCACCCAGTTTTCATTTGGTTCAAGCCAGTCGCCTAACGTGCAATAGCCTTTGTTAATAATTAGTGTGTGCAGGGGTAAAGGTGGATTTAAACTTTCTAAAAATTCGATTTGTTCTTTCAACTTATCAAACGAGCCAGCTTTTCGTGTATTGGTGATTGTGCTCCAGTGGTAACTGGTAACAGAACTTTGCCGGGCCTCACTAACTTCACTCGAAATCCAGGTGAGCTCTTGCATGGTTTCGAACGGCTTGTTACCGGTATAAAAGTGTAATTCAGGAAGTTTAATATAATCGTTTTGAATTTTTATTTCTTCGAGTAACATAGCCGCTTCAAAAAATATTTGTTCGTCCCCGGCATTTCTGTCTTCCAGTCCGCTCCGGTGCGGACGATTGTAGATGGTGCTACGCTGTAAAAATTCGTTATGATCAACATTTCCAATAGCTATGGTTTCCTTTTCACCCAAAAAGGCAAAAGTAAGGTAACTGTCGTAGCTCCAACTGGTTTCGCCAGATATATTTCCCCAGTTTCGATCTCCTGATTTTTCAATAGCATAAACTCCGCTTTGTCCACCAGTACCCAGTCCTTGTTTGAAAAAGTGTTTTACGCCAAAAACTTCGGCCTGCGAAATGGGGAAAAACCAGCGCGGTGCCTGCGAAAATCCGCTTAATTCCGCACCAATTGAAATAGAATTATTATTGGTTTTCAGGTCGAGCATTAAGAAACCCTCGGGCAGTTCGTACACAATTCTTTTTCCTTTTGGCGAATCGCCCAGAAAAACATTTTTAGGCATCACTCCCTGTCCGTTAATAGCCGGGCGGCAATTTTTTAAAATAATCTCCTGGGAAATTAAATCATAGCTTCCGTTTTCGTAAATAATCCAACGTGGTTTTGAAAGTTTAAAACGCTCCCCTTTTTTTGAGATAAATTTTTGGGCAAATAACGGAAGAGGAGCAAACGATAACGTAGCACCCACAGCTGTTGTTCCGCAGATCTTAATAAATGTACGCCGTTCCAGTTTTTGACCAGTCATAGTTAGATTCGATAGTTAGAAATCTAAATTTACAACCTTAAATAATAAAACAGAAGCATTTGTCAATTAATTTAATACTTAAACCAAGCCATTTTCTCAAAGTATTATCTGTTGTCTTCACCAAAAATAAAATAAGGATTAAAAGTAAATGGATTATTTTTCTATTTATAAATTCATTAAAAATAGAATAACAGGTTTAAAGGCATCAAGCAAAATCGTTGATGGGTGAAGTTATTAAAGTTTTTGAATTTAAGTGAATTGCTGTAATGTAATTATCTTTGTACCAGATTAAATTCATAAAAATGCGAAAAGTTCTGTTTTTAATCGTAATCATTTTTCTCCTTCTGAAAGGATTTAGCCAACCTCTGCCAAAGGTTAAAATAGAAACATCAATAGGTAACATTGTGATTGAAACGGACACAATTAATGCTCCGGTTACGGCAAATAATTTTTTAAAACTGGTTAAATCCGGGGTTATGGATAGCGCCGTTTTTTACCGTGTAGTACGAAATAATAATCAGCCTAATGATAAGGTAAAAATTGAAGTAATACAGGGAGGTTTGTTTGATGATGAAAAAATAGCAAAATACAACCCTATTCAGCACGAAACAACCAAAACAACCGGATTAAAACATGAAAACGGTACGATTTCGATGGCAAGAGTTGAACCGGGGACAGCTTCTACCGAGTTTTTTATTTGTATTGGGGATCAACCTGAACTGGATTTTGGAGGAAAAAGAAATCCTGACGGTCAGGGATTCGCTGCTTTTGGAAAAGTTATCAGTGGATTGGATGTTGTTAGAAAGATACAACAGCAAAAGGATAATCACCAATACTTAATTGAACCAGTAAAATTTTTGAAGGTTGATACAATTCAAAAAAATGAGTGACTATGTAGCCACTCTTTCAATGTATTCAGTACCGTAAATGATTGAATAACCTGGATTCTCTGTCAAAGCTGGTGAAATATAGGTTTCTCTTTTCGGAATGGGCAAAATTGCCCGGTTGAATTAGCCATCAATTTTCTGGTTCAAACTCGGGAAGTTTGGTTAAAATATCATACGGACTCTTGCATGTTGCAAGGT
>Ga0102953_1001813_pt1 | contig 13286 bp, 13 predicted proteins | sample SalPon2A_C_D2_MG_FD_78509 | JGI IMG/M metagenome (GOLD analysis project Ga0102953, IMG submission 78509) | Soil microbial communities from South San Francisco under conditions of wetland restoration - Salt Pond MetaG R2A_C_D2_MG | ecosystem: Environmental > Terrestrial > Soil > Wetlands | place... | reverse complement strand
CGGCCTCGTCGACCTCGAAGCTGACGACGGGCATGGCGGCGTAAGCGAAGCCGTTGACCAGCGTCTCCGCCGCGTGAAGGGCGTCGTCCTCCGGCTCGCCCGCCAGGTCCACGGTGCAATCGGGGCCCCGCAGGCTCACGCTCCGCGTCTCGAAGGCGGACGAGACGCGCACGAACGCCTGGGACAGCAGGTGTTGGGCGCTGTGGCGCTGCATGTGGCGGTAGCGCCTGTCCCAGTCGATGACGCCCTCGACCTCCTCGCCGGGCTCGGGAGCCGGCCCGTCCACCCGGTGCCAGACCTCGCCCCCCGCCAGGGACACGTCGGTGACGGCCGCGGCCCCCAGCCGGCCGGTGTCGTGCGGCTGGCCGCCGGAGGTGGGGTAGAAGGCGCCGGCCTCCAGCGCCACCCAGGTGCCGTCCCCGAGCTCAGGGCGGGGGCCGCCGCCTTCCTGAAGGGCGCGCACGCGCGTGGTGAAGCGGCGCAGGTAGCTGTCTCGCTGCTCGAGGCGCACGGAGAGGAGTGTAGCTCGAGCCCTGCTGCGGCCGTTCCGGGCCCGGCAGGGCGTGACGGGCGCGCCCGCTGGGGCGCGTTAGGGTCGCGGCGGAGCACGCCCCGCCGGCGCCGCGTCTCTAGAATGGGGGGATGCGCCGCGCGCCCGAGCGGGCCGCCGGCGGCGCAGGCACGGAGGTCACCGTGAGGACGTCCCATCTCATCCATCCCGCCGAGGCCGAGTTCGACGAGGTCGGCGAGACCAAGCTCGACCACCTCGTCGCCGAGCTCCTCACCGCCCTCGGCGAGGACGTGACCCGCGAGGGCATGCAGCGCACCCCGCAGCGCGTCGAGCGCTCCCTCCGCTTCCTCATGAGCGGCTACGACGTGTCCGCCCGCGACGTGATCAACGGCGCGCTCTTCACCGCCGAGTCGTCGGACATGGTGGTGGTCAAGGGGATCGAGTTCTACTCGCTGTGCGAGCACCACATGCTGCCGTTCTTCGGCAAGGCGCACATCGCCTACATCCCGGGCAAGACCGTCCTCGGCCTGAGCAAGTTCGCGCGCGTCGTAGACGTCTTCGCCCGGCGCATGCAGATCCAGGAGCGCATGACCGCGCAGATCGCCGACGCCCTGGCCGAGGTGCTGGAGCCGGAGGGCCTCGCGGTGGTGACCGAGGCGAGCCACCTGTGCATGATGATGCGCGGCGTGGAGAAGCAGGGCTCCACCACCCGCACGGCCGCCATGCGGGGGGTGTTCAAGACCGACGCGCGCACGCGTCAGGAGTTCATCGAGTCGATCCTCTGAGGGCTCCCGCCGCGGCCGGCCGTGCCGGCTCGCGGCGCCGGGGTCGCGGCGCCGGCACGCGGCCGCTCACAGCAGGACGTTGGCCTCGAGCCAGGCGGCCACACCGCCCTCCTCGGGCGCCCCGATGTGCTCGGCGGCGGCGGCGCGCAGCTGCGCCGGGGCGGCCGGGCCCACCGCCACGCCGTGGCCCGCCCACGACACCATGCTGAAGTCGTTGGGGCCGTCGCCGAAGGCGACCACCTCGCTCCTGGGTACCCCCAGCGTCTCCGCGATGAGGGCCAGGGCGGTGCCCTTGTCGGCCTGCGGCGGCAGGATCTCCAGGAAGCCGTCTCCCCACAGGTAGCGCAGCATGTCGGGGTGGCGCGTGGCCACCGCGGCGTCGAGCTCCGCGCTGCGGTCGGGCGAGTGGAACACCAGCTTGTCGGCGTCCAGCGCCATGCCGGCGTGGTAACGCTCGACCCGCCGGCTGCGGGTGTGCGCCCAGTCCCAGCGCCCGTCGCCGGGGTCGCGCACCCATAGGACGTCGTCGACGATGCAGCTGAACTCCACCCCGCCGTCCTGGAGGTAGCCGCCGAGGAGGCCGTCGACGTCGGCCGCCGCGATCCGCCGGCGCCGCAACTCGCGCCCGCCCTCTCCCATCACCTGGCCGCCATGGTTCACGCTGAACGGTCCGGTCACCGCGAGCTGGTCGAGGAACGGCCTGGCAGCCGCCAGCGGGCGGCCGGTGAGCACGGTGACCAGATGGCCCCGCTCGCGGGCCGCGCGGATGCTCCGCTCGATGCTGCCGGGCAGCTCGAATGCGTCGGTGACGAGGGTTCTGTCGAGGTCGAAGGCGAGCAGCACCACGCGAGCTTACACCATGCGCATGTGAGCGACCGTCGCGGTCAGGGCACGGGCGGCGAGCCGCCCGAGGACGCCTTCCACAGCGAGGCGTCGAGCGTGAAACGTTGCAGGCTGCCGTCCTTCTCGCCGGCGTAGAGGACCAGGCGGTCGCCCTGCCAGCGGGCGGCGAGGTTGCTGCTGAGGGGTGCATCGAGCGAGAGCGCCAGCTCCGGCGCGCAGCCGCCCGCCCGGCACGCCACCACCTGCACCCGTCGCAGGTCGGGGGTCGGCAGCGCCAGCACGTCGCCGGCGCCGCTGCCGGGAGGGGGTGGCAGCAGCACGCCCAGGTCGAGGTTGCGCGAGCCGAGCACGTGGTTGGTGACGTGGAGCGCGTAGCGCGACACCTGGAGGCTGCCGCCGGCGAGCACGTAGCGCTCGAGCGGGCCGCCGAGGTGCGGCGTACGCACGGCGTAGGCGCGCCGCCCCACCGTCGCGAAGAGGTTCAGCCAGCGGTCCCCGGTGCCGATCGGAGGCCCCGCCGCCACGACCGCCAGGCTCGTGCCCGACAGGGCCAGCGCGACGACGCCGGCGCCCTCCTGCGGGCTCGAGCGGGTGATGAGCAGGCCGTCCTTGCCGGCCGCCGGGAAGGCGGCCACGCGGCGCTGTTCGATCACGGCGGGGGCCGACACCTGGTAGCTCGCCACCACGGTCAGGTCGCGCTGCGACAGCAGCGTGACCGCGCCCGCCTCGATCTCGTCGCCCAGGACGCCGTGCCGGTAGCGCTGGGTGGGCTGCGACAGCAGCGCCACGGCGTCGCCCACCGGCACGGGATCCCCGTCGGGCAGCGCGTCGACGGCCTGCCTGGCGATCACCTGGAGGTCGGGCGAGAGCAGCATGACGCTTCGGGCGTCGGAGCTGACCGCCACCAGGTTGCCGTCGGCCAGGCAGGCCGGGCGGCTGTGCGGGCTCACCGCCGGGCCCACCGCGCTCGCGGTGAGCGACCGCAGGTTGCCGTTCTGATCCACCGCCAGGAGCGCGGCGCCGCAGCGGCGCAGGCTGTCCCCGCGGACGCCGGTCGCCAGCGGCGTGACGGCGCCCGCGTCGCTCACTTGCGCCACGCTGCCGTCCGAGGCCAGGGTGGCGGCGCCTCCCTGATCCGGCGTCACCCACAGCAGCGGGCCGCCGGCATGCGCGGCCGGGAGCCACGCCGCGGCCGTGGCCAGCAGCGCCGTCAGGGCCATCACGGCGGTCGCCCGCGGCCGGCCCGAGCGGACGCGCCGCTTCGGCGCGGGCGGCCGCGCGGCGCGATGCGGCCGCCCGGGAGGCGAGGGGAGGGAGCCTGCGGTCATCGCCTGACAGTAACAAGCGCCGTGTCCCGCGTCTGCGCCGTTCGCAACGGCGCGCCGGGCGCCCTGCCCGGGGCAGTGTCGAAAGTCCCTGTGGGCGCCGGCGGGCGCGCGAGCGGCCGGTGATACAATCCGTCGACATGGGTTGGGGCGGGCATCCGGCCCCAGGAGGTTTGTCATGTATCGAGGTAGAGAAGGGCAGTGGGCTTTCGTGCTCCACCGGATCACCGGTGTCGCGCTGGCGCTGTACCTGCTCCTGCACGTCTTCGACGTCGGCCTGGTCATGTACGGGCCGAAGGGACCGTTCAACGCCTTCCTGGCGTTCTATCACCAGTGGCCGTTCCGCATCGGGCTCATCCTGGTGATGGCCGCCGTGGTCTACCACGGCCTGAACGGCCTGCGCATCATCGTCATGGACTTCACCTCGTGGGGCATCAAGTACCAGCGCGGCATGTGGTACGGCGTGCTGGTGCTGACCACGGCCATCGGGATCCCCATCCTCATCAAGGTGGTGCCCGAGATCCTGGCGGGTAAGGCCTGATGGCGGCGCGGCCCAAGACGCTCGAGCAAGCGCGCGCCACCTACAACACCAACCGCGAGCTGGCCTGGTGGGTGTTCATGCGCATCAGCGGCTTCCTGCTGATCTTCCTGGTGTTCGCGCACATCTTCTTCAACAACATCCAGATCAACGTCGCCTCGGTCAACTACGCCTACGTGGCCAAGGAGCTGTCCAAGGCCTGGGTGAAGGTCTACGAGTCGTTCCTGCTGGGGCTCGCCATGCTCCACGGCGGCAACGGCCTGCGTTACTCGATCGAGGATTACTTCCGCAACCCCACCACCAGGTTCTGGCTCAAGGCCGTGGTGTTCACCCTAGCCGCAGGCCTCTTCGTGATCGGCGTGATGGCGCTGTGGGCTTTCAGCTACCAGCAGATGGGGAACGCCATCAACGCCGTGAGCCACGGCGGCTAGGAGGGTCGTAAAGCGACATGAAACGCGCACACAGGTACGACGTGATCGTCGTGGGAGCCGGCGGGGCCGGCCTCATGGCGGCGCGCTATGCGGCCCAGAACCCCAACGTCTCGGTCGCGGTGATCTCCAAGCTCTACCCCACGCGCTCGCATACCGGAGCGGCGCAGGGTGGCGTCGGGGCCGCGCTGGGGAACATCAGCGACGACAACCCCGAGTGGCACGCCTACGACACGGTCAAGGGCGGCGACTACCTCACCGACCAGGATGTGGCGATCACCTTCGCGCACGAGGTCATCGAGGCGGTCTACGACATGGAGCACATGGGCCTGCCGTTCAGCCGCACGCCCGAGGGCAAGATCGCCCAGCGCAAGTTCGGCGGGCACACCCGCGAGCACGGCAAGTCGGCGGTGGAGCGCGCCTGCTACGCGGCCGATCGCACCGGGCACATGATCCTGCAGACGCTCTACCAGCAGGCGATCAAGCAGGGCGTCACCTTCTTCAACGAGTTCCACGTGCTCGACGTGCTGGTCGAGGACGGGGAGGCGCGCGGGGTCGTCGCCTTCGAGCTCGCGACCGGCGAGCTGCACACCTTCCACGCCAAGTCGACCGTCATCGCCACCGGCGGCTTCGGGCGCATGTTCAAGGTCACCTCGAACGCCCACGCCCTCACCGGGGACCTCACCAGCATCGTCTACCGGCGCGGCATCCCCATCGAGGATCCGGAGTTCTTCCAGTTCCACCCCACCGGCCTGTACCGCATCGGCGTCCTCCTCACCGAGGGCGCGCGCGGGGAGGGCGGCATCCTGCGCAACAGCGAGGGCGAGCGCTTCATGGAGCGCTACGCGCCCACCATCAAGGACCTGGCGCCGCGCGACATGGTGAGCCGCGCCATGTACCTGGAGGTGCGCGAGGGGCGGGGCATGGGCGAGAACAAGGACCACCTCGTCCTCGACCTCACCCATATCGACGCCCACATCATCGAGGAGCGTCTTCCCGACATCACCGAGTTCGCGCGCATCTACCTCGGCGTCGACCCGATCAAGGAGCCCGTGCCGGTGCAGCCGACCGCCCACTACGCCATGGGCGGCATCCCCACCACCATCGACACCAACGTCATCATCGACGGCGCCAGCACGGTGGTGCCGGGCCTGTACGCGGCCGGCGAGGTGGCATGCGCCAGCCTCCACGGCGCCAACCGACTGGGCACCAACTCGCTCGGCGACCTGCTGGTGTTCGGCCGCCGCGCCGGCACGAACGCCGCCGATTACGCCGCGAAAGCGGTCTTCCCGGAGCTGCCGAAGGACGCCGAGGAGCGAGCCCGGGAGCTCATCGCCACCGCCCGCGCCGGCTCCGGCAAGGAGAAGGTGGGGAACCTGCGCAAGGAGCTGCAGGCCAGCATGATGGACCAGGCGTCGGTGTTCCGCACGGCCCAGACGCTGGAGGCGCAGGTCGCCAAGGTCGACGAGCTCAAGGCTCGCTACTGCGAGACGGGTGTGCAGGACACCGGCTCGCAGTACAACACCGAGCTGATGGAGGCGCTCGAGCTCGGCTTCCTGCTCGACAACGCCGAGCAGCTCGCCAACGCCGCGCTGAACCGCACCGAGTCGCGCGGGGCGCACTCGCGCGAGGACTTCAAGGAGCGCGACGACGAGAACTGGCTCAAGCACACGCTCGTCTACAAGGACGAAGGCGGCGTGCGCATCGACTACAAGCCGGTGACGCTCGGCACCTACGAGCCGAAGCCCCGGGTCTACTAGAGGACTCCTGCATGGACGTCACCTTCCGAATCAAGCGCTACGACCCGGAGAAGGACAGCCGGCCGCACTGGCAGGAGTTCCACATCGAGGCGGGTGCCATGGACCGCGTGCTCGACGTGCTAAACGAGCTCAAGTGGGGGCAGGACGGCAGCATCAGCTACCGCCGCAGCTGCGCCCACGGCATCTGCGGCTCCGACGCCATGGTCATCAACGGCGTCAACCGGCTGGCCTGCAAGGTGCTGGTCAAGGACCTCGGTCCGGAGATCGCGGTGGAGCCCTTGCGCGGGCTGCCCGTGCTCAAGGACCTGATCGTCGACATGGAGCCCTTCTTCGACGCCTACAAGGCGGTGCTTCCGTACTTCATCAACGACGACGCGCCGCCGACCACCGAGCGTTATCAGAGCGTGGAGGACCGCGAGCGCTTCGACGCCACCACCAAGTGCATCCTGTGCGCGGCCTGCACCACCAGCTGCCCGGTGTTCTGGACCAACGGCCGCTACATCGGTCCCGCGGCCATCGTCAACGCCCACCGCTTCATCTTCGACTCGCGCGACCAGGGCGCGGAGCAGCGGCTGCAGGCGCTCAACCAGGTCAACGGCCTGTGGCGCTGCCGGACCGCCTACAACTGCACCGAGGCCTGCCCCCGCGGCATCCCGGTGACGCAGGCCATCGAGGAGGTCAAGCGCGAGGTGCTCTGGCGCCGGAGCTGATCGTGCCGCAAGGCGCGGCAGCCCAGCGCGAGGTGCCGGTGCCGTGCGCTGCGGCGCGGCGGCCCCGGCCGCGCCCCGCCGCCCGGTCGCCGGCGGCGGCCCCCGGGGCGGGGCGCTGACGGGCGCGGGCCCCCTCCTGCAAGCGTTCGCACGGCTCGTCCACGCTGGGCGGGCCGTGCGTTCCACGCCGGCCCCGAGGAGCCTCGAGTGAACGTCGTGCTGGTCTTGGTCGGAGTGGTGCTGCTCTACTTCGGCGGCGAGGTGCTGGTGCGCTCCGCGAGCGGCCTGGCCTCGCGCCTGGGGGTGCGCCCCCTGGTCGTGGGCCTGACGGTCGTGGCCTTCGGCACCAGCGCGCCGGAGCTGGCGGCGAGCCTCACCGCGGCGCTCTCGGGCACCAGCGAGATCGCCGTCGCCAACGTGGTGGGGTCCAACATCGCCAACGTCGGCCTGATCCTGGGGCTGACCGCCCTGATCTACCCCCTGCTGACCGGCTCCCGCTTCGTGCGCCGCGAGGTGCCGCTGATGCTCCTGGTGACGGCCGCGCTGGCGCCGGTGCTGTGGGGCGGCCGCATCGGCCGTTGGGAAGGCGTGCTGCTGCTGGCGCTGCTGGGGGGCTTCCTGTGGCTCATCACACGCTCCGGCTCGGGTCTGCTGGACGAGGCGGAGTCCGTCGGCCGGGGCGGCCGGACGCCGGTGTGGCGGGGCGTGCTCGGCACGGCCGTGGGGGTGGCGGTGCTGTGGCTCGGCGCCCGCGAGCTGGTGGGCGGGGCGATCGCCATCGCCACCACGCTGGGCGTGCCGCAGCGCGTCATCGGCCTGACGGTCGTCGCCCTCGGCACCAGTCTGCCCGAGCTGGCGAGCAGCCTGGTGGCGGCGATCCGCAAGGAGGCCGACATCATCCTCGGCAACATCGTGGGCTCCAACGTCTTCAACCTGCTGGCGGTGCTCGGCACGACGGCGGTGGCGCACCCCATCACCTTCGACGGCCGCGCGTCCACGCCGGACATCCTGGTGATGGCGGCGTTCAGCCTGGCGCTGCTGCCGCTCATGTGGCGCGGCCAGCGCCTGGGGCGCGCCGCCGGTGGCCTGCTGCTGGCCGGCTACCTGGCCTACATCCTGTTGCTGGTCGCTTAGGCAGCCGGCCTCAGGTGCGTCTCGAAGTACGCCAGGATGCGCTCCCAGGCGTCCCGCGAGGCCGCCGGGTCGTGCCGGGCGGGGTTGCCGTCGTTGAAGAAGGAGTGGCGGGCGCCCGGGTAGACCTTGATGTCGTGCGGCACGCCGGCGGCGTCCAGCTCGCCGTCCAGCCGCCGGCCCATGCCCGCCGTGAAGTCGTTCCCGGGGTAGGAGCCCACCACCGGGCACAGCCGCCTCACCGCCTGCAGGGGGCGCGGGTTCTGGGCGTAGAACGGCGCGATCGCCTTCAGCCGCGGGTCGCCCGCCGCCCAGGCGATCGCGAGGGAGCCGCCGAGACAGAAGCCGACGGCGCCCACCTGCTCCGCGATGACGTCGTCGCGGGCCGAGAGCCAGTCGAGCGTCCGCCTCAGGTCCCGGATGCCCTGATGGTCGAGCGAATCGAAGAGCAGACCGGTCATGAAGCGCGCCATGCAGAGCGCGCGGTTGCGGCCGGAGAAGAGGTCGACGGCGAGCGCCAGGTAGCCTTCGCCGGCGAAGCGCCCGGCCACCTGGCGGATGTTGTCGTTCAGCCCGAAGATCTCGTGGATGACCACCACCGCGGGCCAGGGTCCGGTGCCGGCCGGCCGCGCCAGGTGCGCCTGCAAGCCGGCGCCGTGGCCGGGCAGCGTGACGCCGGCGGCGTCGATGGCGTCCGGGTGCGTGTCTGCCATGGGGGCGCGGGGCGGGCCCGCGGGTCAGGCCACCTCGGCGATGGCCTCGATCTCGATGGCGACGTCCTTGGGCAGGCGCGCCACCTGGAACGCGCTGCGCGCCGGCGGATCGCTGGGGAAGTAGCTGCCGTACACCTCGTTCATGGCGGCGAAGTCGTTCATGTCCGCAAGGTAGCAGGTGCACTTGACGACCCGCTGGAGGCTCGAGCCCCCGGCGGCCAGCACGGCCTCGAGGTTCTCCATCACCTGCCGCGTCTGCGCCCGCACGTCGCCTCCGACGAGCTCCCCGTCGGGCGTCAGCGGGATCTGGCCGGCGGTGAAGAGCAGGTCGCCGACCCGCACGGCCTGGGAGTACGGCCCCACGGCGGCGGGGGCGGTGTCCGTCTGCACGATGCGTCTCATGCGCCAAGCCTAGCAGGGACGAGGCGCCCGCGCCGGCGGCTGCGCGCCAGGCGGGGGCGCCTCAGCCGCGCCACAGGCTGAACAGCAGGAACAGCAGCAGCAGGTAGAGCGAGCCCAGGAGCCAGATGCGGTAGGGGTACCAGGGGTGCTTCCGCAGCTTGCTCAGGGGGCCGTTGGCGGGGAACTCGTCCTCGATCTTGCGGATGCCGCTCATGGTGTCGCTGATGTCGACCGAACCCGGCCCGTCCGCTTCGGCGGGCAGGGCGTAGCGCTTGGGCCGTGCCTCCACCTCGCGCACCTCCACCACCACCGCCGTGACGTTGTCGGGCGCGCCCCGGTCGTTGGCCTCCGACACCAGCCTGGCGGACGCCTCCTCGGGCGGCGCGGAGGAGACGATCTCGGTCATCATCGCCTCGGAGAGCAGCATGCTGATGCCGTCGCTGCAGAGGAGCAGCCGGTCGCCGGGCTTGACCTCGAAGTGCGTGACGTCGAGGCGGAAGCTGGCCGTGGCCCCGAGCGCGTTGGTGATGACGTTGCGCCAGCGGTGGTGGCGCGCCTCGTCGGCGGTGAGCAGCCCCTGGCGCACGCGGTCGGCGACCCAGCTGTGGTCCTTGGTGAGCTGGCGGATGCCGCCGTCGCGCACCAGGTACGCCCGCGAGTCGCCGACGTGACCGACCAGCCCCACCTGGTCGTCGAGGTACACGGCGGTGAGGGTGGTGCCCATGCCGTGCACCTCGGGGTGGTCGACGGCGTAGTCGTAGACCTCGAAGTTGGCCACCTGGGCGGCGCGGGCGAGCGCCACCGGCGGCAGCAGGCGGCTGCGCTCGAGCTCTCGCTTGAGCACCTCCACGGCCTTGCGGCTGGCGATCTCGCCGGCGCGATGGCCCCCCATCCCGTCCGCGACCACCGCCACGTACCCCGCCCCGAGGATGCGCCCGACGTGGAAGCTGTCCTGGTTCACAGCCCGGACCCGGCCCTCCTCCGAACGGCCGGCCCCCAGGATGCGCGTGTCGGACCCCGGCGCCGCGGAGCTGCGTGCAGCCATCTCGAGCCATTGTAGCCGCACCGGCTTGCCGGGTCGCTCGGGGGAGGGGTGTGGCGGCGGCCGTGACGCGTTCGCGCCGGCCGGCGCTCTGTTAGAATCGCCCGCATGACTTCGGCCTGGCGCACGGCGCGCGACGTCCGGGGCGGAGCCCTCCGCGCCGTCGAGGTGGTGCGCGCCGCGCTGGGCAGGGCCGAGGCCGCCCGCGAGCTGAACGCCCTGGTGACGGTGACCGCGGAGCGCGCCCTGGCGTGCGCCGAGCGCATCGACGCGGCCGTGTCCCGGGGCGAGGACCCCGGTCCCCTGGCGGGCGTGCCGGTGGTGCTGAAGGACAACCTGTGCCTGGAGGGGGTGCCGGCCACCGCCGGCTCGAAGGCGCTCGAGGGGTTCGTCCCCCCCTACACCGCTACCGTCGTGGCCAGGCTGGAGGCGGCCGGCGCGGTGGTCATCGCCAAGAGCAACCTGGACGAGTTCGGCATGGGCTCGACCAACGAGACCTCGAGCTTCGGGCCGGTCCTCAACCCCTGGGACCGCGCGCGGGTGCCGGGCGGCTCGTCCGGCGGCTCGGCCGCGGCGGTGGCGGCGGGGGTCGTGCCGCTGGCGCTCGGCACCGATACCGGCGGGTCGGTGCGGCTGCCGGCGTCGTTCTGCGGGGTGCTCGGCATCAAGCCCACCTACGGCCGTCTGTCGCGTTACGGCGTCATCGCCTACGCCAGCTCCCTCGAGCAGGTGGGCGTGCTGTCCCGCAGCAGCCGCGACGCCGCGCTCGCGCTCGGCGTCATGGCGGGAGCGGACCCGCGCGACGGCACGAGCCTGGACGCCGATGCCGAGGCGCTGCGGGCGCTCGGCACGGACGGCGGCGCCGGCACGGGCGACCTGTCCGGCCTGCGGGTGGCGGTGGTGCGCGAGCTGAGCGAGGACGGCAACGATCGCGGCGTGCTCGACGCGCTCGAGCGGACGCGCGCGGCACTGCGCGAGCTGGGTGCGGAGGTCCGCGAGGTCGGCGTGCCCAGCGTGCGCTTCGCCGTCGCCGCGTACTACCTGGTCGCCACCGCCGAGGCGAGCAGCAACCTCGCCCGCTACGACGGCATGCTCTACAGCACGCGCGTAGGCGAGGACGCGGACGGGCAGGAGGCGGTCATGCGCCGCTCGCGCGGCGCCGGCCTCGGGCGCGAGGTGCGCCGGCGCGTGCTGATGGGCAGCTTCGCCCTCTCCGCCGGATACTACGACGCCTACTACGGCAAGGCCCTGAAGGTCCGGCGCGTGATCGCCGACGACCTGGCGCGGGCGTTCGAGGGTGCCGAACTGCTCCTCACGCCGACCGCGCCCAGCCCGGCCTACCGCCTGGGCGAGAAGCTGGACGACCCGCTGGCGATGTACGTCGGTGACGTGTGCACCTGCCTCGCCAACCTCTCGGGGCTGCCGGCCGTGAGCGTCCCGGCCGGGTTCACCGCCGAAGGCCTGCCGGCGGGCGTGCAGTTGCTGGCGCCGGCGCTGCAGGAGGCGCGGCTGCTGCGGGCGGCCGCTGCGTTGGAGGCACGCGCCGGCGACGCCTTCGCGCCGACCGCGCCGGGTTTCCAGTCCGGTTAGGCCTCGAACAGCTCCCGCGGGAAGTCCGTCAGGCGCTCGCAGCCGTTGGCGGTGACGCGGATGGTCTCGGTGCAGCCCACGCCGCCCTTGCCGGGGAACTGCACCCACGGGATCAGGTGGAAGGTCATGTTCTCCTGCAGCGGACGCCCCTCGCCGGGCTTCATGCTGAGGATCTGCCCCTCGCCCCAGTCCGGGGGGACCGCGATGCCGATGGAGTACGCGGTGCGCGATGCCTGGTTCTCGCCGAACCCGGCGTCGGCGATGACGGCGCGGCTGACGCGGTCGACCTCGCCTGCCGGCACCCCGGGCTTGACCGTGTCCATGGCGGCATCGATGGCGTGCAGCACCACCTCGAAGGCGGTCTTGAGCTCGGGATCGGCCTTGCCGACCACGACCGTGCGCATCATGGCGGCGTGGTAGCGGTTGCGGCAGCCGCCCACTTCCAGGAAGACGCTGTCGTGGGGCCGGATGGTACGTCCCTTCCAGGTGGCGTGGCCGATGGCCCCGCGCTCGCCGGAGGCGATGAAGGGCATGATGCTAGGCCAGTGGCTGCCCCCGCGGATGAGCGCGGCGGTCAGCTCTGCCGCCACCTCGTCCTCGGTGCGGCCCTCGGCGACCGCGTCCACCCCCGCGCGCATCCCGACCGCGGCGGCCTGGGCGGCGCGGCGCATCAGCGCCACCTCCGGTTCCGACTTCACCAGCCTGAGCTCCTCGATCAGCCCGGAGACGTCGACGAACTCCGTGGTGGGCAGCGAGTAGACCAGGCTGTGCTGCTGCGAGGCGGTGAAGAACCAGCAGTCCTGCTCGAAGCCGACGCGCGCTTCGGCGAGGCCGTGGTCGAGCAGGCGGGCCGCCAGGGAGGACATGATGTCGTCGCTGTCGTGGTAGCCGTAGTTGAGCTCCACCCAGGTGTCGGCCTCCACGCCGCTGGTCTCCAGCAGGCGCGAGAAGGTGAAGGGCTCGCCGTGCATGGGCACGACCATCGCCTGGAACCAGTAGTGGCCGGGGGAGTCGAAGCCGGTGAGGTAGCAGATGTTCTCGGGGGTGGTGGTGAGCATGGCGTCGAGCTCGTGCTCCGCCATCACGCCGCGGAGGGCGTCCAGCCGGCGCTGGTACTCCTGCATGGGAAAGACGAGGTCCTCACGCTGCCGCATCCATGGTCCCTTCCGCCCGCGGCCGAGAGGTTGACAACCTCCCGGCGGGACGCGTACACTCTCGTTGTCTACAACTTGTATACAACCTCTCCGCAGGTTCATTCTAGGTCTCAAGTCGCCAGCCGGTCAACCATCTTCGCGTCCATTCGGCATCGCGCTGGCACCTCGAAGGAAGAAGGCGGCTGGCAGCGTATGCAGCAGCGCTCCACAACGCTGGGCTCACGTGGGGTCGCGGCCATCTACACCGAGCTCCACGACCTCATCTGCCTCCTACCCCACCCGCCGGGCACCATGCTCGGCAAGAACGCGCTCGCCGAGGAGTTCGGCGTCAGCCGCACGCCGATCCGCCAGGCG
>Ga0102953_1001812_pt1 | contig 13294 bp, 11 predicted proteins | sample SalPon2A_C_D2_MG_FD_78509 | JGI IMG/M metagenome (GOLD analysis project Ga0102953, IMG submission 78509) | Soil microbial communities from South San Francisco under conditions of wetland restoration - Salt Pond MetaG R2A_C_D2_MG | ecosystem: Environmental > Terrestrial > Soil > Wetlands | place... | reverse complement strand
CTCGCGTTCGCGTTCATCGCCACCCTCGGCACGATCGGGGTGGCGACCCAGTTCATGCAGAACCAGCTCCACCTCAACGTCTGGCAGGGCTACCAGCTGTTCACGAAGACAGGCATCGAGATCGTCTACCTCTACTTCCAGATCCCGCTGATGGTGCTCGTGATCGCACCCGCGATCGACGGGCTGCGCCGCGAGTGGCGGGAGGCGGCGGCGAACCTCGGCGCGAACTCGTGGCAGTTCTGGCGCCACGTCGGCCTGCCGGTGCTGATGCCGTCGATCCTCGGCGCCATGATCCTGCTGTTCGGGAACGCGTTCGCCGCGTATGCGACGGCGTTCTCGCTCACGAGCGGGAACATCTACATCGTCCCGGTCGTGATCGGCGCGTACTACACGGGCAACGTCTTCTCGAACCCGCACCTCGCGCAGGCACTCGCGATGGGGATGTTCATCGTGCTCGTCGTGATGATGGTGCTCTACGTGCCGCTTCAGCGGCGCGCGGCGAGGTGGGCCAAGTGAGGACGCGCCGCTTCATCGCGCCGTCCGCGGCGGTGTGGCTCCTCCTCGGCGCCGCGTACTTCCTGATCCCGCTGCTCGCGACGTTCCTGTTCAGCCTGCGCTCGCTGCAGACCGGCAAGTGCTGCACCATCGCGTCGTACACGTGGGTCTGGCACAACGGCGAGTTCTGGCAGACGCTGAAGCTCTCGGTCGAGCTCGCCCTCGAGACGATCGCGATCAGCCTCGCCCTGTTCGTGCCGACGGTCTACTGGGTGCACCTGAAGGTGCCGCGCCTGCGGCCGGTGCTCGCGTTCCTCGCCCTGATCCCGTTCGTCGTGCCGCCGATCGTGCTCGTCGTCGGCCTGCTCAACCTGTACCGGGGCGCGCCGAGCTGGTTCTACGGCAAGCCCTGGGGCTTCCTCGTCGCGTCGTACGTGATCCTCGCCTTCCCGTACATGTTCTTCTCGCTCGACTCCGGCTTCCGGGCGATCGACGTGCACACGCTGACGGAGGCGTCGCAGAGCCTCGGCGCGAGCTGGCCGCGGACGCTGTTCAGGGTCATCCTCCCGAACATCCGCGCCGCCGCGCTCGCCGGCTCGTTCCTCGCGCTCGCGATCGTGCTCGGCGAGTTCACGATCGCGAACCTCGCCCAGTTCCACACGTTCCCGATCTACCTCCAGTACGTGAACGAGACGCAGGCCTACGCCGCCGGGGCGGCGACCCTCGTCAGCTTCGGGATCACCTGGGCTGCGATGCTGTCCCTCCTCTTCGTCGGCCGCAGCCGCGGCGCCCGTCCAACCCAGATTGCAGGAGCCCGCTGATGCCCTACCTCGAGCTGAACACCCTCGTCCGCCACTTCGGCCCCGTGAAGGCCCTCGACGGAATCGAGGTCGAGCTCGGGCAGGGCGAGTTCCTCTCGCTACTCGGCCCCTCCGGCTGCGGCAAGACGACCGCGCTCCGGCTCGTCGCCGGCTTCGACCGGCCGGACGCCGGCACGATCGTCGTCGACGGCCGCGACGTGACGCACGACTCGCCGAACAAGCGCGACATGGGCATGGTCTTCCAGGCGTACTCGCTCTTCCCGAACATGACCGCGGCCGAGAACGTCGAGTTCGGGCTGAAGGTCCGGCGGGCGGCGAAGCACGACCGGCACAAGCGGGTCGGCGAGCTCCTCGAGCTCGTCGGGCTCGCGAACGCGGGCGACCGCTACCCGCACCAGCTCTCGGGCGGCATGCAGCAGCGGGTCGCGCTCGCGCGCGCGCTCGCGATCGAGCCGCGCGTGCTCCTGCTGGACGAGCCGCTGTCTGCACTCGACGCGAAGGTGCGCGTCCAGCTGCGCGAGGAGATCCGGCGCATCCAGCTCGAGCTCGGGATCACGACGCTGTACGTCACGCACGACCAGGAGGAGGCGCTGTCGATCTCCGACCACGTCGCCGTCATGTACCGCGGACGCATCGAGCAGATGGGCTCGCCGGCGGAGATGTACAGCGCCCCGGCGACGCCGTTCGTGGCGGAGTTCATCGGCACGATGAACCGGCTCGAGTCGACGGTCGTCGACAGCGGGACCGGCGCGATCGAGCACAGTGGCGTGTCGCTCGTGGTCGAGGCCGCGCGGGGACGCGCGAAGGGTGAGCGCGTCCTGCTCCTCGTCCGGCCCGAGACGGTCGAGCTCGCCCGCTCCGACGGCGGCGGCGGGAACACGCTCGCCGGCGAGGTGATCACGCAGACGTTCCTCGGCCCCGTCACGCGACTCAAGGTCCTCGGTCGCGGCACGGAGCTGATCGCCGACGTGCCGACCGCGACCGCGGCCGAGCTGCCGGTCGGGACGCGCGTGACCGCGACGGTGCCCGCCGCGGACGCCCGCCTGCTCGACCTCACGGACGAGCCGGTCGTACTGTCCGAAGAGCCAGCTCCGGCCGGTCCGTGAAGATCCCGGCGACGCCGATCGCCGCGAGCGAACGCATTCGCGCCGGCTCGTTCACGGTGTAGGCGAGCGGGACGAGCCCCGACGCGAGCGCGGAGGCGACCCCGCGCCTCGTCACGCGCCCGTCCACGAAGCCGGCCGCCCAGGCGCCCGCCGCGCCGCGCAGGGAGACGCCGAAGCCGACGTGCTGGACCGTTCGCAGGTCGGGCCGGAGCGCTCGCGCCTCCTCGAGCGCGGGCCGCTGGAAGCAGACGACAGCGTCCTCGTCGCCGAGCAGGCGGACCGTGCGCGCGACGAGGTCGTGGCGCCGGTAGCGGCGCGGCGTCTTCAACTCGGCCATCACGCCGATCCGGCCGCGGCAGAGGTCGAGCACCTCCTCCAGGGTCGGGTAGTCGCGGCCGCGGCGCGGCGCGTCGTGCGTGACGACGAGACGGCCCGCAGCGTCCGCGCGGACGTCGAGCTCGACGAAGTCGGCACCGACCTCGATCGCCCGCTCGAACGCCGGCAGCGTGTTCTCCGGCAGCTCCCAGGAGGCGCCGCGATGGGCGATCACGATCACGCGAGCAGCTCCGCGACCGTGGTTGCGTCGATGGACGGCACGAGCCGGTCGGCGAGCTCGAGCCGCTCGGCGCCGAGCGTCCGCGTCACGCCGACGACGTGCAGCCCGGCCACCTTCGCCGAGGCAACCCCCGCCTCGGTGTCCTCGAAGGCGGTGACATCCGCCGCCGGCAGGCCGAGACGAGCGACCGCGAGCTCGTATGGCTGCGGATCGGGCTTCCCGCGTGTGACGTCCTCGGAGGAGACGACGATCGTGAACAGATCGGCGAGGCCGGCCGCACCGAGGACGGCGTCGATCTCCTCGCGCGTGGCCGCCGAGACGACGCCGACGGGGACGCGCGCAGCAGCGAGGCGCACGGCGGCGCGCACGTCCTCGGTGACGGTGCTCCCGTCGCGCGCCCGCTCGACGTAGCGATCGATCCGCGCCCGGACGAGCTCCTCATCGGCGCGCCCGAGCCAGCGCAGGATGATCTCCTCCTCGGTGTTCCCCGCGAGCTCCTCGAAGTAGGCCTGCTCGGTCAGCGGCCGGCCGTGCTCGGCGAAGAGCTCGGCGTAGACCGCATAGAGAATCGGCTCGTCGTCGGAGAGCGTGCCGTTGAAGTCGAAGACGATCGAGCGCGGCGGCATCGGACGGGGATCGTAGTCTCCGCGCATGCCGACCTCAGCGCTTCTGCTCGCGCTCGCCGCGGCCGGTGTCCATGCCCTCTGGAACGTGCTGCTCGCGAACGCGCGCGACCCGCGCGCGGCGACGGCGATCGCGCTGCTCGTGGCCGAGCTCGTGTTCGCGCCGGTCACGTTCGCGGTGTGGGACGTGCACGCCGCCGTGTGGCCGTTCCTGGTCGCGAGCGGGACGCTCCAGCTCGTCTACTTCGGCCTGCTCGCGACCGCGTATCGCCTCGCACCGCTTTCGGTCGTCTACCCGATCGCGCGCGGGGTCGCCCCGGTGCTCGTGCTCGGCGTCGGCGTCGCCGTGCTGGGGCGGGCGACGACCGCCGGGGAGGTGGCCGGCGTCCTACTCGTCGGGGCGGGCGTGCTGCTCGTGCGCGGCCCCGGTCGCGGCGCGGGCCGGGGGGCCGCGTTCGGGCTTGCGATCGCGTGCGTGATCGCGACGTACACGCTCGTCGACAAGCAGGGCGTGACCCACGCGGGCGCGGTGCCCTACCTCGAGCTGTCGATGCTCGGGCCCTCGCTCGTCTACGCGGCCGTCATCTTCCGCCGGCGCACCGCCGCCGAGCTGCGCGCGGAGCTGCGGCCGGCCACGTTCGTCGCCGGGATCGCGACCTTCGGCGCGTACGCACTCGTCCTGCTTGCGCTCCAGCGCGCGGCCGCCGCCCCCGTCGCCGCCGTCCGCGAGACGAGCGTCGTGCTCACCGCGCTCCTGGCCCGGCAGGTTCTGCGCGAGACCGTCGGCTGGCAGCGAATCGTCGGCGCCGCGGCCGTCGCGGGCGGCATCGCGCTGCTCGCGCTCGCCTGACCCACCGCATCCGCAACAGCCATGTCCCGCGACCTGGTCGCAGGACATGGCCGCCGGAGCCATGGCTCGTGACCTGGTCACGGGACATGGCCGGTCGGGGCACGTCCGGAAAGGCCGCGACGCTAGTCGGCGCGGCGCACGTCGGCGAGCAGGCGGTCGAAGTCGGGGCCGTCGAGCTCGGCGAGCGCCCGGTCGTACTTCTCCATCGCCCACGCCCAGAAGTCGAAGTCGATCGGCGAGACGGCGTCCTGGATCGAGCCCCAGAGCGTCCAGCCGACCTTCGACATCAGGCCCCAGAGTCGCGCACGGGCCACCTTGGCCGGGCTCGGCCGCCCGTAGTAGTGCGCGACAAGCTCCTCGAGCTGCCCGGGCGAGAGGTTCGACTCGCTCCAGACGTTGCCGAGCTCGAACGAGGGCTCGTTCTGGCCCGAGTACTCGTAGTCGATCAGCCGGAAGCCGCTCCCCGTCCAGAGGAAGTTCTCGGCGAGCAGGTCGTTGTTGCACGGGACGCGCGCTTCCGGGCGGACGCGCATCGCCTCCTCGAGCGCGCGCACGTGCGGCTCCAGCTCGAGATACCCGTCCGGCAGGCGGAAGCCGCGCTCGCGCACGATCTCGAGGTAGCCGCGCTGGATCGCGAACATGTCGAACTCGTCCCGGAACGACCGACCCGCGTGCAGGCGCCGGCACGCCGCCGCGACCTCCACGAGCCGGTCGCCGCGCCGGAGGGAGTCCGCAGACATCACCTCCGCCTCGATCCACTCGAGCACGAGCACCGACTCCTCCGGCAGGTACGCGACGACGGTCGCGCCGACCCCGGCCTCCGCCGCTGCCCGCGTGTTGTGCACCTCGTTCTCGCGGTCGATCGCGAGCAGCCCCGTATCGCGACCGAAGACGCGGACGACGTACGTGCCCGCCGGCGAGACGACCTTCCAGTTCGTGTTCGTGAGGCCGCCCTCGAGCCGCTCCACCGACGCGGCGTCGTGGAGCTCGGGGACCCGCTCGACGATCCGCCCGAGCGACATGGTCGGCGAGTATACGAGCCCTCGCGGATTTGGACTAGACCTTTGCCGCGAGAGATGGTTTGATCACCCGCGTGTTCCCGCAGCGTGCGCGCGCGGTGGTGGTGGGTGGCGGGGTGGTGGGATGCTCGATCCTGTACCACCTGGCGAAGCTCGGCTGGACCGACGCCGTCCTGCTCGAGCAGTACCAGCTGACCCACGGCTCGACCTGGCACTCGGCCGGTCTCGTCGGCCAGCTCCGATCGTCGCTCAGCCTGACCCGGATGATGCAGTACTCGGTCGGGCTCTACGCCGAGCTCGAGGACTTCACCGGCCTGAGCCCCGGCTGGCATCAGCTCGGCGGCCTGCGGCTCGCGTCGTCGCAGGCGCGGCTCGAGGAGATCCGCCGCCAGGCGGCCTGGGCGCACACGTTCGGGCTGCCGATGGAGATCGTCTCCCCCGCCGAGGCGCAGGAGCTCTTCCCGCCGATGAGCACCGACGGCGTGCTCGCCGCCGCGTTCATCGCCGACGACGGCTACCTCGATCCGAGCCAGCTCACGTTCTCGCTCGCCGACGGCGCCCGCCGCCTCGGCGCGCACATCGAGACGCGCGCCCGCGTGACCGGGATCGAGCGCGGCGAGGACGGCCGCGTCACGGGCGTGGAGACCGACAAGGGCCGGATCGAGTGCGAGGTCGTCGTGAACGCGGCCGGCATGTACGCACCCGAGGTGGCGCGCCTCGCCGGCGTGTCGGTGCCGATCGTCCCGTTCGGCCACCAGTACCTGATCACCGAGCCGCTCGAGCCGACGCTGCCCGCGCTGCCGACGCTCCGCGACCCCGACCTGCTCGTCTACTTCCGCACCGAGGTCGGCGGCCTCGTGATGGGCGGCTACGAACGCGGCCCGGTGCCGTGGGCGCTCGACGGCATCCCGGAAGGCTTCGAGGCAAAGCTCCTACCCGAGGACTGGGATCGGATGGAGGAGCTCTTCTCGAACGCGATCCGGCGCGTCCCGGCGATGGAGACCGCCGAGGTGAAGATGTTCTTCAACGGCCCGGAGGCGTTCACGCCCGACGCCGACTTCCTGCTCGGCGAGACGGAGGTGCCCGGCTTCTGGATCGCAGCGGGCGGCTGCGCGCACGGGCTCGCGGGCGCCGGCGGGATCGGCAAGACGATGAGCGAGTGGATCGTCGACGGCCGCCCCGAGTGGGACGTCTGGGCGCTCGACGTGCGCCGCTTCGGACGCCAGTACGCGAGCCAGCCGTACACCCTGGCGCGCACCCACGAGGCGCTGTCGAAGTACTACGACATCAAGTACCCGGGCGAGGAGCGCCAGGCCGGCCGGCCGCTGCGCGTCTCCACCGCGTACGTCCGCCACCGCGAGCTCGGCGCCTCGTTCGGCGAGAAGGCCGGCTGGGAGCGCGTGAACTGGTACGAGTCGAACGCGGCCGGCGGCGACGAGTCGCTGCGGCCGCGCGGCTGGGCCGGCGAGAACTGGTCGCCCGCGATCGAGACGGAGGCCCGGGCGACGCGCGAGGCTGTCGCGCTCTTCGACCAGTCGAGCTTCTCGAAGCTCGAGGTCTCCGGGCCGGGCGCGCTCGCGCTGCTCGAGCGCCTCTGCGCGAACCGCGTCGACCGGCCCGTCGGCACGGTCGTCTACACGCAGCTCCTGAACGAGGCCGGCGGGATCGAGGCCGACCTCTCGGTGCTCCGCCGCACCGCCGACCGGTTCCTGCTCGTCACCGGCACGGCGTTCGGCGGCCACGACCGCTCCTGGATCGAGCGGCACGCCCCGCGCGACGGCTCGGTCTCCGTCGCCGACGTCACCTCGGCGTACGCCTGCTTCTGCCTCTGGGGGCCTCGCGCGCGCGACGTGCTCGCACCGCTGACGAAGTCCTCGCTCGCGAGCGAGGACTTCCGATACATGACCGCGCGGGAGCTCGCGGTCGGCGACGTCCCGTGCATCGCCTCGCGCGTCACGTACGTCGGCGAGCTCGGCTGGGAGCTCTACTGCCCGGCCGAGTACGGCCTCGGGCTCTGGGACACGCTCGTCGAGGCCGGGCACCCGCACGGTCTCGTCCCGGGCGGCTACCGCGCGATCGACGCGCTGCGGCTCGAGAAGGGCTACCGCGCGTGGTCGACCGACCTGACCCCGGACACCTCCCCGGACGCGGGCGGCGTCGGCTTCGCCGTGAAGCTCGACAAGCCGGACTTCGTCGGCCGGGCGGCGGTCGAGGCGAGCCGGCGCGACGGCGGTCCGCCCGAGCGGCTCGTCTGCCTCGTCCTCGACGACCCGCGTGCCGTCGCGCTCGGCTCGGAGCCGGTAAGGGCCGCGGGCTCCGACGACGTGCTCGGCCGCGTCACGAGCGGCGGCTACGGCTACGCGGTCGGCTCGAGCATCGCTTTCGCCTACGTGCCCTCGGCCCAGGCCGAGCCGGGAACACGACTCGAGGTGGACATCTTCGGTGAGTGGGTCTCCGGCGAAGTGCGGCCGGAGCCGCTCTACGACCCGCGCGGGGAGCGCCTCCGCGCATGACCGGAACGGCGAGAGAAAGGAGCGCGTCATGACAACGGCCGCCCAGGTGCAGCCGGAGGTCTTTGCTCGAAAGGCGTCGGGGCTCGTGCGGGTGATGTCGCCCGCATCCGCCTTCGCCTACAACGTCCTGACCATGGGGCTCATCTTCCCGTGGACGTACCTCTGGGGGCCGTTCGCGGCGCCCGGCGCGAACATCGCGCTCGGGATCGTGATCGCGATGGTCGCCCAGATCTTCATCTCGCTCGCCTACGTGTGGCTCGCCGCGGCGATGCCCCGCTCCGGCGGCGACTACGTCTTCCAGAGCCGGATCCTGGGCGGGCCGCTCGGCTTCGTGACGGTCTTCAGCGGCTTCGTGATCTGGATCCTCCAGTGGGTCGCGCTCTCGGGCTGGCTGATGGCGATCCTCGCGCTGACACCGCTCTTCCTCACGCTGGGCGTCCACTACGACTCGTCGACCCTCCTCTCCTGGGGCACGTGGTGCCAGTCGGCGAAGGGGATCCTGACCATCTCGATCGTGCAGGCGTTCGTGGCGATGGCGCTCCTCGTGAGCGGCTTCCGCAACTACGTCCGCATCCAGCGGCTGCTGATGTCGGCGACGCTGATCTCGTTCGCAATCATCGTGATCCTGTTCCTCGTCAACGGCACCGGCGACTTCCACACGAAGATCGACGCCTACGCGACGGCGGTGCAGGGCACGCACGGCTTCTACGACTACCTCCTGAACGACGTGTCGAAGGCCGGCTACAACCTGACGGTCGGCTTCAGCTTCCTCGGCACGCTGCTGATCGCACCGATCGCCTGGACGAGCCTCCAGTGGGCGACGTACTCGGTCGAGCAGGGCGGCGAGATCAAGGCCGCGAACTCGGTGCGGTCGCAGATGTTCATGATCGTCGGCTCGACGGTCTTCGTCGGCGTCCTCCTCGCGATCCTCGCGATCGTCGAGCAGCACACCGTCGGCAAGGACTTCCTGCGCGCCGCCGGCGCCTCCTACTACGGCGGCATCTCGGCGTCGGGCAACGGCGTCGGGGCGATCGCGCCCTTCCCGAACGTGCTCGCGATGGTGCTGACGGCCTCGCCGGTGCTCCTGATCCTGATCGCGCTCGGCTACATCGCGAACTCGTTCCAGGTGACGTGCAACTGCTACATCGGGATGACCCGCGTGCTCGTCGCGATGGGCCTCGACCGGACGCTGCCGGCCTGGTTCGCGAAGGTGAACGGCCGGCTCCGCTCGCCCGTGAACGCCCATCTCGCATACTTCGTGGCGGCGATCCCCGTGATCTGGCTCTACAACTACAACGGCAACTGGGTCAGCTGGACGCTCGGGGTGACGTTCGCCTGCGGGTACGTGTTCGTCGTGTCGCTCGTCGCTGCGGCGCTCCTGCCGTTCCGGGCACCGGAGGCGTACCGGGCGGCGCCGAACAAGACGATCCTCGGCATCCCGGCGGTGACCGTGCTCGCGACGATCGGCTTCGCGGCCGGCGCCGCGATGTGCATCTCGTTCCTGACGGTCTCGAAGCTCGGCCTGACCGGGTCGAAGCCGTACGAGATCGTGGTCGGCGTGATCGTGTTCAGCGCGGTCGTGTACTACGCGATGCAGCTCTGGAACCGCTCGCGGGGCATCGACAGCTCCTTCGCGTTCAAGGCGCTGCCGCCGGAGTAGTCATCGAGAACCGCGACGTCCATCAAGAGGCGCTTCGCATCGTCGGGCGCGCCGGCGAGTCGGGCTTTCCGGTCCGGCTCGCCGGCTCGGTCGCGATCTACGCGCACGCGCCGAGCGCGGAGGCCGCGTATGCGGCGGCCGGGCGCACCATGGGCGACATCGACCTCGTCACGAGCGGCGGCGTGAAGGCCGACGAGGTCGACCGGCTGCTCGCGGCCTTCGACTTCCAGCCGTACTCCCACCACAACGTCTGGCACGCGGAGATCCGCCAGATGTTCGACCGCGCGGACGGCCTCCACGTCGACGTCTTCCGGGACACGTTGAACTTCAACCATCCGATCTCCCTCAAGGGCCGGCTCGAGGCGGACAGCCCGACGATACCGCTCGCGGAGCTCCTGCTCTCGAAGCTCCAGATCGTCGAGGCGACCCCGACGGACCTGCAGGACGTCGCCCTGCTCGCCGGCGATCACGAGCTCGGCGAGGGGGCCGACCGGCTCGACGCGAACGCCGTCGCGGAGACGCTCGCCGGCGACTGGGGCTTCTGGCGGACGGCGACGGCGACCCTCGAGAAGGCCCGCGCGGTCGCGGAGGGCGCGGCGGCGGACCGGCTCGCCGCGCTCGCCGAGCGGATCGAGCAACGGCCCAAGTCGGCGCGGTGGAAGATGCGCGCCCGCGTCGGCGACCGCGTCCGCTGGTACCAGGAAGTCGAGGAGGCCGAGCGATGATGTTCCGCCGCAAGCCGCAGCGCCCGTTCACACGCGTCTTCTTCGCCACCGATCTGCACGCGTCGACGCGCACGTTCCGGAAGTTCCTGAACGCGGCGACGATGTACGAGGCGAACGTGCTCGTGCTCGGCGGCGACGTGTGCGGCAAGGTTCTGACCCCGATCGTGCGGCGTCCGGACGGGATGCACGAGCTGCTCCTCCATGCCGAGCACCGGCTCGTCGGCTCCGAGCACGAGCTGGAGCACGCGGTGGAGGCGCTCGACACGCAGGGCCACTACTACGAGTTCCTCTCGCCGGAGGAGTACGAGCGCGTCGCCGGCGACGACGTCGCGATCGACGAGCTGTTCACGCGGCTCGCACGGGAACGGCTCGCCGCGTGGCGCGAGGAGGCCGACCGGCGCCTCGGACCGCTCGGGATCCGCTGCTTCGTCACGGGCGGCAACGACGACCGGCCCGAGGCGCTCACCGCGCTCGACGGCGACGACGGCTCGATGGTCTTCTGCGAGGGGCGCGTCACCCGGATCGACGACGAGCACACGATGGTCAGCTGCGGCTACTCGAACCCGACGCCGTGGGACACGCCGCGGGAGGTGTCCGAGGAACGACTCGCGCACCTGATCGCGGACGCGGTGGCGGAGATGCACGACTACGGGAATGTCATATTCAACTTCCATCCGCCGCCCTTCGACTCGACGCTCGATCTCTGCCCGCGGCTCGACACCTCGACCGACCCGCCGACGCCGATCTACCAGGGCGGCCAGATGATCTTCGGGCCGGCGGGGTCGACCGCCGTGCGCGAGGCGATCGAGCGCCACCAGCCGCTGCTCGGCCTGCACGGGCACATCCACGAGGCGCGCGGTGCGGTGAAGGTCGGCCGCTCGCTCTGCGTCAACCCGGGGAGCGAGTACGGAGAGGGCTACCTGCGCGGCTGCCTCGTCAACCTCGTCGACGGCGAGGTCCTCTCCTACCAGATGACCTCGGGATGAGACCCCGGCTCCAGCTCGCGCGCGGCCACGGCGGTCCTCCAGCCCACCTCCAGATCACCGACCAGCTCGGCGAGGCGATCGCGAACGGGAAGCTTGCGCCGGGCGACCGGCTGCCGCCCGAGCGCGAGCTCGCCGCGGAGCTCAGCGTCAGCCGGATGACCGTGCGCCAGGCGCTCGGCGCGCTCGAGAGCCAGGGCCTGCTCGTGCGCGCACAGGGGCGCGGCGGCGGCACGTTCGTCGCGCGCCCGAAGCTCGAGCGCGACCTCGGCACGTTCTCGGGGCTCTCCGAGGAGCTGCGCCGCCAGGGCGTCCGCGCCGGCGCGCGGGTGCTCCACTCCCGCCAACGCGTCGCCTCGACGACCGTCGCAGCGGCGCTCGAGCTCCAACGGAGCGAGCACGTCGTCGAGATCGAGCGCGTCCGTCTCGCCGACGGGGAGCCGTTCGCGATCGAGCGCTCCTGCTTCCCGGCGCACCGGTTCGCCGATCTGCTCGGGCTCGACCTCGAGGGGTCGCTCTACGAACTGCTCGCCGAGCACTGGGACGCGGCGCCCGTGCGCGCGGTCGAGCGGCTCGAGCCGGTGCTCGCAACCGAGGCCGAGGCGGACGCGCTCGGCGTCCCGCGCGGCGCGCCGCTGATGCTCGTCGAACGGATCGCCTACGACGCCGCCGGCGCCCCGGTCGAGTTCGCGCGCGACCGCTTCCGCGGCGACCGCACCCGCATCGTCGCGTGGACGTCGGAGCTCGTGCAGCGGTGAGCGCAGAGCGCGCCCAGGTCGTCGTCGTGGGCGGCGGCATCGCGGGCGTGAGCGTCGCGTACCACCTCGCCGAGGCCGGCGTCCGCGACGTCCTGCTGCTCGACAAGGGCGAGCTGACGAGCGGCTCGACCCACCACGCCGCCGGGCTCGTCACGCAGTTCAACCCGTCGCCGACGATGATGCGCTTCCGCCGCTACAGCGTGGAGCTGTACCGCCGGCTCGGCGTCTTCGAGGAGGTCGGCAGCCTGCGGATCGCCGCGACCCCGGAGAGCCTCGTCGAGCTCGAGCGCGGCGCGAGCCGGGCGCGGGCGATCGGGCTCGAGCCGGAGCTGCTCTCGCCCGAGGAGACGGTTGCCCTCCTCCCCGCCGCGAGCCCGGATGCGCTGCTCGGCGCGATCTGGCTCCCCGGCGACGGCTACGTCGACCCGCACATCGCCACGTACGCGGTCGCGGCGGCGGCGCGCGAGCTCGGCGTCGAGATCCGGACGCACACGCGCGTGACCGGCATCGAGCTCGGCCCGCGCCACGAGGTGCGCGCCGTGCTCACCGAGTCGGGCCGCATCGAGACGGAGACCGTCGTGAATGCGTGCGGGATCTGGGCGCCGCAGGTCTCGGCGCTCGTCGGCGCGTTCACGCCCTCGATCCCGGTCGACCACCAGCACGTCGCGCTCGTGGCCGTCTCCGGACACGAGCTGCCGCGCTCCACGCCGTGCTTCCGCGACGTCGACAACCTCGTCTACGGCAAGGCGGAGGCGGGCGGCGTGCTCTTCGGCGGCTACGAGCCCGGTCCCGTCTCGCGCTGGGAGGACGGCGTCCCGTGGGAGCACGGCGCCCGTGCGCTGCCGCCCGACCACGAGCGGTTCCAGCCGCTGCTGGACGGCGCCGTCCGCCGCTTCCCGTTTCTCGACGACGCGGGCGTAGCCGCGCTCGTCTGCCACCCCGACGCGATGACGCCGGACGGAAATCCGTTGCTCGGGCCGATGCCGGGCGTGCCCGGCCTCTGGCTCGCCGCCGGACTCTCGCTGAACGGCTTCGGCGGCGCCGGCGGCCTCGGACGTGCGCTCGCGGAGTGGCTGACGGCCGGCGAGACCGAGCTCGACGTCTCCACCTACCGCGCCTGGCGCTTCGCCCGCGCGTACCGGAACACCGGCTTCGCAGCCGCGGCCGCGCGCGAGGTCTACCGCT
>Ga0102953_1001811_pt1 | contig 13298 bp, 8 predicted proteins | sample SalPon2A_C_D2_MG_FD_78509 | JGI IMG/M metagenome (GOLD analysis project Ga0102953, IMG submission 78509) | Soil microbial communities from South San Francisco under conditions of wetland restoration - Salt Pond MetaG R2A_C_D2_MG | ecosystem: Environmental > Terrestrial > Soil > Wetlands | place... | reverse complement strand
GCCCTTCCCACGACGGACGTGACCTACTGCATCGGGCCCGTGCTGATCACTGGGGACCCGTACCCGAATTACACCGAGTGCGTCAGTTCGCCGACGCCTCTGCCCTTCGGGATCGCGAATTTCTCGCAGGACACCTGCACGCCTGATGGCTGCGCGGCTGTCGTGTTCCAGTGGGAGCCCGATGGCGTGACCCCCACGGTCTGCCAGCGTGACGTTGTCGGTTCGCAGGAGAAGAGCTGGGGCTCGCTGAAGTCCAGCTTCTAAGCTAGATATGACCGATTCTTCCTCATCGAGGAAGATGACGCGGCTCCGAGGATTCGGAGCCGCGTTCATTTTTGTTCTCCACGGATGCGGACTGTCGCGATGGATCTCCAGTTCGTATATTGGCAATGCTCCATCCGGTTGAGGCATCAGGAGTTCCCAACTCGAGCCGCGGCGGGAATTCACTTGACCTCTCCGGGGGTGCATGGTACTTGAAACCAGATTCCATGGGGCACGCGGCTTTCCTTCATTGGCGAGGCGGTGGGGTCTTGTCCGCGACGTGGAAATCTGGACAATCGTAGGCTCTTATCCAAACGGCCCTACGTGCGAGTTCGCCGCGCGAACGGGCCCGGGATTTTCAGAAGGAGTTTCGTATGAGGAAGACGGCCATCGGCGTTCTGGTTGTGTTGGCGATGGCAGCGGGGTGGTTCGCTCCCGCGGCAGCAGTCGACGCGCCTTACAATCCATGGGGCTGGATGTTCCTGAGTATGGATCAAAAGACGTACACCTGTAGCGGCAGCTACACCGCCGGCCAGACGCTTTCGATCTACGTTATTCTCGAATGTCCCAACTGGGGCGTTGCAGACAACTACTTCGGCATAGAGGCCGGAGTCGACTATCCGGCGCAGATGTTTAACACGCGCATGGGCTCGGACGAGGCTCCTGCCGCGGGGTTCTTCGCTAACAGTTGCACTGGCGGACACTGCACCTGGGCCATGGGCACGGGGACTCCCGTCAACATCAATCCCTGGACCGCGGTGACACTGGAATTCGTGGGATTCACCGACCTGGAGAATCTCGGCTTCAGCCTGACCCCGCGCGACAACTACAGTCCGCGTACCCTGGGCGGCCCCGGTTGGTCCTACTATGACCTCTCGGATCCTCCAGTGCTACCTCTGCAAGCGGGTGACGGCACCCTGGCCCATCCCGGTTGGCAGCAGGGCTTCGTCATGGTGAACTACAACCAGGCCACGGCCGCTGACACCCCGTTCCCACCCACGGTCTTCCGTGACGACGGGTCGGGCGCTCCCTGGCCGAGTTTGGCACTGGGCAACCCCTGCGATCGCGACAAGATCGTGCCCTCGCAGGAGAGCTCCTGGGGTTCGCTGAAGGCCTCGTACTAGGCCTTCTTCTTGGCCCCCAGGCTGAGATCTGATCGATAGCGAGGAGGGTCCCACCGTGGGCCCTCCTCTTTTCACGCTTGGGAGTGGCAGTGGGGAAGTGACGCGCCGAATTGACCCGGAGTTCCCTCTGCGCCTATACTTGCAGCATAGGCCGCTGTGCCGGCCTGCCTGGATGGGCTCACGCTGAGGAGTGATTCCCGCGGTGGGGTCCCCGTGACAGCTCTCTCCCCTGAAGAACCCCCCTGAGACAAGGAACGGCCCATGCCGCGTCACATCCGTTTGCTCCTCTGCCTCGCAGTGGTTCTGAGCGTGCAAGTTCGAGCGCCGAAAGCCAGCGCCGCTCCCGCCGGCTGGCAGCTGCTGGAGAGCAGCGCGCAGCGCCTGCATCTGCGAATCGAGGTTCCACCGGCCAGCGTGAAGACGGTGGAGGTGGAGGGGAGGAGCTACTCCGCGCTGAGCATTCCCGGCTACTGGCCCCTCGCTGAACCCGGGCTTCCTCTCCTGCCCCAGCGCGGGGCCTGGATCGCGCTTCCCCCCCGCGGAGAGGCGCGCGTTCGTGTGGAAGGACTCACCACCCGCCCCCTGCAGATCACTCGCCTTCTGCCCTACGCCACTCCCGTGACCCCACCGCCGGGCCAGAGTTTCGAGTCGTTGAGCGGGCTGGAAAGTGGCAATGAGAAGATCGTCGAGGGCCCGGGCTATGCCAGCTTCCGCAGTGGCAGCGACGAGCTGGTGAGTTTGGGCGAGGCGGTCTGGTCCCACGGCCAACGGATGGCGCCCTTGCGCGTACGACCTTTTCTCGTGGACTCTGCGGACGGTCCGGTGCAGCAGCTCAGCTCGCTGGAACTGGTGATCGAGTTTCCGGCGGGCAGTGTGAGCTCGCCGGCGGCGGGCAGTCCGGATCCTGCGACCCTGGCCCGTGTCCTCAATCCAAAAGTGGCAGCGGGCTGGCACGCGGAGAGTCCTCAGACGCGTCTGCGACGCTCGGCGGCCCTGCAGCCGGCCCCGCAGCTCCAGAAGTCCGTGACGGCCGCACTTGCGGCCGATCAGATCATCCCCATGGACCAGCTGACCCTGCTGAGCGACGAGTATCGCATCCCGGTTGTGGCGGGGGGGTTGGTGCGCGTGCACCTTGCGGATCTCTTCGGTACTCTGGGATTTCCCGCTGGGATCCGTCATGATCAGCTGCGCCTCTACCAGAAGCGTCCCGCGCCTCCGGGGAGCGCGAGCTACCCCAATCCCCTGAGTGTCGACGTTCCCTTCCACTACTTCGGGAATCCGGATCCGCAGAGCGAAATTACCAGCGGCGACATCATCATCTTCGATGCGACTCCTCTGGATCGCGACAATCTGGAGCGGCCGGTGGGAGCCGGAACCCTTCCCGCGGCGATGAGCGAGAGGGCGGGAAATTACAACGCGAACAACGTGTACTGGTTAGCTGCCATCGAGCCCAGCCTGGGGGCCTGGGCAAGAATGGACACGGAGAGCTTCAGCGCTGCCAGTGGTACGCCGCGCCAGTACTACGACTACCAGGAGTCCTTCAGTCAGGACGTCTACTACCAACCGCATCCGGTCAAGGTCGCCGACACCTGCTACCTCTGGAATTCTCCGCTCGTCAGGGAAACGAGGCTTCCCCTGCGGCTCCGAGCGCTGGATCCGACTTCTCCCATCGTGGTGCGATGGGTCTTCGCGAGCAGTCTCCATGCTCCAGTGGCCGATCCGGTGGGTCAACAGCTGGCGACCAGTTTCTATCTGGAGAACGAGGACACCAGCAATCGCACCCTTTTGAGAACGGTGGACGTCAACGATGCCACCGGAGCCAGCCGTCCCGGAACCTACAGTAGTCCCACCGCGGTCAGCGATACGGTGTCGGCGGGCATCCTTGCGCCGGGGCCCATTCGCTTCCGCTTTCACAACGTGAACGAGAGCAGCTCGCTGTTTCACTTCGTCATGGTCGACAGCGTGAGCCTCAGCTATCGGGCGGCCTACGCGGCGGATTTCAATCGAGCCGCCTTCAACACGGGCGTGGTTTCCCAGGAGGCCAGCCTCTCGATTCCGGGCTTCGATTCGCCGGAGATATTCCTGCTGGAAACGAGTGATCCGCGCTCTCCACGCTGGGTCGACCTGAAGCCGGAGAATCTGGTGGACGCTGGCGGGACGACTTCGATCAGCCTGCAAGTCCCGCCCGAGGGACAGAGTCCTCGCTCCTTCGTGGCGGTGGCCTCGGTGGAGATTCCCCGGATCAATCAGGCTGAGATCACGCGCGGCTCCACGACGGTTCTCACCGCGAACATGAATCCCGCACAGGTGCTGGTGATCGGCCCCCCGCAGTTCGAGGCCGCCATGCAGCCCTGGCTGCAATGGCGTCGTGACCACGACCATGACGGATGGAACTACGCCTACGTGGACGTGCAGGATATTTTCGATCAGTTCTCAGGAGGACTGCGCGCCCCTTCGGGCATCAAGGAGTTTCTGCACTACGCATACACCATGTGGAATGCGAAGGCGGTGATGCTCGTCGGCGACGCCAACGAAGACCACCGCCGCATCGTGCGCGAGAACAACCAGATTGCGGGAACGGAGGACTTCGTTCCCTGTCCCATCCATCTCCAGTACCTCAACGATTTCGAGGTCGTCGCTTCGGACAAATGGTACGTGATATTCGACATCGACGATTCGCGCTATCCCGCTTTGCTCAACAAGGGCCCGGACATGCTCTTTGGACGCTTGCCGGTACATGACGCGGCGGAGGCTTCCTCGGCAGTGGCCAAGATCATCGCCTACGAGCAGCCCACCGCGGCTCAGACCTGGCGCAAACGCGCGATCATGGTGAGCGATGACGCCTACAGCACGGGTTTGTTCCTGGGAACCGGGGGGGACCAGGTCTACAAACTGTACAGCTCGGAGCTGCTCTTTCAGTCGGTCCAGGCCCAGCTGGCGGATCAGGAGTCGAACTTCCTGGACGGCGCCATCGACGGAACCACCTGGGCCCTGGACGATTACACCTCGCAGATTCGCGGAACCGATACTTCCTACCCCCTCAGCTTTCTCAACGTGGTGATCCAGGAAGTCGCGGCCACGGTCCGTCCCCAGTTTCTGGCCACGCTCGCACAGGGTGCTTTCTTCGTCAGTTATCAGGGACACTCGGCCTACAACGTCCTCGCGCACGAGAGGCTCTTTCAGCACCAGCCGGGCGATCCCTCGCCGATCGGCACCATCGGCAACGACGGCAAGCCCTTCCTGTTTTTCGGAATGGGTTGTCACTTTTCCGATTTCATTCGTCCCACCGAACTCTCCACCAGCGACTCACGCAGTCTTGGTGAGTCCATGCTGCTGCATCCCACCGCGGGCGCGATCGGCGTCTACGGGAGCAGTGCCTACGAGTTCCTCTCGCCGAACGTGGCGTTCGGTACGGTGATGGGCAACGCGTTTTTCGGCGCGACGCGCAGCGGGCAAGTTTTGGGGGCGAACGATCCGCAGTGGATTGTCGGCGACGTGCTGGCGCAAGCCGAGTGGGATCTCTTCTCGGCACCGACGGCGCAGATTCCGCAGATGGTTGCGCAATACGAGTTGCTCGGTGACCCTCTCGTGAGATTGGATGCGGCGCCGCCGCGCGTGAGTGTCAAGAGCGACGGGACGAATGTCAGCGACGGGTCCCCTGTGCTTCCCGCCAGCGGTTCGCGCACGCTGTCACTGAGCGTGACTGCGGTGGACGAATCGGGAGTGGATCGCATCGAATTGACTCAGCTCTCCGACGGACAATCGACGGACCTGAGCGATCTCCTGGTGCCGCAGAGCGGGGCCGGGCTCGATGCTCGTAACTGGTTGTCAATTGCTGACTTGCCGATACAAGCTCGGGGCCGCGATGGCGGTGTCAGCTACCAATTACAGGTCTACGATCGGGCCTATCCGCAGCGAAGACCGACGAGCTTCAGCTTCAAAGTACCCTTCGAACTCACGGTGGACGTGGACGGCGAAGTCTTGCCCAGCGAAGGTCGTGAAATTCCCGCTGGCAGCACGAGCGTGCTCTCGCTCGATTTCACGAGCCCGATTTCGCTGACCGCGACGGAGATCGAAGTGGAACTCACCGGGCTCACTCTGCAGGGCAGCATCGACAAGCAGATGCAGGATACCGAGGGGCGGCATTGGATCGTGAGCTTTGAAGCTTCCGGACTGGCGGGGAGTCAACAGCAGAGCATTCTCCTGAAACTCGCGGGAAGCGATACCGAGATTTCCCTGGCCGGCTCGATCGCCAAGGTGGCCCTTGCCATCAAGGATCACTTTCCCATTCCCAACCCCGTCGATCCGGCGCAGGGTGGTGCACGGATCGTGGCGGATCTCACGGTTCCCGCCGCTTGGGCGCGCGTGACGATTTACGATCTCAGCGGAAGACCGGTGACGAGCTGGACGGACGATACTCTCGGGTCCGAGACGACCATCGTACTGCACTGGGACGGACGGGATCGCAGGGGGGACGAACTCGCCAATGGCACCTACCTCTATCGAATCGAAGTTGCGGGCCAGGACGGCGAGGTGCACGGCGGCGATACCGGGCGGATCGTGGTGATGCATTGAGCCCTCTCAAGTCGTTTCGCCCCCGCCCTGAGCGCCCGATCTTCGGAATTCACTGGAGGTGAGTCAGCTGAAGAATCGATCTGACGATGCTGAGCTCTTCTCAGCTCTGCGCTCCCTGACCACGGAGGCGCGAAACCCCCGTACGCAATCCATCGATCTCGCCGGCACTGAGGAAATCCTGACCCTGATTCATCAGGAAGACAGGACAGTGGCGGAGCGCGTGGGCGCGGCCATCGGCGAATTGGCCAAGATCGTGGAGCGAGTCAGCGCGGCCTTCTTGGCGGGAGGCAGCCTTTACTACGCGGGGGCAGGCACCTCGGGGAGACTGGGCGTTCTCGACGCCGCTGAATGTCCGCCGACCTTCGGTACAGCTCCCGAACAGGTCGTGGGCCTCATCGCCGGAGGTCACGAGACACTGGTGCGCAGCCGCGAAGGAGTCGAGGATCAACAGTCCGAAGGTGCCGCCGCGGTCGACGAGCATGAACTGGGACCCAAGGACGTGCTGGTGGGAATCTCGGCCAGTCGCCGTACTCCTTTCGTGCACGGTGCCTTGAAGCGCGCGCGGCAGAGAGGAGCGTGGACCGCTTTTTTGGTGTGCAACGCGGTGGCGGGCGAGACGGAGGATGTGGCCGACTTGGTGGTGGAGATCGTCGTCGGTCCCGAGGCCATCACGGGCAGCACGCGAATGAAGTCCGCACTGGCTCAAAAGATGGCGCTCACCATGATCTCGACCGCCGCCATGGTCAGGATCGGCAAGGTCTACGAGAATCTCATGGTGGACTTGAGGCCGACCAGCAAGAAGCTGATGGAGCGGGCCAAGGGGATCGTCATGCACCTGGGCGGTGTCGACTACGATGAAGCGTCCCGCTTGCTTTTGCTCAGCGATTGGAGCGTCAAGCCCGCGGTCATCATGGCGGCGCGGGGCCTGAGTCTGCAGGAGGCCAATGCTCGCCTGGAGAGAGCAGAGGGGTTCTTGCGCCGTGCCTTGCAGGAGGAAGCAAAGTGAGACGACTGCTGTGTCTCGCGCTTCTCCTGCTGCTTTCGGCCTGCCAGGCCAAGAGCGAGCAAGAAGAAGCCTCCCCACGCACCCTTCCCGTCGAACGCCCCAGCCTGAGTGTCTCGCTTCTGAGTGATTCGGCCATGGTCGCCCGAGTGGGCGAGGAGTGGGCGAGGAGTCAGGGTATGGATCTGAAGCTGATTCCGCGGGAGCAGGGGCAAAGCCCTCCGCCGGAAGTGGCTCTGGTCGAACTCGAGGACGGTGGCGGCCAGCCCTGGCTCCTGGCTCCCTATGGCTTCTTGGCCAGGCTGGACTTGCTGCAGGAGTCGGGTCAATCGACCCGCTGTCCCGACTCCTGGCAAGCTCTCGCGGTTCTGGTGAGGGCCATGGAAAGCGAGGGGAAAGCGCTGGGAATCCCCCAGCCCAGCGAGGGCCTGCACCGGCTCTTTCTTCCTCTGTACTGGGCGGCGCGTGGCGTGGAGTCACAGGAAGCGCCCCGCCTGGCCGCCCCGGCGGCCGAGGGGGCTCTGGCCTATCTGGTCGCGCTCTCTCAACGCGCCCAGCGAGCCGCGCCCGACGAGCTAAAGCAGTCGTTCCTGGCCGGGGAGTTGGCCTTCTTGGCCTGCGATCTCAACACTGCCCGCAGCATTCAGGATCGGGCGCCTCAGTTCCGGCTTCAACTTTGGCCCTGGCCGGCCGAGGAAGGGGGGAGGCCGGGCATCGCCCTGGCCCTGGCCCGCTCGTGGAAAGTCCCCGCGGATTCGCCCCAGCCGGAGCTCGCGACTTCCTTGAAGACTGCACTCACTTCCCCGCGCGCAGCCAAAGTGATCGAGGAAACCCGGGGCGCCTGGATGCCCGCGGCAAACGAGGGAGGCGAGACGCCGGCTCTGCTCACGCAGTTGCAAGGCACGCTGCATCCCTGGCCGCGGGGCAAGAACGCGCTTCTTCTCTCGACTCTGCTCGACCAAGCCTGCGACGCGGCCCTGGACCGGCGCCGCAGCCCGCGGGCGGCTCTCGCCGAGGCCAAAGCTGCATTTGATTCCAAGGCTGACTTGTCGCCGTGAGCGACTACGTCTAGCATCTCGACATGCTTGCCGATCTTCTACGCGAACGCCTCGCGGCGCGGCCGCTCTTCGCCGTGGGACTCATGTCCGGCACCAGCTTGGACGGTGTCGATGCCGTGCTCATGCGTCTGGATCCGCCCGAGGACCCGCGCCAGTGGCAAATCGTGGCATCTTGGAGCGGACCCTTCCAGGAGGTGGGGGCCGAACGCCTGCGGGCCATCGCGCAGGGAGGAAGCACCGACGCCGGTGAACTGAGCCGCGTTCGCATGGCAGTCGCGCGCGATTACGAGCGCGCGGTGCGCGAGGTTTGCCGTGACGCGGTGATGAGGCCCGAGGAACTCCTCTACGTCGCGGCGCATGGGGTGACCCTGTGGCACGCCCCCGCTAAGGGTGGGGGCCACACCTGGCAGATTCACGCGGGACCCGCTCTGGCGACCTGGCTCTCGACCATCGTGATCGACGATTTCCGCACCGCTGACGTGGCGGCCGGGGGGCACGGCGCCCCCCTGGCGCCGATCGCCGATCTCCGCCTGCGAGTGCATCCGCAGGAGGACCGCGTCATTCTGAATTTTGGAGGCGTCGCCAATCTCACCGCGCTCCCCGCGGGCGCCACGAAGAGTAGCGAGATTTGTTGCGGCGACGTCGGACCGGCCAATCTGCTCCTGGACGGACTAAAGCGGCGTCAGACCGAAGGACGTGAACATTTCGATCGCGACGGCAGACTGGGTCTCTTGGGCCGTCCCGACCGGCAGCTCGTGCAGGAGATGCTGGAAGAGGGTTGGGCACGCCTGCCGTTGCCCCGTTCTTTCGGTCGCGAGCAGTTTGGCGCCACCTATCTCGATGGCTTTCTCCACCGGGCCGCGAAGCTGAATCCGGCCGACCAGATGGCCACCTTGGTGGCCATGGAAGCGGGCAGCGTGCGGATCTTCCTCGAAGAACTCTGCGGCAAGTGGCGTCGTTGTGAAGAGAACGAGCTGGGGATCTATCTCTGCGGCGGGGGACGCCACAACCACGCGCTGGTGGACGCGTTGGAACTGGAGATACCCTACGCGAAGATCGATGGCATCGAGGCCCTCGGAACTTCGGCCGATTTCAAGGAGGCCGTCGACTGGACTCTTTTGGGCTGGTTGACTCTCAACGCGCAGGGGGCGGGCCAACCCCAACTGACCGGCGCGGATCGCGAACTCGTACTGGGTTCCATTCACGCCCCCACCTTGCTGCAATGAAGTACACGCTATCCAATCTTTCTCGGGCGGCATTTGAATCGAAACTCGCGCTCGTGAGCGCGACGGTTCTCTGCTGCTTCGCCTTGTCCTGTTCTCACCCGCCTGCGCCACGCATGGACGGCAAGCAGATCGAACACGATCAAGGCACTCTGCCGCCGTGGGACGACGAGGGAATTCCCCTTCCCTCGGACGAAGTCGAAACACCACGAGAGACGCCGCTCTTTAGGCCGGGGGGTGACGTGGTGCGCATCGGTCTCTCCACCGGCAACGAGCGGATCGAAGTGCGCGCCGAGTGTCCCATCGAGATTCTCGACCTTCGGGGTAAGAGTTACGGAAGGGATCTCGGCCCGGGACGCATTCGCATCAGTCGCGCTCGAAGGGGCTTGGTGCTGGACGGACCCGGCTTCGACGCCTTGGGCGTTCCCGGCCGGGGAGTGCTCCTGCGAGGCAAGAAAGGTGAGGCCTGTTTCTCGAGCGGAGGGAATGTCTACACCGGTGACGCTCTCATCGAGCATCAGGCGGACGGTCGCCTCGCCTTGGTGAACGTGGTCGACCTGGAGAGCTACTTGCGCGGAGTCATTCCCTGGGAAATCGGGCGACCGGGAAAGGAGTCCATGGAGGCGGTGAAGGCGCAGGCGATCGCCGCGCGCACCTATACCGTGGCGCATCTGGGAAGACGCGAGGAACTGGGCTTCGACCTGTGGGACAACGTCGCCGATCAAGTGTACCGGGGAATGACGGGGGTCAGCGAAGTGACCGACCGCGCGGTGGCGGAGACCCGTTCGCAGATTTTGCGCTACGAGGGAAAGATCGTACAGGCGTACTACTGCAGTACCTGCGGCGGTCACACCAGCGCCATCCAGGACGTCTGGCCGCGAGAAGCCGTGCCCTATCTACAGGGAGTACGTGACGCTCCTGAGGGCGAGAGTTCCTGGTGCAAGGAGAGTCCGCACTTTCGTTGGACGATGGCCTGGAGTGCACGGGAACTGGGGGAGATCATTCGCGCACACCTCCCAACAGAAGTCGATCCGCGCTTGAGCGCGCGCCAGGTCGGCGTGCTCCAGGGGCTACAAGTTCTCGAGCGCGATCGCAGTGGCCGCGTGCGCCGTCTGAGGGTGAAGACCAGCACCGGCAGTTGGGAAGTGGTGGGTGATCGCATCCGATGGGTGTTGCGACCGCCCCGTGGACGCTTCGAAATCTTGCGCAGCACACTCTTCAGTCTGCAGGAATATCGCGACGAAGAGGGCAACTTGATCGGTGTGCGGGTTCAGGGGGGCGGCAACGGTCACGGCATCGGAATGTGTCAGAGTGGGGCACTCGCCATGGCCCGCGCCGGACGAAGCAGCGAGCAAATTCTCCAGCACTACTATCCCGGCACCCAGCTCGAGTCGCTGCGCGGGGGACGCGAGGAATGGGCGCGAGCACGATGAGCGCTCCATTGCCCGTTCTGGTTGGACTGCAGGGCACGACACTTCTACCAGCTGAGGAAGAGGCACTGCGCCGTCTTCAGCCGCGCGGTGTTCTCCTCTTCAAGCGAAACGTCGTTTCGAATGCACAATTGAAGGAACTGTGCGCGAAAGTCACGGGCATTCTTCAGGAGAGTTCCGAATTGCCGCTCATCGCGGCTGACCACGAAGGGGGGCCGGTCAGCGTCCTGGGCGCTGCCGCGGGAATTCCCCCCTCCGCGCGCGCACTGGGGCTGGCGGATGATCCCGAACTCACGCGCCGGGTTCACAAGGAGAGCGCGCGCCGCGCACGGCGGGCCGGAGTCAACTTCCTTCTTGCGCCGGTGGCCGACGTCGATCGTCCGGGAAACCCGGTGATCGGAATCCGCGCCTTCTCCCAAGACAGCACGCGAGTCGCCACGCAGGTGAGAGCCGCGGTGCGCGGACTGCGCGAGGGGGGAGTGTACAGCTGCGCGAAGCACTGGCCGGGTCACGGTTCCCCGAGCAGCGACAGCCACCAAGAAAGCGCGAGTGTCACGATCGAGCTGAAAGAGTGGCAGGAGATCGACTTGCCGCCTTTTCGAGCCGCGGTTGCGGCCGGGGTCTCCGCGCTCATGGTGGGTCACCTCGCCTTCGCCGAACTGGACCGGAGCGGGGTCATCGCCCCGCTCTCGCGCCGCATTCTTGAAGAGTGCAGGAGAAGCTTGCGATTCGAGGGCCTCCTGCTGAGCGATGCGCTGGAAATGGAGGGCTTCGGCGGCGCCGACCCCGCGGACGCACTCGATGCGGGAATCGATCTCCTGCTCTTCGGCAAGACACTGCTTTCGTTGAAAGACGAGCTGAGTTCTCTGGCGGAACGCCTGAAGTCGCACGACGGTCGTGTCTACACCTTTCCCGATGCGCCCAAGGATCCGCCGGAGAGCGCGGACGCCGAAGCCTATGCGCGCGCGCGAACGAGTGGTGTGTGCGTGCACGGCCCTCTCGCCTGGGATCTGAAGTCCTGGGTGCTGTGGGACGGGGTGAGTGGCGATCGGCTCTACCCCTTCGCCGATTGGGGGAGCGAGGAGCAAAGCGATGCGCCCCTCGTGGCGGGGAACGAAGAGCGCGAGGAAGGTGAATCTTCGCTGGAGCTTTCTCTCGCGCGTGCACTGCAGCTCACGGCAAGAGAAATTGGGCGCTGGGATCCGCACGAAAATGAATTTCAAAATGAGGCGCGGTTGGAGCGCATCCCCTGGCCCGAGAAGGGAGAGGGCCTGCTCATCGCGAGCCTCCGTCCCTTGGCCCGACCACTGCTCGACGCGTTGCAAGCGCGCTTGAGCGAGCCCTCGGCAAGACCCGCATGGGTGATCTGCCTGGGTGTTTTGCCCGCCCCCGTGACGGAGTCGCAGTTACCGTGGCTGCACCTTCCCGGACTCTGCGAGCGGGATTTCAAGCTTCTTTCGCCGATCCTGCAGGGCGGCGTTGACAGGGGACAGCCTCGTTGCTAGATTCCCTCTCCGCTTCGCCTTCGGGCGACGCAACGTGCCTTAGTGGCATTCGGGGGCGTAGTTCAGCTTGGTTAGAACGCCGGCCTGTCAAGCCGGAGGTCGCGAGTTCGATCCTCGTCGCTCCCGCCATCTTTCGACAAGCCCGCTCCTTTGAGGAGCGGGCTTTCGCATGCGCGAATGCGGGCCGGGAATACTGGCGGTCGAGACACTTTTGACACACATTAATCAACGGTGCTGGCACTGCCTGACCCTCCACCTGGGCGAGAGCCGCACCTTACCAAAGTGCCCTCCGGTGCCGTGCCGGAGGGCGCGTCTTTATCCGGCATGGGGAAGGACTCAGGCCGGGAGATCTTCGGGCCGATTCCAGTTGCGCAGCACGCGCGCATCGTTCACTTCCACGCGTATCAATTCGCTCTCCTCCAGGCCGCGCAAGCAATCGCGCAGACTGAGCGCCGATTTCCAATCGAAACGCGAGAGCACTTCACGGGTGAGCGCAAGGGGGTGTCCCCCATGCTCTTGATACACGGGCTTGGCGACGAGTGCAGGAACGAGCGCCGCTTGCAGTTTGCGCAGAATAGGGGATTCGATGGGACCGGTGTCGATGGGCTGCAGAAAGAAGGCTTGGTAAGCGCGAGTTTGAACGACGCGAAAGGCGCAGCGCACGCTTTCCATCATGGGCGCCCTCGCGTCGGCACCGGCGTGAAGGACGAGCCCCTTCGAGGCGAGCGAGTCCTGGATCTCGGGAAGTCTCTTCAACTCCTCCGCCGCCTCGTCGCTGAGGATGGCGTGGACTTCAGAAACTCCGAACTGGAAATACGAGCTGGCGATCCGCTGCAAGATCAGCGCGCCATCGATCCTCAAGAGGGCCTTGGGAAAGCCCATGCGCTGGCCGCGGCCCGCGGCAAGTACGAACGCGGCGTTGATCTCAGTCGCCATCGTCCGCGCTGGAGACTGAGGGTGAGAGCGGGGGAGTGGGCTCTTCGATACCCCGCCGGTGGTGGATCTTGTTCAACGAGGCCATGCTGGCCACGAAGATCTTCTCCTTGCGGCCGCGATGGTGCGCAATGAGTTCGGCGACGATGGACACGGCGATCTCACTGGGAGTGATCGCGCCGATGT
>Ga0102953_1001809_pt1 | contig 13308 bp, 14 predicted proteins | sample SalPon2A_C_D2_MG_FD_78509 | JGI IMG/M metagenome (GOLD analysis project Ga0102953, IMG submission 78509) | Soil microbial communities from South San Francisco under conditions of wetland restoration - Salt Pond MetaG R2A_C_D2_MG | ecosystem: Environmental > Terrestrial > Soil > Wetlands | place... | reverse complement strand
TCATTCCTCTCCGCGACAATGGAAGCATCTCTCGATGGCGACCTTCATAAAACGCGTACTGGCAAGAACCTCGACACGACCGGCAGCGGCTCAAAACGGCCCCGAAAACCAGTCGCCAGGAACGTCAGCCGGATGTTTGCGCTGCGCCGCGAGAGCTCCAGGCTCAACCTTTCGCCCAAGCATCTCACTCACCTTCGCAGCAATATGCTCCGCCCGCACGTGATAGTCCTTCGTCAGCGCCGGACTCGTCGCCTCGGGGAAATCTGGCATCGCCAAGCGCTCCGGAGCACACACCAGCTCCCGCCAGCAATCTTTCGCAATCCTCGCGCAAATCTCTCCCGCTACCGATCCCGTCAGCGTACCCGTGTCAAGAACCAGCAGGCGCCCGGTCTTTCTTACGGACGTTCGCACCTCGTTCCAGTCGAGCGGTCGTATCGTTCTCAGATCAATCAGGTCGCAACTGATGCCCTTGGCCGCCAGGTAATCAACCGCGTGAATTGCCTCGATTGTCATATAGGACATCGCAACAACACTCACGTCCTTGCCCTGCCGCAGCGTGCGTGCTCTGCCAAGCGGTACCGGCGAGTCACCTTCCGGCACATCGCCGCGGAGATTGTGCAGCCACCGGTGCTCAAGGAATACGACAGGGTCATCGTCGAATATCGACGCCAACAGCAAGCCCTTCGCATCCTCCGCCGTGGACGGCATCACTACTTTAAGGCCAGGAACGTGGGCGAACCATGCTTGCAGGTTTTGCGAGTGTGTGGGCCCCTGCCCCCAACCGCGCCCCAATATCATGCGCACCGTCAACGGTACGCTGCGGTTGCCTCCGAACATGAAGCGCCACTTGGCGGCATTGTTCACGAGCTGATCCATACTTAGCAGCGCGAAATCCAGCCGTTGGTGCGTCATGACCGGGCGCAAGCCGTACAGCGCGGCACCGATCCCAATGCCGGTCATCGCGTTCTCCGAGGTCGGCATGTCAAATACGCGTTCGGGACCGAATCTCTCCTGCAGGCCAAGAGTGGTGCCAAATACGCCTTTCGGGTCGTCCACTCCGAGGCCGTAGCAGATTACGTTCGGATCCTTCGCCATCGCAGTAGAAAGCGCCTGATTGATCGCTTCAGCAAAGGTAATGACACCCAAGATCAGTCTCCGGCATGCGCCGCGTATACATCGGTATATGCATCCCTCGGGTCCGGAAACGGAGAGGAATCAGCGAACTCGAATGCAGCGTCTACCTCGCGCCTTATATCCGCGTCCATCGACTCGATCCCGCTGCGCGACACTTCCCCGGCCCCGACAACCGCCGACTCAAGACGCGCAATCGGCTCCTTGGCCCTCCATTCCAGGAATTCCGCCTCGCTGCGATAGCCGATATCATTATCGTAGAAAGGTCCGCAATGCTCACGCCAGCGATAAGTCGCGAATTCGATGAATCTCGGGCCAGCACCGGAACGAACTTCGGCCAGTGCCTCAGATGCGAGCCGATATACTGTCATTGCGTCGTTGCCGTCTCCGTGTGCGGACGGCAATCCGAGTCCGCGGACCATCTCGTAAATTCGCCGCCCTTCCGGCTGACGCACGCTCAAAGGCGAGTAAACGGAATACAGATTGTTCTCGCAAATGAACAGGACTGGCAGCTTCTTTAGAAGCGCGAAATTTACGGACTCGAAGAACGCGCCAGCCTCGACTGCCGCATCGCCGAGAAATATGCAGCTCACTTGATCTGCGCGCTTGAGTTTGATGCCGTACGCCAAGCCCACGCCGATCGGAATAGTTCCGCCGACTATCGCCGTACTGCCCATGAAACCGACCGACTCGTCGATCAGATGCATCGATCCGCCCTTCCCGTGCGCACAACCGGTTGCTTTGCCGTAGATCTCTGCCAGCATTGCCCGCAGGCTGCCCCCTTTTCCTAGATAGTGCGCGTGCGCGCGGTGCCCGCTCACAGCGAGATCCGTTCGACGCAAAGCGAACCCTACCGCGGCTGCAACGGCTTCCTGCCCGACCGACAGATGCGTCGGGCAGCGCATCTTGTTCTCGGTATAGCGTCTGGCAATTTCTTCCTCAACGAAGCGTATGCGCTTCATCTGGAATAAAAGCGCGCTGGAAAGTTCCGCGCTCATGGAATGAACCAAAAGTAGTCGCCCGTATAGCTAACCTCGGCGAAGAATGCCTTCCACTCATCGACGCTCATGATCGTCTTGGCCGTGAGGTTCCAGGCGAGCATCCGTTCACGCTCCGCACTGGTGCGATAGGCGTCTACAGTAATGAAGGCGCCCATTCGCGAGACACGCTCGATCTCCCGCAGCGCTTGGCCGCACCCCTCACGCCCCAAGTTGTGGATTGTATTAATGGAGATTACAACGTCGGAGGACTTGTCAGGGAATGGAAGTGCTTTTGCGTCCGCCACTTGCAGGTAGGGCCGCATGTCCTGGATCGCGTTGTCGATCGCGTACTGCGAGATGTCAACCCCCTTTACGGAGATTCCCGGTATTAGCAGAGCCAGGTCATGGAGCATGAATCCCTTTCCGCAACCAACATCAAGCACACTGCTGCCCGCGGTGAGGCCAAAGTGATGTTGGAACGTCGGTATGACCGGCTGCCAGAAGCGCGGCAGATAGTTGAAGCCACCGTACCCATATCGGCGATCGCCATCGAAGAAATCCCGCCCGAACTGGCGCGCAATTCGGCGATCCTCTTCGGTCTTTTCCTGGCCGCGCTCTTCCACATTCCGCTTGGTTCGCGGGTAGTTAATCAGCAGGTCTATTTCCGTTCCCAATCGCGTTGCTCCAGAGCTATGGTTTGTGCACGTAATGTAGGGGCTGTGATTTCAGCTCGTTGTAGAATCGGTTTACCCACGCGATGGTCTCATCTAAGCCATCCTCCAGCGAAATCCGTTCGGTCCAGCCCAGTTCCGTTCGAAGCTTTGTGCTGTCCAGACGATACGCCGCATCCTTGCCAAGCCTATCGCCGACGATCTTGACGCTGTCGTCGAACTTCGCGCCCAGCCGCGCGCAGATCATCTCGACAAGGTGGCGAATACTTACCTGCCTGTCGGTCGAAATATGATAGGTCTCTCCCGGCCGGCCTTCCTGGGCAATACGCCACGTCGCCTCCGATACGTCACGCATGTGGATAAACGAGCGCTCGGAAACGCCTCCGCCGTGCAACTCCAGCTTGCGCCCAAGCTTCACGTACATAATGGTGCGCGGGATTATCCGGTACAGCTGCTGGCCGGGCCCGAAAACGTTGGCAGCGCGGGTGAACACCACAGGGAAGCCGTATGCTGCAAAGCAGGTCCTGAGGCTCATGTCGCCGGCAGCACGTGATACAGCATAGGGTGTGCTTGGGTTAAAGGCCGCGTCTTCGCGTACGACGCCATGCGTACTGCCGTAAACCTCCGGCGTCGTGACATGTACGTATCGCTCAAGGAAGTCGAGTTGGCGAAGCCGTTCGTGAAGACGCACGGTTGATACCACGTTCGTCATCATCCACTGGTCTGGATTGTTCCAGCTCTCCCCAACCATACTTTGCGCGGCGAAGTTGACCACTTGGGGGGGGCGTTCCCGCTTCAACAGAGCCTCGAGCGCATCCAAGTCGTGATTGAGGTCGATGCGTTCGAAGCGGAATGCCACGTCCTTACCGCCCCAACGATAAGGAAGAAAAGCGCGATGCGGCTCAGGGGAGCGGCTGGTGCCGATTACTTCCAGCCCCTTGTCCAGTAGATAGCTCGCGAAACTCGCCCCCGAGAACGAGTTGCTCCCGATGATCAAGACCTTAGAGCCCATTTCAAGCCGCAGAACGATTGGCGTACAGCCACTGCATCAGCATGTGGCCGACGATCAACTGAATGTCCTCACTTAGCTGCATGTCGTCGATCCGGAAGTGTATCGGCTCGTCCGCTAGCGACTTGGCCTTGCCGCCGTCATAGCCGACGATGGCATAGCTCTTGACACCCATGCTTCGCGCCGTCTCGAGCGCCTTGACGATGTTCGGCGAATTGCCGCTGCCCGAGAGCGCGAGGAGCACGTCGCCCTTCCTCGCCAGCACAGCGAGCTGCGTCGAAAATATGGCGTCGTAACCTTCGTCGTTCGCCAGGCACGTGAGTACGGCCGGATTCGCCGGGAGCGCCGTTACACGCAGACCCGATCCGGCGATCTTTGAAACCCCGTATAGAAAATCGTTTGCAAGGTGGATTGCATTGCCGGCACTGCCGCCATTACCACAGATGAACAGTTGTCGCCCGCCACGCCAGCAATCGAGCAGTTCTGCAGACAACCGCTCCACCGGCGCCCAGTCCGCGGACCCGAGCACATCCTGCAGCCGCGCTGCGTAAGCGGCGAAGGCTGACGGCGCGTCGGATTTTGGCGATGAGCTCATTTCACGATCTGGCGTTGCATCCATTTGAGATTGTGAAACCTGTCCTCATCCTTGAGTTCGCCCGAGCGGAACTTGTGCACGAGTTCCCGAATCGCGTCGTCAACGGTCTTCTTCGGTCTGTAGCCGGCCGCAAGCAGCTTGTCGGAGTTCACGCGGTATGAGCGCGGGTCGTTCGATTCGGTGACTGTTATCTTTGCCGGTGCGTGCTCGACGACCCGTTCGGCGATGTCCATGATGGAAATATTCTCAAAGCCGGCGTTGAAGATTCCCCAAGTTTCGGGATGGCCGAGCATGAAGAGGTATATATCGGTAATGTCGTCGATGTGAATGTTGGGGCGCGTCTGCTTGCCGCCGAACACAGTGATATGTTCTTTCGTGAGTGCCTGCATTGTGAGCATATTTACGGACACGTCGAGGCGCATGCGCGGCGAATATCCGCAAACCGTGGCCGGTCGAACGATTTGAATCACCATCTCGTCGGCATAGCTGAGGAGAACGCGTTCCGCGACCATCTTGGTCTTGTTGTACTCAGAGATGGGCGTCAGCTCGAGGTCTTCGGTCACCTGTTCTTCTTCCTTGATGCCGTAGACGCTGCCCGACGAGGCGTAAATGAACCGCTCAATACCATGCCGGGAGGCGCGGTCCGCAAGCTGCATTGTGGCAAGGCAGCTTATCTCCCACGTCAGCTTGGGGTCGAGGTCGCCGCAAGGATCGTTGGCGACCGATGAAAGGTGAATTATCGCCTCCACCCCCTCTAGAGGGATCTCGTCGATATTGCGCACGTCGCCCTTCACAACCGAAAGTTTTGGGTGCGGCTGAAGAAAGTTGCCGAACCACATGATGTCGAATGCGACGACAGCGTGCCCAGCATCGAGCAGCTTGGGAACAAGCACGGTTCCCTTGTAGCCGCAGGCTCCTGTGACGAGAATTTTCATGCAGTGGCTCTGATTATCGCAACTGGTTCGATTGGTTCAGCGAATATCGACGATTTTGCCATGCTCAAGGTGAATTACCCGGGTACAGGTCTTTTCGATTACCTCCGGGCTGTGCGAAGCAATAACAAGCAGCTTCGCGCGATCGACCACTTTGGTCAGCCGGTTCTGTGCTTTCTGAGAGAAGTCCTGATCACCGGCGCTGAGCCATTCATCCATCAAGATTATGTCAGCGTGCATACACGTTGAGATCGCGAACATCAGGCGCATGCTCATGCCGCTGGAATAGGTTCGCATCGGCATCTGAATATATTCGCCCAACTCCGAAAACTCGCACACTTCGTCGACCATTTCCAAGATCTCTCGGCGTCGTAGCCCGAGAATCAATCCACGCAAAAAAATGTTCTCGTAGCCCGTTGCATCGACGTCCATGCCCAAAGTGATACTGAGCATCGATGCCACCCTCCCTCTGATGTCGATGGCACCGCCGGTCGGCTCGTAGATTCCGGCAAGCGCTCGAAGCAGCGTAGTCTTGCCTGAGCCATTGTGTCCGACCAGTCCAATTCGGTCGCCTTCCCTCATTTCGAAATTCAGATGATCGAGCGCTCTGACGACTACCCGGTCCGCGGCGTCCGCCGCGATCGCTCCGCCAGTTGCTGCCCGCAAGATGGTGTTCTTGAGCGATCGACTCTTGGTGCCGTAGATTGGGAACTCGATAACGAGATCCCTGGCATTGACCAGATCCATCGATGTCAAATCCAGTACGCAATTCGCGCGCGAAAGCGGCTATAGAAGGCAAACATCAGTACGTATCCGAGAACGGTCATGCACGGCACGAAGATCCAAGGAATCGGCTCGATGGCCGTCCCTGTCAGGGGCGCGCGCATCGTTTCGAGGACGTGATACAACGGATTCAGGTTCACGACCCATCGATAACGCCCCAGCATTTGCGGCTGCCACATGATCGGGGTAAGAAAGAACGCTACCTGCATTAGGCTCGTCACGATCAGAGGCATGTCGCGAAATCTCGCGCAGACCATTCCCAGCACTATCCCGACCCACACCGCATTCGCCGCAAACAAGAACAGCGCGATCGGAAACAGGAACAATGCGTACCCCAATGGGGGTCGGAAGTAGAGTATGACCAGGAGGACAATCACGAGATTGTGCATCAGCACGATCAGGTTCTTCCACACCAGCCTCAGCACGTATACCGAATAGGGCAGCTTAACCTGCTTGATGTATCCTTCAGCAGCGATAAATACGTTGCTGCTATCCTGTGCCACTTGCGAGATTGTCTGCCATAGGACCATGCTCACAGCCAGATATGGGAAATAGCTCGCCATATCCAGTTTGAAGAGCTTGCTATATAGCGGCCCCATGACTCCCACCATGATGCCGGTGCTAAGAGTCAACCAAAACGGCCCCAAATATGAACGGCGATAGCGCTGAATCACTTCCTGCCAGCCGAGCGCCTGCCAGATGTGAATGCTGGCGACGCCGTCGGCGAGGTCTTCCAACGCAAGTTGGCGATTAGTCTGGGGTTCCACGGTGATTTTCAACCTACCTTGATCGCGCGCCACCGTAATGACGGCTTCCGGACGAATTGGCACGATTATATCGTTGTGCGGCGAGACGGACCGGATGGTTGAGCGCCGACTCGACCACTGGGGAGGACTTTGCCCCCATCAGCCGCGAATCTCAGACACTTAAGCACGCGTGTCGCGCTGCTGACTTAGGACAGGTTCGCGCTAATACGGTACAGGCGACTACTACGCGACGATCGAGATGATGCGCAAGGTGACGGTATTTGGGGTGGGTGCTCTAATCTACACGCCCGACGGGCGCTATCTGATGCAGTTGCGCGATGACGAACCCGACGTTTCGATGCGCGGCTACTGGGGACTCTTTGGCGGCTCACTCGAGGAGGGAGAGGATCCTCGCACCGCTTTGGCGCGCGAGTTGCGCGAGGAACTTTGCATGGAAATTGAAGCGCCGGCAACTGCATTCACAGAGCTAATATATTCACTTCGCTTCGCGTCGAGCGGGATTCATCGAAAGGCGTATTTCGAAATCCCCATCGAAGAGCGGAGAATCGACTCATTGCGTCTTGGCGAAGGGCAGCGCATGGGCTTGCATACCCTGAACCAATTGGTTGCGCTTCCAAATGTAATACCCTGGGATCTGTTCGGCGTGATCATGCACGCGCGCCGCAAGGGAATTCGTGAGGTCATCGTTCATAGACCCGGCAGCTCGTGAGTGGAACGCCGTTTTGGCGCCAGCGCCCGCTCGAGCTCCCAGCCGACCTGCCCGTTGCGGCCGGTGAGGAGGATCCTCAAGGGTAGGTCTCGGCCTCGGCAAACGGTTTGCCGCGCCGGTCCTTGTCGCTCATCAGCGGTTCGCCCTCGAGCGGCCAGAGGACGTCGACGCCGCGGTCGTTCCACGCCAGGGTGCGCTCGTGCTCGGGCGCGTAGTAGTCGGTGGTCTTGTAGCAGACGATGGCCTGCTCGGAGAGCACCAGGAAGCCATGGGCGAAGCCCGCCGGAATCCAGATCATCGGCTGTTGGGCAGGCGACAGGATGGCGCCGGCCCACTTGCCGAACGTGGGCGAGCTGCGGCGCAGGTCGACCGCGACGTCGTAGATCTCGCCGATCACGACGCGCACCAGCTTTCCCTGCGGCTGCTTGATCTGGTAGTGCAGGCCGCGCAGCACGTTGCGCGCCGAAAGCGATTCGTTGTCCTGCACGAACTCGACGTCGAGGCCGGTAAGCTCGCGCAACTGGCGGCGGTTGTAGCTCTCGAAGAAATGCCCGCGCGAGTCGCGGAATACGTTCGGCTCGATGATCAGCACTTCCGGGATATCGGCTTGTACGACTTTCATCAGAAAAGCCTCTCGCTCAGCACACTCTTGAGGTACTGCCCGTAGCCGCTCTTTTCGAGCGGCTTCGCCAGGGCAGCGAGCTGCGCCGCGTCGATGTAGCCCATGCGGAATGCGATCTCTTCCGGGCAGGCGACCTTCAGGCCTTGCCGGCGCTCGATGGTCTCGATGAACGCCGAGGCTTCGAGCAGGGTTTCGTGCGTGCCGGTGTCGAGCCAGGCGAAGCCGCGGCTCATGGGCATGACTTCCAGCTCGCCGCTTTCGAGGTAGGCGCGGTTGACGTCGGTGATTTCCAGCTCGCCGCGCGCCGAGGGCTTGAGCTTGTGCGCGATGTCCACCACGCGGTTGTCGTAGAAGTACAGACCGACCACGGCGTAGCGCGACTTCGGGTGCCTGGGCTTTTCCTCGATGCTCACCGCTTTGCCGCGCTCGTCGAATTCAACCACTCCGTAGCGCTGCGGGTCCTTGACCGGGTAGGCGAAGACCGTGGCGCCGCGGCCGCGCGCGGTGGCCCGCTGCAGCAGCTGCGCCAGCTCGTTGCCGTAGAAGATGTTGTCGCCCAGCACCAGCGCGACCGGGTCCTTGCCGATGAACTCGCGCCCGACGATGAACGCCTGCGCCAGCCCCTCGGGCTTCGGCTGCACTGCGTAGCCGAGCTTGATTCCCCACTGCGCGCCGTCGCCGAGCAGTTGCTCGAAGCGCGGCGTGTCCTGCGGCGTCGAGATGAGCAGGATGTCGCGGATCCCGGCCAGCATCAGGGTCGAGAGCGGGTAATACACCATCGGCTTGTCGTACACCGGCAGCAACTGCTTGGACAGGACCTGCGTCACGGGGTAGAGCCGCGTGCCCGAGCCTCCGGCCAGAATGATTCCTTTCATGCCCTTCCCCTCGCACTGTAGTTCTTCTCCACCCAGCTTCGGTACGCGCCGCTCGTGACTTCATCGGTCCAGGCCGAGTTGGCGAGATACCAGCGCACCGTCTTTTCCATTCCGGACTCGAAGCTCTCCTGCGGCCGCCAGCCGAGCTCGGCGCGGAGCTTTGAGCCGTCGATCGCGTAGCGGCGGTCGTGGCCGGGACGGTCCTTGACGAACTCGATCAGGTCGGCGTAGCGCCCCCGCCCGCGCGGCTGGGCGTCGTCGAGCAGTTTGCAGATCAGTTGCACCACCTCGATGTTGGTCCGCTCGCTGTTGCCGCCGATATTGTAGGTCTCGCCCGGGCGGCCCTTGTCGAGCGCCAGGCGCACGGCAGCGCAGTGGTCGAGCACGTAGAGCCAGTCGCGCACGTTCTTGCCGTCGCCGTACACCGGCAAGGGCTTGCCGGCGAGCGCATTGTGGATCACGAGCGGGATGAGCTTCTCCGGGAACTGGTAGGGACCGTAGTTGTTGGAGCAATTGGTGGTCAGGGTCGGCAGGCCGTAGGTGTGGTGGTAGGCGCGCACCAGGTGGTCGGACGCGGCCTTCGACGCCGCGTAGGGGCTATTCGGCGCGTACGGCGTTTGCTCGCTGAAGGCGGGATCGTCCGCGCCCAGCGAGCCGTACACCTCGTCGGTCGAGACGTGCAGGAAGCGAAACGATTCCTTGTCGGCCTGCGCCAATTGCGTCCAGTACGCCCGCGCCTCCTCCAGCAGGCTGAAGCTGCCGACGACGTTGGTCTGCACGAACTCGGCCGGGCCGGCGATCGAACGGTCGACGTGGCTCTCGGCGGCGAAGTGCACGATCGCCCGCGGCCGGTGCTCGGCGAGCAGCCGGCGTACCAGGGCCCGATCGCAGATGTCGCCCTGCACGAACCTGTGGCGCGCGTCGCCGCGCAGCGCCTCGAGATTGTGCAGGTTGCCGGCGTAGGTCAGCTTGTCGAGGTTGAGCACCGCTTCGCCCTTCTCCGCTATGGTGGAGAGGACGAAACTGGAGCCGATAAACCCGGCGCCGCCGGTGACGAGAAGCATGGCGCAATTCTACTCGAACGCCGCAGTGCGCTCCTTGGCGTACTGGATGCGGTACAGCCTGGCGTAGGCGCCGTCCCGCGCCAGCAGCTCGGCGTGGCGGCCGGCCTCGACCACCCGCCCGCGCTCGAGCACCACGATGCGGTCGGCGTTCTCGATCGTCGACAGGCGGTGGGCGATGACGATGGTGGTGCGCCCGCGCATAAGGACTTCGAGCGCGGCCTGCACCTGGCGCTCGGACTCGGAGTCGAGCGCCGAGGTGGCCTCGTCCAGGATCAGCACCGGCGCGTCCTTTAGCAGCGCACGCGCGATCGCCAGGCGCTGGCGCTGCCCGCCCGACAGGCGCAGGCCGTTCTCGCCGATCAGGGTGTTGAGCCCCTCGGGAGTCTCGCGGATATAGGACATCGCGTGCGCCGCCTCGGCCGCCGCGATCACTTCCTTCTCGCTCGCGCCGCCGAGCCGGCCGTAGGCGATGTTGGCGTAGATCGTGTCGTTGAACAGCACCACCTCCTGGCTCACCAGCGCGATGTTGGCGCGCAGGCTCTCGAGCGTCAGGCTCTGGATGTCGTGGCCGTCGAGGAGGATGCGGCCCGCGGTCGGGGTGTAGAAGCGCGGCAGCAGGTTTACGAGCGTCGTCTTGCCGCCGCCCGAGGTGCCGACCAGTGCCACCGTTTCGCCGGGCCTGACCACGAGGTCCACTTCGGCCAGCGCCGGCTCGGTGCGGGTCGGGTAGACGAAGCCGACCTTGTCGTACACCACCTCGCCGCGCGCGCGGCCGAGCTTGACCGTGCCGCGGTCCTCCTCGGGCGCGGCGTCGACCATGCCGAACACGCTTTCGGCCGCCGCCAGCCCGCGCTGCAGCGGCGCGTTGACGTCGGTCAGGCGCTTGAGGGGCGCGAGCAGCATCAGCATCGCGGTGATGAACGAGGCGAATTCGCCCACCGTCGCACGCAGCCCGAGCGACGGCTGCAGCGCGAGGTAGACGATGATCGCGAGCGCCACGGCGGCGAGGATCTGGGTGATCGGCACGATCGCAGTGGCGGGCACGGTATGGCGCATGTTGAAGCTGCGCACCATCTCGTTGGCCTTGGCGTAGCGCTTCGCCTCGTACTCCTGGCCGCCGAACACCTTGACCACCTTCTGGCATTCGATCGTCTCCTCCAGCACGTGCGCGAGCTCGCCCATCGCGTGCTGCGCGCCGCGCGCCATGCTGCGCAGCTGGCGCGAGAACAGCCGCACGGTGAGCATGACCAGGGGGCCGACCGCGAGCGCGATCAGGGTCAGCTTCCAGTTCAGGTACAGCATCCATCCCAGCAGACCGGCCACCGCGATCGAGTCCTTGACCAGCACCGTCAGCACCGTGGTCGACGCGCCGGTGACGCCGGCGACGTCGTAGGCGACCTTGGACAGCAGCGCGCCCGAGCTGTGGTCGTCGAAGAAGCGGCTCGGCATGCGCACCAGGCGCGCGAACATGGCCGCGCGCATGTCGAGCACCACCCGGTTCGCGACCCAGGCCATGAAGTAAGACGAAGTGAAGGTCAGCAGCCCGCGCAGCACGAAGATGCCGATCAGGGCCGCGGCGAACAGCGCCGGCGGCAGCGCGGTCGCGCCGCGCGTGGCGGCGAAGCCGCCGTCGAGCAGCGGCTTCATCAGCGCCGGAAAAAGCGGCTCGGTCGCCGCGGCGCCGATCATGCCGAGCAAGGCGAGGGCAAAGACCCTGGCGTGCGGCCGCACGTAGCCGAGCAGCCGCAGGTACAGCTCGCGGCTCTGCTCGCGCAGGTCGGCCATCGTCAGTGCGACCCGCCGCCGCCCGGCAATGGCTGCAGCAGAGGCAGCGGCGCCTTGCCCTTCCTCGCCTTGATCCGCTTCACGAACTCGGCCGCCACGGGACTGCCGTTCTTGGCCGCCTCGAGCATCCACGCGTAAGCCTGCCGCTCGTCCTTTTTCACTCCGTCGCCGTTGGCGTAGGCCAGCCCGAGCTGGAACTGGGCGGGGGCGAAATTCCGGTTGGCGCTGCGTTGCAGCCAGAGCAGCGACTTGGCCGGGTCCTTCTGCATGCCGAGCGCACCGCGCTGGTACACGCTCGCGAGCACGTATTCCGCGTTCGCATAACCCTGCTCGGCGGACTTGCGCAGCAGCTCGCTCGCCTTCCGGTCGCTCTTTTCCACCCCCGCGCCCTCGTGGTACATGAGCGCCGCCTCGAACTGCGCCTCGCGCAGCCCCGCATCGGCGGCGCTCACGATCAGCCGCGCGCCGCGGGCGACGTCCTTGTCCACGCCGCGGCCGTCGCGGTACATCTTGCCGAGCAGGAACTCGCCGAACGGCTCGTGCTGCGCAACCGCCTTGTCGAGCCAGGCTTTCGCCTGCGGCAGGTCCTGCGCCGTGCCGTCGCCCTCGATCAGCATGTAGGCGAGGTTGGCCTGCGAGCGCGCGTAGCCCTTCTCCGCCGCGGCGCGAAACCACTTCAGCGCCTCGCCGGTGTTTCTCAGCTTGCCCGGCGCGCGGGCGTAGATCACGGCCAGGTCGTGCATCGAAACCAGGTCGCCCTGCGTCGCGGCCTTCTTGAACCAGTCGATGGCGTACTCGTCGTTGCGCGGCACGCCCCGCCCGGAGCTGTACATGGCGCCCATGAAGCGTTGCGCGACGGGGTCGCCCGCCTTGGCGTGCTTCTCCAGCGTCTCGCCGGCCTGGACGTTGCCTTTCGCCGCCTGCAGCGCGAGGCTCTCGGCGTCCGGTTCGGCAAGCGTGGTGGCGCACGCCGCCAGGCTGCACAGGGCGGCACACAGCAGCAGATTCGGCAGATTCGGGCGCATGTCCGGATTGTAGCGGCTGGCGGGTAGAATTGCCGCGGCCCCATGAAAGTCAGCGGATTCACGTTCCTGCGCAACGGCAGCCTGCTCGGCTACCCCTACGTCGAGAGCATCCGCTCGGCGCTGCCGCTGTGCGACGAGTTCGTGGTCGCGGTCGGCGAGGGCGACGACGACACGCTCGAGCGGCTGCGGGCGATGAACGAGCCCAAGCTGCGCCTGATCGAGACCCGCTGGAACGAGCGCATGCAGGACCGCGGCTACGTCTATGCGCAGCAGAAGATGATCGCCCAGTTCAACTGCGACGGCGACTGGGCGTTCTACCTCGAGGGCGACGAGGTCCTGCACCAGCGCGAGCTCGAGGCG
>Ga0102953_1001807_pt1 | contig 13319 bp, 17 predicted proteins | sample SalPon2A_C_D2_MG_FD_78509 | JGI IMG/M metagenome (GOLD analysis project Ga0102953, IMG submission 78509) | Soil microbial communities from South San Francisco under conditions of wetland restoration - Salt Pond MetaG R2A_C_D2_MG | ecosystem: Environmental > Terrestrial > Soil > Wetlands | place... | reverse complement strand
CAATTGTCCGAATAAATAATTTAGTTGAATTTGGTAACTTGTGGGCGGGAAAAGAAAAAATGGTGCAACTTCCCCAAAAATCATGTTATGACCAAGAAACAAACCAAACGAATCATCCGGATACTGCTAGCTGTTGGAACCATCACCTCCCTGTTTTTTGTCCCCTGGATTTTGGTGAAGGCGTGGCTGATGCCCCTTCCCGACACGGTACAGGAACAACTCGAAGAGGGTATTCAATATGGATTTGATGGGATGATTGTGTATGTCGATGAGGCTGGCAAACCACCTGCCTTTTATGCTGCCGGCTATAAAAACAGAGAAAACAAGATCCCTGCCGACCCGCATTCCTTGTTCAAAATTGCCAGTAACAGCAAACTCTATACAGCTGTTGCAATTGCCAAACTGGCGTATGACGGGCGTTTGTCATTGGACAGCACCCTGGCCTTTTATTTCCCCGAACTGGTGGGCAGAATAGAAAATGCCAAAAAAATTACGGTGAGGATGATGGTTAAACATCGTAGTGGCATTCCAAATTATACCAACACACACAACTATTGGGTTCATCCCAAACAAACCAACCAGGAACGGTTGGCCCTGGTACTTGATTTGCCGGCAGATTTTGCACCGGGCGAAGATTATGAATATTCCAATACAAATTATTTATTGCTTGCCGAACTCATCGAACGGGTAACAGGTGAAAGTCGGTTTCAATACATCAAGCAGGCAATTCTGGATCCGTTGCATCTTCAACACACTTTTGGCTCTATTCACGACGTCGATTTAGAAGATGTGATGAGCGGCTACTACGTTGGCTACGACAAGGATTTGAAGACGGACGACAATGGCAACATGCTGGCAACAGCAGAGGATTTGGGCAAATTTATACGGGCGTTGAATGACGGCTCCGTATTTAAAAATAAAAAGGAGCAGGACATCTATTCCTCCATCTATAAGTATGAACACACGGGCTTGATTCCAGGCTACCAAAGCATTGCTAAATACCACAAAGACATTGATGCCGTGGTCATCCAGTTTACCAACACCACCAATTTTGATGGCTACAACTGGAACCTATCGGAAATTATTTACAGTCGGATTGTGAAAATATTGAAGCGTCAACAACACAGCTAGTCGTTTGGGAAGCCCCAGCCTATATGCCTGATGGAAATCCCTCACAATCCAAAAAGCTGATTGCAACAACCACACCCGGCTTCTTTTTGTTTAACGAATGTTTAAAACTTGCCAATTGTCCGAATAAATAATTTAGTTGAATTTGGGAACTTGTGCGATCGGAAAAGAAAAAATAACAACCATATTTGATGAAGAGTAGTGGCAGCAAGTTTTGAAAGAACCAGTTTGTAATAATGTGCATATATATCTGGTTGGCTTTACATCGAAAGCATGGTGCCTAATTTCAGTTTTTGGCCTACCGTATTTCGGTTTTTGCAAACCCGCTGGGAAAGAAAAAGCAATTAAAAAGAGACAATAATGAACGTACGTAAATACAAACTAATTGGGATTACATCAGCAGTTATTATTGCTGTTTTGATAGTCGGGTTGGTTGCACTTAGGATAAATTATTTATCAAATCACCGCGATGATGACTCATTTGATCCAAATGCAGTCCTAATTGATGCGAATACTTATGGGCGATCTTGGAGAAGTCCAACAGGTTCAGAATATTCCGAAATTGGGAAATTAGTTATTCAGAACAATATTAGCATTTGCGGAGAATATCATGTCAAAGAAGTTACATCCGGAGAATATTTAATTGCGTGCTCTCCCGATGGAATTAATTGGCAGTACTTTGTCGCTTATCCTAAAATTGGGAAATTCTATCGGGCTTCTGATGAAATGGTTGAGAAATTGACACCACCAAGATAATTCAAAAACTAAAATCTTAAATTATGGAAGAAATTGAACTTTCTCATTATACACTTAGCAAAAATTAGACAGAATCTTGCAACTATAAAAAGTCCGTGCATTTGCTAAATCCATTGAGCCAATGTTGCGCAACCCAATGTCAATTAGTTTAATTCTTAACAGTAATTTTGGTGTAACTGACGATGAAGAAGTGGATTATATTACCCCAGCTGCCGCGCCAATCCTTTCGCGTGGTATAGCCGGAGGCTAAAAATAACCTAAATGAGCAGAAACTATTAATTTCATAATCCCGAAGGTATTTATTCTGTATGCTTTGTTGTTATTGGTGGTGCGCAATCTGCGGATTCTCACATAGCCGTTCAGTCCTGCAGACATGAACGCTCTCCGAAATCCGCAATGAAACTTACACTAAAAGATGTGCTTAGCAGACATCCACAGCGTATCCTTTTCACAAATATTTCATTTGCATGTAATAATTTTTGATTTTAGCCACCAACCAAATAAAAAAGATATTGAGTAGCGATTTTTACAATACAGCTATTTTACCATTTGCCGGAATAATTATCAAGTTATGTCGGGCTTATACGAATTCACAAGAGGATTTTGAAGATTATTATCAAGAGGTGTGTTTACAGATCTGGAGGAGTAAAGATAATTTTCGTGAGAAATCGGAATGGAGCACCTGGGTTTACCGAATTTCATTAAACGTTTGTTTGACCTTACTTAAGAAAAAGAAAAATAATAGTCAGCATTTTGTATCTGACTCTTTGCCTACTCAAGAAACTGAAGATAATTATGCGTTTTCAGACGAAGCTCTAAATCTTTTATATGCTGCTATTCGGAAACTATCCGAAATAGATCGGGCCATTATCATGCTTTATTTGGAAGAAAAATCACATCAGGAAATCGCTACGATTATAGGAACAAATCCAAATAACATTGGTGTCCGTGTTCAACGAATTAAAATGAGATTAAAAAAAATATTAGATGATCCGCATGAGTAGCAACATAATAATATTCAAAGTTGAGAATTAATTCGTTCGCCCCATCCCTGAAGGGAGCGAATTGATTTTCCCTGCTCCATTCAGGGGCGGGGTGAACAGCGAGAATCAATTTGCGATTTAGACATAAATACGGATAATCATAAAAAAATATTAGATGGAGAAATCAATTGAAAATATATGGAAAGAGGGTTTTTTGAAAAGTGATGCATTAGTAGCACCAAAAATCAATAAACTGTACGATCAAAAATCAATTCATATCATTGATAAGTTGAAACGAATGATGAAAGTTAATATTTACGTCATTGTGGTTTTCGCATTTATTAATTTGGGACTGTACGCTGCGCTTGGGACTCCAATTACTGGTGTATTTATTTTTTTACTCCTAATGGGGGTTTGTTGGATCAGTTTAAAACAGGCAAAAACCCTGAAAAACATTGATACCAATTTGAGTAGCTATGATTATATCAAGGCATTTAACAGTTGGCTCAAGATGGCCATTTCAAACAATTCAAGAGTGATGCGCTTTTTCTATCCACTGATATTTTTAGCAGCTTTGATGCCAATAGTACATGCATTGAAAGCAAGAGAAGTGACACGTGAAGCGATATTGAATTCCGGATCTCACCTCATTTATGGAATTCCCACTTTTATGTGGATAATGGCCCTAATAATTGCGGTTTTAATTTATGTCTTTGGAGGTAAAATTTACAAATGGGATGTGAATTTGGTTTATGGCAGAGTATTTAAAAAACTAGATGAACTAATTGCCGATATCGAAGAATTGAAAAACTGAACAGACTCTCTACCGATTTGTTTCTAAAATGTTGCATTTACTCGAACCCGCCAAGCGGTTCCAAACCGCTAGGCGGATATCCTTCCTGTTTTCATAAATACGGCAATCGACAATCAAATTGATATAAAACACTGCATTTGTAGCCGTTTCAATTTTTATTTTGGATAAATCAGTTTTACATGTAATAATTTTTGCTTCGAGCCACTAACCAGGAAAACATTAAATAGTATGACATTACAAGAAGCACTTAACTTATTTGAAAGTTTAAAAAACGAAGCTACTAAAAAGTCTGAAGTCAAAGTTTATGAAAGATTTCTTCATACGCTCACCGAACTAAAAAGTAGACAATTCTCAAAAGATGAAATTCAGTCCATTGAAACGGAACTTGATGGCTTAGGGTTGACATCAAATCCGGAGAACAAAAAAGCTTACTTTAAGAAAACACTGCGTAAATTTGAAAAATATTTAAAGGATACATTTTCCTTAACCCCAAAAGGGTATTACACCAATATGGGTATGGTTTTAGGTTCTTCATTTGGACTTCTTTTTGCCATTGTGTTTTTGTCGAATTGGGAGCGTTCTTTGGGCATAGCGTTGGGATTGAGTATCGGAATGTTAATTGGATTAACTATTGGAAGATCGATGGACGCCAAAGCTATTACTGAAGGCAGAGTATTCTGAATAAAGCATTGACCTTAATGATTGCTGTTAGCAAAACAGAAGTAAAAGACACCATTGTAAAAATTACTGCAAATCTGATAAAATAAGAAAACCAACGCGCGGTAATCGAATAGACTATCCCTCCAGTCGTGCCTGATGGGTAGCGGTGATCACGACAATTTACTCTGCTACAACACGTTGGCCTTCCGTTAATTGTTCTTGGCTTTTCCAGTGATGAAAAGGCCAGTAAATTGAATAAAGACAATTAGTTTACATCCCATACTGGCACAACATACGTACTGTGAATTTTCCGGCCAGTAAAAAATCGTTTGAACAAAGTCCGAATTACAAATTCGAACCAGCGTTGAAACCCGGCAATTATAATCCATCCTTTTAATTTTTATAATTTAGGCGCCCTGAATTGAAAATCAGCGGTGGTGGAATCAACAAAAAAGAAGCTTTACGAAAGCACTTATTTTTAGCGGAACAATTGAACGGCGAGGTCTTGCGCCCCATCCATCCGAAAAAGTGGTTGCAAATCTGGGTTCCCAAAAGAAAGTCGCATAGAACTACTATTGGAACGATTCCAAAAGGCAGGAGCAATATCTTCGCACGTAAAAGATTATCAATTTTGGCGACACGACATGAAACCAATAGAATTGTGAAATCTACAAACCACGCGAAAGGGTTCGCGCGGTAGCGTAGTGATTAGACGTAATTTATTAATTTCAGCAATAACGCCCTGTTTTGCAATTCTTTGAGACGCCAATTCACGACCATATAGTCGGGAATCACATGCGGTACAATTGATTTCTTAAAACACGTTAACTTTAATTCGCTGAATTTGTTTTTCTATAAATCACAGTGTTTTTCTTAATCTTCAACATTATGCCATTATTAGCTGCCATTTCGAAAATCGATTTCCCCAAAGTTGATCAGATGAAAGTCAAACAAGGAGCCCTTGAGCTGTTCGCGCCATCTTTCCCTGCGGTTGAGCGGATGATGAGCGTTTTTGACAATACGGAAATAAAAACGCGTAACTTCTGCCAGCCACTTGAATATTACACAAAGCAGCATTCCTTTCAGGAACAGAACGACGAATATATCCGGATTTCGTTGGACTATTCGGTAAAGGCGATTAAAGAATGCCTGGAATCAGCCCATCTGGACAAAAGCGCAGTTACGGATTTGATTTTTGTTTCGACAACCGGATTGGCCACGCCTAGCCTGGATGCGTTGATTATGAATGAAATGCGCTTGGAACCCAATCTGGGAAGAACCCCTATTTTTGGTCTGGGCTGTGCGGGCGGCGTGGCAGGATTTGCCAAGGCCTGTACATTGGCAAATGCCAATCCGAAGGCAGTGGTTGTGTTCATTGCGCTGGAACTGTGCTCGTTAACCTTTTTGCGGAGCGATTTCAGTAAAAGCAATTTTATTGGTTCCAGCCTGTTTGCCGATGGCGTGGCGGCTTGCCTGATTGTTGGTGATGGCTGCACTCAAAAAACCGAAAGGCGAATTTCATTTTTAGGCGCACAGAGCAAATTGTATTACGACACCTTGGACGTAATGGGTTGGGAGTTTCTGGACAGTGGCTTTAAGGTGCTGTTTTCCCATGATATTCCAACCATCATTGGGGAAAATATCAGGGAAGACGTGGCTTCTTTCCTGGAAAAACACGGATTGACAATTGCCGATATCCGCAATTTTATTTTTCATCCCGGTGGAAAGAAGGTGCTGACGGCTTACGAAGAAGCTTTGCAGGTGGAAGGTGATTTTCTGCAAAATACCCGGGAAGTGATGAACGAATATGGAAATATGTCAAGTGCAACCGTGTTGTATGTCCTTGAAAGGTTTTATTCAAAAGGCTTTACAGACGGTTATGGACTGATGGTCTCCATGGGTCCAGGCTTTTCCAGCGAGATGGTACTTTTAAGCATGCAAAATGGTTAATTGGTTTTTTTCGGTGTTTATCCTGTTTGTCCTTTGCACGCGGATGGGGGAGTTGTTCCTTTCCAAGCGGAACGAAAAGTGGCTGTTGCGGCACGGTGCTATCGAATCCGGTCAGGGACACTATCCGTTCATGCTTGCCATCCATTCCCTTTATTTCGGATCGCTTATCACGGAATTTACACTGCGTGCCGGTGAATCGTTTAGCTGGCCACTCCTTGCCTTTTGTTTGTTGCTCTACGGCTTGAAAGCATGGGTGATCATCTCGCTCGGTCGTTTTTGGACAACAAAAATCTACCGGATCCCGAATCGGCCACTGGTGAAGAAAGGCCCATACCGATATGTTAACCATCCGAATTATCTAATCGTCCTGCTGGAAATAGCATTTGTACCTTTGACGTTTCACCTATACGTGACTGCTATTTTTTTTTCTTGGCTGAATATTGGCCTGCTATTTCAACGTATCCAGTTGGAAGATAAGATTTTGAGGGGCTAAACAATTCCTCAGGAGTAAATTTCTATTTGACATTGATTTTTGCCCTTGCTGCCGCACGAATCCGTTCGCGTGGTTTAGCCAGAGGCTAAAATCAACATAGAATGAGCCAGAACTATAAATTTCATTATCCCGAAGATGTCTATTTTGTGAGCTTTACTGTTACCGAGTGGCTGGATGTTTTTACCAGGAACGAATATAAAAACTTGTTAACTGACAGTTTACATTATTGCCAGCAAAAGAAAGGAATGAAAATATTTGCGTAGCTAAATAACTACTTATATATTTGTAGTCAAATAACTACACAATGCGATTACGACGAGATGTTTTTCAAGCCATAGCAGATCCGACCAGGAGGGCAATCCTGTTGTTGCTCACTTCGCAAACCTTGACTGCCGGTGCCATTGCGGCCAATTTTGACACTGCCAGACCAACTGTTTCCAAGCATCTGCAAATACTCACCGAATGTGAATTGCTTCAGCAAAAACAGAACGGGAGGGAAATCTATTACCAGCTGAATCCTCAAAAGATCAGGGAGATCGCTGACTTTATTGAGCCATTCCGAAAATTCTGGGATGACCGATTTAACAAGCTCGAGGACGTTATGAAAAAATACAAATCAGATAAAAAATAAACGATGGAGCCAAAAACAAAGGTACATGCCGAAGATGACAAACAGGAACTACTGATTACCCGGGAGTTTGACTTGCCGGTAGATTTGCTTTTCAAAGCCTATGTTGAACCGGAATTGGTTGAACAGTGGATGGGCACAAAAGTGCTGCAATTGGAGAATAAAAGGCACGGCAGCTACCCGTTTGAAACAAGCGATGCACAAGGCAATGTCGTCTTTCGGGCCAATGGGGTGATGCATGAACTGAAACCGAACGAGAAAATCACCCGGACTTTTGAAATAGAAAATTCCCCCTTCACGGTACAGCTTGAGTTTTTACAATTTGAAAAACTGTCGGATGACACGAGCAAGCTGATCATGCACATTGTCTTTAAATCAGTTGCTATGCGAAACCAACTGTTACAGATGCCATTTGCCCAAGGCATCAACATGGCACATAACCGCCTTCAAGAAATTGTTAGTCAACTAAAATAACTCATCATGTCAAAACGAAATAAATTGACCTATTGGATTGCGACGATCTGGTTGTCCCTTGGAATGGTATCGACCGGAGCGGTACAGTTGCTCAAAGTGCAAGAAGGCCAGGGCGGCGCCGACATGATCACCCATCTGGGCTACCCCATTTACTTTTTAACCATCCTGGGCATTTGGAAGATCTTGGGCGTCGTGGCGGTGCTCGTTCCCAAATTTCCTATCGTGAAAGAATGGGCGTATGCCGGCTTCTTCTTTGTCATGACCGGTGCAGTCATTTCGCACATTGCCCTGGGCGACTCCATCAACGAAATATGGCCCGCGTCGTTGTTGTTGATCCTAACCATGATATCGTGGTATTTCAGGCCCCAGGACAGAAAAATCCTGGCATCGATAAAACCGGAACAAGCCCAAAGACCTTGATGTCATAGCCACACAAAGTTCTTGAAAGATAAAAACACAGGTTCCTAATACTGAAAAAACAAAGAAAAAGGAGGATTGAAAATGTTTTATAAGGTTGATTTTAAACATATCTCTACAGTTGGCTTGGAGTCATCGCCTGTGGCCGAAGCGCTTGCCGGGCTAAGGGCTAACGAAGCCCGTTATTTCATGAATAAATACAAGCATGAATTCACGGTTGTTCCGGCTAATGAAAGCCAGGAGACGCTTGACTATGTGAACCGGGTATTGAAAGAAGAAAGGGATATTCAGTTTGCAGCGAAGCCATTGGAAACATCACATTTTCAAGTGGAAAATATCCGATGGACCCACGTCTTTTACGAAGATGGGCTTGGAGTCAATATCCTGTACACGATCGATAATCCGAAGAAGCGGGCAGTCGGTTTTAAGCTTTCGGAAGGAATGGAAGTCCCCAAGGAATTGGAAGGCAGGTTCAAGTTTGCCCGGCAAAAGTCAAAATTGGCTGGAACAATTCGAGGGTCGTTTTTTGTTATTAAAGGAGAATATTAAACGCATTTGAAATGGGGACTGTCCCAAAAGCACATTGCAAGATTTTCACCAACCTTTTACCCTAAGGGATAGCTATCGGGTCCACAAAGGGAAGTTGTTGAAAATCAGGCTCCTTTTAGGGACGGGGTGAAACTGATTTTCAAAGATTGTGATTAGCACCTTGTTTTTGGACAGCCGCTTTTTAGGAAAGGTGAAAAGGCCGACACAACGATCAGAATGAACAATCAAAATGATGAACACTAAGAATCTTCCCAAGAAAGAACTATCTCCAAAAGAACGCGATGAATTACTCAAGCTGCTGAAAAAGCGTTTCGAGAAAGACAGCAGCCGGCATCCGAGCCTGAAATGGGAGGATCTACAGACCAGGCTGGAAGCTGACAATGCCAAGCGGAAGTTATGGTCGCTGAACGAAATGGAGGAAACGGGCGGAGAGCCGGATGTTGTTGGCCAGGATGAATTGACCGGCGAAATCCTGTTCTTTGATTGTTCAGCCGAAAGCCCCAAAGGACGCCGGAGCCTTTGCTATGATCGCGAAGCGCTGGAGTCGCGAAAAGCACACAAACCTCAAAACAGCGTCATGGACTTGGCGGCTTCGATGGGCATTGAACTGCTGACCGAGGACGAATACCGTTATTTACAAACGATTGGAGCCTTCGACTTAAAAACATCAAGCTGGATAAAAACGCCCGCTGACATCCGTGAACTCGGTGGAGCCCTTTTTTGTGATCGCCGATACAATACGGTTTTTGTGTATCACAACGGAGCCGAGAGCTACTACGCAGCCCGGGGATTTCGTGGTTCGTTGAAAATTTAATTTCTAAAAAGCAGCAATTATTGTTTTCATTCAGTTTCAGCCTTTCCAGTTCAGGCTATCGTTATTGAATTATCAACTAACACATTCAATTTTAGTCACTCAATTTTCAAGCAATCATCGAAATATATAGAACTAAAATTTTAATTTTGGCAATAAACGAATTGATCAATGACCAAAATTAAACTCCCCCTGACAATTGTTGTCATTCTTTCTCTGACCCTAATCATTTTCAGATTTATTGATCCGCCAACCAGGATGCTCACCTGGGATGTTTTCGGCTACTACTTGTATCTGCCGGCGAAATTCATCTATCACGACTTAACACTTGCCAACCAGCAATGGTTACATCATCTGATGGAAACCTACAATCCAACAGCGACACTCTACCAGGCGTCAAATGTTGGAAATGGGAACTGGGTGATGAAATATTCAATGGGATTGGCCATTCTTTACGCTCCCTTTTTTTTGGTTGCTCACCTATTGGCTGGCCCCTTGGGCTTTCCGGCAGATGGGCTCTCGCTCCCCTACCAATATGTCATCACCATTGGAGGATTGTTCTATGCCATAATTGGCTTAATTTATTTGACGAAGATCTTACGGCATTTCTTTGATCAACGAACAAGTATTTTAGTTTTAATCATCCTTTTCTTTGGCACCAACTATTTCCAATTAACGGCATTTGACGGAACACTGTTGTCTCATAATTTTTTGTTTACGTTGTACGCCATACTCACCTATTATACAATTCAATGGCACCGGAATCCACAATTAAAATATGCTGTATATATTGGCCTCTCTATCGGATTTATCACCCTGATCAGGCCTTCTGAAATTGTATGTGTGTTCATCCCACTACTCTGGTACCCCGAAAGCAAAAACTATTTCAAAGGAAAAATCAAGCTGGTAAAATCACATTTATCGAATATTCTGATTGTTATTTTTTTTGGCTTTTTGGTCATTCTACCACAGCTCATTTATTGGAAATATACAACAGGACATTTGTTTTACTATTCCTACCGAAATCCGGGTGAAGGTCTTGATTTGATGAGCCCTCACACCATGAACTTTCTCTTTAGCTTCCGAAAAGGATGGTTAGTCTATACGCCAATCATGATCTTTTCCCTGATTGGCTTTTACTACTTGTACCGAAAAAGTCGACCTGTTTTTTTAGCAATCCTGGTCTTTATCGTTGCTGATATTTATTTGATCTCGAGCTGGACAACATGGTGGTACGCCGGGGGAAGCTTCAGTTCACGGTCGCTTGTTCCAGCCTATGTTTTGCTCGCCATCCCACTCGGATGTTTGGTGGACAAAATTAAATCCTCCTTCCTGGTCAGCAAAATCATTTTTTCGACTTTGGCCATCTCACTCATGGCGCTGAATTTATTTCAAACCTGGCAATTTGAAAATGGTATCATTAGTAAAGAAAGGATGACAAAAGCCTACTATTTTGCCACTTTTGGAAAAACAAGTGTGAGTGACAGCGATCGGAAATTACTTCTGGTCAACCGTTCTGTAAATGCATTTCAGGATTTTACGGACAAAAATGACTACCGTAAAAAATTACTTTACGAAAACTATTTTGATGATCAAACCGATACGCTAACAAATACGAATGGAGTCTTTGTGATGGATGAGAACCATCGGTTTTCCCCAGGCATCGATATCAAATACAAAGATCTGACCCAGACAGACCACGCATGGATCAGAGCATCTGCCAAAATTTTCATTCCCGAAAATTACGATGAAGAATCACCGCTCATGGTAACGAGTTTCCACTACAAAGGCAAAGCCTATAAATACAGGGCAACCGGCATCAGTAGTGCCAAAATAAAACGGGGAGCCTGGAATACACTCCAGGTTGATTATTTAACACCTGAAGTCCGGACAAAAGATGACAATTTAAAAGTGTATTTATGGTACCGGGGGAATCAGAGGGTGTTGGTGGATCAACTGACCATCTATATATTTGAACCGAAATGATCGTCCGGGAACGGTGACCTGTTAGCAGAATTATGGCATCTTTCAACACCTTCTGTTCCTAAATATTGCTTGCAAGTTGATTGTTAAAATCTCAAAAGGTAACGGCCTAAGGAATTAAATGTTTTAGTATATTTACCTCTGTTTGAAACCAGACGACTTACCATTTGACCAATTTACAAACGGCTTAACAAGAGAATTTTGCAATGAGCTTACAGCGTATTTTTAGAATGAACCCGTCCAAAGCGGTTCACCCCATCACGTTTATGTTTTTGTACCTGCCATTTGGCATTTTCAATGGTTACATCAGTGTCACCCTGGGTTATTTGCTGACCAAAGCAGGGGTTTCACTCGCCGGTGTGGCAGCGATCGTTTCGCTCCCGTTTCTGCCTAATATTCTGAAATTTCTGTGGGCACCATTGGTAGACACCACCCTCACAGTCAAAAAATGGTACCGCATTGCTAATGTTGGGACAGCAGCCGGGATTTTAGCGACCAGCATCATCCCGCTGAACTCAAACAATCTGCCGTTATTGATGGTCGTTGTTGTATTGACCGCACTGGCGAATACCAATATTGCCATGACAACCGAAAGCTTAATCGCGCAAGATGTTCCGGATGAACTAAAAGGCCGGGCCGGAGGATGGTTACAAGCAGGGAATTTAGGCGGGTTCGGACTTGGTGGTGGCGCTGGAATTTGGCTGGCTGAGCGGCTTTCAACGCCATGGGCTTCGGGAGCAATTATTGCGCTGATTTCCCTGATGTGTGGGTTAGGCTTGCTGTTTCTGAGAGAACCGGCGCCATTCAAACGTGAAGAAAGCTACTTGAAAACTGTTGGGACCCTTTTGCAGGATATCTGGATTCTTGTCAAATCACGATCCGGCTTTTTAGCGCTGATCCTTTGCTTTTTGCCAATCGGCTCAGGGGCAGCCTCAAATTTGTGGTCATCCATTTCCAACGATTGGAATGCTTCACCTGATGCTGTGGCATTGGCTGTTGGCGTTGTTGGTGGCCTCGCGTCGGCTGTTGGTTGTTTGATTGGCGGATGGATCGCCGACCGGATGGATCGAAAAAAAGCCTACATCCTTTTTGGTTTGCTGGAAGGAGCCAGTGCGCTTTTAATGGCCGTCAGTCCGCGCACCCAACTCATGTTTATCATTTGGACTTCCATTTATGCGATTACCGTTGGCTTGGCTTTTGCCGGATTTAGCGCATTTGTTTTAGAAGCCATCGGGAAAGTAGGAGCAGCAACCAAGTACAATGTGTTTGCAGCCCTGTCGAACATCCCCATTTATCTGATGATTTTTGTGGATGAATGGGCACACGGTAAGTGGAGCTCAACGGGAATTCTAATTGCAGAAACCATTATGCCGATCGCAGGGGCCGCAATTTTTATCACCGTATTTTTGCTCAACAGGATGAAGCCGGCAACCATCCGAAAAAATGACTAACCAACATTCTGCATTCGATGAATATTTAGCGAATCGACTTCGGCCACAGCATACCGTGGCCTTACGGCAAACGAACAATCCTTTGGAACGCGTCGTACGAACACGTTAAGGCGTGTCCGAAATATTTAGCGGAAAGAAAAAATTATCATCGACTTCGGCCACAGCATACCGTGGCCTTACGGCAAACGAACAATCTTTTGAAAAGCTTTGTACGGACACGCT
>Ga0102953_1001806_pt1 | contig 13322 bp, 12 predicted proteins | sample SalPon2A_C_D2_MG_FD_78509 | JGI IMG/M metagenome (GOLD analysis project Ga0102953, IMG submission 78509) | Soil microbial communities from South San Francisco under conditions of wetland restoration - Salt Pond MetaG R2A_C_D2_MG | ecosystem: Environmental > Terrestrial > Soil > Wetlands | place... | reverse complement strand
CGTTTCTCCCAGATCAATGCTCGATTGCATAATCAACGAATCAGTACTTCCCCATAGATGGCCTTTCAGCGAACCACTTGTTTTCAAACCAGTCACCGGGAAGAATGCACCCAACTCCGCAACATCATCAAACTTTGCAACCAACCGAAGATCCGATTGCCCTTTCAAGCTGTAATTCCCATGTGCGGTCAAATTAACATTCTCCGTTTTCGCCAGCAACGAATCAACCATAACATTTTCATTTTCATAGCGGACTTGAGCCAAAACCGAATCAATCGCAAGGTGGTAAATTCCAGATTTCGACATGGTAATTTGTCCATTAGCAGATAGTGATTTGGGATCAAAGCCTTTGCCTGTTACGTGGGCTTGCAAATTGATCGTCGATTTCAAACTGTCGTTTCCCGTCAATTGGGCCAAGTCAAGATTTTCTGTCCTCAGGCTAGCTTGATAAACGGGCGTTGATTGTAAATGCTGAATTTGTGGTTTTATCCAGAATGAGCCAAAATCGCCTTTCCCGCGTGCTTCACCGTCCAATGTGCCATTTTGCAAATGGGCTGTCAGGTGCAAGTCAGCAATCGGCTTCTCTTCAATCATGCAGTCTTTAAAATCGCCTGCAACTGTAATTTTCGCAGTTTTTGGATCGAAGCCTTTTCCCCGGGCAGTTACGTTTCCATTCACCAAAAAATTTAGCTGAGGATCTCCCAGCCAATGTGCCAATGCAATGTTCTTCAGACTTGCTTTCAGCTGATATTCCAGCAGTGAATCGCTAGGATTATTTTGAATAAAACCACCAAAATTAGCAGAATTCAACTCTAACTGAACAGCCTGTATTTGCTCATCAATCTGAGCGGTGGCGTGTAACGAATCCTGATTCAATGTTCCTTTTAAGTTGATCACCGGATGCGCCGGAAGTTTGAATCCTGAAAGGAAATACCGGAACTCAGCCAAATACAAGGAATCACTTTTTAAATCGATCGTTGCCTGCAACTTTGGTTGATCTGTTAATGTCGCTTCCCCTCCCAATTGATTCTTTTGCGTTTGCAAATTGAATTGATGGAGTTGAATCTTGTTCCCGTTCCGACGAAGCCGAAAAGCGAGGTTCTTCAATTGAAAATCCGGGGATTCAGTTTGCAGCGAAAGTTGATGCAAATCAGCAACCTGCTTATTTTCTGCATAATGAAACGACAAACGGGTGTTTAAATGCTGTACCATTTGGGGAAGAAGAGTATCCGGCGACTCAATTTTAAACTCACCTTCTTCAATTTTAAATTGAGCTATGTCAAACGCAAAAGAACCGGTTGAGCTAGTATCCGGCTGGCTGCTTGGTGGCTTCATCAAATGTTGCACGTTCCAGGTCGAATCCTTCAACTGTATTAATTGCAGATAAGGCTGATTAATTTGTACTGTATAAACCTGTAGATGGCCATAAAGCAATGACCACAAATTATAGCGGGCTTCTATCAGATTGACTGCTGCCAGAGTGTCCTGTTGATTGGACAGGACAATATTTTTCAGTTCGAGTGAATTGAAAAAGTTTCCGCCGATGCCGCCAATTTCCAGTTGTCCGTTGATCATGGCAGACACTTTTTGGCTCGCTACTCTAGCAATCTTTTGCTTCACCGGACTGGTCTGGATCAACAGGCCGGCCAGCACCAACAAAACCAGCAAGAGTGCAAGTATTCCCAGCACAACACGAACGCTATATTTGATGAATTTCCTCATGTTCTCTTCTTAAAATGCTTGTCCCACACTGATAAAAAACTGCGGACTTTTCTTGACATTCCACAACGGAAACCCCAAGTCCAGGCGCACCGGGCCAATTGGTGTATCAATACGCAAACCGCTACCGGCAGCGTATGCCAACTGGTCGAGATGATACGCGTACGAACTTCGCCAGACATTACCTCCATCCATAAAAGCCACACCGCTCAGTCGCCAGAACAACGGAAACCGCAATTCCAGGTTGCTTTCGATGATGCTTTTGCCCCCCAAGGGAGTTCCACTGGGACGTTTGGGGCCCAATTCCGAACGGCTCCAACCACGCACCGAATTGCTACCTCCGGAATAGAAACGATCCTCCACAGGGATGAAACCGCTGCTGTCAGCTGATGTGATTCCGCCAGCCATGGCACGAAAAGCCAAAACCATGTGCCCAATTTTTTGATAATGCCGAAAATCGGCCCAAAAACGCGTGTAATTGAAAGGGCCACCAAAAGCATGTCCGTTCAATTTTAAACCAACAGACAGGTTAACACCCCGTTTGGGCGAAAATTTTGGGTTTGAATTGTCAAACACGCCGCTCAGCAAAATCCCGGATTTGCTGTATGGAAAATTCTTGCTTTCGCGCGTCACATGCGTTGTGTCACCCGGCTCCAATTGCTGCTTCACGTTTTCAAGGTAATAAGTCAGCTTGCCTGTCAGCCAGCTGTTGAATTGATATGTGATCGGAACATTGATGCCATAAGTTCGGGTTCTGTATCCCGGCTCAACTACACGATTGATGAACGGATTGAGCGAGATGGAACTTTTCGGACTGAAAAACTGGGGCTGAATCCATCGCAAACTGGCCGAATAAGGAGTCAGTGCTGAATGTTTTAAATTTAGATTGAGCCGTCGCGCTCCACCCAAAAATCCACGGTAATTCATGTCCACAAAAGCACGAAATTTATCTTCGGTTCCATAACCAGCCCCCACACGAGTGCTCAGCCGTGGCGCTTCTTCAACATACAATTTCACCGGGATTGGAGTTTGCTCGGTCTTTTCATCTTTTTCCGGCAGGACGGACACGATCCGGAACAATTGTAGGTTGTACAAATTTCGGCGGGTTTCGGCCAGTAACGAACGGTTGTACAATTCACCATCGTGGTACTTAAACTGCTTGCGGATAAATGATGTTTTGACATGTTCGTTGCCTGAAATACTCGTTTCGCCGATGTGACAAACTGGTCCGGGATGCGCTGAATAAAAAATGCTTGCACGGTGTTTCTTAGCCTTTAGATCAATCTTGTAATCGACATTCACATAAGCATAACCCAGATTTTTGAACGCATTTTCCAGCATTTGTATATCGTTTTGCAGGGCATCGTCGCGAAATCGTTTTTCCTTTTTCAAACTGAACTTTCGAAATACTCTTTTGGTGATTGAATCGGTATTCAGTTTTTTCGTTACAGAGCCATAATCGATCGTCACCGTATCCACCAATACCGGCTTCCCCTCTTCAATATCAATATCCAGCTTGACGGTTTTCTTCTTATCATTGATGGTCAGTGGACGAAGTTTTGCCTGGATGTCCAGGAAGCCCTCCCGCTGGTAAATTCGCTTCAATCGATCCATGTCTGTCTGGATTAACTCGCGATTGTACAATGTTGGTTCTTCTTTGGTGAGCAGTTTTTTAATGTAGGGAACTTCATTTAAAGCCATTCCTCGGAGCAAGAAATCTTTGTCCAATGTTTTGTTACCATGAAAATCAATGCTGCGGATCTCATAGTTTTCCTGTGCCGCCACTTGAAAACTAATCCCAACAAAACCTATCATGAAAAGCAAGACCAATCGAAATGATTTCAGCATAAAGCAAGCTTAAAAGTTGAGTTAATTTCTGATCGATAAAAGCGAATACCACTTTTCCTGTAAAGAACGATCAGTTTTTAATCCTGTTCACGAATATTGTACCACGAACCGTATTGGGTTGTGACATGCATGAACTCTTTCATGCACGGGTAAAAATTTCCACACTTTCCCCAACAGGCAACACCTACAAAGCTTTCTACAACACCAAAAGTGTCCAAAAACCGAGCTTTTAAAATCTTCCGACAGATGGCACAATTCTTTCACTGTAAAGTTAAAAATACAACAATTGGCCTTGGTAATGAACAAACAGATTAACAAACGGCATTTGGTAGCAGATCGAAAAAGCTATTTCAATGCACTGGGGAATTGCTTCACTTTGTGACATTACCATTCCCCGATTCAAAACCTAAATAATGTAACCGAATGAAAAATCAACTATTAATAAAAGCGAGTCTCACAATCTTCATTATCACAAGCTTGCTTGCCGCCATTGTGCTCGCAAGGGATTTTTTGATTCCGCTAGCTGTGAGTATCTTTCTGTCGTACCTGATTTACCCATTGGTTTGGAAAATTGAAAGCCATGGTGTGCACCGGGCAATTGCCATTCTGCTTGTGCTACTAATGACCTTGATTCTTGTTGGTGCGATCGGACTGTTTCTCTCGGTCAAACTTTCGAATATGGACATCAATCTTCCAGACATCAAAAGCCAGATGAACATTAAAACAGATGCTGTCCTGCACTTACTGGAATCACGTTTGGGCTTGCAAAGTGATACGCTGGATCACTACTTTTCACAAGCGTCTGAGAATCTCTTCTCGAGCTGGGAATCAAAATTCGGAAGTCTTTTTACTGCAACAACCACAACCCTTTTTCAAATTGGTATTCTGCCGGTCTATACTTTTTTTCTCCTTTTTTACCGAACCAAAACCGCTCATTTCATTTTCAGATTGGTCGGTCGTAAAAACAAACCAAAAGCGTTAAAAATTCTTCGTGAAATATCTACTATAACAACCAAATACATGGCTGGCTTGCTGATTGTTGTCTTTATTCTATCTATTTTAAACTCCACTGGATTACTGATCATTGGCGTTCCACATCCACTATTGTTTGGAATATTGGCTGCTTTTTTAAACCTGATCCCCTATTTCGGAACATTCATTGGAGGACTGATTCCCGTACTTTTCGTACTGTTCACTTTTCCTTATCCTTTTCCAACGATCTTGCAAATTATCATCCTGTTTGTCATTGTGCAGTTCCTCGAAAATAACCTATTGACGCCCAACATTGTAGGAAACAACATCAAAATAAACCCGTTGGCCATTATTTTAAGTTTGCTTTTAGGAAACATGATTTGGGGCATACCGGGCATGCTAATCATTGTGCCGACCCTGGCAATCCTCAAAATCATTATGCAGAATATTGAAGAGTTTCAACCATTTGCATTCTTAATCAGCGATAGCGGAACTAGCGAGCACCGGGTTAACTTCATTCGTTTTTTTCAATTTAAAAAGAAGAAATAGCCTATGGAAAAAGCAAAATGGACACATCAATTTTATAAAACTTACAAGATCTTTCGACGATCGATTGTACATTTCCTGGACAATAACCCCGTGAACCTGGCTGGAACGACGGCGTATTTTGCCATCTTTTCGATCGCTCCGATTTTGGTGATCATCATTGCCGTTTTTGGGTTGTTTACAGGAAACGACACCATGAAAGCCAAACTATTTGATGAACTGAATATTTTGGTTGGGCCACAAAGTACTCACTTCCTGCAAAATGTGATTCAGAATTATCAAATTACCCAAAACAGTGGTATTGGAGCTGTTATCGGAATTGCCTTTTTCCTGATTTCGGCGACCACTCTTTTCAGCACCATGCAAAATTCAATCAATTACATTTGGCGAGTACAGGTGAAACCCAACCTAAAACAGAACATTTTAAAATTGGGGAAAGACCGGCTTTTTTCCTTCGGTATCATTCTGTGCCTGGGTTTTGTCATGCTGATCTCATTGATTGTAGATGCCTCAATCACTTTTCTAAAAGATTTTTTAACGACTTACTTCTCCCCAAATTTTGTGATTCTTGCTCAAATTGCCAACATTGGACTTTCGCTGGCTATCATCACTACCGTTTTTACCTTGATTTATCGCTTTTTACCCGATGTGAATGTGCATTGGAGTGCTGCCTGGTTTGGAGGAATTTCCACGGCAATCTTATTTGTTATCGGTAAATTTATTATCGGAATGATTGTTGGAAACAGCAGCATGGGCGCCATATATGGAGCTGCCAGTTCATTCATTGTTATTTTGGTTTGGATCTATTTTGTGTCTCTCATTTTCTATTTCGGCGTAGAACTGACACACCAATATTCTCTTTACCATGACCACGAAAACAAGCCCGTTCATTTTGCCACTCATTTTGAAATTTCAACCCTGGAAAAGAACTAGTTACATAGCTCATGACATACTAAAAAAAGCAGATCGGAATACTCCAATCTGCTTTTTCGGTTTTCGGCTCACTCATCTTCACGCTCGGGAGTCATCGCCCCCGTATAATGGTTATCAAAATTGATATCAGAGCCAGAACCAACAAAATATGGATGAGGTGTCCGGCGGAATATACAAAGACACCCAAAATCCAACCAATCACCAGAATGATCGCTAGTAAATAGAGAAGCGTTCTCATGACTGATCTATTTTGTTGATTTCGTCCACTATTTCTTCGCGGGTTTTGCCTGTTTTAACCTGGATGCGACCAAGCAACTCCTCTTCCTTTCCTTCTACATAAACCAGATCGTCATCAGTTAAATCGGCATAACGCTGCTTGAATTTTCCTTTTAACATGTTCCATTTTCCTTTTAATTCCAGCGTATCCATATCATGTATTCATTTAATATTTTCAATTGTTTTGTTGTTAATCGACGTCAATACTAAATAACCTAAATATTGTGCCAAACTCACAAAAGTAACTCAACACCCTGATAGAATGCGATTTACAGCCTATATCTTTAGTCAGTAATTGGGGAACACGAACTGGGGAATTGTGTAATATGATCCTCACATTCAACACATAAAATTATAAAATAGCGATGCTTTTCACACCACTCAACACCGATTTCCACCAGTAATTAAAGATTGATTTCTTTTTATCGCGTTGAAATGAGATGGTTCCTGTTCGGAAATTATTTTTCGTTCGCAAATTGTCTTTGTGCACGACAAACGAATTCAACAGGAAAGACTTTATTTTTTTACGGGAATGATCATCATGATCCAGCAAGTGAACTTTCAGGTTTTCATATTCGAACTGCAGATTGCCGTTTGATCGATCATTATTGTACTGAAAATAATACGAGATCTTTTGAACACGTCCTCTGACTACGTGCAAATAGGCGTTTTGTTCAATCATTGCATTGAATGCTGAAATAGGCATCGGCCCCAACTCACCGGACGCCTGATAAGGTTCAGAAAATTGTTTATTGGGAAAATTGAAATAGGCTGTCAACCGTCCTTTGTCCATCACCCGCGTCGAAATTTTCATCCTCGTTGGTCGATCAATCAGACTTTTAATATTGCTTATTTCAACGATTTTCGCTGTTAAATTGGTAAATTTCACGGCTCCCGCCTGTGGAGAATCTTTCACCCGCTCAGCATAGTCAACGGTTCCATGATGGATCAGGAACGAATCACAGTGTAGTTTGAATGGTAACTCATTGATGATCTCCATGGGCAAACGGGTGTTCGGCTGTCTGGGAAATGGCAAGCGCCTGTCTTTAAACGCATCAACCGATAAGTTTTGCAAGTCAGCTTTTGATGCAACCACTGCTGTATCTTTTAATAAACGATTCAGCTGGATGTTATGCATCGCAAATCCGTCAAACTGCAAATCCAGCCAGTCCGTTTCCACTCTTTGCTTTCGCCCAATTTGATATTTTGAGTAATTGGAGACCAAATGGATCCGGTTCATGGTTAAAAGCTTTTGTTTCGAGTCGTATTCAACTCCGTTGAAAAGCAGGGCGTATAACTGATTAGCAAGCGAATACTTCCCTTGGCTCATGCGCACACGCACCCTTTTAAATGCATAGTGACGGAATTTGTAATTACGATTTTTCCGACGAGATGTTAAATTCCAAACATCAACATTCAACACCGCTGAAATCAAAGTATCCTCGCTGTTCTCTCGAAACAGCTGGCATGTTGCCTGGTCAATACTCAACTTATCAGTTTGGAAACCAAATTTTCGTTTAGTCCCGGTTGTTGCCGGGCTCTCTCGTTCCTTCGAACGCTTCACCCAGCTAATCCTGGGATGCCGAATAAAAACGTGATCCGACTTAATACGGCGTTGAATAAACAAGGCCCACAAGCTGATTCCTTCAACTTTTAAATAGGGAATTTGAATTTGGGCATCGTCCGAAGAATTGCTCAACTCAAGTTGATGAACGATTAATTGACGTGCCCAGAAATTGGTTTCAACATCACCACAACGAACCTGAAATCCACCCAACTGAGCACCATTTATTTTGCGCTGCAGTTGACCGGGAAGCACCTTTAATTCGTAAACAACACTAACAACGAGTACCAGCACTAACAAAATGGAAGCAACAAGAAATATAAGGGTTGACCTTTTCATAGATATGGGATCAAACAGACAAGGTGCACTGATTTAACCAATTTTACCGCGATTTTTTAGCGATGGCTAGAATAACTCCGACAACGAGCACAATTCCACTGGCAATTAATGGAGTCCAATTCGCTTTACTAACTGCCACGCTGGCTCCCAAAACATTAAAACTCTCGGAATCGTTCATGGCTTGAATGCCAAAAACAACGACACCGACCAATCCAGTAACTAATAAAACGTAACCTACTGTTTTCATAATCAATAATTTTTGTTCACCTCTGATATAGGCAATATCGTGCCAACGCTCAATTTGAAAACGTTACAAACTTCAATATACATCAACCGCATTGCATGGTTATGGTTCGATTTGCCCCGAATCCCTGATTTAATTATGGCTATTATTCTCTACGATTTGCGGTCGGCACTCCTCAATTATGCCCCTAACCTTCCGTTGAATTGAGAATATAAACATGTACATTGAGTAGGTGCATCAAAAACTAATCTGTCCCGGCCTATTTGCCGAACATTTCCACAACCTGCGAAAGAAAATCCCCATAAAAAGTGTGACTATGGGTTTTCATCCTGCAGATAACTGTCATTGTCAAACTCGACCACATATCACTCATTATATGCACTTTATAACTTTTAATTGAAGCTTTCAAAAGAGCTTTGGCATCATTTTTTGATATTCTCTGGCAACAAAACAATTGTAAACCCTTAAATAAATTTTTGCCATGAAGACAAAATTGACCATGACTTTAATCGTTGCCTTTTTAATGAGTGGACTTTTCGTTGCATGCCAACAAAAGCCGAAAAACGAAAGTGCAGCAGATAAAGCAGAAGCAGCATTGAACAAACTGGAGAAAAAGCTAAATAATCTGTCATCGGACGATCCTGAATTTCAGCAGAAATTGCAAGCTGATTTAGAAGATTTCAATGAAACAATGGAAGACGTTGGAGACAAATTGGATAATGCCGGAGAGGATGTTAATGATCAGATGAAAGAAACACTAAATGACATTCGCGGTAAAAGCCAAAGTCTCTCGGAAAAATTGAAAGACTGGAAAGATCAGGCTGGCGATAACCTGGATGAAGCCGGTGATGAAATTAAGGATGAATTCAATGATTTAAAGCAATCCCTAAAAAAAGACTAAAGTAGGGGTATACAGTGAAGTTCATAGATTTTAGTTTAGTTAGCAATAAAAGAGGCTGATTTTCAGCCTCTTTTACAACCATTAAAATGAATTATTTCGACAACGCATATAACACTATTGTAGAAAAAATTGGGAATTGGGTGAATACGTTTATTGCCATGCTTCCCAATTTTGTCGTTGCGGTATCAGTTGTTCTGTTTTTTTATTTTGTAGCCCGCGCCGTTGTCGCCATTCTAGGAAAAACCCTTTTTCGTCTTTCCCAAAATGTCGCCATAAACAAATTAATTGCTTCGCTCACACACATGGCCATTATGACGGCCGGCGTATTTATCGCTTTGGGTATTTTAGAACTTGATAAAACGGTCACCTCACTTTTAGCCGGAGTCGGAATTATAGGATTAGCCGTTGGATTTGCGTTTAAAGATACCATTGCAAACTTTCTTTCCGGAATTTACATCACCGTGAAAAGCACCGTGAATGTGGGCGACATTATTGAATTCGGAGACCATTATGGAGCGGTAAAATCAATCGGACTGCGAGCTGTGAAGCTGAAGACATTTCAGGGGCAGGAAGTTGTGATTCCCAATAGGCTTGTTTTTGAAGACGTATATAAACACTACACGATATACAAGGAAAGAAGAATCGACCTTCATGTTGGAGTCAGCTATGGAGAAGATTTGCAACGAGTGGAAGATTTGACACTTCAGGCCATCAAAAGGATTGACTACCTGCAAAAAAATAAACCGATTGATCTTTACTACGAGGAATTTGGTGACAGCTCAATCAATTTTGTAGTTCGTTATTGGGTCGATTTCAATGGTCAAACAAACTACCTGAGGGCATTGAGTGATGGTATTAAAAATATAAAAGCTACTTACGATCGACATGATATTACCATTCCTTTCCCAATTCGTACGCTAGATTTTGGTATAAAAGGTGGAAAAACACTGAGCGAAATGAAAGTTGATATCAACCAGAATTCCTACAAATAAATCGATTGTGACACCTAATCTGATTAGTAATCCAAGTGTAAAATTTGATTAAAAATCACAATTAAGATTTAAGCACTATGAAAAGCAAAATTTTCTCAATCTTAGGTATTACCTTAATTACACTTTTTGCAATCAGTTGCAAGAAGAACGATGAAAGTCCGGGAGCGAATGCAACAGGACAGTTAAATGTTAAAATGACAGACGCTCCATCGGACGATGCTGACATTTCCGGCGTGTTTATAACCGTTGCGAAAGTAAAAATTGACAGCCAGGAAGTGGAAGGTTTTCAGAAACAAACCTTTAACATTTCTGCGCTTCAAAAAGGAAAGACAAAACTTCTACTTGAGAAGGAACTGGATGTAAAAAACTACAGTTCGATGACCCTCATTTTAGCCCAGGACTACGATGCAGAAGGCAATGAGCCGGGATGTTACGTTTTGACAAAAGATGGTCAGAAACACAATTTGGCATCTTCAGCACAATCCCAGTTTGAGGTTTCCCTCAACAAGGATTTTTCAATTGATGCTAATCAAAATACAAACCTAGTCATCGACATGAATCTCCGAAAAAGTATTCAGCGAGAAGACAACAACAGCCAAACAAATTATGCCTTTGTAAATTCAACAGAATTGCAATCAGCATTCAGAATGGTTTCTGAAGATGAAAGTGGATCTCTTGAAGGAAAAGTCAACATCAACACAACTAACGATCTGCAATTCATCGTTTATGTGTACAAAAAGGGAGATTACGACTTTGTCTCTCAAACACAAGGACAAGGCCAGGGAAATGTCATGTTTGCTGATGCGGTAGCCAGTGCCATGGTGAATACCGACGGAACCTACCAATTGCCGTTCTTACAACCCGGAGAGTATGAAGTCCACGTTGCATCATATTCCCGTTCAACTACCGATGGAGTACTAAATTTTACCGGAATGGCAAATGCGATTAGTTTGACGCAAAACATCCTACTTAATGAGATCAATGTCTCATCGAGTCAAACCATTAAGCTTGATATTTCGATTACCATATCTTCTTAAATTCTGAAAAAGAGCTTTTCAACGACAAGTTGAAATCGCTGAACTTAAAAAACCTCATAGATTTTTCGGGAAAAGGGATTTTCCCGAACAGGGTAGGTGAATTTAATACATCTACCCTGTTTTGTTATCCACCAGACCGTTTGGCTTTGTATCCTGCTTGTTTCAGCAGTTGTAAAATTTTACCACGAAAATCACCCTGTATCAGTATTTCGCCATCTTTTGCCGATCCGCCAACACCACACTTTGTTTTCAATAGTTTGCCCAATGCTTTCAGGTCATCATCGGTTCCTACAAAACCAGCAACTATGGTCACCGCTTTCCCTTTGCGGTTTTTACGGTCCAGGCTCACCCTCAAATCTTGTTGCTGGGGTGGTAAAGTTTCCTGAACTTCCTCATCTCCTTTTTCAAATTGAAAGTCAGGATTGGTTGAATAAACCACTCCCAACCGATCTTTCCAGTCTTTTGCCATATTCTTTGCCTTTTGTTCTTCAAAGTAAACGAAAAATCTGCCGAAACGCCATTTACAGTCCTGCTTTTTAAGTCTTTTTGCTTGAACTTTTTACGAGTCCGACGGGTTGCATAAGTAGGAATTCTCAATGCATACGGATGACAAAGCTGATTGATGTAAATAGTGAAGCAGATATTTTTCCCGAATATCGAAATAATCCCATTGGTTTACTTCTGGAATACCACAATTTGAATAAAACATTCAAAAACTACCAAAATCCGCAAATGCTGATTGGTATGTGCATGGATAACCGGAAAAACCTGTGGATCCCGGAGAACTTTGCTTATGTGATTCGTTCAGGTGGTGCGAACCTGTTTTACCATGAGTTCCAGGTTTCTTATGCCATTGGCGTTGGTGGCATTCGCCACATTGCACTCATTGGGCACAACAACTGCGGAATGGTGAAATTGGAAGATCGGAAAGATGAATTCATTGCCGGGCTGGAAAAAAACGCCGGCTGGAAAAAGGAAACGGCACTGAACCACTTCGACAACTTATCCCTGTTTTTTGAGATTGGCGATGCGCTGGAATTTTTAGTTTCAGAAGCCAAACGACTTCAAAAACGTTATCCAAAAATTGTGGTGGCTCCCCTGTTTTACGATTCAGAAAGTGACAAAATAGTACAGGTGAAAAGTTAAACCCCTCAGAACACTGCCGCGTTCCAAGGGGCAAAACTTCAATTCATCCTACTGATTCATCTTTATAGAATTTGATAAATCATGCAAGTTAAAACTTGAAATCTATTCCGGCTAAGAAATTCGTTCCTGCCTGTGGGAAATAACCATCCATTTTATAGCGTTCGCCACCATAAATGTAGGAGTACACCCAGGCATTACTTTCGTACTGTTCATTGAATAAGTTGTTCACCTGCAGATGCAACTTAATTTCGTGGAACAACAATCCTTTTATTGAATAATCAACATTCAAATTACTGACAAAATACGCATTCAAATTGCGGTTTGCATTCGATGTGTTGTCAATGTACTGATCACCCACATAATTTGAAAGCAGGCTAAAATTTAAACCTTCAGCGGGTTCGTAGCTAATTTTACTATTGACAATTACGTTGGGTGAAAATGCCAAATCTGTTTCACCTAAATTGTTGGTTTTCTGCCCGCCGTTATCCCAGTCATCAACGAATTCGGTGAAATTCTTGATCTTATTCTGGCTGAAGGTCGCATTGATATCCCAGTTCAGGTTGCGGGTAATTTTTGCTCCGGCGCTCAGTTCAATACCAGCACGGTAGCTGTCATCAACATTCACCATAATTGGCGCCCCCACATCATTGATCTCACCGGTTTGAATCAACTGATCTTTGTATAGCATGTAATACAGATTGGCTCCCACCAAAAATTTTGATGTTTTGTAGGTGTAGCCACCTTCAAAATCGTTGAGTGCCTCTGCCACCGGCTGCTTACCATTCGGATCAGCATCTACAAAGTT
>Ga0102953_1001805_pt1 | contig 13323 bp, 20 predicted proteins | sample SalPon2A_C_D2_MG_FD_78509 | JGI IMG/M metagenome (GOLD analysis project Ga0102953, IMG submission 78509) | Soil microbial communities from South San Francisco under conditions of wetland restoration - Salt Pond MetaG R2A_C_D2_MG | ecosystem: Environmental > Terrestrial > Soil > Wetlands | place... | reverse complement strand
GATCCGGTATCATTTGCTAAACCAAAATTAATTCGTATTGGTTTTAAATATCCATTAACAGATGGAGGAATAAATGAATTCAAAATATATCCAGTATTTTCACCTGGTTTCATACTATAAATATAATCAGAAGATGCTGTTGGTGCACCTGCCGATAAAACTGCTCCAAATTTTGAAAGAAAAATTGTACCTATATTTGTGGTATTTGGACTTACAACTCTCATTGCACGAATTCGAAAAAATTGTGTTGGTATTGAAACTGCTGTTCTTGCATCAAATGGATCAGTTAATATAACATTTTGAATTAAATTAAATGATGAATCATATCCAATAATTAATACAGAAATAGAAGTATCGGCTGCATTGTTTGAACTTATTTTTATTGTTTGATTTGCTGTAGGTAAAAAAATTTCATTTAAATCTGTATCGGTACTGGAAGTTCCAATTGTTCGATAACTATCTTCAATAGTTCCTGACCAACCTTTTAAATAAATATCTTGTATTTGATCATTAGAACTAATAATATTTGATTTGACTATATCTTGCATTAATTCATAATTTGATTTGATTGTTGAACTCATTTTTTTTTACTATAACTATAAATATTAAATTGATAAAAAATTACTTAATGTATAATTAAATAGTGCTGGATTAATTTCTATTTTTTTATAATGTGTTATTTTATTTTTAACATTTTCAATTTTTAAATTTGGTGGACAAATAAATACTAATGTTAAATGACAATTTGTTTCAAAAAATACTTTACGAATTTCTAAATTATTCCATAATATCATTGGATTTTCCTGATAAAAAATTATTTGAATAAAAAATTTTTCTGCTGATTTAATTTCAAAATACATATTACTTAAAATAAAAAAAAACTTGAATATTTGTTTTATAAATGATTCTCTATTAGTTTTGGAGAAATTAGGTATTCCTACATATTTTATTTTAATATTTATTTTTTTTATTGATCCAAAATATAAATTGTGAATAAATTCTTTCATTTCTTGTGCTGTAATTTTTAAAAATTTAAAATTATGTTCATATATATGTAATGTTAAATTTTTACAATGCATATTAGTCCAGTTTTTAATTGAATACAAATTATCAAATTTAGTTTCAATATTTTTATATTTTTCATTTGTAAAAATTAATTTTTTCAAAAGTATATTTGTATGTGAAAAATAATAAATATTTTGTAAAAACTCAAAATGTAAATCTTGTATATAAGATTCTTTGTGCATAGGATAACATACTTGGTGTAATTTAATTTTTTGTAAATTTTTCATTTTACTAATATCTTCTAAAAAATACATATAATGAATTTGCATTAATTCTAATTCAATAATTTTGTCAAAATGTAAAATATTTAATGACGATTTTATTGTATAAAAATAACCAAACGAAAATTTTTGTAAATTTTTTTGTTTGGATAGAAACTCATTTAAAATATATTCATTTTTAATACTGACAATATATAATTCTTTAATTTTATGAAAAGGGAGTTTTGTTAAATTGATCAAAGCCATATTCACCATTAATTTATTAATTTTTTGAAATTTGGTTTCTTGATATGGTATTTTTACAGGATATTGTAAAAGTAGTAGATTTTGATAACAATTTGCATTCGAAAATATTTTTAAAAAATAACGTGATAAATATTGTAATTTAGTTACCTCAATAATAGATAAAAATGAACATAACGTGTTTTGTAATATATCTACAGGTAATTCTAACATTTTTATTTTTTGTGTGTGTGTTTAATGATATTTTTATTTCTTAATTATTTGTATATATACATATTATGAATGTAATTTTAATATTTTTGAGTATAATTATTGGTATTTTATTTATAGCTATAATAATAGTTGTTTATTTATATTTTCGTACAAAAAAGGAGATTTTTGAGGTACAGCGGGCAACAGAAAACTTTGGATTTGAGATACCACTTACTGCAACAGTTTATAAAATACCTGGATCATTATTACAAGAACAAATGGACCAAAATCCAGAGGAAGGACTGCACGAACCTGGCCAAAATCTAGATCAAATCGAGGGAACATAATGCAAACTTTTTTTTCAATAGTTTTTTTAATTAATTACCATATAATATACTAAAAAATATTAGATGGTAAGATTTGGAAAATATGGTAACATATGAAGAAGTAAAAAGAAAAATAATACTTCAAACACATAGCGAACAAAATAATAAATAAAAATAATGCACCTGTGCTGTTTAATAATGTTTTATTTAGAATTATTTGTATATATATACAAATATTTTTAATTTACAACAATGAATTTAATTTTTATATTTTTAATTATTGTTGTTGTTATTTTATTGATTTTGCTAATATTTTTTAGTATATTATATTGTAATCAAAAAAAAATATTACATGACAACGTAGAAATAAGTAAAGAAGTACTTAGAACACTTGGTGGACGAACAATCAATAAAGATGATGCTGCACCTGGTGCTATTTAATATTTTATTTTTTGAATTATTTGAAAATACTTTATATACTAATGTTAATATACACGACAATGAATTCAATTTTAATATTTTTAATTGTTATTGTTGTTATTTTATTTATAGCTGTAATAATAGTTTCTTCTTTAGTTTGTCGTCAAAAAAAAATAAATGCAGATATAAACACTCACATCAAAAACATAATACCTATCAAATCTGTGTCGGTAATGAGTTCAGCGTCAATAGCACCAACAAATCTATCGACCAGTGCATTTGAGTCACTAACAGCAAATTAAATTAGGCAAAAACATAAAATTAAAACACAACAAAGTAAAAATTTATCATTAAAATATATATGTTTTCTATAAAAAAAATGAATGTTATCTTGATAGTTTTTTTATTAATTTGTATTTTATTTTTATTGGGTTTATTAATATATTTAATTATAGTATTATATAAATCAAAACAGCAAACCCCTTTACTTCTGGAAAAATTAACTGAAAAAGTTAGCAAACAAAATCAAACAATATGGCTGAAACCCATGGTAGCAAACACCAATGCATAATTATTGTTTTTTCACACTAATTTTTTTCTTATTTTTTAATAATATATATTTATGAAAAAAATGAATACATTAATAATATTTTTGATTGTTAATATTGGTATTCTTTTAATATTATCTATTGTATTTGGTGCATTATTTGTTCGTTTAAAAAAATCATATATGATTCTAGTAAATAATAACAGACCAGAACAAATATTGTGTTTTCGTCAAAATAAACTTGTTGGACAACAACCGCCAATTAAACCATTAAAAATTCAACCAAGTGCGGCAGTTATAGCAGCAGCAACACCTGGTGGTCAACCTCTTGTTGAACCAGTTGGCCAAACCCCTGGACAAAATATTCAACCCAGTGTAGCAATTAAACCTACACCTGGACAAAAACAAAGTGATACTCGAGGTGAATTATATACAAAAGAGGAAGAAAATACACCAATTGCAAGAGCATTGCGAAGAATCAGACAACAAGGTGAATAATTATAATTTTTTAATATATACATTTCCAAAAAAAATGAAAACATATATAACTTGGTTAGTTATTATTATTGTAGTTTTAATAATTTTAGTTATAATTTTAGGCACATTATATTTTTATTTTAAAAATGCTTCGGGTCAACTCTATGAAAAACCTGAGTGTGATCAACTAGATAATGCATATTCAAACAGAAATAAAAAACAAGAGTCAGCACTAGAAGAAGTAGAATGAAAAAATGTTTTAATTTATTATTGATTAATAATATAAATTAATTCTGGTAATTTAATAATAATGGGTGGTGGACATTCTACTTCATTACATAATAAAAATTTAATTGATGATACAAATTTTAAAAATGCTATACGAAAAAGTACAAAAGTTTTAAATAAAATAACAACAACATTAGTTCAAGAACAATTAACAAATATATCAGCGAATTCAACAGTTTATCAAAAAATGAATTTTAATCATTTACGGGCAAAAAAAGATATTGTTTTAAAAGGTTTGCATATGGAACAAACTGTACAAATTAATGTAAGTGTGCTAGCAGATAGTAAAGCTAAATCTTCACTAGTTTCAGATTTAACACAATCTATTCAAGATAGTATTAAAAAATTAAGTACATCAACACAAAATGAATTAGAAAAAAAAGGTGAACAAATATTTTCAAGTGCATTAGATGATCTTTCAAACGCATTTAGTTCAACTGCTGCTGATGTTACAGGATCAACTAATTTAACTTCTGCAAATACAACATTACAACAATTATTAAATATTGATAATGAAACTGATTTAGATAATGAAATTACAGAAGCTGTTTCTTCTAAAATGGTTACTAAAACTGTCAATAATATCGCATCTACATTTCTAGCAAAACAAGAAATTAATGTTAAAGATGTAAAAACCACACAAGGCCAAATTATAATTACTGATATATCTGAAGAATTACTCAATGATAATTTAATAAAAACTGTAAGTAAATCAGGTTTATCAGATTCGGTTATTTCTAAATTATCTGGTATACAAACCTCTCAAATTGAATCTATAAATAAATCTACACAAGAATCTGCATCTACTTCTACAGGAACAATTACTGATGTTGGTGATTCTGGATCAAAACTTATTGATTCTGCTGGAGATGCTGTTGCAAAAACTTCATTTATGTTAATGTTACCCTTTATATTAATGGGATTTGGTTTTCTTATTTTTTTGGGTATTATGTTATATGCTTTTCGTGGAGTAATTGCATCATTTTTTGGCGGAGGTGGTAGTAGTAGTGAAAATACTAGCGAAAAAGAACAAGAAGAAGAAGATGAAGGACCAGTAGAACAAACAGGAAAAGGGTTTAAGGAAAATATGGGTTTTTTTAATGTATCAGATTCAAATGAATTATTTAATGTTATAATCATAATTTTTATTGTAATTTTAGTTTTTTTATTATTTAAAGATTTAACCCAATTAGCAATTAGATTTAAACATACATAAATATATAAAACAAGTTAAAAAATGAAAATAGAAAAAAAAATTTATATTGTAATTATTTTAATTATTTTAATTTTTATTTTAAATAAATGTCCACTTATGCAACATAAAAAAAAAGAATATTACAATACATTAAAAAATAATTATTTGTTAATTAATGATAAATTCTATTTAAATGACAATAATATTTTAACAAAATCATCTAAAAATTCAATTAAAGTCATGGTTAAAAAAGATATTAATCACATGGTAATTATGCAACTTGATTCTAAATATTCAAAACATCTATATTTAAAACATATTGTAAATAAATTAGGTCATTCTAGATTTATTTTTTCTACCTATGAATTAGCAGATAAACAAAACTATTTATTCAATTATTCAGCAGTTCCTGGAAAAGCTGCATATTTTTTAGAAAATAACAATGTTTATATCATGATACACAACAATTTATTATATGGAACAAAAAATAAAAATGATGCTGCAACATTCGCTTTTACCTAGAATTTTAAATTTAATTTTAATCTTTTTTTTTTTTTTTTAATGATCCCCAATCACGACCTAGATTATTTGCCAACATTGTACTCATTTGTTTTGTGGCTTCGTCCACTGTTAATTCTTTATTATTAATTTTTTTTTTACATTCAAGCATTTCAATCAAAATATATATATTATCTTCTGTTACAGTTTTTGATATTATTGCTTTATATAATTCAAAATAATTTTGAATTAATTTTTCTAAATTTTTATTTTTTTTAAAACGATTATGATTTTCTAACATATGTTTTTCATTGTAATCGGGTATATTTTTAATTTCTTGAATTAAACCATTTGCCGATTGAAATATTTCATTTGTATCCATTATTTTCTTTTTTGAATATTATTATATAGTTGTTTTATATATTTATTGTGACGTAATTGTGAGGTTTTTGTGATGTAGCTTAGTGAAAAAAAAACTGTTTTTTTTTAATTACAAAACTAACGTCTTTACTACTTTTTCTTTTTCAATTTTTTTATTTTTGTTTAATAAATTAGACATAATTTGATATCATATTTTCATTAATTATATTCATTAGTAATTAGAAAAATACATAAAGAACACTAAAAGAGAAAAACGAATGAATGCATTAAAAAAAAAAAAAAAACTTACACGCCGTGAAATGGAAGAAAAAGAAAAATTAATTAAATTAGAAAAAAATAGAAAAGCAGCAGCAATATCACGACAAAAAAAAAAGAAATATATTAAAAATCTTGAATTAAAACATCAACATTTAACAATGCGTGTTAATCGATTAGAAATTGAAAATATTCAATTAAAATCAATGCTTTATCCACAATATTCATGTTATAATAATTTAAATTTTAATGGTAATTTAGGATCAAATGGTTTATTACAACCACAACAACAACCACAACAACAATCATTACCAACATCATTTTCACCATTTGAAGATTTTACAAATAATGATATGATAATGCATTCAAATCAAAATACAAATACCAATGCAATAAATCAATTAAATCCGCCATTACCTCCAGTACCATTACCAATTGCTAATTTTGCAAATTATTCATTTAGCAGTGGTGATGGAAATAATAAATCACCAAGTAAAAGTAAAAGTAAAAGTAAAAGTAAATCAAGAAATAAGAATAAAAACAATAAACAAAAACAACAACAAAATCAAAAACAAAATTCTTCTATGTTATCGGAATCTGATTTTGGTAGTCCATCATTATTACCACCTGAACCTTTATCATTATATGTAACTCCAGTTTCAAATAAATATTATCCAACTAAATTAGAACCATTAGATTTGGATGAAAATTCCAATCATTCAAGTTCGAATAACTCAAATAATTATAATAATTATAATAATTATTCATCATCCAATACACATAATAAAAATGGTTGGAATAATAATAATAATGATCAACAAATGCATAGTACAAATAGAATGGAATATGATGATGATGATGATGATAATGATGATAATGATGATTATGATTATGAATAATTTTTTTTGTTAATTTTTTTTTGTTGTGTCTGAGTTTTTTTGTGGTTTTTTTGTGGTTTTTTTGTGGTTTTTTATGGTTGTTGTTTTATGTTTTTTTTTTTCTAATTTTCTCTAATTTTTTTAATTAATATAATTTTTAAATTTTTGAAAATAATCTAGTTAATACCTTTCAAAAATCGATTTGAATATAAGCCGGACAAAAATGTCCACCTTTCAAAAATCGATTTAAATATCTTTAATTTTTTCAATTAATATAATTTTTGAATTTTTGAACATAATCGATATTTATTTGATTTATTCACTATTTTTCTATAATGTTCGTCTGATAATCTATTAAAATGTTTTGTATTCACACCACAAATATTAAATTCTGGATTATAATTTTTTTGTGGATCAACAGAAATTGATGTAGACATTAAAAATTTATTGTTTTTTGTTAATGGTATAGTTTTATTTGGCAAAAAATCAATATATCTTACAAACGTAACTTTTTCTTGTAATCTATCTTCAGGTAAATTAACAACATTACCACGAGTTAATTGTGAATCAACATCAGGATTTTGTCCTGGACCTTTACCTTCATCAATATTTTGTAAATCATATAATTTATGATGAACAGGAAAATAATAATTTGGATTTTTTGTATATTTATATGTTCGTAAATTATCAATTTGCCAATTACTTACATATTTATTATCATCTGCTTCTAAATGAACATATTTATTATCATTTAATAAATCAGTGTTTTGAAAAATAACTGCCATTTTTTTTTGGAAAAATATATAATATTAAAATTTTTTATTTTGTGAAAAATATCGTAAACATAATACTTTTAATTTTTGAACATATTTCCACATAATTTTTTTTTGATCATTTGAACTATTTTTATAAATAGTTTTTAATAAAATAATTGTATCATTATTTTTAATTTGACTCGTATCATAATTTAGAAAAAATTCATCGTTATTATTTTCAATTTCTTTATAAAATGGCAATACAATATGTGAATAAAATAATTGAATTGGTATTTTAGGTGTTAATGAAACAGTTGTTTCTAAAGAATTTTTTAAATTAATTATTTTTGCATTTTTATTTAAATCTGGGATTTGCTCCAATGATTGTTTTATAAATTTTAAAATTTGTATATTGAATATTTGAATAATTTTTTTTTTATCTGATACTTTTTTAATTGTACAAGACATATTTTTGCAAAATTTTTTTTTGTAAAAATATCAACAATTTTCTAATATATATTATATATACTTTGTAATTAATTAATTTTTATATTATTTTTTTTTTTTTTGGTAAGAATAAAAATTATTCAAAATCCGAACTATCAATATATGGTATTTCTTCTGTAGGTGAATCAGTATCTGGTGCATATTGCCCAGATGTTTGTTTGGTTTTTCCTAATTCTTCTTCACTACTTGTAATCCAATATGGATCATCTATACTTCCAAATTTTAATTTATATTTATCTTCATTAGTAGGTTCTTTTATTTTTGAAAAATCCATACTTTGAGTTTGTGCATTTATTTGACTTCGGTATTGATCCGATCTTCGTTCTTCTTTTATTTCTTTATTTCTATAAGAAGAAAACATCATTATGGCTACAATAACAATAATAACAAATAAAATAATGCCAATAATAACATAAGTTTTAGTTGATAATTTTGTGGTATCTTTTGTTTTTGTATTTTTTGTATTCGCCGTTATTTTTGTGTTAGTTGCTGTTGTACTATTTTTAGATTTAACATTTATTTTTTGTTGTGTGGATTTTTTTGTTGTTTTTTCGGCCATATTTTTTGTCATATTTTTTATGTAGTTCTATACGTTTTTGTCTTCTATATAATTTGATTCTATTATTTCTTTTTTTTTCATCAGTCATTTTTGATTTTTTTCTTTTATTTGAACCACCAAAATTTTTAAATTTATTTGAAACTAATAAATTTAATAAAATTAACGAATCTGATTTTTTAATAAAACCATTTTTAACAAATTCATCTAACGAAATTTCAAAAACATCTTGTATTGTTTCTTTTAAATTATTAATATTTAATAGACCACTTTCAATTGTTTTATGTAATTTCCATAATATACTTTGAAAACTTGTTTCATCATCATTGTTTTTATCGGATGATTGTATAAAAAAATCTTTAATAAATACAATAATATCGGAATATGTTTCAATTTTTGCATTTTCAAATTTTTGAAAAATATTTGTTAATAATTTTTTAATTTTTTCTGTACTAAAAATTTGTGCAATTTTATCAAATTCAATCAATAATTCTGGTTTTTCTGTTTTAATTCTTTCAAATATTTTCATAAATATTTCTTTATTTTTAATATTATCTTTGAATTTATTTACTAATAAATCAATAATATTTGTATCTGTAGTAATATTTTCAAATGATTTAAATAATTCATTATTTTTCAATAATTCAAAAAACATTATATGAATATTATTAAAATTAACATTTGTATTTCCATCTTTATCATTTGTTAAATTTGAAAAATCTTTTGAATTTATTAATTGTTTTATTAATGTTTTAAATTTTTCATTTTTTTCAAATAATTTTTTCATTTTTGCTGCTGTTAATTTATTTTTATTATTAATACCTAATAATTTTTTTAAAGATTCATTTTTCAAAATAACATCAAATATTTCATCTAAATGATTTTCAATATCTTCAATATTATTGGTTTGTATAGGTGTACTGTGATTAAATGTTAATATTTTTTCTTGTGATAGAATAAAAATTTTTTGTAAATGATTTTGTATTAATTGTTTATCATTATCCGATAATTTATTTTCAAATATTTCATTAAACATTGTATTTTTAAAATAACTTAATTCTCCAATTGAATGTTTATTTTTTTCATAATCATTACAATAATTAACAAGTAATTTTTCATTAAAATCAATAGTTCCATATATAATTGCTAATTTTGAAAATTTAATATTTGTTGTTTGTGGTGGTGAATTATTTTCTAAAATTTTAAAAATTTGTACAAATAAAGAATTAATTTCCGAACAATTATTCATTTTATTTTTATTTTTTAAAAAAATTGTGAATTCTATATTATTATACTAAACAATATTTTTTTAATTAGCGGCAACTAATAATTTTAAAAAATAACTTCTTTTATTTGGTCCAATTTTTTCACCATTAAGAATTAAATATACCATTGGATCTTCTTCTTGTTCATTCGCGGTTTGATTTGTATTTTCTTTGGGAATATGTTGTTTGATTGCACGAAGAATTTCATTAATTGGATGAATATGTTTTATCATTAATGGTTTTATATATTGATTTTGTAAAGGTGTTAAATGTTGTTTTTTTATTGGATTAATATATTCTTTCATTCTTCTTTTACGTTCATTCATAAATTTTGTGTATAATTCTTTGAGTTTTGGTACAGGTATTTGACTAAGTTCATTAATATTAATTTCTAATGATTCCATAATGAAATTTTATTATTAATTTTTATTATCAATTTATTATAAATGAAATATAATTTTTTAATTTTATATTATTTTTTAAAATTTATATTAACTTAGTTTTGCTGTTTGTTTTTATTCCTCCTCCTGTTTTTCCTCTTCCTCCGCATCTGGGTTTCTTTCAACCACCTCTTCTGGGTCGATTGCACTAAACCGTGAAGGTAAACCTAAACCTTTTTGATATTCCTCTTCTTCGAAATCTGATTCCTCTTCGTCGGTTTTAATTGTTTTTTCGGGAACATTAAAATCTTGTTGTGCTGGTATATCGGTCAGAACGAGTTTACCTTTTTTTAATTTTTCAGATCCTCCGAAACTATCGGTTTCTCTAAGTTTTAATTTTTTTGTAAATACTCCCATATTATACAATACATATAAAACACAAACAATAAAGCCAAAAATAACAGCTGTAATTGCCATTACATCTTTATCAAAACATAGTTTTTGAGAACAGTTTACTGTCATTTTCTTAATGTATATTATTTTAATTTAAATTTTTATTATATAATATAAAAATTAAAAAATTAAAGAGCAACATCTGCATTTGAATTGCTGATTTCTTCTATAATTGGTTCGTTAAAAATATCAGGATCATCTGCGGATTCTTCAATATCCATTCCCTTTGTTGTAAATTGTTGGTTTGTTTTTGTTTTATGTTTTATGTTAATATAAATAATATACACTACACAAACAAAAAATAAAACTCCAATGATGCTGACAAAAATTATATCTTTTTTAAAACAAATTTTTTTTAGACAATCAACCATTTAATCCGAAAAATATATTGAAAACAAATATTTTAATATTTTTGAAAATATGCATTTAATATTTATATTTTTATTAATCATCTTTCTCTAAATGTATGCTGCCTACCGAAGAATCATCGTCGTCATCTTCATAGTCCAATTCTTGTTCCGGTTCCTCGTCTCCTATTTGATATTGTAATTTGCTTTGTTTTTGTAGTATCGACTCTTTCTCTTCTTTCTCTTCAACAGACTGTTCTGGGTTTTGTTGTATTTTTGTTTTTTTTCTACTTTTTGGTTTTTTCAGCAATTTTGCAAATCGGCTTTCTTTTTGTTGTTTTGTAGGCTTTTGTGGCAATAATGGTTGTTCTTCATCAGATTGTCCAAGTTCTTCTTCCTTTGATTCTTCCTCAATAATGTCTTGTTGTTTTTGCCATTTTGAAAATTTTGTATTTTTTCGCCAAAAAACCGCAATTGTATATATTACACATATAATAAATATTACTACAACAACAGAAATAAAAATGATATCTTTTTTTAAACATACATTTTTTGAACAATTAATTGCCATTATACAAAAAATTAAAAATATATTTAAAATAAATATTTTAAAAATTTTTAAAATATGTTATTAATATTTATGGTTCGTCTTCTTCAATATCTGTATCTGAATCATCTAAAACTTGTATATTATCTAAATTTATATTGTACTCCGAATCGTCGCTGCCACTTTTTAAATTTTCGCGCGGTACATCATCCTCTTCTCCAATATCAATATTAGCTGTGTCAATATTAGGACCCAGATTTTTAATTTCTTGTTTACCGCTGGGAACATCATCGTCATCATCAATATCCAAAACATCAGGTTTCCACCATTTTTTAATTTTCCGATTTTGAGCGAAAACAACTGTAATAGTATATATTACACAAATAATAAACATTATTACAACTACAAGAATAAAAATTATATCTTTTTTTAAACATACATTTTTAGAACAATTAATTGTCATTCTACAAAAATAAAAAATATATATTTTCAAAATATTTTTTTAAGTTTGTAAAAAAAAATGTCATTTGATATTGATTGGGAAGAAATAATAAATATAGAATTTATGGAATCACATGATAAATTTGTGTATGATTTTTCGGTTAAAGATATTGAAACATTTAGTACACATGAGGGTATTATAGTACACAATACATTAAATACATTTCATCAATGTGGTGTATCAAGTAAAAGTAGTGTCAATCAAGGGGTTCCGCGTATTCGTGAATTACTTAGTATTTCAAAAAAAATAAAAACCCCTTCATTAACAATTTATTTAAAACCAGAATTTCAAAATCAAAAATATGCAAAAAAAATATTGAATCAAATTGAATGCATAAATTTTGATTTTTTTATTGATAATACATCGATTTGGTATGATACAGATGTTTTGAATTCAAAAATTGAAAAAGATAAAAAATTTTTACAAGATTATTATAGCTTTATGACAGATGAAATTCCAATAAATAAACTATCACCTTGGGTATTACGTATTGAATTAAATCCATTATTTTTAATTAATAAAAATATATCTATGTTTGAAATTTATTTTTATTTATTATTAAAATATGAAAAAAAAAATAAATTACATATAATTTATAGTGATGAAAATTCAGAATATAATGTTTTTCATTTTAGATATTTACATACAAATAAATTAGATGTTTTCAAAGATACAAATATTTTGCAAACTACAAATGATTATAATTTATTAATTAAATTAGAACAAGAATTAACATCTAATTTTTTATTAAGAGGTATAAAAAATATTGACAAAGTAACAATTCGTGAATTTAAAAAAAATTTATATTCAAAAAAAACACAAACTTATGAAATGAAAAATTGTATTGTTTTAGATACGGTGGGTACAAATTTACATGATATATTATTACAAGATAAATATATAGATAAAAATAAAACAATATCTAATGATATTCATGAAATTTATGAAAATTTAGGAATTGAAGCAGCAAGACAAGTTTTATATGAAGAAATATATGAAGTATTAAATGAAAGTGGTGTATATGT
>Ga0102953_1001804_pt1 | contig 13326 bp, 15 predicted proteins | sample SalPon2A_C_D2_MG_FD_78509 | JGI IMG/M metagenome (GOLD analysis project Ga0102953, IMG submission 78509) | Soil microbial communities from South San Francisco under conditions of wetland restoration - Salt Pond MetaG R2A_C_D2_MG | ecosystem: Environmental > Terrestrial > Soil > Wetlands | place... | reverse complement strand
GGCGTGGCGCATCTTCATCGAGAGCGAGCTGCGCGTCGCGATCAACCGCGCCCTGGCGGAGGCCGGCATCGAGATCCCCTTCCCGCAGCGCGATCTCCACATCAAGAGCGTCGCCGAAGGCGCCCGCACCTTCATGGCCGGCACGGCCGCGCCGCCGGAGGCCGGGTCGAGGCGGGCCGGCACCGACCGGACCGCGCAGCGTCCGCCGGCCGAACGGGAGGACCCGGACGGCGACGGCTAGAGCGGGCCGCGATCACGCGCGGTCCAGGTCGAAACCGGCGACCAGCGGCGCATGGTGCGACTGCGGGCCCGTGTCGGTCAGCTCGTCGCCCAGATCCTCGTTGTGCACGGCCACCGCCTCGCAGCACCGGAACAGCGGCCGCGACACCAGCATGTGATCGAGCATCTCGGGGCGTCCGCCGTGCACGACGGAGAACCGCCGGGCGTCCGGCACGGCGCGCTCGAGCGGCACGAGGGCCCGCGCTTCGAGGGACGGGTTGCCGGTGTCGCCGGCGTCACCGCGGATCGTGCGCAGCGGCGTCTGGCGCGCCTCGGCATTGAAGTCGCCGCAGACGGCGATCAACGCGTCGGGCTCCGCGTCGAAGATCCGCTCGACCAGCAATCGCGTCTCCAGGGCCTGCCCGGCCCGCTTCATGGTCGCGATATAGAAGCCCTCGGCCCAGCCGGAGATCGATTTCCAGCGCAGGGCGTCGTGCTTCTGGCCGGCGATCGGCGCGGCGAGCGGCGCACGCAGGTGCAGGTTGACGACGTGCAGGCGCCGCCCGTCCGGCAGTTCGAGGGTGGCGTGCAGGATGGGGCGGTCCCAGACGACCGGCCGCGGCTCGCGTTCCGGCGGCCGCGCGGTCATGCTCCGATAGAGTGGCGGCAGGACGAGGCGGTGATGCAGCGCCTCGGAGTGCTCGATTTCAAAGCGGCTGAGGATCACCAGGTTGTGCACGGCGTCGACGCCGTGGCTCGCCGCCGCGGCGTCTTCCTCGGGGCCGGCCACCCGCGGCGAGACGGCGCGGTGATAGCGGGCGTAGGGCGTTTCCGCGAGCAGTCTGTCGAGCGCCAGCAAGCGCCGCTCCCCGCCGCCGGGCGGATGCTGCCCGTTGACCTCCTGCAGGCAGAGCACGTCCGCCTCGAGGCGCTGAAGTTGGGGCCGCAGAATGCGGATCCGCGCCGCCAGCGGCACCTCGAGGTCCGGCCGGTCGTCGAGGCTCTCCAGGTTGAAGGTCGCGATCCGCAGCGGTTCCGACATGAGCCCGATCGTGCGAGTGGCACAGGGCACCAGCCTATCGCGACCGCCGGCCCCCGGCCAGCCGCTGGAGGCCGTCGCCGATCGGATAACGCCTCAGAACGACGAACCGGGCTGTGTCAGGAAGGCGGCCTCCTCGTCGGTCGTGGCGCGGCCGAGCGCGGCGTTGCGGTGCGGGAAACGCCCGAAGCGGGCGACGATGTCGCGGTGGGCCCGGGCATAGGCGACCCAATCCGGATCGCCGTCGAGGTCTTCGAACAGGCGGACGCAGGTCTCCTGCTCGGCCAGCGACTCGCAGTGCTCGAGCGGCAAGTAGAGGAACAGACGCTGAGTCGCCGGGAGTTCGCCGTCGAATCCCGCGGCGAGGGCATGATGCGTCACCGCGCGCGCCATCTCGTCCGTCGCGAAGGCGCGAGCCTCGCCGCGAAACAGGTTGCGCGGCACCTGGTCGAGCAGGATGCAGAGCGCCACGCAGCCCTCCGGCCATGCGCGCCAAGTATCGAGCGCGCCGCGCGCGGCCCTCTCGTAGTCCGCGCCGAGCGTCCTGCGGATCGCCCCGTCGAAGGCGTCGTCACACTTGAACCACTGCCGCTCTCGTCCCGGGGCGAACCAGAAATCGAGGATTCGCCGCCAATCCATCCGCATCGGACCTACGCCGGGACCGTCAATGGCTCGGCCGTCACGGTGATGTCGACCGACATCTCGAGGAAATCCTCGGCCAAGCCGACGTAGGTGCCCTGGGCCGGAATCGCCTGCGAGGGATCGCGCGCCACCGCGACGCGGATGAGGTTGGATCCGCCGACCAGCCCATTGGTCGGGTCGAACTCGACCCAGCCGCTGCCCGGCAGGTAGACCTGGACCCAGGCATGGGTGTGCCCGGCACCGACCACACCGGCGCCGGCCCCGTCGAGCGCGGGATCGTAGAGGTAGCCCGTCACGAAACGCGCCGCCAGGCCGAGGCTGCGCACCGCCTCCATCATCAGCAGCGCGAAATCGCGGCAGGTGCCGCTACCCGACTCCAGCGTGTGCAGCGGCGTCTGCACGCCGTTCTGGGTCCGCGTGGAATAGGCGAACTCGTCCTTGATCGCGCGCGTGATGGCGACGAGCAGGGCATTGGTGTCGTTGGCGCCGCCATCCATGAGGCGGCGCGCCCAGGCATCGAGCTTGTGCTCGGGGTCCGGATAATGCCGCTCGATGGTGCGGCCGAGATCGGGAATCTCCTCGCTCGCGTAGGAGAACGGCATGCTGCGCGCATAGGGCGCGATCGGGAAGATCTCCTCGGTCACGCCGTAGTGATCCACCGTGAACATGCTCTCGAGGCGCAGCTCCGGCGCCCGGCTTTCGAAGTTCGCCAGTGCGATGGAATTCCCGAAGACGTCGTGCAGCCAGCGCACCTGAGCCGGCGGCGACAGCGTCAGCCCGGTCGAGAGCAGGCGGATATCGTGGCTGTCGCGTGGCCGGAACATGAGCCTGTGCTCGCCGAAGGAGACCGGCTGCCGGTAGCGGTAGACGGTCACGTGCCTGACTGTGAGACGCATCGGCATGAAATGACCTGACCCGTTCGGCCTTCGCGAGCCCGCGCCGCGACTCGGCGCAGGGACGGCGCCGACCCTAGCGCCGAATTCGGCAAGAGAGAAGCGATTCCCCCTCTCGTCGGAAGGGGCCTCAGGCGGCCTCGGAGGCTTCGTAACCGAAGAACCGCAGCCCGAGCTCGTCGGTGATCCCGATGATCCGCTGCTGGACCGAATCCAGATACTCGTGCAACCCGCTCGCCACGACGGCCTCGATTCGGCTGGCGGCGAGGTCGTGCTCGAGGCTGTGCACGGCATCGACCGCCGCCTGGCCATGGCCAAGGCCGAAATCGCCCACCAGGCGTTCCAGGCGCTGGGCCGAAGCGCTGACGGAGAGGGCGAGGGACCGTGGAAACTGGCGGTTGAACAGAAGAAAGCCGGCCACGGTCTCGGGCCGCATGCCGCGCGGGTGCACCCGGCGGAAGGCGTGATAGCCGGCGGCCGAGCGCAGCAGCGCGTTCCACTGTCCGGAGTCGAGCGGCGAGCCGACCAGCTCCGGCGTCGGCAGCAGGCGGTGATACTTGATGTCGAGCAGGCGCGTGGTCTGGTCGGCGCGTTCGAGATGCTTGCCGATCTCGTGGAAATACCAGACCTCGTCGCGATAAAGCGTGCCCTCCGCGATGCCCGTGTGGGTCTGGCAGTTTTCCTTGATCCTCATGCACAGCCGCGAAATGTCAGACAGTCGCAGACTGGCGGGGGCCAAATCGCGCAGATAGTTGTGGAAGACGTTGAGGTGGGTCCACAGCTCGGTGCTGATCAGGTGGCGCAGCATGCGGGCATTCTCGCGCGCTTGCCCGACCTCCGCCAGGATCGAGGTCGGGTTTTCCTGGTCGAGGACATAGAACTGCACCACGTTGTCCGCCGAGGCGGTGTCGTATCTTTCGAAGAATCGCGCCGTGTCCGCGTTGATCTCGACGATCGGCAGCCAGTCCTCGCCCTCGGGACTGTCCTGCGCGAAGCTCTCGTTCACGTCGATGATGCGGGCCAGGTTATCGGCCCGCTCCATGTAGCGGCCGAGCCAGAAGGCACTCTCCGCGAAACGGGCCAACAGGGCGGTCATCCGTGTCAATCCTTTCTTAACCTTCGGGGCACTCCGAGAGACCGTCGCGCCGCGCCGAGGCGACAGCTTAGCGGGCAACGACGGCGACATGCAAACCCGGGGCGGCTGCGCCGACGACGATCGCTTTCGAGACGAATTGGCGGCGCATGCGCCGGTGTTTTTTCGCGCGACCTGCGGGAAGAAAGGCGCGGCCCGCGTGTTATCGAGGCGGACATACTCCAATGACAAACAGGGTGAATACGCCATGACCGACTTCCCGACGACGGAACAGACCCAGGGCGACAGCATCGATCCGACACGGCGTACCGCATTGCGCCGACTCGGCCTCGGACTCTCGATCGCCTGCGCGGCGCCCCTTCTCGCCTCGTTGAGCGTCCCGGCCGCCGCCGACGACGGTGGCGGAGACCACGATGGCGGCGGCGACCATGACGGCGGTGGCGGCGACGGTGGCGGCGACGGTGGCGGCGACGGCGGCGGTGACGGCGGCGGCGATCACGACGGCGGTGACGGCGGCGGCGACGGCGGCGGCGATGGCGGCGACGGCGGCGACGGCGGCAGCGACGACGGCCCGGACCACGACAGCGGCGACGACGGGGCGGGCTCCGACTCGAACGGCAGCGACGACTCGACGACGCCGAGCGCGCCGTCCGACTCGACCCTCTAACCCCCGCATTGATGCGGCACGACACGACGCCCGCCGGTCCGGATGGACCGGCGGGCGCTCACTGTCAGCCAATCATGATGGGTCCGTGCCCTGCACGTCAGACGTCGTTGTACGCGACCACGCGGGTCCGCCACCGACCGTCGCTCAAGCGGCAGGCGATCCCGCGGCGCTCGACGCGATCGCCGTCGCCTGCCTCGCGCACGGTATACTCGCGGCACCATTGCCCGGTGCTGTTGCGGAAGGTGCGCACCGGGGTGATCTCTCCCTGGCGGCCGCTGTCGGGATTGCGCCAGGCGACGCTCTGCCCGCTGAGCTTTCGCTCCAGGGCTTCCTGCAAGGCCGCTTGCCGCGCCGCCCGATCCGCCGCCTCCATGGCCTGCAGCCGTGCGAGTTCCGTGCCGCCGCGCAGGTCGGGAAGCAATTGCCCGCCGCCGAGCCCGATCATGAGCGCCAGGATCGAGGCCGCGATCGCGACAGGCCACGGCAGGCCGCCACGGCGCCGCGCGCCGCCGGCGGGCGCTCCGGCGTCGCCGCGGCGCGCGGCGAAGCCGGCATCGATGGTCTGCACCGCCTTCAGCGGAATCGGCGCCGCGGCCACGGCGTCGAGCGCCGCCCGCAGGCGCGCCGCGCTGTCGCGCAGGGCCTGCAGCGTCTCGCGCGCCTGCGGATCCCGCGCCAGCGCCTGCTCGACCGCGCGCGCCGCGTCCGCGTCCAGCTGACCGTCGGCGTAGGCGACCAGAGTCTCGTCGTCGAGCCGTGCCGTCATGACGCCCTCATCCTCTCGCCTGCTCGCCGCCGCTTCCCGCGCTGCCTTCCAGGAAGTCCTTGAGCGCGATACGGGCGCGGGCCAGGCGGCTGGTGACCGTGCCGATCGGCAGATCGAGGAGATCGGCGACCTCGCGATACGACAGGCCCTCCACCGTGATCAGCAGCAGCACGCTGCGCTGCTCCTCGGGCAGCCGGGCGAGGTGCGCGCGGACCCGCTCGTAGGCGATCCGGGATTCCACTGCCCGGGCGCCATCGAAGCTGCCCTCCGCGGCCGGGCCGGGCGACTCGGCGGTCTCGCCGCGCACCTTCCGGGAGCGCAGCTCGTTGAGGTACAGATTCCGCGCAATGCGATACATCCAGCTGTCGAGCCGCGTGCCGGGCTGCCATTTGTCGATATGCCGGATGGCCCGCTCGCAGGTCGCCTGCAGCAGGTCGTCGGCCGTATCGGCGGACCCGGTGAGACCGTAGGCAAAGCGCCGCAAACGAGGCAGAAATGCAATCATCTCCCGACGGATCGTTTCGTCCAAGAACTCCGTCCCCTCCCCCGCTCGGAGCCATCAAGCCGCGCCTCCGCCCGCCCCGTCCCGCGGCGACCGGACCGTGGGGCGACCGGCCGTGCCTGTCCGGGCCGGGCCGATCGAACCGGAGTCGTCCGGGTGAATAACACCCGAACCCCGAGGTTTCTTCCCGTCGCCCGGCTCGGCCGCCGCATTTCGCCGCCGGCGCCGGCGCGGAAGAATCCGCTGCACGGCGTGTTGTCGTTATACTGGGATCGCAGGGCCGGGGTCGAGCCCGGCACGACGCGCGGTTCGGCGCCCTTGCCCGGAGGCCGGCCCGGGTTGTATGCCCAGCAGGCTGAGTGAGGAACCCTGTCAGGATGCCCAACCCACCGCTCCCCCCACGGCCCGCACGGCGGCCCCTGCGGCTGCTGACCACGACCGGTCTGCTCGCCGTGGTCCTGGCAAGCGCGCCGTTCAGGGTCTCCGTGCCCGGACTCGACAGGGTGCCGCGCGCCGCCGGCTGGAACGCCGCGGCGCTGCACGGCATCCCGATCGAGGTCTCCCGCAACGTGGCCCGCGCGGATGATGGGGGCGGCGATGGCGGCGGCGACGGTGGCGGCGATGGCGGCGGCGATGGCGGCGGCGATGGCGGCGGCGGCGGTGACGGCGGCGGTGACAGCGGCGGCGACCATAGCGGGCCCGGCAACGACAACAGTGGCAGCGACGACAGCGGCAGCCACTCGGCCGGCGACGACTCGAGCGGCTCAGGCAGCGCGACCGAAGATTCGAGCAGCGACCGCGGCGGCGGTTTCGGGGGGGTCGAACAGGTCGGCCCCGATCTCGACCGCAGCGAGGAATCAGAAGCCATCGAGAGCGGCTGGCAGTGACGTCGGGGGCGTGCCGTTTGATGCGACGGCTGGTTTATTTCCTGTTATTCGCGACGGCGGCCTGCGCCACGCAGGAAGCGCCGACGGCCGGGCCCGCGGCCGAGCCGCATTATGCCGGGCTGGACGCGAACGAGCGGGCGCACGCCGAGGCGGCGCTACAGGAGGCGCTCGAAACTCATCTCAGCGGCGCGCCTCTGCGCTGGTCTGCGTCGGACGACACCGCCGGCAGCGTGGTTCCCTTGCGGACCTTCCGCATCGCCACCGGCCACTACTGCCGCGACTTCCGGGAAACCGTGGTGGCGTCAGGAGAGACGCACGACCGCCAAGCGACCGCCTGCCGCGACGGCAAGGGCATCTGGCACCGCGTCGAGCCGCCGGCGTCCTAGGTGCCCCCCAGGCGAGCAGCTCGGCGGCACACCCCACACCGGGCTGGCCACTTCTCGAAGCCGCGTGCGCTTCACGCCCTTAAGGAATTGACGTCAACGCGCTCCAACAGGCCATGCTTCAATAGCATATCGGCTATGGCGCTCACCTCGCGTGCATCGCCACCGATCGCCTCAGCGAGCCCGATCAGGTCGAGACTGCCGTCCGCATAGGCAAGCGTATCCCGCAATGCCAGGGCCCCAGCGGCAGACCCGGTTCGGCTGAGCGTCGGGTACAGTCCGTATTTCCCTAGCTGCGGTTCGCACGGCACTGTCGCCCGGTAGACGTGGTTAGCCTCCAGGATTTCCAGACATCCCTTGACCACGCGATAGCCGCCCTCGAGTCCCGAAGGCGTGATCAGGTTCAGGTCATCGAGCGAGGTATGGTATTCAGGATATTCACCGTACTTGCTTCGCATCACAGACACGACTGGAAGATCAACCAGCGGGCTGCAGTACTGGCGCTCGTCACTGCCGCGCTGCAGGAACGAGTAGTGCTTGAATCCGTCCTTGAGCCGCCCCAACACATGAAGAGCCACACGGTCGGCCAGGGTGTCCCCGGTGCGAGACGGCATCAGGGAATAGGCGCGGTCGTCGCCGAGGCATGTCAGGACGAATCCGGCAACCATGTTGCGTTTGAGGCGTTCGAGATGGCGCGACAGGTAAACGATTGAACCAATCGTTTCCGGTACGAAGATGATCCGGTACGTATGCCGCCGGGACGCCGATTTCAGCCAGCGGATCAGAGCCGCGGCAACGACCGGCCCCGACAGTTCGTTATTTCCCATCGACGGGTGGCAGACATAAGTCGACAGTAGCACCTCCGACCTCTCGGAGCCGGGGATGACGACCTCGCCGTAGTGGATCTGCCCCGGCCCCAAGTCCGCATCAATCACCGCATGGTAGCGCCCGGGCTTCAAGGAACGCCGCTGCCGCTCGGTCAGACAGAAGCCCCATCGCCGCTCGTAGTAGGAGGTGACGTAAGGGATGGCATCCGGATTGTCCGGAAGCGAATATAGATGTTCCTGCAACTCTTCCAGGTCGAGCCACGCATCCACAGGCTCCGAATATCCCAGAACATGCAGATTGCTGTCGGCGAAGCTGATGATGCACTCGCCGCTTTCGTTTTCCAGATAGGCGCCCCTAATGTTCCATTCGTCAGGTACGGTCCAATCGAAGGCCTGGGTTCCGCTGCACACGCCCTGCACCTCGAGACCCTCGAACAGCCCGGAAAGATAGTCGAGGGTCCGGCGGACGCCATCTCCGGACAGGCTGCGAGGAAACGGAAACAAGTCATGCGCCCAGCCGTGCATCACCTCGCCGACCCCGATATCGTCGAACGTCGGTGCGTGCTCAAGCCGCATGCCATCTTCCTTGGCTTTTGACGGCCTTTAGGGTGGCGATGTACATCGCGTTCGCCGTGGGCGGTGTAATAACGCCGCGGTTCTCCCGGTTCGGCCCGTAGTAGTCCACAAAACGTGGCGTCTCCGTGAGAAGATCAGCCACCAGTACTTCGTGACATCGCGCCAGGTCGACCTTTTGCGCCACGATGGGTTCGCGCCCGACCTGCAGTGCGGCCGTTTCCACGATCCCACTCGCACGCAGATGAGCATCCCCGTCTAGAGTGAGGGCCGAGAAATCGCATGTGCCAATCTTGCGCACGAGGAATGTGCTTGTAGCCGGGCCTACTGTCCCATCGGACCTGACCACTTTGCCCGAGAAGCTCTTGCGGTACCGGTATGAAACGCCTGCAACGTCCTCAGCGTGGTGAACGCTAGTAAGGGATTTGACATAATGGTGCCCGATGGTCAACAGATCCGCCTCGCGGTCCATGATCCATTGAAAGACGGAGTTTGTGCCGGTGTTGCTGGGGAGCGGGCCGGACATCAATTCGATCGCCCGCGCGCCAAACGCGAAGAACGAGTAGAACGGCTGAGGCGTTCGCAGCCGCGCGTGGCGCCGGAGCAGAAGACCACCGAACGCGCCGGTCTGTACCGCCGATTCCCGAACATCGAACACGTGCCTTTGGGGAAATTGGAAATTGAACGCTGACACCAGCACCGTCGCCCGCGGGCCGAGCCTTTCCAGCAGAGTCCGGGCGACGCCGTCGGCGAAGTCCTCGAACTGCTCCCGACAGACCGAGATGGCGCGCGGCACGGTGATCATGTCGACGGAAACCCAGTAAACGCCGTCCGGCTTTCCGGAAAACGCCGCGAACAACGAATCGACCAACGGATCGATTGCGCGGATGACGTCGGCATTCGAGGTCGACCGTGCCAAAGCCGTCTACGCCCCCAGGAAGCCGCCGATCTTCTGGCAGATGGCGGGACCAACAAGGCCTTCGCGCTCCAGCATATAGCCGTAATCGCCGGTCTTGACGAAGATGTCTTTTATGCCGATCAGCAGATGTCGGGGCTTGTCGCGTTTCGGCGCCATGTATTCGGCGACGGCACTGCCCAGACCACCGATGACAGAATGCTCCTCCACCGTCACGATGGCAGAGGCCTGGGAAGCGATCGCGTCCAGCGCGGCTGTATCCAAAGGCTTTAGCGTGTGCATGTTCAGGACGCTCGCTTCAATGCCCCGTTCGGCCAACATCTCGGCAGCCTTCAGGGATTGAGCGACCATCGTACCGCAGGTGACGATGGCGACGTCGGCGCCATCGCGTAATGGAATCGCCTTCCCGATCTCGAAATGATAGTCTTCCGTGTAGACGATCGGGTTGTTGGCTGTCCCGGTTAAGCGAATGTACATCGGACCCTTGAACGCGGCTGCGGCCGAAACCGTCTTCACGATCTCGGCGCAATCGGCCGGGCTAACCACGGTGATGTTGGGGATCGACCGCATGACGGCCACATCCTCGATACCGAAATGCGAATTGCCGAGATATCCCATCGCTATGCCGCTGCCGATGGCGACGGCCTTCACATTCATCCCCATGTAACCCAGGTTCATGCGGATTTGTTCACTGGCCCGCATGGCGATGAATGGCGAGAACGACGTCGCGAACACATTGAAGCCTTCCTTTGTCAATCCTGCCGCGACCCCGACCATGTTCTGTTCGGCGATGCCGGTGTTGAGAAACCGGTCTGGATAGGTCGATTTGAAGCGGTCAAGCCCCGAGGAATTCCCAAGGTCGGCGGAAACGACCATCAGGTCAAGGTGCTCTTCGGCGATCGCAAGAACAGCCTGGCCGAACACGCCGCGCGATCCCAGTCGCATCCACTGGCGGGCATTGCGGGAATTGATTTCAAGCATCATCAGGCTTCCACAGGCACTTTGCCGGCGATTGCCGCCATGGCCTTTTCATAAGCTTCCTTGGTTAGGCGCGCGTGGTGCCAGGCGTTGTCGTTTTCCATGAACGGCACGCCCTTACCCTTCACCGTATTGCCGACGATGGCCGTGGGTTTTCCGTTAGCGCTGGGATGTTCGAATGCCTCGACCAGCGCATCGATGTCGTGGCCATCGACATCGTGGACGTGCCAGCCGAACACCCCGAAACGCTCGGCCAGATTGTCGACGCGCAGAATGTCCCGGCTGGCGCCGTCGCTCTGAAGCTTGTTGTAATCGACTACCGCAACCAAGTTCTGCAGACCAAGGTGCGCGGCAAGCGTCACGGCCTCCCAGACCGCCCCTTCGTTGCACTCGCCGTCGCCGAGCAGGACATAGACCTTGTAGGGCGTGCCTTTTTTCCGCCCGGCCAGAGCGATGCCGATGGCCATCGAGAGCCCTTGTCCGAGGCTGCCGTTGGACGATTCGATGCCGAGATCCAAGTTCATAACGGGGTGGGCGATCAGGTCGCTACCATTGGTCAGGAAGGTTTGGAAAACCTTCTCCGATATGATGCCTGACGCCAACAGCGCCGGATAGTAACCCAGCACGCCGTGGCCCTTGCTCAGGATAAAGCGGTCTCGGTCCTCCCAACGCGGATTATTCGGGTCGAACCTCAGAACGCGCCCATAGAGGACGGCCATGATCTCGACCATTGACAGCCCACCGCCCAAATGGGTGCTCATTCCGCACTTGTGGCTGATGTCCAGGATCTTGCGGCGCATGAACAGTGCCATTTCTTCCAGATCTGGGTAGCTCATCGCGCACCTCGCACGTTAGACCATGCCGCCATCAACACGGAGAATCTGACCAGTGATGTGAGACGAAAGGTCTGACGCCAGAAACAGTGCCGCGTTTGCAATGTCTTGCGGATCGGCGGCACGATTCAGCGCCGACGAGGCAATCAGTCTGTCCCGCGCCTTCGGGTCCATTTGGTCTGCCATATCCGTCATCGTCACGCCGGGCGCAATCACGTTGACCCGAATGCCAAGCGCACCCAATTCTGTCGCCATGCTTTGGGAGGCACGGGCGAACGCCGCCTTGCTGGCGCCATAGGCCAGCGTGCCCGGGCTGGGAACGAGGGCCGCCGTCGATGCCATGCTGATAATGGAGCCGGCTTTCCGTCGGGCCATCAGTCGGACAAGTCCCTGCGTCAGCACCATCTGATTGAAGAAATTGATGCTGAAAGCCGTCCGCAGCTCCGAAGCGGACATCATCTGGAAGAGCCCTCCGACGGCAACCCCGGCATTGTTCACGAGCACGTCGACAACGGGAGACACAGATCGGATGTTTTTGATCGCCTCCGTGACCAACGTCTCGTCACTCAAGTCCAAGCCCACGGTCGAGACACGACCGGGACCTATTTTGGTGCGCGTTTCGGCCCAGTTCCGATAGGCTGCATCGATCGTGCGTGCGCAGGCAACTACCTGAGCGCCGTGAGCAATGAAAGTCTCGGCTATGGCCTTCCCGATGCCCCGGTTCGCACCGGTGACCACCGCGGTCTTGCCTTCCAACAACAATGGCGACACGGGCGCGCTCATGGCGGCAGCGGCCGATAAATCGGCCCCCGTTCGTAGACCGGCTCGAGGATTGTCCAATCGTCTTCCTCAAGGCGATTTCCTTCGGGAAAGGGCGGCACCGCCCCCGCGCGCAGGGAACGCAAAACCGCTGCATCCGTGTAGTACGCCTTCAAAAAGTGGATGATCACGGCGTTGGCGAGCCGCGCGTCCTTGCGCCTTGCGTTGGTGACGCAGTCAAGGCGCGCCTGGAGATCAAGGTCGGTGAACTTACGCCTGCACGTCTCTCGTGCGAGGGCGTCGAGGAGCCCCATGAGGCCCGCCACCTCGTCGCCGATGGCGTACTCCTCGACGTAGGCCGAGAAATCAACGGACGAGCCCGGCGGCAACCCGAGAGGCAAGTCGCCGGGGATGAGGGTATCGCATAGGCATTCCATCGGATCGATCATGCCGCCTGCCTCATGATCGCGGGAATACTGTCACAAATCTTCAAGGTCAGCGCTTGTGCGGTCGCAACCGGATTTACTGCCCCTGCCGTGACGAAAACGCTGCTGTCGACAATGAACAGATTGTCGACCGCATGTGCCTGCCCGAATGAATTGACCACGGAGGTTTTGGGATCCTCTCCCATCCGCGCGGTTCCCATCAGGTGCCAGCCTGTGTGGCGTACCGGCGCAAAAGAAGACAGAACCTTGGCGCCCGCGGCCTCGAACACCTGCCTGCTTTTCTCGATGCCGTGTTTGAGCATCGCCTTGGTATTGTCGGCCAGCCTGTAGAACACCTTCAGGCCCGGCAGGCCCCTCGCGTCGCAGTTTTCGGGGTCGAGCTCGACGCGGTTTTCAGGGTCGGGCAGGTCCTCGGTGATCACGGCGATCCCCGCTGTACGGTTGAACAACCTTGCAAACTGCGTGTGATGGTCGGTACCGAGCGGCAGTCGCCGCATCAGGTAAGCTGAGACCGCCGTGTCTACCGGCGGCGCACCCCGCAGGATATGCATCGTGTAGCCGCGCACGAACGACCTCTCCGGGTCCGTCTCGTAGAACTCCTGCGACAGGATGCAGCAGCCCTGAGGGCCGACGCTGGACTGCAGGTCATCTTCGAAAGCGGCCTCGGTGTAGGCTAGCGGATGCAGCATAAGATTGCGGCCGACCAGCCCCCTGTCGTTAAGCAACCCGTCTGGAAACAGCTTGGATCTTGACTGCAGAAGCAGACGCGGTGTTCCGACTCCACTACAGGCCAGCACGACGATCGCGGCGGCCTGAAAATGGCGCGCGCCCTTGGCATCGATATAGCGCACGCCCGTGGCGCGGCCGAGGGCGTTTATCGCTACTTCATAGACGGCGCACTCG
>Ga0102953_1001803_pt1 | contig 13330 bp, 11 predicted proteins | sample SalPon2A_C_D2_MG_FD_78509 | JGI IMG/M metagenome (GOLD analysis project Ga0102953, IMG submission 78509) | Soil microbial communities from South San Francisco under conditions of wetland restoration - Salt Pond MetaG R2A_C_D2_MG | ecosystem: Environmental > Terrestrial > Soil > Wetlands | place... | reverse complement strand
TACGTCTGCTTCAGCTGAATTTGTTCGAGAGACGCAATTTAATCGAGCTCTTTAAGCCACCAACCCCACAACCGCCTGATTATACGCAGTTTTCGTTGTGGGCTAAACTATGAGACAGCAGTGGTCTGGAATACAGAATAGTGACACCAAGTAATGTATGAAAAATGTTGGCTGCTATAAAGCGAAAGTAATTTGAACCGGGTAAAAACAATTCATTAATCCCCTGACAGTAAATCTCCATGGATTGATAGCGGAATTGATTTTGGATGTTTAAGAAGTTCACTGCCGATATTCATATATTTTGCAGACTTTTTCCTCATACCCTTTCTGCCATAGGCTCGGCCAAGATTATAGTTACTCTGAGCGTGATCCGGGTTTATTTTTAGTGCTTCGGAGTAATAGTAAATAGCCTTATCAACATTCCCAAGGTTCAAGTATATATTGCCGATAGCTGAAAACAGCGTAGCCGTTTTAGCCCCCTTGTCCAGAAGCTTCTGAAAATTAGCCATAGCCATGTCATACTTGCCCTGATAATACTGCGCCGTTCCTTTTATTAATAATGCCGATGATGAACTTGGATTTTCTATTAAAAGACTCTCTGCGTCTTTTTCGGCTTTCAGATAGTTTTTCATGTAACCATTCACAATGGCTCTTAATTGCAACACCTGGCTCGACCTCTTATTCGAAAGATATAGATTGAGCACCTTAAGCGCTTCACCATAACTCCGTTCGGAAATATCTAATCTCGCCATATTTATTACAGATTCTTCATTGAAAGGACTCACAGCTATAGCCTTTTCCAGATAACTCCTTGCTTCGGAATTCTTTCCTTGTGACCGTAATGAAAAATACATGGCAAGATAACCACGCGATAGATTCGGAGATTTTTTTATTACATCCCTGAAGAACACATCAGTATTTGCCCAGACAAGATTTCTTTGCCATGTAACGATTGCGAAAAGCAAAATACATAAACAAAGAACATATAGCGGCAATTTCTTGTTAACTTCTAATATTTGGTAAATATAGCTACATGCCGCAAGAATCAGAAAAATTGAAGGGAGATACGTCCGGTGTTCATAAATGATTTCCAGAGGAATCACCGAAGATTCAATTACAAGGTTGCCAAAATACCAGAATATAGCGAAAGCAAGTATGCGACTATCACGCTTATAAAGTAAATAAATGCTAACTAGGCAAAACAGAATAAAAATTATCGAAAGAATGGTTTGGGGAGGGTTGAAGAACGAGGTAGACAGAGGTACATCGTGCAAAAGATTAAGACGCGATGGCAAGGGTAGAACAATCAATGACAAATAAAAGACCACTACCCTTGATTGCGTTAGCAACCTCTCAAACAAAGTAAAGTCTCGCCCGTGATAACCAGCCAAAATATTGAATGAACCGCCAAGGTAAAATTGCGTTATAGCAAGCAATAAGACTGTGACGATTACAGCCATAACGCCAATGGATATATATCGCTCTCTCCAGTTAATCTTCCGTAGAAAAAAGAATTCGTAGGCAACTATCATCAATGGCAGGACCGCACTGATTTCTTTGCAGACTATGGCGCACATACCTGAAAACAAAGAGAGAGAATAGCAAATAAGCCTCCCCCTAAAAACCGAGGACAATCGGCCATATATATATAAAAGCATAGAGCTTAAGAAGAAAAATGCCGCCATGTTGGTCATTCTCTGCACAACGTATGTTACGCAATTTACCTGCAAAGGATGGAGAGCCCAAAGAAGAGTTCCTAGTAATGCAATTTCAAAATGCTTAGGTCGCAAACTTTTCTTTGCTGAAAGTTTCAAAGTGCTCTGGAAAAGAAGGAAAACAACAAAGGAGGTAAGGATATGAAATATGATGTTTATGACACGGTAGCCCTTAGGTTTTGCCCCAAGGAAGTAGTGGTTCAAAGCAAAAGAAATATTCGGTAACCACCTTGTATCTAAAGGACTTTCCAGAGCGGCTTTTTTTAGCTCGGTAAAGTTTAGAGAAGATATTTCAATCGCTTTATTCCCTATAAGATAGCCGTAATCGTCATGATAAAAAGGAGCATTAATACTGTTAGAATAGGCGATGAAAACAACTATTAAGATCAGAAAAAAAGAATAGGTATACTTTAAATCAATAGTTCTGATTTTATCGAGGCAATGGTTCATTCTTATTCAGTGATATTGTTTTGACCTGAATTCTGATCTAAAATCGTATTAAACTATATTCCTAACTTTATATAAAACAGGATGCCGATGATAGCGGTTCATGGAAGTTTTTAACGAATTGATTTACTAACTTAAAAGGATAAACTTCATTGGAGAATATAAGGACGAAATATTAAAACGTCGCCTTTACAAACAATGTAAAAAAGAATCAATCCAACTCATCCAACAGGGACTTTAGGACCTCGCATTCCTTGCAGGTCTTGATCTTGTCTTTCCATGTTTTGCGGGCCTTGCACTCACAAATCGTCCCATTGATGAACCAGCAGAATTTTCCGGCCCGAAACTCCCAGGCCGGACATTGCTTTTTCCGTTCCGGCGGGCACTTCTTGATGACCCAGCAGGGGCGGACGGGGTCCTCGCTGCTCTTGACCCTGGAAACCAGAAAATAAAGCTGCCGCTCCACATGGGTCGGCACATTGCGCCACCCCTGCTCATAGCTATGAACGGCCTTGATCGATACTCCGAGCAGTTCGGCGATTTGCTGCTGGGTCTTGTTCAGGTGCTTCCTGAATTTTAAAAATTCGCTGCTATCCACAACTTACCTCTTGAAAGTTCAACTCCCACTTTGCCAGATATTTTATCATAAACTTAACAACTTTATCTCTACTCAACAAATTAAATCATCTCAAGTGGGCAACTCCCTAATAGCAGCTAGCGAAAAACAATTCCATTTTCACACCGAACAGGCGTTTCTGCTCCCATAATAATCAGTTTGGCGCCGCTGCAGAGAAGGTATCCCGGAAATGAGAATAAATGCCGATCCCCGGTAGCGTTACAAATGTTACGCTGAAAATCACAGGGCTGGGTTGATGCTCTGAGCGGGAAAAAGCGAAGTCTTATAATCCAAATAATTATCCGGTATTGTTTTGTGACAATCAAACCGCAATCTTCCTGCCGCCGAAACAAATAAATATCCGTATTGCGCTTGCTGATTCAGCTGCACCAGGCCCTTAACGAAAAAATTAAATATTGCAATAAAACGCAATACCAATAAGAATTCCGCTCGCCAACCATATCTCGGCCCCCGGCTTAAGTCATTACCAGTCCTATGGGAGCCGACAGCGAAGAAAGGAGAACCAACCGAATGCAAACAGACCTGATGCTATATCTTGGCGCCATGGCCCTTGGCGCTCTGCATGCCTTCGAGCCCGGTCACGGTAAAACCCTGATTGCCGCCTACATGATCGGCACCAAGGGGCGGGCGATTGACGGCATCATCCTGGGCTTTATCGTCACGTTCACCCACACCTTCAGTGTCATTATCCTCGGCATTATCGCCAAGGTCCTTTCCAGTAGCTATTCGGACCAGCAGCTGCACGGTTGGCTGGGGCTTTTTTCTGCCCTGCTGATCCTGGCAGTCGGCATCTGGATGCTAAGGCAACGGCTGAAAAGTTCAACCGGGCACACTCATTTCCATCTGTTCGGCAAGGGACACAGTCATGATCACCACGAGCATGATCATCATACCCACAATCACCATGACCATGATCATCACAGCCATGATCACGATCATCCGCATGACCATGCCCACGATCATGATCATAACGATAAACAGAAACGCGGGGAGCATCGGCCCGGCAAACTGAACCTGTTGCTGCTGGGGATCTCCGGCGGCTTGGTGCCCTGCCCTGCGGCCATCGCCACCCTGCTGGCCGCCATTGCCGCCGGGCGCATCGCCGAAGGGCTGACTATGGCGATATTTTTCAGTCTGGGATTGGGCCTGGTCATGATGACCATCGGCGTGGTACTGGCCCATGCCGGCAAACTCACCGACCGGTTTGACAGCAGACCGGAGTTCAGCCGCCGCATGGGAATCTTCAGCGCGGCGATCATCACCATCCTGGGGATGGTCACCCTGGCCCACTCGATCCACACTTTATCTTTGTTATAGAGCGGGAAAGAAGACAACTACCCTCAGGGCAGCCCTTCGCCGGTACTGGTCGTCATCAGCCGGCCGTGCTTGACCCCCTTGGTGCCGATCAACTCATCGGCCAGCCGTTTTATTTCACCGGCCCGGCCCTTGATCACCACTACCTCCAGGCAATGGTGGGCGTCGAGGTGCACGTGCAGGGCGGAAATAATATTCTGATGGTGGGAATGCTGGTGCTCGGTGAGCTTGTCGGCCAGCTCCCTGGTGTGATGGTTATAAACCAGGGAGACGGTACCCACCGCCTCCTCTTCATCTTTAGTCCATTGTTCCTCTACCAGGGCTCCCCGGATCAAGTCACGGACCGCCTCGGAGCGATTGCTGTAGCCTTTTTTGTCGATCAAAGCGTCGAATTTTCCCAGCAGACTTGCGTCAATTGAGACTCCGAATCGTACTACCTCAGACATAAGATCCTCCAGATCATAACGGCCCACACCGGAAGGGCCCTGTCTCTTTTTGTTACCAGAATAACCCAAGGTATTGATCTAAGCAATGGCCAACCGCGGGCAGCTTGTCTGTGTTTGCATCGTGCTACAAAAAAATAAAAAATAGCACTTTATTCTTGACATCTCGAGAGCCCCGAATAACTATAGCGGTGCTATTTTTTTAAATTATGTGCCACCGGGCAATTGCTGAAGCATTTCTGATCAAAGGAGGGAAAATGTTCCGAGCCGCTGTTAAACTGCTGTCCGTACTGTTGCTAATTCTAACCATGGCCACGCCGGTGCTGGCCGCCGGGGCAGATGAGATTGAGGATCTGCGCCGCCGCCTGGAGAAGTTGGAAGGGCGGGAAGGTGAAGCTGAGGGTTTCAGCCTGGCCGCCGGTAGGAAGTTCCTGTCCTTCACCGGCATCTTGGAAGTTGAGGCCGGGTATCTCAAGGCCAGGGATCTGCCGGCCGAGAGCGACATCAATATCGCCACCGCCCTGATCAACTTCGACGTGTCACCCAGCGATCGAGTTAAAGGGAGGATCGCCCTGCTCCATGAGGAAGGCGAAGAGCCGACCGTCGATATCGACGAGGCCTACATCGCTTACCGTCTCCCCGGCACCGACGAAGGCAGCCTGAATGTTACTGTCGGCAAGACATATCTGCCCTTTGGCTCCTTTAACAGCGGCATGGTTAGCGATCCGCTGACCTTGGAACTGGGCGAGGTCAACAAATCCGCCCTGCTGGCCGGCTGGGAAAAGGCCAAGGTGGCGGTGACCGCCGGGGTCTTTAATGGCGACCGGGATATCACCGGCCATAACGTCATCGACAACGGCGTCATCGGTGTCAGCCTCTCCCCCACGGAAAAGATTGGCCTAGGAGTTTCCTATATTTGCGACCTGGCCGAAACCAACGCTGACCTGCTGGCCGACACCACCACCGACTATGAAGAGAACGTCAATGCCATTAGCGCCTTCCTCTCCGTCGATCTTTCCCTGGTGACCCTGAATCTGGAATACCTGGGAGCCTTGAGGAAATTCAGTGAGGCCATGCTGGCCGATCTCGACCATGCCGCCGAGCTGACCGGCCGCAAGCCCCGGGCCTGGTTCGCCGAACTGGCCTTTGTCCCGAATGAAGATCTGGAGTTCAGCGGCCGCTACGAACAGGCCAGGGATTACCGGGACAACTTGGCCCGCTACGGCGTCACCGTCAGTTACGGTTTGGACTTCAACACCGTCCTCTCACTGGAATACCTTTACAGCGACTACGACCGGGAGGCGGAGAGTACCGCTTCGCAGATAACCGCCCAGCTGGCTCTGGAATTTTAGGCAGGGATCTGCAAAGTAACTTAACGAAAAGCCGTTTATTTATCCGTAAACCTGTGTTACGTTTCGTAGCTGCGTAGCACCAAAGGAGGAACAACATCATGCATATGGCCGACGCTTTACTATCCCCAGCCGTCGGCGGCGTTATGTGGACCGCCACAGCCGCCACCACCGTTTACTGCTCGACCAAGGTCCGGCAGAGCCTCGATGATCGCAAGATTCCCTTGATGGGGGTGTTGGCCGCCTTCGTCTTCGCTGCCCAGATGATCAACTTCACCATCCCCGGCACCGGTTCCAGCGGCCACCTGGGAGGAGGGCTCTTGCTCACCATCCTCTTGGGGCCACACGCCGCCTTTCTGGCCATCGCCTCGGTACTGGTGGTGCAAGCCCTGTTCTTCGCCGACGGTGGGCTCCTGGCCCTGGGCTGCAACATCTTCCACATGGGCTTCATTCCATGTTTTATCGCTTACCCCTTGATCTACAAAAAGATTGTCGGGCATATCCCGACCAAGGGCCGCCTGCTCATCGGGAGCCTGCTTTCAGCCGTGATCGGTCTGCAGTTGGGCGCCTTCGGAGTGGTCATGGAGACCACGCTTTCCGGCATCTCGGAGTTACCATTCTCCACCTTCATCATGATGATGCAGCCCATCCACCTGGCCATCGGCATTGTCGAGGGACTGGTCACCGCCGGCATCGTCTCCTTCATCTGGAAGGCACGGCCGGAGATTCTTGAGAAGGCCGCCATCGACCAGCCTATGGGCTCTCTGGTTCTAAAACCGATGCTGATCGGCCTGGCCCTGGCCACGGTCTTTACAGGCGGTTTCCTCTCCTGGTATGCCTCGGAAAACCCGGACGGATTGGAATGGTCGATGTTCAGAACATCGGGCCAGGAAGAACTGGAAACCCCGACTGGGGTCCATAAAACCTTGGAGGGAGTGCAGGGAAAGACCGCCGTGCTGCCCGATTACGGATTCAGGAATACAGCGGGTGATGACAATGGCCGACTGGGGACCTCGGTGTCAGGCTTGCTCGGCGGACTCTTGGTGCTGCTGCTCGGTGTGCTGGTCGGCCTGGTTCTGAAAAAACGCAGCCCGGCGAGCCAAAACCATCCGCATCCACACCCTCACTGAAGAAGTAGGGCTGATTGGTCTGGGATCAGTCAGCTGAATCCTTATAACGAATGATCTCCGAAGAAGGACCGGATTGATGTCAACCAAGATAGATCGCGCATTTTACGACATAGGCCATCTGGACATCCTGGCCGAGGCGGACACTCCGCTGCATCGGTTGGACCCCAGGGCCAAGGTGTTGACCGCCGTGGTCTTTATATTCAGCGTGGTATCCTTCGGCAAATACGAAATCGCCGGCCTGCTGCCTTTCTTCTTTTATCCGGCGGTGCTGATCGGCCTGGGCAATCTGCCCCTATCGTTCCTGCTCCGCAAGCTGCTGCTGGTCTCGCCTTTTGTGATCTTTATCGGCATTTTCAACCCTTGGCTGGACCGGCAGATCCTGGTTCAACTGGGGCCGATAGGCATCTCCGGCGGCTGGATTTCGTTCTTTTCGCTTATACTGCGTTTTATTCTGACCGTGGGGGCCGCTCTGCTGCTGATCGCCAGCACCGGTTTTTCCACGATCTGCATGGCCCTGGAGAAACTTGGCGCCCCCCGCGTCTTGGTCATTCAGCTTCTCATGCTATACCGCTATCTCTTTGTCTTAGTCGGCGAATCGATCAGGATGATCCGAGCTCATTCTCTGCGCTCCTTCAATGGCAAGGGCAGGATCGGCTATCAGGTCTTCCTGCAGATGCTGGGCAACTTACTGCTCCGCACCTTGGACCGGGCCCAGCGAATACATCTGGCCATGCTCTCCCGCGCCTTTACAGGCGAGATCAGGGTCATAAGGCAATACCGCTTCGGATTACGGGAGCTTTTCTTCCTGGGTGGATTCAGCGCCTTTTTCATTTGTTTGCGTTTTACTGAACTGACCTCTTTTCTAGGCCAACTGACAATGGGAATCAAGTAATGAGTCATCATATAGTCGAAACTAAAAACCTCGAATTTACCTACCCCGACCGAACCCCGGCCCTAAGAGGCGTCTCATTCCGAATCCAGCATGGCGAATCAGTGGCCATCGTCGGAGCCAACGGGGCCGGTAAATCCACCCTGCTGCTTCATTTAAACGGCTACCTTGCCCCCACCTCCGGCCAGGTCAGAATCGGCGACTACCCGCTTACCAAGGAGACCCTTCGGGAAGTGCGCCGCACAGTCGGCATGGTCTTCCAGGACCCCGACGACCAGCTCTTCATGTCTACCGTCTTCGACGATGTGGCTTTCGGCCCCTTAAACCTGAATCTGCCGGTCGAGGAAGTAAAGGCGCGGGTCGATAAGGCTCTGGCCACCGTCGGCCTTATCGATCTCAAAGACCGCCCGCCCCATCGCCTCTCTTCCGGCCAGAAACGGAGGGTGGCCATCGCCTCGGTCCTGTCGATGTCGCCGGATATCCTGGTCATGGACGAACCGACCTCGGGCCTCGACCCGCGAGCCCGCCGCCAGCTTATCGAACTCCTGGCCGGCTTCAAACATTCGAAGATCATCGCCACTCACGATCTGGATATGGTGGTCGATATCTGCGAACGAACCATTGTCATGCATAAAGGTGAAATCCGGGCAGACGGCCCGACCATGGGGATCTTCGAGGATGCGAAACTTCTAGAATCATGCCGCTTGGAAAAACCCTTACGGATGCAAGGCTGCCCGGTCTGCGGCATCAAGCCGACCGACCAGCCGCCACCCATCGGCTGACCAACTAAATCCTTAGGTTTCCGGCTACCAATCTTACCGAGATTTTTGCCGTCACCTATCACATTTTTTTGCCACCATGGCTTTCAAAAAACAATTCCGCATTATGCAGAAAACCACTGGTTTTTCTAGCACCCCGCAGCTTGTAATTGCAACTGCATCCAACCATCACATCCGCGATGATCGATCAAGACAGAATCATTGCCGACGCGTAACTATTTAATCCTATTCAATTCTAGAATTTACTGGATTAAGGCTGAATGGAGAATGGCTGTTCAAAGAAGTCTACCCGGCGATCCGGGGGGGAGGGCGCCGAGTAGACTGGAGGAAGATGGTGCTTCGAGCCGGCGAAGCTAATCGACGGCTCGAAACTAACGACTCTCAGGAAAGACCCGAGAATTTACTAAGCTGACCGGCGTAAACCAGGGCGAACCTGATGATGAATCCGCCGATCAGAACCAGAACTGCACTGGCATGCATCAGGAACCGTCCTGAGGCACCTAAATGCTGGGAATGTTCCCCTTTGACCTCCAGAAATTTCAGAACAATGGCCAGCGGTAAAAAAATGCCCAGGGCAACGATGCTCAGGAAATAAGGGAAGAACTGGTGCGACGCATTAAAGAAAGGCATGATCGATGCACGATGCGCGGCATCGGAGGTGTAGTGGCCGTAAAAAAGAAGCAGGAGGACCACGATCTCAGAAAAAATCAGCCAGATATCGACCTTCGTGAAAAAAAGTTTCACTTCATCGCGCTTGGCCATCATGATCATCAACGCCGTGCCGGTTGACATTCCTGAGACCAGGAAAAGTACCGGCAGGATAGAAGAGTTCCATAGCGGCCGGGCCACAAAGGTGCTCAATAGAATACCGGTATAGATGGCAAGGAGGATTCCTAAGACAAAATTGATCCGCGCCAGAAGAAGCAGATGGGGGCGCATCCGATCCGACCAGGTTTTAAGTAATCCCGGTTTCATTCCGGCCTTGAAGTCGTCAGGTACCGCGGCAAATGCATAAAGGATCATTGGCGGATAGATGAGGACCAGCAACCAGGAGCCCCAACTCATCGGCGATAGCGGTTTAAAGGTCAGGTAAAACCAGAACATATTTTTCTTCACTTCCAGGTCAAGGAAGAGAAAGAACATCCCGACACTCAATATAATCGGAGCTAGAAGAGGTATTCTCCAGCAGCAGGGCTGGTCGCGGGCAACGACCTTGCCGGGCCGCAGATTGGCGATGGCCGACATGCACATCAGACCTCCGGTCAGGCCACCGAGAAAGAGATATACGGCAACCCGCCAGTCCCAGATATGCAAATAAGGGTAAGTGATCGTATTAACACCGGTGATAGTCAGTTCCATGATCGAGCCCTCCTTATGATTTTCTGGGGTATTGGTTTATGTAAAAAACGTTTGGTTTGGTCCCAGCCGCTTCTAAAAGAACTCTGTAAGGATTTTCCCGGAGCAACTGGCTGACAAGGCTGTCGGGGTCGTTAAGGTCACCGAACATTCTGGAACCGCCGACGCAGGTAGCCACACAAGCGGGCATCTTGCCGGCCTTTAGCCGATGTTGACAAAATGAGCATTTATCGGCGAAGCCGTGTTCTTCATTGATATATCGCGCGTCATATGGACAAGCAGCCAAACAAGCCTTGCAGCCCACACATTTATTCCGATCGATCTGGACAGTACCGTCCTCTTCCTTATGGGAAGCGCCGGTCGGGCAGACCGTAACACAGGGAGCGTTACTGCAGTGATTGCAGAGCTCTGAACGAAATTCGCTTTTCAATTTCGGGAAACGGCCTTCGACCATTTCCAGCACCCTGGTCCGGTAATGTTCGGGCGGCACGTCGTTTTCCCGTTTACACGCGACCACACAGGCCATGCAGGCCACGCATCTTGACTGATCTATAACCATGGCATATCTAGGCATTTCAGGCCTCCTTGGTAATTTGCACGAAATTGACCCGCATGCCTGTCACCCCGCAAATCGGATCAACCTTGTAACGGCTGATAAGTTTCTGGTCATCGGCACCCCGGTTATTGGCCCTGCTCAACTGCGGTGAATGCTGACCGAAACCATGGACCATGTAAACGCAGTCCCGCCTGATCCGCTCGGTGACCTTGACCTTGACGGGTTCGCTTTTCACCCCATCCTGATTGATCAGGTAGACCACCTCTCCATTTTTTATTCCCTGACTGGCTGCCTCATCTGCGTTCAGCCACACCTCGTTTTCCTTGAAAAGCTCCCAGAGCCACTGGTTGTTGACAGTCCTGGTAAAGGTGTGAACCGGGCTGCGGCCATACAGGAGGCGGTATTGACCGGCCGGCGGCTGGTCAAGGGCCTCGTAGACCGGGACCGCATCAAAATCTTCTTCCTCCAGCTCCGAACTGGCCAGTTCTATTTTTCCCGACGGGGTCTTGAAGGTAGGGGGATTATCGGCAGTAATGTATGGGTGCCGGGAATTGGGGATGGTGATATAGCCCTTGTCGACCAGTTCATCATAATCGATCTTCCAGAGCTTGGCCTCACGCTTCATCCGCTCTTCCCAAGTACCCTTGAGGGCATAGTCGTCCAGCCCCATTTTTTTGCAGAGTTCACTGCCGATCCACCAGCCCGGTTTCGACTGGTACATGGGATCAACAGCCGGTTGCCGGAGAGAGACGCCGCCCTCCATGGTCTTGATGGCAAACAACCCGTCATGGCGCTCCAGGTAAGTCGCTTCTGGTAAGATTACGTCAGCCAGCATAACCGTATCGGTGGGCATTACGTCTATCGCCACCAGTAGGTCGAGGTTGTCGATGGCCTTCATGGTTTCTTCCTGGCCGGGCATCGTTTTGATCAAATTGGTGCCGGTAACCAGCCAGGCTTTGACGGGATATGGATCGCCGCTGATGGTAGTTTCCCTTAACACGTTGGTCAACCCCTCACCGCCGGCAAAGGGATAATCCCCGAAAATTGCCGCATCTTCTTCCGGTTCGGGATATTCAGGGTGTTCGACCAATTTGGGGAATGTGGTTTTGCATTCGAGCCAAATTCCACCGGGTCGGCCCCAGCTGCCTAGCAGGGCGGTAAGGATCGCCATGGCCCGGCCTCTTTGAGTGTCGTTGCCGTGCCAGGAGAAATGCCGGCCCGGATGGATCATCACATTGGGGCTGTAGCGGCCCAGTTCCCGGACCGCTTCAAGGATCTGGCGCCTAGAAAGGTCCGTTTCTTTAGCGGCCCATTCCGGAGTGTATTTTTTTACGGAGTCCTTTAGTTCCTCGAAACCGGTCGTGTACTTTTCGACATATTCTTTGTCGTACCAGCCTTCGGAAATTATGATGTTTATCCAGGTGAGCATCAGGGCCAGGTCGGTGCCGGGCTTAATCGGCAGCCACATGGACGCCTTCGAAGCGGCCGTCGAGTAACGGGGATCTACCACGATAATGCGAGCCCCATTCCCTACTGCTTCGGCAAAATCCTGGGTCTGGGAGTTATGCATATTTTCGCCGAGATGGGTCCCGAATAAGACCACGACCCGGCTGTTGACCAGATCAACCCGTTCGCAGGTGCACTGCGGTGCATGACCGTAGGTTAGCTCCCAAGCGACATTTCTGGCCCCCAGACATTGGGAGAAAGAGGGGTAGGTGATGTTTGGCGACCCAAGGGCTCGGAGCAGATTTGCAAAATATGTCCCCGAAGAGCCGTGGGCGAAAAGGGCGATGGCCTCGGGACCATACTTATCCTTTATAGCGTTAAGTCGAACCGCGATATATCCAAGAGCCTCGTCCCAGGAAGCACTTTTGTAGCGATTTTCACCCCTGGCCCCTGTTCTGATCATCGGGACCTTAAGCCGATCCTTGTCGTAGAGCAGGCCCAACCCGCCCTGGCCTCTGCCGCAAAGTTTACCCCTGCTCTGAGGGTGAAGGGGGTTTCCCTCCAGTTTGACGACCTTGCCGTCCACTACCTTGGCAATTACCCCGCATTTCCAGAAACAGATCTCGCAGGTGGTCGTAATATAAACGGCCTTGCCGCCTTCGGCCTTGGCCCTGGCCTTGGCCCCGATGAAAGGGCTTTCCGCCAAAACGCTCGTTCCGGCCGCCGCCGCTACATACTTCATAAAACTTCGCCGACTTATTGCCATAAATCCTCCTCCTCGCCTAGTTAGCTATGTTGGTCGGATCTGAACTACAACCTAAATATCAATTCCTTCATAAAGTTATTTAGTGTTTTACTAAATACTTAATTTACTATTTTTTTATCCTTCTGATCAAGTAGTTTTTAAATTTTGTCGCTAGTTATTACAAGGAGTTTTTTGTTTTTTTAACAACTGTAATTGTCACGTCACTCCTTTTCCCCAGGACTAAACCATGTTTGGGCCGGTCAAACCCCATGGCTTGGCCGACAGACTATGTAAATTCCCCCTCTTAGTTTTAATTTTGTATGGAGTCGAGCGGGTTTGTCAAAATAAATCGAACTTTTTCGCGCCCCCCCCAGAAAGGAACGGTAGCGAACTTGCCGGAACCTGATTTCCTGGGATATTTCAGGATGATTTTTGGGGATTAATAGACCTAGCAAATTAACGGCAGATTATAGGAGACACCCTCTGAACCTTGTTTGCCGGTTTTCTTGACCCTTCTTTACCGT
>Ga0102953_1001802_pt1 | contig 13337 bp, 11 predicted proteins | sample SalPon2A_C_D2_MG_FD_78509 | JGI IMG/M metagenome (GOLD analysis project Ga0102953, IMG submission 78509) | Soil microbial communities from South San Francisco under conditions of wetland restoration - Salt Pond MetaG R2A_C_D2_MG | ecosystem: Environmental > Terrestrial > Soil > Wetlands | place... | reverse complement strand
GGCGAATGCCAAACGCAGTTTGAGCTTGAAGCGGAAACTAAAACATACGCGGCGAGGTATCGCCGGGATTATTATTTGCAGGAGTGGTCGATTGGTCTGGATCACGGTTTTTCCAGAACCTTTTCACAATTCTGCCGGATATATTTCGTTAACAGCATAGGCATGAGGGGTTACTGTATGGCGCCACCAGTCTGGAATGTGAGCATTTTACAATTTGTCTGTTTCCCGATTTCCAACAAGGCTAAGAATCAGGGGGTTCATCTGGATTCATGTACTTAAAAACGATTTAATTTGCTGAATAGATTGCTATCTTTTAATATTATAAAAATCGATCCTTCTCGGGATCCATATTCGGCTTAACATGAAGAGGAGAACATTTCTCATTGCCCTGGCGGCCGGTGTCGTGGCTGCCTGTTCATGGTGGTTTGCTTCCTATTTCCGCAATTTTTTTGTCGATCCGATAGCAAGGCCGGAACTGCTTTTGAAAATTATGAGCCGGGATGACATCCGGGCCGTTGGCAGGCAATACCGGAAACAATTCCCATTGGAAAACGATAAAGAGATATTGAAGGAGAAACTCCAGGAAGAGATGGGGAGTTCCCCTGTTTCGATTCCGGACTATGAAGCACACATCAAGGAGGACTTTAATGCGGGAAATATTGTAATTATCGAAGGATGGATCCTTTCCGTTACCGGGGCACGGCAATGTGCTCTATTTTCAATCATTGAATAATAAAATATGCATATAGACGCTTCTGAAATCGCCAACAATACTGTCATAGAGGGAGATATCTGTATTGTAGGGGCCGGTGCGGCAGGCCTGAGCATTGCGCTTGACTGGAACAACACACCCCAAAAAGTGATCCTGCTGGAAAGCGGCGGATTTGAGTTTGACATGGAGATTCAGAAATTAAACGATGGAGAAACGAGTGGACAGAAGTATTATCCATTGCAATCCAGCAGGTTGCGATTTTTTGGAGGTACTACAGGGCATTGGCAGGGGATGTGCTCGCCATTGGACCCTATAGACTTTAAGGAGCGTGACTATGTGCCGTATAGCGGGTGGCCGATAAGCAGGGCGGAATTGGAGCCGTTCTATGGCCTAGCGAATAAAACCCTCCAACTAGGGCCGAACGAATACGAATTGGATTACTGGAAGAATGAAATCCCCGACCTGAATCCTTTCCCCCTGGACCAAAGCGTCATCTGGAACAAGATGTGGCAAAAAAATCCGATCCGTATGGGGCAGGTATATAAGGACGCCATTGTATCTTCCGGGAACATCCATCTATATACCCACGCCACGGCAGTCAATATCGTTGCAAATGAAGGCCTTTCCGCAGTACAGGAAATACGGTTGAGCAACCATGCAGGCAGAAAATTCAATGTGAAAGCCCGGCACTTTATCCTGGCGTGCGGGGCTATCCAGAATGCCCGGATTTTGTTGGCATCGAATACCCAAATGCCTGATGGGCTGGGCAATGAGCACGATGTGGTGGGAAGGTATTTTATGGAACATTTCGAAATGATCTGTTCTGAGCTACGCTTGTTCAAACCCTTCCCTACAGGGCTCTATGATCGAGGTGAAATAAAAGCCGAGTTAGCCATTACCGAGGCGGCCCAGATGGAGAACAGGATCCTTAACGGTACGGCCAAACTCCGCCCTTTGGACGTATATGAGAAAGTGGAGCCCTCCATGGAAACCTGGACAGATAACGACCCGAGGAAGGCCATGGAATCTTTGAAGGAATCCAGTTGGCTGACCAAATTCCTGAGACTTAAATCCAGAATAGTCAAGCCAGACTCGTTTCTTTTGGATACCAGGATGGAACAGGCTCCGAATCCAAATTCCAGGGTGACCCTGAGTTCGGAAAAGGACGCCCTCGGCGTGCCCTACGCCCATTTAAACTGGGAACTTACCCCACTGGATAAGCGAAGCCTCCGCAAGATCAGCGAAATTATCGGGATTCAAATGGCGAAAGCCGGGCTGGGGCGGGTAAAACTCCTCGAATTTTTACAAGATGAGAACGATTCGTCTTTTCCCGAAAATACCAATGCCGGGTGGCACCACATGGGTACTACCAGGATGAGCTCCGACCCCATGAAGGGAGTAGTTGACAAAAACTGCAGGGTGCACGGGCTTGCCAACCTTTTTGTAGCGGGATCCGGATGTTTTACCACCGGGGGAGCCCCAAATCCTACTCTTACCCTGGTGGCCCTGTCTTTACGGCTGTCGGACCACCTTAAATCAAAAATAGGGACAAAAGCCAACCAGGCTTAATCTTTCACTTTGGGTTGCCTGGGATCCTACATACAGGGGTCCACCCTTCACATGCATTCCGGGAGTCGCGCCTAAAGGATATCGATGATTCTCTCCAGGGCCATCCCCCTGGAACCCTTAATAAGTAGGTTGCCGGGTGCCGGCTTGTTTTTCGTAAGATAGCTTTTAAACTCTTCGAAGGAGGAAAAAGTCTGGAAAGCAGTTTCCACTTTAGAAAAATTTTCGCCAATGAGGTAGACTTCTGCAAATCCTTTGGAAGCAGCCAGACGGGCGATTTGCTGATGCTCTTCCCCTGCGGATTCCCCAAGCTCGAACATGTCTCCCAAAAAGACCGTTTTGACTGATCCAGGCATCAGCTCAAAGTTGTCCAGTGCGGCTTGCATGCTGCTGGGATTGGCATTGTAAGCGTCGAGCAGAATGCGGTATCCATTTTTTTCAAGCAATTGGGAACGATTGCTAACAGGCAGATAGCTTTCAAGCGCACGTTTGATTTGGGCATGAGGAACGTCGAAATAATTACCGATCAGGGTGGCAGCCGCACAATTATAAAAATTGAAACTGCCTATCAGTTGGGTGGTGATGAAGGTATTGTTGAATTTGAGCCGCACAAATGGATTGGCGTCGAGGAACCCGATCCTGAGGTATGCGTCGTTGTCCCGGCTATATCCGGTGGCCATTGGGTAGTCGCCTAAACGGTCTTTTTGAATCGGGTCATCCGCATTGAAGAAGATATGTCGCTTGCTTCTGATCAGGAAATTATATAGTTCGCTCTTTCCCTTTATAACCCCTTGTACCCCTCCAAAGCCTTCCAGGTGGGCTTTGCCAAAATTGGTAATGTACCCGTAATCCGGCTCGGCAATTTCGCAAAGTGCTGCAATTTCGCCCTGATGGTTTGCACCCATTTCCACTATGGCAAATTCGGTATCATCCTGAATTGTCAGTAAAGTTAATGGCACTCCAATGTGGTTATTCAGATTTCCTTTTGTGGCCACTGTATTGAAGGCCTGACTTAATACGCTGTTTATCAGTTCTTTGGTTGTGGTTTTTCCGTTGCTGCCGGTAAGGGCAATGATTTTTGCCTTGCAAAGGTTCCTGTGGTATCTCGCAAGTTGCTGCAGGCTTTTCAGGACATCATCAACGAGGATTATATTTTCGGAGGTAGCGTATTCGGCCTCGTCCACAACGGCATATCGGGCCCCTTTTTCGAGTGCCTCTGTGGCAAAAGTGTTCCCATTGAAATTTACACCCTTTAGGGCGAAGAAGAGCGTATTTGCGGGGATCTTACGGGTATCAGTGGAAACTCCCGAACACCTGAGAAACCTTTGGTGCAACTGGCCGGTGGTCATGCCCCAAAGATATAAAAAACCCCGACCAAATGGCCGGGGCTGTTATTTTTAAACCGCATCAAATTACTTTACTTTCTTACTGCGTACGGTCTTGTTTTTGGATTTGGATTTGGATCCCACCCTGGACATGGCACATCGGAACCCGATATAATCGGTGGCCATATATTGCGGGAGGAAACGTCGTTGCGCCGGGTCGAGCCAATAGGCCCTATCTCTCCAGGATCCGCCTTTATATACCCTTACTTCATCGTTGATCAGGGTGGTTCGGTTGTTGGAGGTGTCGTACTGGCGCTTCAGGTGCCCCAGCGAATCCTCTTCCACCTTATGCTTGGGAGAATTGTACATGCTGCGCTTCTTTTTTTCATCTTCCTGGTCTCCAAAGCGGTCGAAGAACCTGGAAGAACCGTAATCGCCATCCCGGTAATCCCTGTTGTCACTGGTGGAGAAGTTAGTTCTCAAATAGGTGTCCTCGGCATCCACAGGCACCATTTTGATTTCTCCGGGCAGGTTCACTGCCACGATCTTGCCGGTTGGGAGCGTATCGTACACAATACTATCCTGCAAAACGTTCACCTTGCCGTCCGGTCCGATGGAGGTTTTCATATAAACATTACCGCGGTAATAGTTGAAATCGCTTATTTCGTCATCCACGATAGGACGGTACACATCGGCCACCCATTCGGCTACGTTACCAGCCATATCGTAGAGTCCAAGGTCGTTGGGCTTGTAGGATTTAACCTGGGCAGTGATGTCTGCACCATCGTCTGACCAGCCGGCAATTCCGCCGTAATCACCTTTCCCCTGTTTAAAGTTGGCCAACTGATCTCCCCGGCCCACGCGTTGTCCGTTCCGGGTATAGTCCCCATCCCATGGGTATTTTTTACGGCCCCTGTAGTTGTTGTATTCGCGGGTCCCCTGAAGGGCCTGGGCGGCATATTCCCACTCCGTTTCGGTAGGCAGCCTGTATTCTGGCATAATGATGCCGGAACTCCTTTTGGCAAAAGCCGGGATGGAATCTTTCTTCATTTTGCCCTGGAGGGAATCTATCTCGCCCCCGTATACCGATTCGGGCCGGTTGAGATAGGCCTCGGTACTGAAGGTGCCCTGAACTTCGCCGGTGAGGGCTTCGTACTTGGCATCTTTGGCGAGGTATCCTTCCCGTTCCAGCATATTTTCATTCACCCGGTCAGTACGCCATTCCGCAAACTGTACGGCCTGCACCCAGTTAACCCCAACCACAGGATACTCTGCATAGGCAGGATGCCGAAGGTAGTTGTTGGTCATGGTCTCATTGTAGCCCAGGCGGTTTCGCCAAACGAGGGTATCGGGCAAAGCCCCGGTGTATATGTTTGTATATTTCGGGTTTTCCGGAGGATAAACGGCCTTGAGATAGTCCAGGTACTCCAGGTACATCACGTTGGTCACCTCAGTTTCATCCATATAGAATGACTGAACATGTTGAGAGGTCGGGGTATTATTCCAATCGTGCATTACGTCATCCTGCACCTTACCTTTGGTAAAAGTCCCCCCCTCAACAAAAACGAGCCCGGGAGCCGTCTCCTGCTCCTTGAAATCGGAATTGTATTGAAATCCGCCTTCCTTGGCATTGATATTCCACCCGGTGGCCCTGGAAATATCCTTGGATGATCCGGAGTGCTTACAGCCGGTAATGGTGAAACTTCCGGCAAGAATAGCACAAGAAATTACAAGGTTGATTTTAAGTTTCTTCATGTGTTGATCTTCAATTTTCCTATTAGGTCTTGGTGTTTCCCCGATACCGGGGACCGGGAGTGTGGTCCTTTTCGGATACCCTGTTCCGGATCACCGTCGGGGTATTTCCCGTTTTAAACTTCATCCCAAATTCAACTAACCTTTGAAATCGTTTGTTCAGCAGGCCAATTATTTTTTTGTGCCGCTTTCGGCTAATTAAACGGACATTTGAATAGATTATTTTATCACCGGCTTAAAAATTTGCCCGGCCAGCTATGGGCTGGAATATTGGCTTGTGATATACTTCCATAACGGCATAAATACCAATATAGTATGGATGAAATGCATTCTTTTGTGGTGGTATATCCGGCTTATATCTGATGGCTTGCATCGGAGCTAAAATGCATTTACACTGGGGTGTTCAAGACGGGAAACATACGCCTGGCTTGCCGCCTCCCTTCCTTAAAATTATAGGGCTGTCAATATAAGATATCTCCAAATTGCCCGTTTAGAGGACATACAACAATTTAATTGGCGCGTTTCTATTATTTTTTTGAGAATTTTGCCCAACCAAATTTTAGGTGTAAAAGATGAGAAAATTACTGATCCTTATGTTTCTGACCGGGGCTGTGAACCTGTTTGCTCAGGAGGACCGGGTGATTACGACCGCGGTGCCTTTTATTACCATTGCGGCTGACGCGAGAGCTGCAGGGATGGGCGATATGGGAGTAGCTACTTCCATGGATGCTTACTCACAAGAATGGAACCCTGCGAAATACGCTTTTGCGGAACACAAAATGGGGTTTGCTTTGAGCTATACACCCTATCTGGAGAGCATAATTACCGATATTTCCCTGTTGAACGGGAACTTCTACAATAAAATAAATGAGCGCAGCGCCTTTGCATTCAGCTTGCGTTATTTTACGTTAGGAGAAATTGAACTCAGGCAGTTTGCGAACGACCCCGGAACGCTGGCCAAACCCAATGAGCTGGCGCTGGACGGCTCTTATTCCCTCAAATTGAGCGATTTGTTTTCCATGGCCGTGGCGGGACGCTTCATACGCTCCAATTTAAAGCTTCCGGAGAACGGGGATGTCGATTCACAGGCAGCCAGCACCATTGCTGTTGATATAGCAGGCTTTTACCGGTCCAGGGAAATCGCCTACGATGCCTTCGACGGCCGTTGGCGGGCCGGATTCAATATTTCCAACCTCGGAGGCAAAATAAAATACGATCAGGGAGGACAGGAAAACTTCCTGCCGACCAACCTGAAGTTCGGTGCCGGATTCGATTTCATCCTGGACCCGGAGAATGTCCTGGGGCTTACTGCCGAATTCAACAAACTCCTGGTACCTACCCCAAAGGATTTTAATGGGGACGGGACTATTGATGCCCTCGATAATGAGGAATACCAGAATATTTCTTTCCTGAACGGGGTTTTCAAATCTTTCGGGGATGCCCCGGACGGATTCGGAGAGGAATTAAAGGAAATAACCTGGGCACTGGGTGCTGAGTATGTTTACCAGGAGGCGTTTATGTTGCGAACCGGTTATTTCAATGAAAGCGAGGATAAAGGATCCCGAAAATTCTTTACCCTGGGAGCCGGATTCAAATACAAAGGAGCACAGATAGACCTTTCATACCTCTTCTCCACCTCAAAGGTGCGGAATCCGCTGGAAAACACGCTTCGATTCTCCCTTAGCTTCAACCTGGGCCAGGAATATTATAACGACTAAGGCCTCTAGGGTCTCAAGATTCACGAAAACCTGCCTTGTGCAGGTTTTTTTATTTAACTTCTCCTGTTGTAGTATCTTTAATTTATGCACAGAAAAAAAGTGTCTTTTGAATATACGGTTTACAACGGCATGGAGGAATTACCTGCTGCAGACCTCGAATTGATGAAGGCGGCAATTGCAGCCCGGGACCAGGCGTACGCCCCTTACTCTGGTTTCAGGGTTGGAGCGGCCGTATTGCTGGAAAACCAGCAGGTTGTTATTGGCAATAATCAGGAGAATGCCTCCTATCCCTCCGGGTTGTGTGCCGAAAGGGTGGCCGTTTACCAGGCCGGTGCCCGATTTCCCGGTGTTGCACTCCGGGCAATTGCCATCAGTGCGGCCTCAGATCGGATCAGCGTAGATACCCCGGCTGCTCCCTGTGGCAATTGCAGGCAGGCAATAGCCGAATATGAACAACGGCAGGTCGTAGGGATACGCATGCTGCTTATGGGTGCCACAGGACCCGTGTATGAATGTTCCTCCCTCTCCGATTTGCTGCCTTTTACCTTCGGTCGTGCCAACCTGCAGTGAGGCCCCGCCCGGTGGCAGGCATAGGTGGGTATTTCGGCTGGAATTACTGCATAATTGATGTTTCCAAGCTTTTTTGTCAATTGTTTTCCGCTATTGATATAATGTGTATTTTTGTTCTTCTACATCGTTACGGGCCCGAAAGTTGATCGGGCCAGTCTCAAATTGAAAAGATAAATTAAATAGCGTTCATGGAAAAAATCACCAAGGAGGTTTACCTTAAATGGTATGAGGACATGTTGCTTTGGCGCAAGTTCGAGGATAAGCTGGCTGCCGTTTATATTCAACAAAAAGTCCGGGGTTTTTTGCATTTGTACAACGGACAGGAAGCTGTACTGGCAGGTTCCCTACATGCCATGGATACAAGCAAGGACCGGATGATCACTGCTTACCGCAATCATGTACAGCCTATCGGGCTGGGGGTAGATCCGAAGAAGGTCATGGCCGAACTCTTTGGGAAAGTCACGGGGACTTCCAAAGGGATGGGTGGTTCCATGCATATATTTTCAAAGGAACATCATTTTTACGGAGGCCACGGCATCGTTGGGGGCCAGATTCCCCTGGGAGCCGGAATAGCCTTCGCGGATAAGTATTTTAAGCGCGATTCCGTAACCCTTTGCTATATGGGAGACGGAGCCGTCAGGCAGGGCTCTTTTCACGAGGCGATGAACCTGGCCATGCTCTGGCAGCTGCCGGTGGTTTTTGTTTGTGAGAATAACGGCTATGCCATGGGCACCTCGGTTGCCCGAACCTCTAAATTCACAGAGATATGGAAACTGGGGCTGGGGTACGAAATGCCCTGCGGTCCTGTGGATGGCATGGATCCGGAGACCGTTGCCGAGGAAATGAGCAAGGCAATTGAACGGGCCAGGAAAGGGGACGGACCTACCTTCCTTGAAATGAAAACCTACCGGTACAGGGGGCATTCCATGTCGGATGCCCAGCATTACAGGACCAAAGAGGAAGTGGAGGAATACAAGAAAATCGATCCGATCACCAAAGTCCTGGACGTCATCAAGGATAAAAAATATGCCACTGACGAAGAGATTAAGAAAATAGATAAAAGGGTGAGGGACAAAATCAAGGAATGTGAGGAGTTTGCGGACAATTCCGATTTCCCTCCGAAGGAGCAATTATACGAGATGGTATACGAACAGAAAGATTACCCTTTTCTGGAACACAAACTATAACACATGGCAGAAATAATCAATATGCCCAGGCTAAGCGATACCATGGAGGAAGGTACCGTGGCGAAATGGCTGAAGAAAGTGGGGGACAAGGTGGAAGAAGGCGATATCCTGGCGGAAATCGAAACGGATAAGGCCACCATGGAATTTGAATCCTTCCATGAGGGCACCCTGCTCTACATCGGGATAAAGGAAGGAGATGGGGCACCGGTAGACTCCCTGCTCGCCATTATAGGGGATGAAGGAGAGGACATATCGGGGCTGATAAATAATAACGGCACTAAATCGGCCGAAAAGGAACAGCCTGCGCCAAAAGAAGATAAAGAACCAGCCAATGACAAGGATGATGCAGGGACAAAAGATGCAGAAAAGAAGGAATCGGGGGGAGGTATTCCCGAAGGCGTGGAGATCATAAAAATGCCCAGATTAAGCGATACCATGGAAGAGGGAACGGTAGCTTCCTGGCTGAAGAAGGTAGGGGATGAGGTTTCTGAAGGGGATATCCTGGCAGAGATCGAAACCGACAAGGCCACCATGGAATTTGAATCCTTCTATTCCGGAACCCTGCTCTACATAGGGATCAAGGAAGGTGAGTCGGCCCCGGTGGATGAGGTACTGGCCGTGATAGGGCCAAAGGGCACAGACGTGGATGCCGTGCTCAAAGCCGAGCCGGCAGAAAAGCACAAGGAAGGGGAGAAAGAAGCGGCGGAAGCCCGGGGCCCTGCCAAAACCAGCCCTGAAAGCACCCCGGAAAAAACGGGATCTCAAGACGAACAACGGATTTTTGTGTCTCCCCTGGCCCGAAAAATAGCCGAGGAAAAAGGCATCAGCCTGGAAGATGTTGAAGGCAGCGGGGACAATGGGCGCATCGTTAAACGCGACATCGAAAACTTTAAGCCAAAAGAAAAAGCAGCCGCAGAGAGCGCACCAGCCACCGCACAGGACCAACCAGCCTCCGTTGCCATACAGCTTCCCGTGGGAGAAGAGCATTCGGAAGAGGTTAAAAATTCCCAGATGCGGAAAACCATTGCCAAGAGGTTAAGCGAATCCAAATTTACTGCTCCGCATTACTACCTGACGATCGAAGTGGATATGGATGAGGCCAAGGCTTCAAGGGAAAATATCAACGCCATGCCAGACACCAAGGTATCCTTTAACGACATGGTGGTGAAAGCGTGTGCCATGGCCCTTAAAAAACATCCGCAGGTGAATACTTCCTGGAAGGGCGACCATACCCTGATCAATTATCACGTGCATATCGGGGTGGCTGTAGCCGTGGAGGAAGGCCTGGTGGTTCCGGTACTCAAATTTACCGATCAAATGAGCCTAACCCAGATCGGTGCCGGGGTAAAGGACCTCGCCGGCCGCGCCAAAAGCAAAAAATTGACCCCAGCCGAAATGGAGGGCAGTACCTTTACGGTTTCCAACCTGGGCATGTTTGGGATCCTCGATTTTACTTCCATCATCAACCAACCCAATTCCGCCATATTATCCGTGGGGGCCATTGTGGAAAAACCTGTGGTTAAAAACGGAGAAATTGTGGTAGGGAATACTATGCGGCTTACGCTGGCCTGCGATCACAGGACCGTTGACGGCGCTACCGGTGCCCAGTTCCTGCAGACCCTCAGGACATACCTGGAGCATCCGGTCACCATGCTGGCCTGACAGGCCAAAGGACAACCGGGGTCTTTCAGGCCGGTTCAATAATGGCGAATCCCATATTTGCATCAAACATGGATATCTCATGAACGGATTTTCGAAGTACCTGCTTACGTTCCTTTTGTTTTCGGGAATTATTTTCGGTTGCGGTTCTTCTCATAAACCCTCTGGAGCCCTGCGTAATCCTTCCCCGGAATCCCTTTCCAACGTTGCTACCATTGGGAGGATCATGAACTATCTGGCATCCGACGCCCTCGAAGGTAGGGGAACGGGGAGTGAAGGCATTGAAAAGGCCGCCCTCTTCCTCGAAGACCAGCTCCGTGTGAACCGCGTGAAACCCTACTTTACTTCTTTTAGGGACTCTTTCTCGGTTTCCGGGACTACTGCCTATAACATTGTGGGCGTGGTGGAGGGCAACGACCCGTCCCTGAAAGACAAATATATACTGATCGGGGCACATTATGACCATCTTGGCGTGCTGCCCGCACAGAACGGGGATTCCATTGCGAACGGCGCAAACGACAATGCCTCAGGTACAGCCACGGCCCTGGAATTGGCCCGGTATTTCGGGCAGGAACATACCAACGGCCGCAGCCTGATTTTTGCCTTTTTCAGTGCCGAGGAAGACGGCTTGCTGGGTTCCAGGCACCTGGCTCGGCTACTAAAGGAAAAGGGTCTCCCGCTCTACCTTATGCTTAACTTCGAGATGACCGGCGTTCCCATGGTCGGGCGGAATTATCTGATGTATGTGACCGGGTACGAACGGTCTAACCTGGCGAGCGTATGCAACCGGTACGCCGGAGACAGTATAGTGGGCTTCCTGCCCACCGCCGGGAAATACAATCTCTTCCAGCGATCGGACAATTACCCCTTTCACGAGGAATTCCAGGTGCCATCCCAAACCTTTTGCACCTTCGATTTCACAAATTTCGACGCCTATCACCAGGTAGGGGATGAGGTATCTTTGATGAACTTTTACCACATGGCTGCACTGGTCAATGCCATGATACCTGTAATTGAAGGAATATCCAATTCGCGTGAAAAGGAAATTTCATATAACTGATGGCTAATATTATCGTAACAGGCAGCAGCCGGGGGATCGGGTTTGAATTGGTGAAACTCCTGGCGGAAGAAGGCCACCAGGTCCTGGCACTTTCCAGGAACGAGGAGCCTGTGGCGCGACTGAAATATAAGAATGTAACCTCCATCCCCTTCGACCTGAATCGAACAGACCACCTGGAAAGCCTTTGTGAACGCCTTCGGGAGGAGAATTTGGAAATCGACGTACTGGTCAACAATGCCGGCCGTCTGATAAACAAGCCATTTCTCGAAACCAACCCTGATGAATTCAGGAAAGTTTACGATGTTAATGTTTTCGGCCTGGCCGAACTTACCCGCAGGGTGCTGCCCCGGATGAAGAAGGACGGGCATGTGGTCGTGATCAGTTCCATGGGCGGGATACAGGGAAGCGTAAAATTTCCGGGCCTGTCAGCATATAGCAGCAGCAAAGCTGCCGTCATTGCCCTAACGGAATTATGGGCAGAGGAATTCAAGGATACGGGTCCCTCCTTTAACGCGCTCGCGTTGGGTGCGGTACAGACGGAAATGCTGCGGGAAGCTTTCCCTGGATACAAAGCTCCTTTGTCTGCCTCCGAAATGGCAGCTTTTATCAAGGAATTCAGCCTCACCGGGCAACGATATTTCAACGGGAAGATATTGCAGCTGAGCAGCACCACCCCCTGAAACCACTATCCGTCTGGTGTGAACATAACCTGCGCCTGGTCACCTGCACACCTTATTTTGGCCTGTGGATGCCTATCCCGGCCTGTGCTTCCTGCCCATTGCCCTGATATAAATTTCTTGAAGTTAAGGGGATAAAGGCTATTTTTGAGCCAATGAACGCCATCTTGAGCAAATATGTCCCCGAGGGGGCCGTTGGCCCCTGCCTGGAGTTGATCAGAAGACACAAGGTACACTTAAAAGTAGTCAACCAGCGCGTCACCCGGCATGGGGATTATCGGATCCTTCCGGATGGACGCCACAAGATTACCGTAAACGCTTCAGTGAACCAATACAGGTTCCTGATTACATTGATCCACGAAATTGCCCATTTGATGGCTTTCGAACAGTTTGGAAGGCAAATCAAACCACATGGCAGGGAATGGAAACACAGCTTCAGGGACCTGATGCTTCCCCTCTTACGCCCGGATATTTTTCCGGCCAGCCTGCTTCCGGTACTGGCGCGGCATTTTAAAAACCCCAGGGCCAGCAGTTCCACGGATCACCGGTTGTCTCTTGCCCTGATGCAGTACGACGCCCCGAATGATAAAAGCTGTGTATTCGAATTACCGACCGGAAGCATTTTCAGGCTTTACAACGGAAAGCAATTTAAAAAAGGCCGGAAAAGAACCAAACGCTATGAATGCGTGGAAATCGAAACCGGGAGGATTTACCTATTTCAGCCCAACGCGGAAGTGGAATGGGTGCAGCCTTGATTATCGGGGACGGAAGGCACGAATATGTATAATTTCCGGGAAATAGCTTGTTTCGCCGGGAAAACTTGCAAACAATCATGAATACAAAATATTATGCCGTGATAATGGCGGGAGGAATCGGTTCCCGCTTCTGGCCGGTGAGTACGGCACAGAACCCGAAACAATTCCATGATATGCTGGGCACTGGCGAAACCCTTTTGCAACGGACATTTAGGCGGCTCAGCGGCTTTATTCCCGGGCGAAACATCCTGATTTTAACCAACGAACGCTATAATGACCTGGTCCTTCAACAACTGCCTTCTGTCCGGCCCGGGCAACTGGTGCTCGAACCCGCCATGCGTAATACGGCACCCTGT
>Ga0102953_1001801_pt1 | contig 13337 bp, 8 predicted proteins | sample SalPon2A_C_D2_MG_FD_78509 | JGI IMG/M metagenome (GOLD analysis project Ga0102953, IMG submission 78509) | Soil microbial communities from South San Francisco under conditions of wetland restoration - Salt Pond MetaG R2A_C_D2_MG | ecosystem: Environmental > Terrestrial > Soil > Wetlands | place... | reverse complement strand
GGTGACCTCGACGGGCCAGGTGCGATCGAAGACCTTGTGATAAGGAGTGAGCTTGATGCGGCCGTCTTCGAGGTACTGCGCGCCGGCCTCGCCCGCCATCACCACGTTGCGCGGATTCCAGGTGATGACGTAGCGCAGCGGATTCTGCTCCTGGTCGGGGGCGGGGATCCCGCTGCCGTAAGAACAGAAGCCGGTGATTCTACCACCCTCGTCCTGAATGGACTGAATGAGTTGCATGGCCGACATGTGATCCATGCCCGGGTCGAGACCCATCTCACAGAGGATGAGAACGCCATGCCGCTCCGCGTCTCGCTGGAGATCCCTGATCTCCGCGCTGCGGTAGGAGGCGGAAATCATGGAGCGCTTCAGGCGCACGCAATCGGTCGCGAGCAGGGACTGGAAGATGGGGGGCATCATGCACACCACCACGTCCGCTTTCTCGATGAGCGTCTCGCGCAGGTCCGCGTCGCCCATGTCGAACAGAACCGCCTCCGCGCGTTCGTGGCGGCCCACTCTCTCGCGCGCCAAATTCACGTCGAGATCACCGACCGTCACGAACCAATCGTGCTCGCTGGCATCCTTCAGCAGCGTGTGGATCAGATACGGGGCGCTCTGTCCGGCTCCCAGAACCAGGATCTTCTTCATGTCGGCGTTCCCTTCCCGCGCGCGGGGCAGAGGCTCAGTTCTCGTCCTGAAAGAGCAGATTGCGCGAGAAGGCCTTCTGATCGTAGGGCGCTTCTCCGCCTCCCAGGTACTTGGAGAACCAGGCCAGGTGCTCGTTGTAGTAGAAGGCCATCTCGTACCAGCTGGGCCAGTGTCCCGCCTTGGCGAACACGACCAGACGGCTGGGTACCTTCTGCCTCTGTAGAGCCGTAAAATAGGCAAGGCTCTGCGTATAAGGAACCCGAAAGTCCTGCTCGCCGGTGAGGACCAGGCAGGGGGTCTTGAAATTCTTCTCGAAGTTGGAGGGCGACCACCTTTCATAGAGATCGCTGTTCCAGGGCATTCCCTCCAGATCCCTCTCGGGGAACCAGAGTTCCTCGGTCGCGCCGTACATGGCGTGCAGGTTGTAGACCCCCATCATGGAGACCGCCGCCTTGAAGCGATCGGTGTGCCCTTCCATCCACATGACCATGTAGCCGCCGTAGGACCAACCCATCAGGCCCATGCGGTCCTTGTCCACGTAGGGCAGCTCGCTCAGGGCATCGGTGACTTTCATGACGTCCTCATAGGGACGCCCACCCCAGTCGCCGCGGATCGCGTCGGTGAATTCCTGCCCGTAGCCCGTGGAGCCGGTGGGATTGGGCATGGCGATGACGTAGCCCTTGCCCGGGTACACCTGCCAGTCGCCGCGCCAGTTGTCCATCCACTGCCCCTGGGGTCCGCCGTGGACGTTCAGAATGAGCGGGTAGCGCTTGTTGGGGTCGAAGCCGTGCGGCTTGATGAGCAGGACCTGCACCTTGTAGTCGCCCGCGCCCTGCACCCACATCTCTTCCGGTGCACGCAGATCGACTTCCTCTTGGAGCTTCTCGTTGAATTGGGTCAGTCGTTCGTTCTTCTTTCCCTTCAGGTCGGTGCGGTACATCTCGAAGGGGCAGTCCATGGCTTTCTGGTTGAAGACGATGCTGTGGGTGGCGGGATCCAGCTCGAAGCCACCGATCACGTGCTTGCGATAGATTTCCTGCGCCTTGCCGCTGGAAAGGTCCACGCGGAAGAGCGCGTTGCGCGCCGGTACTTCGCCCACGAAGTAGATCGACTTGCTGTCGGCGCTCCAGCGGAAGTCGCTGATCCAGTCGTTGAAGTTGGCGTGGTCGGTGAGATAACGGATCTCGCCGCTCTTGCGGTCGTAGAGCGCGAGTCGGTAGAGATCGGATTCGTAGCCCGGAGTCTCTTGCGAGAGATAGGCGATGTAACGGCCGTCGGGGGAGTAGAGGGGCGCGGAATCGTGCCCCAGGTTGGCGGCGGTGATGTTGGTGGCCTCGCCGTCTCCCTCGCCCTCGAGAGGCTCGATCCACAGGTCGGCGTTGGTGGAGTTCGCGGGATCCTCGTCGTGATTGCTCACGAAACAAATTTCGTTCTTGTCGGGGGCCAGCGCGTAGCCGCGTCCGCCGCCCAGCATGAAAGTGGGCGCGTCGTACTCGCCGGGGGTGAGGTCGCGCACGACTTCTCCGGTTTTGGCATCGATGAGCATGATGTGGCTGTAGAGGCCGTCTCTCCAGCTCGTCCAGTGGCGATAGAGAAGGTGGTCGGCCACGTGCACGTGCAGGGGGCCATCCTTCATCGCGTCGGCGATCTTGGTGTAGCAGTCGGGGTCGGCGCCGCACTCGGGATATATTTCGCTGGTAGCTACGAGATAGCGCCCGTCGTAGCTCCACTCGGGGTCGGAGAGTCCGGCCGGGAAATGCGTGAGCTGGAGCGCTTCCCCGCCCGCCATCGACATCAGGTAGAGCTGGTCCTCATCCTCGCGGTCACTGACGAAGAGAAGGTGCTTGCCGTCGGGGGAGAAACGCGGATGCCCATCCATCTTCTTCAAGTGCGTGAGCTGATGGGTACGTCCTGACTTCAGGTCGAGCGACCACAGATCGGACCACTTCTCGTCCTTTTCCAAATCGGTTTTGGTCAGGGTGAAGACGGCGGTCTCACCATCGGGGCTCAGCGTGGGGCTGCCCACGTTTTGACTGCGGTAGTAATCGGAAATCTCGAAGGCGCGTTTTTGCTGCGCGTCCTTCTGCGTGCCGGCGGCTCGCGTCGAGGGCACCACGGTGAAAAGTCCCAAGAGGGTGACGATCGCCAGCGAAAACACGCGCGCGGCGCGGGAAGGCTTCATGAGTACTCCTAGCAGGGGAGAGCCGGAATCGAGGAAATTCACGCTCGACTCGAGTGAATCCTACGCGCGGGCATGGTAAGACTCCGCGCTCGTGGGGGCAAGGGAATGCCCCACGCGAGCGCGAAGGCGCCCCTCAGGCCGATTCGCGTTTGCTGGGCCGCCACCAATCGAAGAGGAGAAAACGCAGGGTGCGTTTGACCGGATCGAGACTGGAATACATGACCGGCACGATCACCAGCGTGAGAAAGGTCGCCACCGACAGTCCCCAAATGACCGCGACGCCCATGGGTCCCCACCATTGGCTGCTCTCTCCGCCCAAAACGATGGCGCGGTGCAGGTGACCGGAGAAGAGCTGGTTGAAATCCAGCGAGAGACCGGTGGTGAGCGGAATGAGTCCCAGGATGGTGGTCACCGCGGTGAGAATCACCGGCCGAAAGCGCGTCTTGCCCGCTTCGATGATGGCGGCGCGCTTCTCCATGCCGCGATGGCGGAGCTGCTCGACGTAATCGAGTAGAACGATGGCGTTGTTCACCACGATCCCCGCCAGCGAAATCACTCCCACCCCGGTCATGATGATACCGAAGGAGGTGTGCGTGAACATGAGGCCCAAAAAGACCCCCATGAGGGAGAAGATGACGCTGGCCATGATCACCAACGGAACCGTCACCGAATCGAACTGCGTGATCAGAACGATGAAGATGAGCATGAGCGCGATCAGGAAGGCCTTGCTCAAAAACGCGATGGATTCTTCCTGGTCCTCGTTCTGACCCTTGTAGACGATGCTGTAGCCTTCGGGCAGATCGATCTGGCTCACGCGGCGCTGCACCTGAGAGAGCAGCGCGATCGCGTTGGTGCCGGTGGCTGCGTCGCCCAGGACGTTGACCACCCTCTGTCCGCCGATGCGCTGGATCTGGCTGACCCCGCTGCTGTAGGTCACTCGGGCGAAAGCGGTGAGGGGAATGCTCTGCCCCTCGTAGAACACGGTCAAATCTTCCAGTCTTTCCAGATTGCTGCGCGCGGGCTGGTCGTAGCGCACCACGATCTCGTACTCGTCCTCTCCGTGGCGGTACTTGGAAACTTCCACGCCCTTGATCGCGGTCTGCACGGTGGAGGCGATGTCGAAGGTGCGCAGACCGTAGCGCGCCGCGCGATCCAGATCGGGAACGATGAGGATCTCCGGGCGCCCTCGATCCAGATCGTCGTGGAGATCGACCAGGCCGGGAATGTCGGCGATGAGTTCCTGAATCTGCTTGGAGAGATCGGACAGGGTGGAGAAGTCGTCGCCCTGAATCTGCACGTCCACCGGCGGGCCGGTCGGCGGGCCTTCCTCTTGTTTGTCGATGGTGAGCTTGGCGCCGGTGAAGCTTCGCAGCGACGCGCGCAGGCGCTCGAGATACTCGCGCGAGCTGCCGTGACGATCTTCGGAGCGCACGAACTCCATGTCCAGCCGCGAACGATTGGCCGGGGCGTTGCTGGGATCTCCGAAGCCCGAGGACTCCACTCCCACGCCGGTGATGTAGGCCTTCAGATCGGGAAGCTTGGCGATTTGCTTCTCGATCTGCCGGGAGTACTGGTCGCTGAGTTCGATCCGCGTTCCCGAAGGAGCGTTCACGTCGACGTAGGCCAGGGTGGGATCGGTGTCGGGAAAGAGCTCGGTTCCGGCGTTGAAGATGCCGAAAGCCACCAGCACCAGCAGAAAGAGCAGCGTCATCCCGATCATCGAGAGCCCGCGATGATCCAGCGCCCAGCGCAAGGTGGGCTCGTAGGTGGAGATGCCCCAGTTCAGGAGGCGATCGCCCAGCCGGACTTTCTTCTTGCTGGTATCCACGCGCATGAAGCGCGCGCAGAGGACGGGATTGAAGATGAGCGCCACCAGGAGCGAGGCCGAGAGGGTGATGATGACGGTGATCGGCAGGTAGCGCATGAACTCGCCCATGATGCCGGGCCAGAAGGCCAAGGGGGCGAAGGCGCAGAGGGTGGTGATGGTGGAGGCGGTCACCGCGCCGCCGACTTCGTGGGTTCCGAAGGCGGCGGCTTCGATCTCGTCTTTGCCCAGGTGCCGGTGGCGGTAGATGTTCTCGACGATCACGATGGCGTTGTCCACCAGCATCCCCAGAGCGAGGATGAGGCTGAAGAGAACCACCATGTTCAGGGTGATGCCGAAGGCTTGCAGCACCACGAAGGAAATGAGCATGGAAAAGGGGATGGCCAGTCCGACGAAGAGCGAGTTGGTGAATCCGAGGAAGAGCAAGAGCACCGCGATCACCAGGATCAGACCGCTCAAGATGTTGTTCTCCAGCTCGTTGACCATGTGTTTGATGTCGGTGGACTGGTCGGCCACCACCGCCACTTCGGTGCCCTCGGGGAAGCCGGGTTTGACCTCATCCACGATCCGGTGAATTTCCTTGGCGATGCGGATGATGTTCTCGCCGCTGCGCTTTTTCACCGAGAGCGTCACCGACTCGCGTCCGTTGAGGCGACTGATGGTGGTGGGTTCCTTGATCCCGAAGGAGACCTTGGCGACGTCTTTGATGTAGACGGGCTCTGTTGCCGCCGGATTGAGGACGATGTCGTTGATGAGTTTGTAATCCTCGAGATCGCCCGGGACCCGCACCTGGTATTCGTAGGTGCCGATGGAGATTTCCCCGCCGGGCAGGGTGATGTTCTCGTCGGCGATGGCGTCTCTGACGTCCTTCAATCCCAGTCCGTAAAAGCGCAAGCGATCGGGATCGACTTCGACTTTGACCTCGCGCTCGACACCGCCCAAAAGATCGACGCTGAGCACGCCCTTCACCTGCTCCAGGCGGTCCTGCAGATCCTCGGCGACCTGCTTGAGGGCCACCGGATCGTAATCACCGGCCAGCACCACGCGCATGATGGGCCACTGATCAGCCGAGAGTTCCCGCACCACCAGGTCGTCCTTGACGTCCTGGGGGAGGTCCGGCTTGGCCATCTCGACCGCGTCGCGAACCTTTTGCAGGGCGTCGGACATCTCCACGTCGGGAGTGAACTCCAACACCACGGTGGAATTGCCCTCGTTGGAGTAGCTGGTCATCTCCTTCAGCTTGTCCAGGCTCTTGAGCTGCTTCTCCAGCTTGCGCGTGACGATTTTCTCCATGTCCTGCGGCGAGGTGCCCCGATAGGGCGCGGTCACGATGACATAGGGAATCTTCACGTCGGGCGTGCTCTCGCGCGGGAGGCCCAGGTAGGACACCACGCCCAGGATGCTGACCACCGCCATGAGGGCGAGCGTGGTCATTCCCTTGCGTATGGCCAGCCGGGTGATCTTCATCGCGGCAGCTCTTTGTCTTGCTGAGATTCTTTGAGGCTCTGGATCGAATTCTCTCGCACCACGCCGGGATCGCCGGGCAAGCTGCCGTCGGGACGAGTGGAGCGTTCCTGAATGGCCACGCGTGAGCCGTCCACCAGGTCGCGTTGCCCGCGCACCACAAGAGTGTCGCCTTGCGCCAGACCACTCTGGGCGATGACCATCGCGCCCTCGCTCGCGCCCAGGGTGACTTCACGTTGCTCGGCGCGCTCGCCCTTCACCACGAAAGCTACCAGTCCGCCGGGATGGTGGACCACCGCGTCGCGCGGAATGACGATGGCGTCGTGGTGCACGCGCTTGTTCACGCGCGCGCTGCCCACCACTCCGGGCCGAAAGCGCAAATGTGGATTGTCGATTTCGATCTCCACCTTGAACTTGCCCGCGTCGGGCGAAGCTTCCAGGCCGACCCAGGCCACCTTGCCCTGCGCCGTGGCCTCGTTTCCCTCGAAGGAGACCAGCGCGGGAGCGCCCACCGTGAGGTACGCGATCTCCCTTTCGGTCACGCCGCCCTCGAGCTTGAGGGTGTAGGGATCGACGAGGCGCGCCACCTTCTGACCCACGATCACCAGGGCGCCGGGATCCACGAAGCGATCGCTGACCATGCCGTCATAGGGCGCCTTGATCGCGGAGCGCTCGTAGCGAATGCGCGCCACGTCGCGCGCCGCCTCCGCCTGCGCGAGTTGCGTGTGGGCCAACAGCATCTCCTGCTTGCTCACTGAGTTGTCCTCGTAGAGCGAACGCGTGCGGTCCTCGTTGTAGGCCTTCAACTGGCAATCCGCTTTGGCGGATTCGAGCTGGGCCGCCAGGAGATTGCGGTCCAGAAGGACGATGGTCTCGCCCTCTTTCACCTCGCTGCCCTTGTCGTGGGCGATGGACTGCACGGTGCCGCTCTCCTGCGTGCTCAGATCGGTGGCGCTGACCGGGCGCAGGGGACCGGTCAAGTTGATGTACTCGTGCAGGTCGCCGGGAGTGAGGACGAGCACGCGCACGTTCTTGGGCGGCTCTTGGCTGTTCTGCTCGTCGGCCGCGCCGCTTCGCGAGCAGCCGGATGCACCGAGGGCCACGAGGAGCGTGGCGAGAAACAGGATGCGCTTCATGGCTGAATCTCCTGGATTTCCGAAAGCGGCCGGGTGGGAGGAACTCCCATGGCTCGTTTGAGCGTGGCGGTCCAGGCCAGCACGTCGTGATAGGCCTGGATGAGATTGCTGCGAGCTGTGAAACGCGCGGATTGCGCGTTCAGGACGTCGAGGTAGCCCGCCTTGCCCAGTTCGTAACGACGGTTCATCTGCTTGAGGGCTTCTTCCGCCTGCTCGCGATTGAGCTTGGCCGCGCTCAGGTTCGCGCGCGCGATCTTCAATTCGCCCAGCGCGGAAATCACTTCGGCCTCGGCATCCTTGCGCAGGCCGCTGGTCTGATGCTGGGTGCGGCGAATCGCCGCGTCGCGTTCGTGCACCCGGCCCTTGGTGAGAAAGCCGTCGAAGAGGGGAACGGTCAAGGAGACCCCCGTATTCCAGAAATCATGCCCGCGGTTGGTGAACTCGCTCAGGTCGCGCGTCACGTAACCGTAAGCCGCGTTGAGACGCAGATAGGGATGCATCTCGCTCTTGAGGGTGTCGCGCTCGTGGTGCAGGTAGTCCTCGCTCAGCTCCGACTTGGTGATGTCGGGACGCTTCATGGCCAGGGCCACCGCGCGATCCAGCTCGACGGGATCGGTCTCGATTTGGAATTCCTCGAGAATCTGCAGCGGGGTGTGCGCGTCGCGTCCCATCTGGATGTTGAGCTGCGCGCCCGCATCCGCGACGTCCTGCTGCGCGCGCCGCAGCTGGGGAACCAGGTTCATCAGGCGCACCCGCGCCTGCAGGGTGTCCAGGCCGGTGCTCAGGCCCAAAAAGTAACGGCGCCGCGAGATGTCCAAAAATTCGCGCCGGGCGTCGAGTTCGGCCTGCAGCGAGCGCACCTGGGCCTGCGCGGAGAGCACCGAGTAGTAACGCTGCATCGTATCCTCGATGGTGCGGTTCTCGGTGTCCTCAATGACGAGTTCCTGCTGATCGATGGCGATGTTGGCCGCCTTCAGGGCGTAGATCACGCGCGTGGGATGCAGTTCCCAGCTCAGGTCGGCGCTGGCGCGCCAGAAGGTCTGGGCGGGGATGTTCTCCGGTGCGGGAATGAAGCCCCCGTTGTCGCCGGCGAAGAGTTGTCCCATCGCCTCGGTAAAGAGCGAATCGAAGGCGGCGTTGCCCGTGCTGACCGGCCCGAAGCCGCCGCCCCCGCCGCCGCCGAAAGTCGAGTCCAGAGCGAAGCTGGGATCGCGCCCGCGCGAGTAGTTGCCCACCAGGTCCAGGCTAGGTAGTCCGTCGGCGCGGGCCTGCACTTTTTTGGCCCGCAGTTCGTTCAAACGTTCGTGTTCGACCTGCAGCTGGTCGTTGGAGCGAATGCTCTGCTCGATGCACTGGTTGAGAGAGAGCACGGTGTCGGCCGGACCCTCGATGACCACGAGCAGGCTGTCGCTCCCGCCGTAGAGCGATGCGGAAGTCTCGGCGTGCTGTGGGCGCGGCGCATCCGCCTCGTGCACCGGGCGTGCCGCGCCGACCTCCTGCTCTTGTACGTAGGAGGGTGGGGCAGCCAGGAGAAAGGCCAGAATCAAGCTTGCGAGTAGGGTCATTGGTCGGGACGCATGCGGGAGATGCTAAGGCCAGGTGGGGGATGAATGCGGACATCCGCCCCCCACCTGCGAGCAAGCGGCGAATCAACCTACGGCAGAAGGTCCGCCACGGTTTCACGTTCTTCCAGAAGCTCCGCTACCGAAGCCATCAGACGTTCCTTGCTGAACTCGTTCAGCTCTACGCCTTCCACCAGCTTGGGCACGCCACTGCCGTCGCAGGTGACGGGCACCGAGCAGAGCAGCCCCTCGGGGATGCCGTAGGCGCCGGTGGAGGGGATGGCCATGGAGGTCCAGCGGTCCTTCGGCGTGCCCTGGAAAAGCTTGCGAGCGTGCTCGAGCGCGGCGTTGGCGGCGCTGGCGGCCGAGGAATGGCCGCGGGCCGCGATGATTTCCGCCCCACGCTTTTGCACCATCGGAATGAAGGTCTCCTTGAACCAGGCGTCGTCGATGAGCTCCTTGGCCGCCTTGTCGCCGGCCATCGCGTGATGCCAGTCGGGATACTGGGTCGAGGAGTGGTTGCCCCAGATGATGACGTTCTTGACCTCGCGGCTCAGCACGCCCGCCTTCTTGGCGATCGCGCTCTGGGCGCGGTTGTGGTCGAGCTGGGTCATCGAAGTGAAGTTCTCGCGCGGCACCTCGGGCGCGTTGGCCATCGTGATGAGGCAGTTGGTGTTGCAGGGATTTCCCACCACGACCACGCGCACCTGGGAGGAGGCGACGGCCTGGATGGCGGCGCCCTGCGAGGTGAAGATGGGGCCGTTCTCGCGGATGAGATCCTTGCGCTCCATGCCCTTCCCACGCGGCTTGGAGCCCACGAGGAGGCAGAGATCGGCGTCCTTGAAGGCGAGCTTGGGGTCGTCGGCCAGGATGATGTCGTGCAAGAGGGGGAATGCGCAGTCATCCAGCTCCATGGCGACGCCCTCCAGGGCCTTCATCACGGGGGGGATTTCCAGACATTGAATGATCACCGGCTGCTTGGGTCCGAAGATTTCGCCGGCGGCGATGCGGGGAAGAAGGCTGTAGCCGATCTGTCCGGCGGCGCCGGTTACCGCTACGCGCATGGGCCTGTCCATGGTATGCTCCTGCCTGAGGTTCTTGGGTCTATTCAGCTTCGATTGCCAGATCCTGTCGCTGGCGGTTTTTCCATCGGAGCGGCACTGCGGTGCGTCGGCGAGGCGCATCATGCCCGCTGTCGATCGCCAGTTTCAACACGGCCGCGATTCCCTCATGGGGAAGCTTGGGGCGTGCGGCGATCGTTCACGCGATGGTGAGGACTCACGGCTCCAGGATACTATCCGAAGATCCTCTGGGCAAAAAAGTTGCTGCAATCCCCCCCTCGGGGGGCGAGCACACCGCCCGGGAGCTGACCATGGGACGCATTTCGAAGGCCATTGCCTTCACTCTTCTTCTCTGCGGCTGCGCGAGCGCCAACCGAAACGCCCAAACCGATCCTTCCGCCTCCGGCGGCCAATCCGAGTCTCTGCCCGGAGTGACCAGCGACTACAGCATTCGGCTTTCCGAGATGCCGAATTACGACGCGCTGGCGCCCGATTCCGTGATGCGAGAGGGCCTGGTGGCCGGCGATAACGCGCTGCACGTGGCCGTCGCCGCCTTCCGCGTGGGCACCTTCTATGGTCTTGATCTCATCGTGACCAACCGGGAGGACAAAGAACTCGAGATCTCGCGGGACGACCTGCGCATGGTCGATTCCAAGGGACAATGGCTGGAAGCGGTGAGCGACTTCCACGGGGCCGATCTGTGCGGACTGCGCGGCAAGAGTGCGCGGGAGAACTCGAACTACGCGCACGACAACCTGGGCCTGGATGGCCCTGAATACAGCGGAGACACCCTGGGCTACGCGGGCGGGGTCTCCACGGGCAAGGGCGAGGTGCAGGCGCCGGTGAGCAGTCTCGCCTGGAAGACCCAGGGCAGCGGGGTGGCGCCCAACGACTGGTCCACGGTGGCTCCGGTGGCGCCCTATCGCCTGGAGGTGCCGGCGCAGGAGGGCCGCGCCTGGTGGGCCTACTGGCGCGCGGACCGCGCGCCCGCCTTCCCGGTGACCGCCTTCGTGACGGTGGAAGGACGGCATCTCATCTTCGTCTTCGATGAGCCGGGGGCGGCGCACTAGCGCTGCCCGCCGGCTGGCGGAAATTTCCCCCCGCGAAAACTCGTGATCCCTAGTACTCTGCTCGGGTTCCCCCTGACCGTAGGCAGGCCCGATGCCCTCCGTTTCCGTCCATTCCGAAGTCGGACGACTGCGCCGGCTGCTGATGCATCAGCCCGGCCGCGAGGTCGACACCATGGTGCCGACCATGATGGAAGAGCTGCTCTTTGACGACATCCTCTACGGGGATCAGGCGCGCGAGGAGCATCTGACCTTTCGCCGGGTGCTGGCCAAAGCGGGGATCGAGGTGCTCGAAGTGCTCGATCTCTTGGCCGAGGCGCTCGAGGATCCCGCGGCGCGCGCCTGGGTGCGGCGCGCGGTGCTGGAGAACCACTCGCTCCACGAAGAGGACGATCCGCAGGCGCTGGCCCATCTGGTGCTCTACGGCTCGCGGCTGGCGGGGGGCTTGCCCGCGCTCTCGGCCGACGGGCTCTTCGAGCTCTCGCCCGCGCCCAACTGGTGCTTTCAGCGCGACCCTTTGATCGCCCTGGGCGAGGGGGTGCTCTTTGCCTCGATGGCCACCGAGGCGCGCTGGCGCGAGGCGGTACTCAGCTCGGCCATCTTCCGTTTTCATCCCACTTATAAGGACACGCGGGTGTGGCTGGATCCGCTGGTGACCCAGGACGGCGGCCCCACGCTTCTGGGACTGCACCGGCCGCACTACGAGGGCGGCGATGTGATGGTGCTGAGCGAGGAGGTGGTGGCGGTGGGGCTGTCCGAGCGCACGAACCAGACCGGGATTCGCAGATTAGTGAAGGCTCTCTCGCGGCAAGAGGGCGCGCCGCGCTACTTGGTCGTGGCGGTGCTGCCGCGCAGCCGGGCCTACATGCACCTGGACACGGTGTTTACCCCGATCGATCGCGACGCGTGTCTGGTGCACGCGCCGGTGATCATGGCCGGGGCGTCAGAGCAGATTCACGTCTACGAGTTCGATCTGCACGAGGAGCATCCGCATCCTTCGGCGCGTTCGAGTTTCCTGGGCGCGCTGCGCGAGCGGGGTCTGGATCTGGAGGCGATTCGCTGCGGCGGCACCGATCCGGTGGACCAGCAGCGCGAGCAGTGGACCGATGGGGCCAACGCGCTGGCCTTGGCGCCTGGAGTGATCAGCTTGTACGACCGCAATCCGCGCACGATTGAAGAGTTGGAACGGCACGGCTTCGCCATTTTGACTGCGGAAGAAGTTTTGGAGGATTCAGAGCCCCTGGCTTTGGATGCGGGGCGTAAGTGCGTCTTGTTGCCGAGTCACGAACTGAGCCGCGCGCGCGGCGGGCCGCACTGTTTGAGTCAGCCGCTGGTGCGGGACAAAGTTTAGGGCGTTTGCCGTGCCCGCATGTGCTGCGCGCCTTCGCTGCGCCCAGCGCGATGCGCAGGTTCGCGCTTACTCGGGCCAGACGAACTCGACCGGGCGCTCGACCTTCTCGGCCAGACTCTGGTGCACCGGACAGGTGAGGGCGGCCTTCTCCAGGATCTTGCGCTGTTTTTCGGGGAGCCTGCGCGGCATGGTCACGATGCTGCGCAGGCTTTTGATGCGGCGATGGGGATCGGCGATCATCTCCTTGAAGACCTTGACGCGGGCGCCTTCGATGTTCAGCTCGCGGTCCAGCGCGGCGATGCCCATCAAGGTGAGCATGCAACAGCCCAGCGCGGTGGCGACCAGGTCTGTGGGAGAGAAGGACGTGCCGCGGCCGCGGTTGTCGACCGGAGCGTCGGTGTTGAGGGTGACGGTGGAGGGTCCGTGGGTGGCTTCGGTGTGGAGTTCGCCTTCGTAGACCACGGAGATTTCGACGGCCATGGGGTGCATGTCCTTTCTGCGCTTGTGCGGGGATTGCCCGTTGGGAGAAGATAGCGCAAGGACGCGAAAGTATCGAGCGATCTGCTGGCGCTGAGGACGAATCGAGAGGGAAGGGGAGAAATTGACGCGACGCGAACACCTGGCCGCGCTGCTAAAAGCGCATGAGCCCGAGGATGCGTGCGAAAAGGAGCATCTGCGGCGCATGCGCGAGCTCTTGGAGAATGCGAACGATCCCTTCGCGCGGACTCACTTTGCGCCCGGTCACTTCACGGCCAGCGCCTTCGTGTTGGATGCGCGCCTGGAGCGGATTCTGTTCATCCATCACGCCAAGCTGAAGCGCTGGTTGCAGCCGGGCGGGCACGTCGATCCCGGCGACGGCGACGTGGTCGAAGCGGTGCGGCGCGAGTTGCAGGAGGAAACGGGACTCGAAGACCTGGTGCGCCTGGACGAGGGACTACTGGATGTCGACGTGCACGCGATTCCCCCGCGCAAGGCGAAGGGGGCGCGGCCGGCCGAGCCGGCGCACGCGCACTTCGATTTGCGTTTCGTGTTTCGCGCTCCCGG
>Ga0102953_1001800_pt1 | contig 13342 bp, 14 predicted proteins | sample SalPon2A_C_D2_MG_FD_78509 | JGI IMG/M metagenome (GOLD analysis project Ga0102953, IMG submission 78509) | Soil microbial communities from South San Francisco under conditions of wetland restoration - Salt Pond MetaG R2A_C_D2_MG | ecosystem: Environmental > Terrestrial > Soil > Wetlands | place... | reverse complement strand
TTATGTCGGTATTGTGCGTACCCGTCTTTTCGGCGAGCTGGCTCATGGCGCGGTTGTGGTCCAGGCGCACCATGGCGGTAAAGCACTTCGGATCCAGATCCGGGGCATTGGCCTGGGCAATCAGGGCGTTGGTGTTGGCCGGGTTGCCCACCACGAGCACCTTGACGTCGCGACTGGCATGGACATTCAGCGCCTTGCCCTGCGGACCGAAGATGGCGCCATTGGCGGCCAGCAAGTCGTTGCGCTCCATGCCCGCCCCGCGCGGTCGCGCGCCGACCAGCAAGGCATAGTCCACGTCCTTGAAGGCCACGTTCGCGTCGTCGGTGGCCACGATATCGCTCACCAGCGGAAAGGCGCAGTCGTTGAGTTCCATCACCACCCCCTTGAGCGCATCCAGCGCCGGAGTGATTTCCAGCAGGTGCAGGATGACAGGCTGGTCCTTGCCCAGCATGTCGCCGGCGGCAATGCGGAACAGCAAGGCATAACCGATCTGGCCGGCGGCCCCGGTAACGGCGATACGAACGGGTTGGGTCATGGAAGGCTCCTCGATACGAACAAATGCGGTTGAAATCGGAAGGGACGCCGTCAATCCGGGCCCCGATCGGCCGGGAAGGCCGATTCATGGGGCATTTTACCCGCCTTGCCCCCGGGCCGAAAATTTCTTGACATTTTGAGATTTGGTGTTATAGTTATCTACAACAGCTACCCACCCATGGAGAAACGCCATGACCCTCCTGTCCGTAATCACCCTGGCCTCCGGCCTCGCCTTCACCCCCGCCCATGCGACCTCGACGTCCGTGGACACCCATTCACAGCAGGCCCGGCAGACGCTGGACCGCATGACCGCCAACGCCCAGGTCGAACTGCGCTACCGGGCCGTAAGCCGTGCCCTCAGCGAGGGACTCGTCACTTTCAACGACGAATTCGCCCGCCGCATGGCCGTGCATGCCCGCGAACAAGTTGCCTCGAACCGGGGCACCGCCGCGGACCAGGCACGTGTCATCAAATGAGTCCTTGCTTTTTTTGCCACAAGTGTTATAGTTATGTATAACACTGCTATAAGGCAGCCCACACTCACCGAGGATTGTTCGTGAACGCCGACTGGAACAGTAACGAACCGATATACATCCAGCTCAAGGACCGCATCGTGCGCATGATGCTCGACGGCACCCTGAAGGATGGCGATGCCCTGCCCTCAGTGCGGCAGATAGCGGCCGACTACCAGATCAATCCGCTGACCGTGCTCAAGTCCTACCAGCTGCTGGTGGCCCAGGAGCTGGTAGAGAAGCGGCGCGGTCTGGGCATGTTCGTGCAGAAGGGCGCGGGCAAGCGCCTCGCCTCCAGCGAACGCGAGATTTTCCTGAACGAGGAATGGCCCTTAATAGTCGAGCGCATCGAACGGCTCGGACTCGACCCCAAGACCCTGCTCAACCGCATCAAGGGAGATGCCAAATGAATGCTGTGATCGAGGCTCGTGGCCTCAAGAAGTCGTATCGCAAGACGCAGGCGCTGAATGATGTCTCGCTGAATGTCGAACGCGGCCGCATCATCGGGCTCATCGGCCCCAATGGCGCGGGCAAGACGACCCTGCTCCGTGCCCTGACCGGCCTGCTCCGCGTGGACGGAGAACTCGACGTGCTCGGCTGCCATCCCTGGAGCGAGCGCGTGAAGCTCATGCGCGACGTCGCCTTCATCGCCGATACGGCCACGTTGCCCAGGTGGGCGCGGATCAGCCAGGTGCTCGATTATGCCCAGGCCGTGCATCCCAATTTCTCGCGCGAACGTGCCGACGGTTTCATAAAACAAACCGGCATCGACCCGCGGCGCCGTATCAAGACCCTGTCCAAGGGGATGAAGGTCCAGGTGCACCTGGCGCTGGTCATGGCGATCGACGCCAGTCTGCTGGTGCTCGACGAGCCGACGCTCGGGCTCGACATCCTGTTCCGCAAGACCTTCTACACCAACCTGCTCAACGATTACTTCGACGACGACCGCACGATCATCGTGTCCACCCACCAGATCGAGGAAATCGAGCATATCCTCACCGACGTGGTCTTCATCAACCAGGGACAGATCCTGCTCGACGAGAGCATGGAGACCGTGAACGAACGCTACGCCACGGTCACCGTGAAGCCCGACCAGGCCGAAGCGGCACGCAAGCTCAAGCCCATCCAGGAGCAGCAGATGCTCGGGCACCACGTGTTCCTGTTCGAGGACGCTCCGATGGATTCCCTGCGTGCGCTGGGCGATGTCAGCCCGACGCGCGTGGCCGACCTGTTCACCGCCAAGATTCAGGAGTCGCAAACATGAACCTAGCTCTGATCCAGATCCGTCGCGAGCTATGGGGCAACCGCGGCAACTTCTACATCATGATCGGCATCCTGTTCGCCATCATCGTGCTGGCAAGTGCCGTATTCGGCATCGCCGTGGGCGGCGGATTCACCCCGGCGCACCCCACGGGCGCTGCCAGTTCCGAAGGCGTGGCCATGCTCGGCCTCGGCATCGGCAATTTCATCTTTCTGTTCTATGCCCTGGGCCTGCTCGGCTACTTGAGCGGCGCCCTGTATGACGACCGCAAGGACGGCAGCGTGCTGTTCTGGCGCTCCCTGCCTGTATCCGATACCGCCACCGTGGCAGGCAAGGTCCTCATGGCCGGCATCGTCGGCCCGCTGTTCGTCTGGATCGCGGTGGTCATCGGCCATCTCATCGCCCTGTTCGCCATCGCGACGGCGGCAAGTGCCCGCGGAGCCGAGGGATTCACTGTCTTCGCTTCGCCCGGCGCCCTGTTCGGAACGTGGGTATTCTTCGCCTACGCACTCCTCATCCAGGCGCTGTGGTGGCTGCCCTACTACGGGTGGCTGCTGTTCGTATCGGCGATTTCACCGCGCGGCCACCCCCTGATCTGGGCCTTCCTGCCGCCCGTGCTCGCCGGGGTGGTGGAAATGATCGCCTTCCGCACCTCGGTGGTGTTCCAGTTCCTTGCCAGCCACCTGGCCGTCTCGCCCATCTTCAACGGCTGGCCGGCGGTGACCATCAACACCAGCATGGACCAACCGCTGACCGAGTCGATGGCGAGCGCCAATCCGCTCTACACCGGCTCCGGCTGGGTGAGCCACTTCCTCGCCATGCCATCGATGTGGATCGGGCTGGCCATCGGCCTGGGACTGCTTGCCCTTGCCGTCGCCGCCCGTCGCTACTCGGCCACCTCGTGATCACGGAGACCCCCATGAAACTGCTATTGAGCTTGATGACTTTCGCCGCGCTCACGCTGTCCGTAGGCGCCCGGGCAGCCTCCGATGCCCCGGCCGCCAGGACCTATTCCATCGCCCTGCCCGCCGGCGAAGCCCAAACCCTGACGCTGGAATTCAGCGTCGGCCAGGTGGCAATCAAGGCCGGCGACACCAACACCATCAAGGCGACGGTACGTGCAGTGCCCGGCAATTCGGGGCAATTCATCTTCCGCTGGGTAGCCGGCAACGAAAAAGCCGGGCAATTGCCTTCCGGGCTGCACCTGACCCACGAAATGAAGGACGGCACCCTGACCCTTTGCCTGAGCACGAACCATTGCGACAACCCTCACGAATCCGGCTGGAAATCCGAATGGGAAGTGACCTTGCCGGCCCGCCTGCACGTCAAACTGCACGGCAACGTCGGCAAGGGTAGCGTCAACGGCGTGGCCGGCGGCCTCGAAATGAACCTGAATGTCGGCAAAATAGAAGCCGAACTGCCCTGCGGTCCGGTCAAGGCCAGCCTCAACGTCGGCAATATCGAGACCCGGGTGGCCGATGCCGACTATGGCAAGGTCGAGCTTTCCACCAACGTGGGACATGTGGGGTTTACCGTGGACGGCCGTTCCGTCGATACCGGCGTGGACCACAACTTTGTGTCCAACTCCCAGTCCTTGCGGGGCAGCGGCAGCACCCCCTACGCCATGTCGGTCAACACCGGGCATATCGACCTGTCCCTTGGCGACAAGCGTATCCCGAGCAACGCCGCCTGCACGGCTGTCGTGCCGCAAACCACCCCAGCGCCCCAGCCGGCCAGCCATGCGCAATAGGCTGCTCGGCGCCCTGTGCCTGGGGCTAACCGTGCTTGCCGCCTCGGGTTGTGTAAGCACGGTTACACCCGGCGAGGGCACGCACAACGAATGGGCCGGCACCTACGCGAAAGAACAGGCCCGACAAAAGGATGCGGATCGCGACACCGCACTGCGCGTACGCCAGGCGCTGGCCGACGACCCCGAGCTGAATGCTCTCGGTCTGCGGGTCTTGGTTTTGCACGGGGAAGTGTCGTTGTGCGGTAAGTTCCCCGACGCGAAGGCCCGGGCACGCGCCGTGGGCATCGTCTCCTCCGTCAAGGGCGTCAGCGGGGTCGATACTTACTGCAAGTAGTGAAAGGCCCCCGGACCAGGCCGGCACCGTCTCAGTGGTGGCTGGCCGGGACGGGTGCCGAGGCTGCAACCGGGGCGAAATGCGAGAGCGTGACCTGGCTGCTGGTATTGAAGCTCTTCAGCCAGAACACCTTGCCCCGCGCTTGCGTGCTCACGTGATCCGCCACTATCGGTGCGTTCGCGCCCAGGCGCTCGAACTGGATCTGCAGGTTGAAGTGGGTGATCTTGACCCCGAAACGGGGCGAAAACGACTCGAAGTTGTCGAGCGTCAGCTGCAAGGGACGATGATCATCACGCGCCAGCGTCAATTGACCCGAGAGGTGCTTGAGTATCTTCCCGGACGCCTCCGAATCGTGTGGGCCGGCGTGCATCTCGATCTGGTATACGAGCTGTGTGTCATCGGAATGGATCAGGCGATAGTGGCTGGCCTCGAGCCAACTGCCCACCCCCAGTGAGACCTCCGCCGACTGCTTGCCTTTCTTGTGCGCAGCCCGTGCCTGCTCGGCGAGCTTTTCAGCTTTTTCCGGACTCGGCGGCTTGCCGTTGACGGACAACACTTTCCAGCGCTCACCCTCGGGACGGCCGGCATCGTAGGACAGGGTCTCGCTGCCCTGGTCGCTGGTGACCTGCTGCTGGTAGCGCCAGCCGGCGGCGAGTTGGTCCATGCCGGAGTTCAGCATGCCCAGGGCATCGCCCACCGGTCCGGGTGGCGACGCCTCGGCACCGAGCGGCAGAGCGAGCAGCAGACCAAGCGCGGCAAGTATCGCCGGCACCCGCAGGCGCGCATTACCGCGCACGGTCCGCGGCTTCAAGCCTTAGTGACCGCCCGGGCCCTGGAGCTGCGCGGGCGAAGCCGACGTATCAGGCGCCGGCGCATGCGGCTGGGCCTTGTTGAAGGCCTTGAGGATTGCGTCGGTCACGTCCAATCCCGGCGCGTTATAGACCGCAGCCTGGCTGTCCAGGATCAGATCATAGCCATGCTGCTTGGCATAGGCGGTGACCACGTCGTCCAGCTTGGCCTGCAGCGGCACCATCAGCGAAGCACGCTTCTGCTGGAAAGATTGCTGGGCCTGCTGGGCCTGCTGCTGGTAAGCCTGAACATGGCTCTTGAAAGTCTCCTGGGCCTTCTTTTGCTGGGCCTGGGTTTCTATCTTGGCGTTTTTCTCGAGTTCCTGTTGTTCCTTTTTCAGTTTGTCCTGCTTGGAGCCCATCTTCGCCTGAAGCTGCGTGCCGAAGCCCTTGAGTTCCTGCATGACCTCCTGCCCGGCAGTGCTTTTCGTGATCACCTTCTGCAGATCTATCAGGCCCACCTTGTTGCCGGCCGCCATGGCCGCCGGGGCCGCTGCCAAAGCCAGGGCAAGGAAGGCTACGGAAAATCGTCGCATATGAAGTTACCTTTCGCTTGTGTGGAGGATTAGAAGTAGAGTAGCCTACTGCAATCAGCGTGGTTTTGCCTAGCCCGGGGCGGGCAACCCAGCGTATCCGTGTCCTTCTTGGAGTAACCACCATGTCGCTTTGTTCCCGCCGTTTCACCATATCAGGCGTCGGTACCGCCATGCTGCTCGCAGCTTCGACCTTTCTCGCCACACCGGCCCTGAGCGCCCCCCAGAGCGCCCTGGTGCGCTTCCCGACCCTGCACGGCGACAACATCGTGTTCGAAGCCGGCGGCAACCTGTGGAAGGTGGGCATGGGCGGCGGCACGGCCACCCGCCTGACCGCCGACCCCGGCTACGACCAGTTGCCCCGGTTCTCCCCCGACGGCAAATGGATCGCCTTTACCGGCGAATATTCCGGCCAGACCGACGTCTACGTGATGCCGGCCTCCGGTGGCGACGTCAAGCGCCTCACCTATCATTCCGACGTGACCCCGCATGCACCGATGCGTTGGGGTCCGAACAACATGGTCGTCACCTGGACACCGGACAGCAAGAACGTCGTCTTCCTCAGTCGCCGCGACACCTTCAATTCCTGGTTCGGGCGCCTGTTCGAAGTTCCCGTCGAGGGCGGCCTGCCGACGGCCCTGCCCCTGCCCAAGGGCGGCATGATGTCCTACGACGCCGACGGCACCCGGATCGCCTACAACCGGATTTTCCGTAATTTCCGCACCTGGAAGCATTATTACGGCGGCCTCGCACAGGATGTGTGGACCTACGACTTCAAGACCAGGAAAACGCAACGCATCACCCATTGGAAGGGCACCGACGTCGACCCCATGTGGTACGGCGACACGATCTACTATGCCTCCGACCAGGGGTCGAACCACACCCTTAACCTGTGGGCCTACTCGCTCAAGACGCAGCAATTCCGCCAGGTCACCCATTTCAAGGATTACGACGTCGACTGGCCGAGCCTGGGCAACACCGGCGTCGTGTTCGCCGACGAGGGCAAGCTCTACGTCCTCAAGCTGCCCTCCGAGCAACTGGTCGAGGTGCCGGTCACCGTTCCCAACGACGGCATCCGCACCCGGCCCTACTGGTATGACGCGGATCAGATGATCCGTTCGGGCAGCATTGCGCCGAACGGAAAGCTGGCCGTATTCGGCGCACGCGGCGACATCTTCACCGTCCCCGCCAAGGATGGCGACACCCTCGACATCACGGGCACCACCGGCGCACGCGAGCAGTACCCGGACTGGAGCCCGGACGGCAAAACCATCGCCTACGTCACCGATGCCAGCGGCGAGAGCGAAATCGCCATCCGTCCCGCCGCGGGGGGCAAGGAGACGCTGCTGACCTCGACCAGGGATGTTACCTACTACGACCCCTTCTGGTCGCCGGACGGCAAGTGGCTGGCCTTCTCGGACAGCGCCAAGACCCTGTGGCTGCTCAACGTCCACTCACACAAGACCTTCAAGGTCGCCCGGGACAAGTGGCGCGAGATGAAGGATTTCGCCTTCTCCCCGGATTCGGGTTGGCTGACCTATGCCGAGACACAACCCAACCAGATGCGATCGATCTTCATCTACGGTGTCGATTCCCACAAGAACCACCAAGTAACCAACAACTGGTTCGACGATTCGAACCCGACGTTCTCCAGCGACGGCAAATACCTCTTCTTTGTCTCGTCACGACACCAGAACCCGGCGTTTTCCAGCAGCGAGTTCAACTTCGCCAACCTGAAACCGGACGGGCTCTACGTGACGACCCTGCAGAAGAGCGCCCCCTCGCCGTTCGCGCCTCGGGAAGCAAGCGCGACGGAGCAGGAAAAGCCCGCGGAGAAGACCGGCAAGAAACCTGTCGCGGTCAGGATCGATTTCGACGGACTCGGCGAGCGTGCGGTTCCGGTGCCGGTACCGACCGCCAACATCGGGCAGGTCGCCGAATCCAACGGCATCGTTTTCTACAGCACCTACCCCAACCCGATCCTGGGCCAGACCTTGCCCGGTGAGAAGGCCACACTCATGTCCTACGACATGAATACCCGCAAGGGCAAGCAACTGGTCGAAGGCGCGAACGGATTCGAACTCTCGGCCGATGGCAAGTCCCTGCTTTACGCATCGAAGAACGGCTGGTACATCCGCCCCGCCGACACCAGCGACAGCGAAGGCGACAAGCTCGACCTGTCCAACATGAAGATGCACGTCGACCCGCGTGCCGAATGGAACGAGATGTACTGGCAGGCCTGGCGCCTGGAGCGCGATTTCTTCTACAGCCCGAAGATGAACGGCAAGGACTGGGATGCCGTCGGCAAGCGCTACGCCGCCCTGCTGCCGCTGGTAACCTGCCGCGAGGACCTGAACTACCTGATCGGTGAAATGGTGTCTTCGCTGCAAAACAGCCACACCTATGTCGGTGGCGGCGCCACACCCACCGAACCCAAGTACATCGCGACCGGTATGCTCGGCGCGAACCTCGCACTCGATGCGAAGTCCGGGCGCTATTACCTGTCGCGCATATACAAGGGCGACAACACCGTCGATGATTACACCGCCCCGCTCAACCAGCCGGGCATCAAGGCCGCGGAAGGCGACTACGTGCTGGCCATCAACGGCCACGAGCTGCAAGCGTCGGAAAACCCCTGGCAATACCTGGCCAACACGCTGGACGGCACGGTCACCCTCAAGCTGGCCGATAACCCCGGCGGGCGTGGCGCCTGGACGATCCGGGTCAAGCCGATAGCGAATGCGCTGCCGCTGTGGCTGCACGCTTGGATCAAGCACAACCGCGAAGAGGTCAACCGGCTCTCCGGCGGCAAGGTAGGCTACATCTACCTGAGCGACATGGAGACGCTCGGCCTGGACCAGTTCATCCGCCAGTTCTACCCGCAACTGAACAAGCAGGCACTGATCATAGACGACCGCTACAACGGCGGCGGGTTCATCGACCCGATCGTGCTCGAGCGGCTGCGCCGGATGCTGGTCGCCATGGACACCAACCGCGAACAGGGGACCGGGCCCTCGAATGCCATCGCCATCGGCTACAAGGCCGTGCTGATCAACCACTACTCGGCCTCCGACGGTGACATTTTCCCGTGGAAATTCAAGCAGTACGGCCTGGGCCCTGTGATCGGTGAGCGGACCTGGGGTGGCGTTCGCGGCATCCGCGGCTACTGGCCGTTGATGGACGGCGGCTACATCACCGTTCCCGAATTCGCCATGTACAACCCGCAGTCGCAGTGGATCGTGGAGAACATCGGTGTGGAACCCGACGTGAAGGTGGACAACCTGCCGGGCGACGAAATGGCCGGCAAGGACCAGCAGCTCGAAACCGCGGTGCGAATGATGATGGACAAGATCAAGGCGCACCCGGTGCAGTTGCCGCCGCCGCCGGCCTGGCTCCCGGCATGGCCCGCGCAGCCGAACTATCCGCCCTGCCCCGCCAACAAGACCTGCGGCGGGGGTGATTAGTCACCAGGATCCGGTCGGACGCTCGAGGGGCCGCCATGCGGCCCCTCTTTTTATGCGTACGGCCTGCCGGTTTCGCGTGACCCAAGATCACCGGTCGGAGCCACGCCCGGGGCAGGACCAGGCCGGCGGGAAATAACGAAGCTCACTCCGGGGATCGGAGTTTCGCGCGTACCATCTCGCGCAACGCCGGTGCCGTGAGCCCCCTCGAGTCACCACAGGCCAGCGCATCGTCCACATTCATCCCCTGCTTGAACCCGGCACGCAAGGCAAACAGTGCGCCGACCCGGTTGCCGCTCGCGCAGTGCACCAGTACCGGTCGATCGCCGGCTTTATTCATCATCTCATCGAGCGCCTCCGCGGCAGCCGGGGTCAGATCCGGCGGCCCTGCGATTGGAATGCAGGCATAGCTCATGCCCAGTTCGTGCACGGCCTGTGCCTCGTCGAACTCTTCGAATTCACCCGGGGGACGCAGGTTTACCACCGTGTGATATCCGGCATCGCGCGCTGCCTTCAGGCAGGCCCGTGAAGGCTGTCCGCCGGTAAGCAGATTCGCCTCGGGCTGACAGGCATTGGGTAAGTCGATCGGCATCTCCGTCATGGGTTTCGCCTCCAGAAAGATCAAGTGGGATGGACAATGGCGAGGAATCTCTGATCCATTCATACCCGGACCACGCATGAATGGATCAGAGGTTCCCCAGTTCGGGAATGCTGCGCCACAGAATGAAGCCGCACATGAGTATCAGGAAAACACCGAACACCTGGCGCAATCGGTGATGCGGAACGCGACGGGCGACTATGTTGCCTGCCACGCTGCCGGCCGCACCAATCAGGACGAACAAGCCGATGACATGCCAATCGAGCGCCTGTCCGGCGCTCGAAAGCAGTTCTTGATGCTTGTAGAATCCGCTGATCGAATTGATCACGATCACGGTGAGGCTGGTTGCTACCGCCCGGTGCATCCCCAATCCGCCCAGCAGGACCAGGGCCGGGACAAGCAGGAACCCGCCGCCGACTCCCACGAAACCGGTCACTAACCCGACGCCCACACCGGCCACGATCAACCAGGGGATTGCATGCTCCGCATGAGCGTCGTCCGTCAGGCGAGGCGGTTTCAGCATGAGCGCCGCCGCCAGGCCCATGATGCCCGCGAACACCACCAGTTGCACGACGCCCGAAACGAATTGCGAGATCCACGCTCCGCCATAGGTCGCAATGACGCCCGGCGCCCCGAACAGCAGCACATGCCGCCAGCTCACCAGACGCTGCCAGGCATAGTGCGCCGCACCGACCAGCGCAATAGCGCCCACGATCACCAGCGAGCCGGCGATCGCTTGCTTGGTCGGCTGATGCAGCAGATAGACCAGTACCGGCAGGGTCAGGATCGACCCGCCCGAACCGAGCAGGCCCAGGCTGAGGCCGACAGCAAGCGCTCCCAATACCGCATAGATCATGACCCGTTCTCCGTATCCCGGCAGTACATGTCGTGCAACACCGTCAAGATCCTGGATACCTTGGGGTCGGCCAGGCGGTAAAAGATACTCTGACCCTGCCGCCGTGTGGACACCAGGCCCTCGGAACGCAACGCGGCCAGATGCTGCGAGAGCGCCGACTGGCTGAGCGGCACTCGTTCATTGATCTGCCCCACCGAGAGCTCAGCAGCCGACAAATGGCACAGCACCAGCAGGCGCACCTCGTGCGAGAGCAGCTTGAACAAGCGGGACACCTCGGCGGCATGGGACTGCATCCCGGCCGGAAGAGCCGGCAAATGGGAAAGACTCGTAGCCCGCGTCGACATGTATGATTGCCCTGGCAAACGGCATGGAGCCGAATCGTTCGATGCTTTATATTATATTTGACTAATATATTTTTGTCTAATACATTAGACGCCATCCATTTGAACACTCTCGACAGGCCATGTCCCAATCACCTCGAATCAGGCTATTCCTGCACCCGGATACCGCCACGTTTTCCCATCTCGTATGGGACCCCGATACGCGCGAAGCGGCCGTCATCGACAGCGTGCTGCACTACCAAGCCACCTCCGGTCGCACGTCCACCCATTACGCCGACCGGATCATCGAATGCCTGCGCGACGAGGGCCTGCGGCTGCAGTGGGTACTGGAAACGCATGCCCATGCCGATCACGTCACGGCAGGCGCCTACATCAAGCGCACCCTGGGCGGCACCACCGGCATCGGAGCCGGCATACGCGCCGTGCAAAGCCACTTTCGGGATGTCTACAACCTGGAACGTGGATTCCTGCCCGACGGCAGCCAGTTCGACCACCTGTTCGAGGATGGGGAAACCTTCCGGGTGGGCGGCATCGAAGCCCGGGCCATTGCCACCCCGGGGCATACACCCGACCACCTGACCTACCTGATCGGAGACGCCCTGTTCGTGGGCGACAGCCTGTTCATGCCCGATGGCGGCACCGCCCGCTGCGACTTCCCGGGAGGCGATGCGGCCAGGCTTTACCAATCGATCCACCGCCTCTTCGAACTGCCGGACGAAACCCGCCTGTTCGTTCTCCATGACTACGGCCCCGGCGGCCGCGAACCCCGCAACGAGACCACCATCGGCGAGGAGAAACGGGACAACATCCACGTCGGCGGCAACTGCACCGAGGAAGAATTCGTGAATCTGCGCACGAAGCGCGACGCCACACTCGGCCTGCCCGATCTCATCATCCCCTCGGTCCAGATCAACATACGGGCCGGGGTACTGCCGCCCGAGGAAACCAACGGCGTGCGCTATGTGAAGATTCCGCTCGACCATGCGCAGGCTTTCTCCGCCACGATCGACACGCAACCCCCGACCCCGTGATTGCCCCCCGCCCCGCGTTTCAATGAGCCGCGATCTCCCCTGTTCCGGCGCCTGCCTGCGTAACGCCGAACCGATCCTGGGCGTACTGCGCAGGCACTTCGCCGACCGAATCCGCGTACTGGAGATCGGCAGCGGCACCGGTCAGCATGCGGAATATTTCGCCACAAAACTGCCGCACTTGACCTGGCAGGCCTCTGACCGGGATGAATACCTTCCCGGCATCGGCCTGCGGCTGGAACGGGCCGGCCTGCCCAACACGCCCGCGCCGCTGCCTTTCGATGTCAACGACGATGAGTGGCCGCCGGGTGTCTACGACGCCGTATTCAGCGCCAATACGCTGCACATCATGAGTTGGTCGGATGTGGAGCACCTGTTCGGCGGGCTGCCGTCACTCCTCGCCGCCGAAGCCACTGTCGCCGTGTACGGCCCGTTCAACTACGGCGGCCGTTTCACCAGCCCGAGCAACGCCGCCTTCGATGTCTCGCTCAAAGCCACCGCCCCGCACCGGGGCATCCGTGATTCCGAGGCGGTGAACGCACTGGCCGAAAACTCCGGCCTGCACCTCGTTGACGACATCTCGATGCCCGCCAACAACCGTTGCCTGGTCTGGCGTCGGAGCTGAAGACGGGTCAGTCGGCTACCGCTTCGGTCAGTTCCTCGATGCGTTCCACGATGGAATCCTCGAGACGTTCGTAGACTTCGATTGCCCCGAGATTTTCCCTGAGCTGCTCGGGACGCGAGGCACCCAGGATCACGGTGGAGACATCGGGATTGCGCAGGCACCAGGCGAGTGCGAGCTGGGCCGGGCTCGCTTCGAGTTGGCTGGCCATTGTCGCGAGTTCACCCGCGGCCTGAACACGCTTGCGGCCGCGTTCGCTATCGATCATGTCGCGCAGCCATTCGTAACCCTTGACGTTGAAGCGTGACTCCTCTGGAATGCCCTCGCTGTACTTGCCGCTGAGGATGCCGGAGGCGAGCGGCGACCAGATCGTGGTGCCGATGCCGTATTCGCGGAACACGGGGCCGTACTCGACTTCCATGCGCTGCCTGTGAAACAGGTTGTACTGCGGCTGCTCCATGGTGGGTCCTTCCAGGCCGAGGCGCTCTGCATACGCACAGGCCGTAGCGATTTCGGCCGCACTCCATTCCGAGGTGCCCCAGTAGAAGATCTTGCCCTGCCCGATCAACGTGTTCATGGTGCGTACGACTTCCTCGATCGGTGTTTCCGGATCGGGGCGGTGACAGAAGAAGAGATCGAGATACTCCACCTGCAGGCGGCGCAG
>Ga0102953_1001799_pt1 | contig 13342 bp, 13 predicted proteins | sample SalPon2A_C_D2_MG_FD_78509 | JGI IMG/M metagenome (GOLD analysis project Ga0102953, IMG submission 78509) | Soil microbial communities from South San Francisco under conditions of wetland restoration - Salt Pond MetaG R2A_C_D2_MG | ecosystem: Environmental > Terrestrial > Soil > Wetlands | place... | reverse complement strand
TCCACAGAATTGTATGTCCTCCTTTCAGCGATAGCGGATATACCGATTAAACAATCGCTGGCCGTAACCGGGTCAATAAACCAGCATGGTCAGATCCAGCCTATTGGTGGCGTGAATGAGAAAATCGAAGGTTTCTTTGAGATATGTCAGAGTCGTGGGCTGACAGGTGACCAGGGAGTATTAATTCCACGATCCAATGTGAAAAACCTGATGCTGAACAACGAAGTGGTCCGGGCTGCCAGGGAAAATAAATTTCACATTTATCCTGTTGATCACGTTGATCGGGGTTTGGAATTATTGACCGGTATGCCAATTGGCAAACGCGATAAAAAAGGCATGTTTCCATCAAACACAATCAACTATAAGGTAGAACAGCGTCTTGTGTCGATGGCAAAGACAAGAATGCAATATACCGGTCTTATAACCGCAGATCGTAAAACAGATGGATACAATGAGTGAAACGGAAGAAAAGGTCATCTTTCGCCGGATACTTGTTGCCCTTGATAATTCACAAGACAGCATGGCCGCGTTGAATATAGCTGCCAGCTTTGCCAGGCTCCTGGAAGCAGAGCTGGATGGTTTATTCGTGGAAGATGACAGCTGGTACCAGATGGCTGAGCGCGGATTTCATTGGGAAATCAGTGCTTTTACAGGAACTATAAATCCGCTCGAAGAACATAGCATGCGCCTGCAGATCAGGGCACATGCCGAGCGGATAAAAAGAAGACTTGAAGAGATATCGGAACGTTATGATATAAACCACAGCTTCAGATCCGTAAGGGGGGATGTACAGAAACAGATATTAAAAGCAACGGAAAACGCAGATCTTATAACGATCGGTACATTTGGACATTCGGTTCTCCGGCATGGCCAATTAGGAAGTACCGCCCGTGCAATTTTACAGTTCGCTGACAAGCCTGTTTTGCTCCTTCAACATGGCATCAGGCATGGTGACCGTCTTACAGTAATCAACAATGGGACGGCAGCTTCAGAAAGATGCCTTGACGTGGGTAAAATGCTAAGCTCCAAACTCGGATTGCCTTTGTTGATTATTCGCTTTAAAAAAAATACGACCGATGAGAACACATTACGAAACGCCGAAGAAATGAGAGAGAAAATACCGGGAGCGTTATATGTTGATCTCTCATCAAATACAATCAATCATAATTTTTCATCCGTTATTCGGCAATATAAAACCGGATTACTCATCGGTAGCCGTACGTACCCGCTGTTTCAGGGAAATTCGTTAGACAGACTGCTGATCGAACTAAAATGTCCGATGTTGCTTTTGCCGTGAATTAAACAGATTCCTTTTGACAAATAGGGGTGTTCTAAGAATCTTACGTGAGTTGTTATAACTGATAGTGAAGACAAAATCAGTGTTCGAAAAGATATACGAAGTATACGATTACACCTGGAATAAGACTGTTTCCACGATATGGACAGAATGGAAAGAGGCTCTTGAACGCAGGGACATTCGCATCCAGTTGGGTGGGCTTTTTGTTGTGATCACCTTTTACTTATGGGCGTTGCCTGGCTTCTTCAGGTACATTCAACAGAGACAGGGGATAGTTTTAAACGATCCGATTCTGAACCATCTGCCGGCTCTGGATCTCTCCGTTTATTGTTTTGGTATACTGTACATTTCTGTAATCTCTACCATCCTTTACCTGCTGGTCAGACCCGACCGCATGATAATTGGTTTGATCGGCTATGTACTATTGCTGAGCCTGCGATTGCTGACAATATATCTAATCCCGCTCGACCCACCCTCAAAAATTATCCCCCTCGAGGACCCGTTTATTGATAATCTTTTCTATGCAAATATGCATATCACAAAAGATTTATTCTTTTCGGGTCACGTGTCTACCATTTTTATATTGTATTTGAGTGTAGAATCGCCCCGGCTTCGTCAATTTTTGTTAGGAGGGTGTGTTTTCATTGCCGTATTCCTCCTGTTCCAGCATGTTCATTACACCTTGGATATAGTGGCGGCTCCATTATTTGCATGGGCCGCCTACCAGTCAGCGGAACAGATTTACCAAAAAATGAGGCAACTTTTCGGTCAGCCAAGAGAAGCTGTTGCCTGACTAAGTAGTATGACCGCGTGTCTTGTTAGTCTATAAATTCAACAACATCAGCTCGTACACTTATATGGGCTTTAGCGTATAGAAACAGATTGAGGTTATCACTGTCGTAGCGAATGTTGATAAGTGCCAGTTTTTTCCCTTCAGCAGAGCCATTTTTTGTTTCATAACTCAGCCAAAGATTGTGAATGGCATCACGGTATAAGGCTTCCGATCCGTCGACACGGGCAAGGGCAAATGTCGTATTAGTTACTCCTGTATTCCAGGTGAATCCGAGTAAATAACCTGCCTCAGCTTCTCCGCTAACATTGGTGGCAACAATTTTATAATTGGTTCTGCCCAACTCTACGTTTGTCAGGTTGGTGGCGATAAAAGCACCTGTGCTGGAACACCCTGATAAGAAACTCAAAGATAGTACGGCTGAAAGCAGAACGATTAACAATGTGTACCGGGTATGAGTATAGAGAGGTTTCATGTGTATTCTCCTCCTAAAACGTGGTTTTAATGCAGGAGTTCGTGAAAATTTTATTTTGGATGTGATGCCGGCTTTCCCTCATTTTTACCGGCGAAAATCTCCTGCCCTATGAAAAGATTGACTAGGTCTAATATACTATTTTCTTATGTGATAGTGGCTGGGGGAGTTATTAGAAATTAGTTATTTGATCAGGTATGACGTAAGCTGTCTCTGTTGATGGTGTTGATACTATTGTGACCGGAGAGAGCCATCGTCAGGTCGAAATCTGCTTTGAGATTTCTTATGACCTCTCTTACCCCACCTGCGCCGCCCAGCGCCAGACCGTAGGCATAGGGACGTCCGATGCACACGGCAGTTGCTCCCAGGGCCAGTGCTTTGAAAACATCGGCTCCTGTACGAATTCCGCTGTCGAACAGAACGGGAATTTTTCCATTAACAGTGTCAGCAATATCCGGCAAGGCCGTCAGTGCAGCAATGGAACCGTCCACCTGGCGTCCGCCATGGTTGGATACAATGATGCCGTCGACACCCGTGTCAATAGCTCTCCGGGCGTCATCGGGATGAAGAATACCCTTGAGCAAGACGGGAAGTTGCGTGTGATACTTTACAAAGGGGATGTCATCCCAGGTTAGAGAAGGACGAGAGTAGACCGAAATAAACTGTTGCACGGCAGACAAGGGATCCTGGCTGCGTACTTTATCCCACATCTTCCCGGGATGACGCCGGTAAAGATGCATGAGATTTTTTGCGAGCTGTCTGGAAACTTGTTTAAGAGAAGTCTTGTTTTGAGGTTCGATATACTCGATCATCTCCTTAAACACAGGATCCGTGAGATATTGGGAAAGTCCCATGCCATGGAGAAAAGGGAGCCATGCATTTTGCAAATCCCGGGATCTCCAGCCCAACAGCGTTGTATCAAGCGTTACAACAATGGCTTCACAACCGCATGCCTCAGCCCGCCTGAGGAAGCTTTTGACCAGATCATTTGATTTGCTCCAGTAGAGCTGAAACCAGCGCGGGGACTCACGCATGATGCCGGCACACTCTTCCATAGAAACCGACGCCTGACTGGAAAAGATAAAAGGGACCTGTTCATCGCTCGCGGCGGCGGCCACAGCCTTGTCTGCCGCCGTATGTGCAGCTTCAAGTGCACCAATGGGAGCAAGCAGAAAAGGGTAGGCCAGTCGTCTGCCAAACAGGGAAACCGAATGCTGCCTGCTGGAAACATCACGTAACATGCGTGGCACAATATGCCAATCGTTGAAACTCTCCCTGTTTGCCCTGATGGTTTGTTCGATACCGGCTCCGCCGGCAATGTAATCATAAGCTTCGCGTGGCAGACGAGAGCGTGCTGCCTGTTCCAGATGGTAGGGATTGATTGGTATTGACGGTTTATGTCCCTGAAACCCGGTTCTGTAAATTGATTTCTGACGTTCTGGACCCTCATTGTTACCCGCAGCGGCAGCCATAATCACCTACATTTTGTTACATGATCTACATAAGTTTGAGTAATGTAACAAATTATGTCGCCAGAGAACGAATGCGTTATTATTAGTTTCGCTTGTAGAGGGCGATAAGCCTGGTTTCCGCCAGAACATGTCCTTTCATGGCCTCGAGCAATTGGGGTTTGCTGGCCCCGGCTTTTAGATTGAGCCTGGTATCAACGGCATACAAAGTGAATCGGTAATGATGGGTTCCGGATGGAGGACACGGTCCGCCATAACCAAAATGCCCGAAATCGTTGAGGCCTTGCAGTGCCCCGTTGCTAAGCGTGTCTGTTGTTGGGAGATGTTCCGGGAGTTGTGTGATCGACACGTTAACATTATAAATAACCCAGTGTACCCACGTTTTTGCCGGAGCGTCGGGGTCGTCGAGGATCAAAGACCACGTCTTGGTACCCTCAGGCGTGCCACGCCAGGAAAGAGGGGGAGAGATATCCCTTCCGTCGCAGGTATATTTTGAGGGAATCAACTGATTCTCTTTTACTACACTACTCATTAATTCGAGATTCATAGTGTCTTCCTTTTTCTGCGCATAACTTTCCGGTACAGATATGAATATGACCAATAATAAAATTAAAAAAGAGGATAGCCGGCCTATGACCTTGTTCTCCATAACTTGTAATTACGCTTCCAGTTCCGATTCTACACGGCGAAATTCAACTTTCATACATCGATTTTTGATGTACGTAAAACCCGCTTCCCTGGCTAACCCCTCTGCTTCTCCGGATGACACGCCTAATTGCGTCCATATAACCGGACTTCGACCTGTTTCTTCTGCCCATTTTATGATGTTTCGTACTATCGTTGCAGTTTCTTCCGCTGGTCTGAAAATTTCCACAACATCGACGGGCTGATCCTTGGGTAAATGTCGGAGATTGGGATAGCAGGTTTCTCCCAGGATCTCAAGATGGTTGGGATTGATTGGTATGATATGGTAGCCATGTTCCTTCAAGAAAAGGGGTACATTGTGCGCTGCTTTGCCGGAATCACTGGAGCAACCAACGACAGCAACATAATGGGCTACCTGCAGGATGTCTCGGGTACTGTTATCCATAGCTTTTTTTATTAATAACACCAAAATATATACGATTGATTCCGTCCGGCTGCACCCGGCACATAATCAATTGAAAAAAGAACCATCGTCTGCTAACAAAATCAAATCTGATCCGATGAGATGCGTTTAACGCCGATCTGTTCCATTTCCCTCCATGCCTTGGCTACAGAACCGTCAATATCGATCCCCCGAACGCCGTCTTCAATAACATAGACCTGGAATCCCTGTTTTCGTCCGTCAATAGCCGACCATTTAACACAAAAATCGGTAGCCAGACCAACAAGGTACAATTGCTGAATACCACGCTCGCGAAGATAGCCGGTTAAGCCGGTTGATGTCTGATGGTCATTCTCAAAGAATGCGGAATACGAATCGATCTCCCCTCGAAATCCTTTACGGATGATCATTTCCGACTTGGTGGTTTGTAAATCAGGATGGAATGAGGCGCCATCTGTTCCCTGTATGCAGTGATCAGGCCAGAGCGTCTGCTCTCCATAGTTTAACTTTATCGTATCAAAAGGATCCTTCCCCTCGTGTGCAGACGCAAAGGAATGATGACCGGGTGTATGCCAGTCCTGTGTTTGCAATACATGGTCGAATTTGTCGATCAGCTTATTGATGACGGGAACAACTTTGTCTCCATCCGGTACAGCCAGACTGCCGCCGGGGCAAAAATCTTTTTGAACATCAATAATTAATAATGCGATACTGTTCATTCAAGTCTCTCCATTCAATTTCCGTTGAGTAAACGGTTGCGAAGATCCAATAGTTTCTTGCTGAGGCCGACTTTGTAATAATGTGGATTTTCGAAACGCAGATGTTCTTTTTGTAGTTGCCCCAATCGCTTTTGAACGTATTCAGCACTTTCTGCCGGACCAGTCAACCGGGTAGTTATTACCCCGTCATTCATTACTTCCTGCAATAGTTCCTCATGCTCATAGGATTCGACAGAAGTATGTTTTTTGGGGTAAAAAGGATGGTGTATGCTGGTTATACTATCCTGGTCGTCCATACAGATTCCATCTGCATAAAAGGAACCGTCGTTTTGCAGATAACGGTAGATCTTTTTTAGCCCCGGCAGATTCACCTTTGTGATGTTTTCTGAAATTTTAAGCTTAGGCTGATTATTGATGCTGTTCATTTTGTAAACGCCGTCAAGCGCCGGACTATCATGACCGGTCACCAGCCGTGTGCCGACACCAAAAATATCGATTGGAGCATCCTGGTCTATCAAGCTTTTTATCAGATGTTCGTCAAGCTGATTTGATACGGCAATTTTGACATAATGTAGTCCGGCATCATCGAGCATCTTGCGTGCTTTCCGGCTCAGGTATGCCAGGTCGCCGCTATCCAGGCGAATGCCGAGCATATGGTACCCCTTTCCCTCCAGTTCTTTGGCAACTGTGATAGCATTCGGTACACCACTATTCAGGGTGTTGTAGGTATCGGCGAGAAGGACGCAGGCGTCCGGATAAAATTCAGCATATTTGCGAAACGCTGTGATTTCGTCGTCAAATGACTGTATCCAGGAATGAGCCTGAGTACCGGATGGTTTTAGATCGTAATTAAATGAGGAAAATACATTGGATGTAGAATCGGCGCCTCCTATGACCGCAGCTTTGCTCGCCTGGATACCGCCCCATCCCTGAGATCTGCGCAAACCAAAATCGATAAACAACCGGTCACCGGCCATTAATCGCATCCTTGCAGCTTTTGTTGCAATGAGAGATTCAAAATTGACAATGTTGAGAAGTATTGTCTCGATGATTTGAGTCTCAATGATGTTACCCCGAACCCGCATCACAGGCTCGGACGGAAACACAATTTCACCTTCAAACGGTGCCAGAATTTCGCCACGAAACCTGAAATCGCGCAGGTAACCCAAAAAATCATCCCGAAATCCCTGGTCATGCAGATACGCGAGATCTTCTTCTTCAAAATGAAGATCCCTGAGAATGGGAAGCAAGTCACTCAGACCAGCGAAAACGACAAATCCTCCCTCAAACGGGTTGCTACGAAAAAAGTAATCGAAAGATGCCTGATAGTCCTTGATCCCAGCCAGCAGGTAACCCTGGGCCATAGTCAACTCATAATAATCGGTGTATAAGGCAGCGTGCTTGAACGTAGGCATGTAAAAAATGGATTGCTGAAATATCTGATATACCGTTTCCTTAAGTGTGCCAGTAAGATAACAATTGCTTAATACATATGCCCTTTATGGAAATCGGGTAATAGGATAATAAGATATATGGTGATTTTTCCCGTTCCCTTATATCCTTATTTCCTCTCATCCCCTGAAAATACCTCGTTTGATAACCTTTTTTATTTTTTTATTTCCAATCCATGCCTTCTCATTGGTCTCTATGTTGACAAGCTCAAGGTTGGTATCATAGAAAATAGTCGATGTTTTTCTGCTAAGTGATTGATCGACAATAGAATTGACATTCCCGATCAACATGAAATCCGCGCCAACTTCCTGTGCCAGCCGCTTAGCCGTATCGTAACTCGAATAGCTCTGTTGATCCATCCTTTCCTTGCGTATGGCCTCACGCTGTTGGGGATCCGCCACAAACCGTACTTCCCCGGAGTTGATCAGCTCCCGCTCGAGATCGGTAGTAAAGACTTCCGTATCAATATGTTCCATGCTCTCGTTACGAACGGGACCGACAATCACAACCGGGTTTTTCCCGTCGTGGTTTTTCCGGAAACGTTCGAGCCATGGCGAACCAAGCACGTCTTTGATCATGGTTTGGGCGACCAGACGTGCATCCGTGTCATTCCACCTCCCGGAAAGATCCGTGGTCGTATCGGGAGACACTCGTTCGACCTTCTGTGTGGGTCCGCACGCTGCGAGAAGCGCAATGAACAGCAGTAACAGGTAATGATTAATTGTTTTCATATTCGTGTCGTATAAAATGATCAAGGGTGTTGCAGGTTGCATTTGACCGTCAATTGATATGTAACAGTTCATTCCTCAGAAACTTCCGGAAATCAGTTGATATTTTTTTCTTCACTGTTTCATCGCAGCGTAGTACTGCTTCCCGGTAGGTGAGGGCGCCATCACGTCCATCGATATTAAAGGTCTGGAAAGAGCGATCACCGGCGGGTTCGTTGAAACGGACGTGGAAATCCCATTTTACGAACTGGGCATCTTTCCGGTTCATGTCCATTTGCCTCCACTGATACGAGACGACGGCATGAATGATGGAATGGGTCGAATTTCTGGTTACCGTGAATCCTTCATCCTGAAACACTTTATCCATAACCGATACAATACCATCAGGGATATCATTTGCATTGAGATAGATCAGGCATTTCTTTTTTACTTCCCGGTATTTATGCAGCAGAGAGCTGTCCTCCGACGGGAGATCACTGACCGGCTGCCCGGTCAATACCGACCGTTGTTTTATGAGATTGTCATTCACTTCCTGTAAAATCAGCGCCTTTTTCAGATATCCGAGTTTATTGAGGATGTTGCTCTCCTGATCAGCCTGATTTTCCAGATCGTTGATATGAAGTTCGTTATTTGAGATTTCCGAGGAATAGATCCGGGCAGTTTCCCGGCGTTGCATGCCCATAAGCACATATAAAGTACCATCTTTGGACGTGTAGGTTTCCAATACCCTGGCATTAATCAGATTTTGATTGGATCCTACCCGGGTAACAGACAGCAGTTGTGTGGTTCGATCCGCATTGAGACGATCACCTTTGATAGTTTCATGGAATTCATCAATGAGCGTTTGATCGGTTTTGACTTCCGACTGAAAAATCCGGGACAGGTTGCCGAGTGCATTGTTGCGTGCATCCTGGTACCTGAAACCGGTTCCAACAGCAAGCAGATAATCAGAGGCCTTTTCATATTTTGCCGGCTGAGTGACCCACACCGGCTGTTTCCCGGACCTGTTATTTTTCCTTTGTGCCATGCTGGCACAGGAAATGGTAAGAGATAACCCGACAGTTAAAAGAAGCAGGCAGGTGCGTGATTTCATTCGTTTCCTCCTTGTTTTACTGAGCAAAAAGGGACTCTGCGAGTTCCAGCCGGGTCCCGCCGGATACGTTTAATATCTTATCTTCTGTTAACAAAATCGATCCATTACGTCCAATATAGTAAAAGCGGACAATGTGTTTGCCAGGTGAAAGTTTAGCCAGGGCCACATAAGCCTGCCCCGGCATGGTCTGCCAGCCTCTTAAATCGGCTTTCTCCGTGGTTTCACCAATGATCACACCCGCAATATCAATAATATCACCCAATAATTTCTTTTTTTTCTTTCTGGCAATGTGGGAAGCGGTATGTGTTGCGGCACTTTTTAACAGGGCCCGCAAGACGGTGCGTCCATATATTACCGGCTGTTTTACTTTATACACATCAGCAGCGACTTCATCCATATTCTCGATCCTGTATAAGTTTACCTGGGTAGTGTCGTCAACTACAGCATATATGCGCCACACTTCTGAGGGGATCAGGCGGAGGACAGGCAGGGAAATTTTGAGGTACGTTTTCGAGGCGGCATCATAAAAACGGGTATCAAACTGGTATTTAACCGGTGAATGTCCGCTAAATCCAACCAGTAGGGTGTTAAACGATTCTTCATCCTGCATTTTGCGGACCAGTGATGCGTCAGGCTCAATACCTCCAAAGTAGCGCGGTTGTTCTTGTACGGCATTCTCAAAATGCGTGGCTTCGATACGGGCGTCGTCAGGATGGTCTGTTTTTGCGTATAATACCGCAGACAGGAAATGACCAAAAGCACTGTTTTGGATGTTGGTCCGGCCCGCCTTCCAATCGACAAGGCCGGTCGAATCTTTTTTTGAGAGAGCATCAATCAGTCCTTTATACCGGATATTCAGATTTTCCAGTTTAAAAGCTATTCTCCTGGCTTCAACAAGAGCATCGTTGATATTGCTTATTTGTATGTAATCCAGACACTTGAATGCATTTAGATAGATATTTTCATAGTCTTCTCCATCGTAGGAAAGTTGATTATCGTTGATTAACAAAGAAGAGACGGCCCGGCTGATACTTTTGGTGTACAAGGTCTGGATTTCGTCTTCCGCCGATGAGAAGCTCTGGATACTTGTATTATAATCTCCCTGAAAATGTTCGATGGTCCCGGCCTCAAGGTTCATCAGCACGCGGTCTTTTGAACGATAAACCTTATCCTTCCTGTATTTCTGAAGAAGATGAGCTGCTTCGTCATAATTTCCATTGGTAAAATGCTCGCGCAGGTTATATTGTGCCTTATCAAGTTGGTAGGATACACAACCTGAGAGCAGGACCAGCAGCGCTGCGAACAGTAAAAGAGGAACATATTTTTTTTCTTTTTGGGACGCTTGCATTAGTTTTGCACTGCTTTTTGTTTCACCTATCAATTAATTTTATCGGTGGTAAAGCATCATTCATTCGATTTTTTCAAAAACGTTATGATTATACGTTGCTGGGATATCCGGGGATGCGTTGTTATCTCTGTGTTACTCCTGTTCTTTTTTGCTGCAGATGGATCCGTTTTTGCGCAGTCTTCCGTAGAATCTAACGGTGAACGTATCCTTGAACTCAGCCTCCATAAGTTGGATTCCAGCCGTATGGTCGATACCTTATCAATTCCTGTCTACCTCACCGGAAATTTATGTGATGCCTATCGTTACGACGTAACCAAATATTTGTTGTCAAGACATAAACAGGTTTCCTCCGATTCCTCAAACAACTCACGTCTCCGGTTGCAAGTTACTACTTCTAATCAATATCAGGAATTTGGTAATCACAAAGCAATACGCAATATCACCGGCGACCTGACGGTGACCCTTACCGATACGACCGGCCTTATCAAAAGTATGGAACAGTATTCGTTTGATCGTACGGACACGGTATCATCAGGTTTAAAAGGTAAATTAGAATCGAAATGGAAACCCAGTCAATTCGTTGAAGTCCGGGGCAAGCGCAGCTGGATCATACGAAGAGTACTTGAACCCGGCCTGCTGCTTGGAGCTATCGGGGTTTCGATCTACCTTCTGTTTAATGTCAGGGGGAGTTGAGCAATGGTCATCGCATCGCTGTCATTCAATTGTTGATTGAAAAATAAAACCCATTTTAAAAATCGTTATGAGACAATAACCCGATTAACAATAGCATCAAACAGAAAGCTGTTAAATACAAAAGGAAAAGAAAGATTAGGCCGGTACATCACGAATATCGATATAAATATCCACGGACTCCTGCGGAGAATAACTATATTAATTCGATTGGTTGAAAGGAATCTTCGTGAAATCAATTTCAACTGAATGACTATGAACGACCATTGAATGATCAAAAACATTAACCGACTTGCCCCCAGGTTATTCACGCTGGGAATCATCCTTTCTGTTTTTTTGCTTAACCAGTGTGGCACTCCCACAACTCCGACCGGGGGACCGCCCGATAAGACGGCGCCGAAAATCGTCCAGACGTATCCCAAAAGTGGTACAACCAATTTTAAGGGCCAGTATATAGAATTCGACTTCGATAAATTCATCACAAGATCCACTTTCCAGACCGCTTTTGATATGGCTCCGGATCTTGGACTGCGGTACCAGGTAGACTACGGGCGGAAATCCGTGAGGGTGAAATTCAATAACCCGCTGCCCGATTCGACAACCATGGTGTTTACGCTGGGTACCGACATGGAAGACTATCACGGAAATAAGCTTGATAGCCCGGTGACATTGGCGCTCTCGACCGGGCCAACTATTGATTCGGGTAAGCTGAAGGGTAAAATAATCAGTGCCGTGACCGGAAAAGGACTCAAAGGGCAGACAATCTTTTTGTTCCTCCCGCCTTTTGATTTACAAAAGAAAGCCCGCTATGCGCTGCAGACCGATACCAGCGGGACGGTAACATTTACCTATCTGAAATCCGGCAAGTATCGGGCCTTCCTGGTCAATGACAGAAATAATAATAAAATATGGGAAAGAAAGATTGAGACGGCACAACCCTTTTATCAGGAGTATTTCTCGTTATCTGAAGATGATACGACCGGTGCATTGGGAACTCTTTATGTGATGCCGGTCGATACGGTACGTCCATCAATTCTGGGTATTGGTGTCCTTTCGTCGCGGCGTCTTCGTCTCAGGTTCAGCAAGAGGATTCCGTCCGCTGATTCGCTCAAAGTGACCCTGACCGATACGCTCGGCAATCGTCTCTCATCTGCCATCCCGCTGTTTCGTGATCCTACCGAAGATTATGTGTTGTACGCCGAGAGCCGGCAGGATCTGCTTCCAACCAAGTGGTATAAAGTGCAGATTCAGGGATTTCCGCAAGACACATCTGTATACAAACCGGATAATACGTTTCAGGGATCGAACCAGAAGGATACCACGTCGGTCAGGATCATGCGGGTTTTGAACGGCAACAGTCTGTATCCGCGAGAGTCATTAAAAATCCTGTACAGCAAACTACTGGAAGGGACTCCGGTGGTTGACTCTCTTAAAGTGGTGCAAAACCAGTCTCTGATCAGCCCCTGGAAGGATGTAACGGTAAAGAATAACGAGTTGATCATTCGCCCGGATTCGGTATGGCAAAGCGGCGGAACCTATCAATTCCGGGCCTATAATCCTGCAACCTTTCAATATCTGAAATTTGAGCCCAAGATGTGGTACACCGACAAGATGGGGGAACTTCAGGTAACAATTGCGGATGCCGATACAACCGGGAATACTCAGTATGTTATCCGGTTATCCAATGCGGAGAACCTCATTACACGCGACACAGTCGTCACAAGCAGTCCGGTGACGTTGCATGATATGCCGCCATTGGACTACATCGTAACAGTCTTCCAGGATTCTAATAACAACGGCAAATGGGATCCGGGAGACGTGGAACCTTATAAAAAGCCGGAACCATTCTTTATCCAGAGAGATGTACCGGTTAAATCAGGCTTTACGGGTGAGCTTCATGTACGATTCCGTGAATAATCACGAGCGGCACTAATTACCATCAAAAAAACGTTATATTCAAACAAAAAAGCGCTTTTATTAAAGATTTCCATGAGCACTACAATACAGCAGAAAAATGAAGAAAAGACGGCCACAGAGCAACCCGTTAACGGGGATGCGAATGCAGCCGGGATTTACAAAACGAAGCATAAGGTTCGGTTTGTTACAGCCGCCAGCCTGTTCGATGGTCATGATGCCAGCATCAACATTATGCGACGAATCCTGCAGAGTAGTGGAGCCGAAGTCATCCACCTGGGGC
>Ga0102953_1001798_pt1 | contig 13343 bp, 13 predicted proteins | sample SalPon2A_C_D2_MG_FD_78509 | JGI IMG/M metagenome (GOLD analysis project Ga0102953, IMG submission 78509) | Soil microbial communities from South San Francisco under conditions of wetland restoration - Salt Pond MetaG R2A_C_D2_MG | ecosystem: Environmental > Terrestrial > Soil > Wetlands | place... | reverse complement strand
GCCCGGACTTGTAGTTGTCCTGCCCGATGTAGGCGAGGCGTTCGTTGGCCTTTCCCCCGTCCGCGTTGTATGAGACGACCGGGATGCCGCGGCGCAGCGCGAGCGCCGTCGGCGCGTCGAACGCGGTCGGGTCGACGATCGACACGGCGATCCCGTCCGCCCCGGTCTCGATCGCCCGCCGCATCGCCTTCAGCATCTCGCCGACGTCGCTCGAGGTGGAGCCGGTCCACTCGACGTTCACGCCGAGTAGGGCGGCGGCGTCGCGGCTGCCGTACTTCGCCGGGACGAAGAACGGGTTCGTCAGTGCGTGGTTGACGAACGCGAACCGCCACTTCGGATGCTGCTCCGGGAAGTGGACGCCGATCGAGCGCTTGAGGATGTCCGGGGCTGCGCCGGTCGCGGCGGCGGCGGCTGCGAGGCGCAGCAGCGCTCCACGGTCGAGCGGCTCGGTCACGTCGGCGTCCGCCGGATCAGCCACAGCGTGACGAGGACGACCGCGACGGCGAGCGCGACGAACAGGCCGGCCTCGATGAGCTGAAACGTCCAGAACCGTCCGGCGGGCTGGTACGTGACGAGGCGCTTCCAGCCGAGCGTGTCGATGTAAGTGTGCGGATCGATGCCCGCGAGCTGGGCGTGCTGCACTGCGAGATCCTCGCGCCCGGTCGTGATCTGGCGCCCTCCCGCGTCGACGAGCGTGTCGCTCAGAATCCAGTCGCCCGCGGGCGGTCCGGGATCCGTCGGGAGGATGCTCCAGTGGAGCGGCGACAGGAAGTGCGGGCGCAGGAACGTGAGCACGAGCAGGCGCGTCGCCGCGAAGGCGACGAGCGTCGCAGTCATCGCCGCCACGGTTCGCCGGAAGACGAGGCCGGCGAGCACGCCGAGGGCGAGGGCGAAGAGCGCGTATGCGGGGACGACGAGGCCCTCGATGTCGAAGCCGCTCGGGTTGATGCGACCCTCGAGTGTGTCGAACGGGCTGCGCCACCACATCACGATCGCGCTCGCGGTCGCCGTCGTCGCGACGGTCGCGGCCGCGAGCAGCGCCGTCTTCGAGAGCAGCCACCGCCGGCGGGTGACCCCCTGGGTCCAGGCGACGCGGTGGGTGCCGTGCTCGAGCTCGCGCGCGAGCAGCGGTGCGCCGACGAAGAGCCCGGCGAGCGCCGGCAGCACGGCGACGACGCGAACCGCATCGGCCCAGCTGCCGAACTGGCTCTCGAAGTGCCGGACGATGATGTCGCAGCCCGATCTGGCGTTCGGCGGCAGGCAATTGGAGAGCGCGTTGCCGCGGTAGGCGGAGCGGATCGGGATGTCCGTGCCGAGCGCCGCGAGCCCGAGCAGGAGGAGCAGACCGGCCGCGGCGACGAGCTGCGCCCGGTGCTGCCGCCAGGTCACCCATGCCATTGCAGCGGCAGCCTCTCGGGTGTCGGTGGTGTCAGCGGGCGCTCGGGTGCCATGTACGCGAGCAGGAGCTCCTCGAGGCCGACCGGCTCGACCGTCCACGAGCGGTCGACGATCGGCCGGTCGGTGACGACGAGCAGCGTCAGCTGCCGGTCGCTGTGCCGCTCGCGGACGATCTCGCGGACACCGCGGATCGAGCCGAGCGGGCGGCGCGGGCCGGTCAGGATCCGGTGCGAGCCCAGCAGCTCCTCGACGTCGCCCTGGAGACGGACACCGCCGCGGGTCAGCAGCACGATGTGGTCGCACACGCGCTCGATGTCCGCGATCACGTGCGAGGCGATGACGACGGCCGTCGGCGTCTCGGCGACCCGGTCCATCAGCAGCTGCAGGAACTCCCGGCCCGCGAGCGGGTCGAGGCCGACGAACGGCTCGTCGAGCAGCACGAGCTCCGGCCGCTTCCCGAGGACGAGAGCGAGCGCGAGTCGCGCGCGCTCGCCGGCGGACAGCGCGCCCACCTTCGTCTGCGAGGCGATGCGCGTAAGGAACTCCGGCACGATCGCGTCATCCCAGCGCGGGTTCGTGCGGCGGGCGAACTCGATCGTCTCCGCGACGCTGAACGAGCGGTAGAGCGGCGCCCCCTGGGCGACGTAGCCGATCCGCCCCAGGACGGCCGAGTCGCGCAACGGATCACAACCGAGGACGGAGATCGAGCCCTCGCTGGGTGCGAGAAGGCCGGTGGCCAGGGAGAGGAGTGTCGACTTGCCGGCCGCGTTCGGCCCCGCCAGTCCCACGATCGCGCCCGGCGGGATGGTGAGGGTGCAGTCGCGCAGTCCCCACTCGCGCCCGAAACGCTTCCCGAGGCCGTGCGCAGCGAGCGGCGGAAGGCTCATGCCGCCCGGCGGCCCAGCGTCCCCCGAAGCGTTGCCGAGATCAGTGCCCGGATGCTCTCCTCGTCGAGCCCGGCCGCATCCGCCCGTTCGAGCTACTCCTCGAGCTGAGCGCGCAACTCGTCGTGGTGCTGCACCGACGCGGACGCGAGCGTGTGGGCGACGAACGTGCCGCGCCCCTTGCGCGCGACGACGAGCCCACCGTGCTCGAGCTCGCGATAGGCCTTCGCCACCGTGTTCGGATTGATCGCGAGGTCGGCGACGACCTCGCGCACCGTGGGGAGCTGGTCGCCGACGTCGATCGTGCCCAGCCGGAGCGCCTCCTTGACTTGCTGCACGATCTGCAGATACGTGGCGACGCCCGAGCTCTGGTCGAGGTGGAACTCGATCACGGGCCTCATTCTAACCGTCCGGTTTCGGGCGACAAGACCGTCCTCCCGGCGAGGCGCCGCTGGTAGTAGGCTCGGGTTTGTGAAGACGAGCCTCGGCATCTGGGCGCTCGGCCCGATGGTCACACGGTTCGTTCCGGGCGGCTACCAGCCGGAGCATGCCGGTGAGCCGACCGCCGTGAAGGTGCGCCGCGCGGTGGAGGGCCTCGGCGACCTGATGGACGACTTCGAGTTCCACTACCCGGCGGAGCTCTCGCACGAGAACCTCGACGAGGTGCGCGCGGCTCTCGACGGGCACGGGATCTACACGGTCTGCTCGGGGCTGCACCTCGATCCGCGCTTCGGCAAGGGTGCGCTCACCTCGCTCGATGACTCGCTGCGCGCGGATGCGCTGCGGCTGAACCGGGAGGCGGCCGAGCTGGCCGCCGACGTGGGCGCGCACATGATCATCTGGCCCGGCGGCGAGGGTTACAACTACCCGTTCCAGGTGCCCTACGCCGAGGTCTGGGCGCGGTTGATCGACGGGATCGCCGACGCGGCCCAGGCGCTCGCCGACCGCGGCCGGCTGCTCTTCCTCGAGCACAAGAACTCCGAGCCGGCGATGAAGATCCACATGGGCAACGTCGGCATGACGCTGCACGTGATCCACACGCTGCGCGCCCGCGGGATCACGAACGTGAAGGTGAACATGGACTGGCAGCACCTGATCATGAACGGCGAGCACCTGCCCGAGTACGCGGCCCTGCTCGCCGCCGAGGGGCTGCTCGGCCACCAGCACGCGAACTCCGGCTGGGGCACCTTCGACGACGACAACATGGTCGGTGCGACCGCGTTCATGGAGACGCTGGAGCTCGCGCTCGAGCTCCGTCGCGTCGGCTACGGCTCGAACGGCGAGCGGCTCGGCTTCGACCTCTACCCGTACACCGAGGACCAGGTCGCCGCGGTCAAGCGCAGCGTGCTGCAGTGGCGCTTCATCGACTCGGTCGCGGCCCGCATCGACGAGCCCGCGCTCCGCGAGGCACAGTCCCGCAAGGACGCGGTTGCCGCGTACGAGCTCGTGTACGCCGCCCTCGGCGCCTGATGCGTCCACTCGTAGGCCTCGATGTCGGCACGTCCGGCGTCAAGGCGATCGCCGTCTCTCGTACCGGCGAGGTCGTTGCGCGCGCCGAGTGCGGCTACCCGCTCTCGACGCCGCAGCCGGGCTGGGCCGAGCAGGATCCCGAGGACTGGTGGCGCGCAGCCCAGGAGGCACTTGCGGCGCTCGGCGTCGAGCCCGCGGCGATCGGCCTCTCCGGGCAGATGCACGGGCTCGTCGCGCTCGACGAGCAGGATCGCGTGCTGCGGCCGGCGATCCTCTGGAACGACCAGCGCACGGCCGAGGAGTGCGCCGAGATCGAGGAGCGGCTCGGCCTCGAGCGGCTGATCGAGCTGACCGGCAACCGCGCGCTGACCGGCTTCACGGCGCCGAAGCTCCTGTGGCTGCGCCGGCACGAGCCGGACACGTTCGCGCGCATCCGCCGCATCCTCCTGCCGAAGGACTACGTCCGACTCCGCCTCACCGGCGAGCACGCGATCGACGCGGCGGACGCGTCCGGCACGCTGCTCTTCGACGTCGCGGAGCGCCGCTGGAGCGGGGATGTCCTCGACGCGCTCGAGCTGCCCGAGGCGTGGCTGCCGCCCGTCCACGAGTCGACCGAGATCGCGGGTGCCGGCGACCAGGCCGCGGGCGCGCTCGGGGCCGGGATCGTGCGGCCGGGCACGCTCTCGGTCGTGCTCGGCACCTCGGGGGTCGTGTTCGCCGTCCTGCCTGCGTATCGGCCCGACCCCGAGGCGCGTGTCCACGTCTTCTGCCACGCCGTGCCGGGCACCTGGCACGCCATGGGCGTGATGCTCTCCGCCGCGGGCGCACTCGCCTGGTTGCAGGGCAACCTCGCCGGCAGCTACGAGGAGCTGCTCGCCGGGGCCGAGGTGTGGCAGCCCGGAACCGGTGGCCTTCTCTTTGCGCCGTATCTCTCCGGCGAGCGGACGCCGCACGCCGACCCGGGCGCCCGCGCCGCGTTCGCCGGGCTCGAGCTTCGTCACGACCGGGGCGCGCTCACCCGCGCCGTGCTCGAGGGCGTCGCGTACGGCCTGCGCGACTCGCTCGAGCTGCTGCGCGACCTCGGTGTCGACGCCGAGGTGGGCCGCATCTCCGGCGGCGGTGCCCGCAGCCCGCTGTGGACGCGGATCGTCGCCTCGGTGCTCGGCGTGCCGCTCGAGCGGGCGGCCGCAGCCGAGGAAGGAGCGGCGTTCGGCGCCGCACTTCTCGCCGGCGTCGCCTCGGGTGCGTTCGCCGACGCGGCCGAGGCCGTCTCGGCCTGCGTCCACGTCACCGACCGAATCGAGCCGGACCCCGAGTGGCAGGACTGCTATGCGGCCGGCTACGAGCGGTTCCGGCTCCTCTACCCGGCACTCAGACCACTGGAGGAAACATGACCACACTCGAAGGAAAGGTCGCCCTCGTCACCGGTGCCAGCCGCGGCATCGGCGCCGCCGTCGCCCGTTCGCTCGCCGGCCAGGGCGTCAAGCTCGGGCTCGCGTCGCGGAGCGGCGACGACCTCGGACTCGACGCGGTCGCTCAGCCGTGCGACGTCCGAGACCTCGGCCAGCTCGAATCGCTCGCGGCGGCGACCGTCGACCGCTTCGGCCGGCTCGACATCCTCGTCGCGAACGCCGGCGTCGGCGCCTACGCCTCGTTCCTCGACCTCACGCCCGAGTACATCGACGAGATGGTGGACGTCAACCTCAAAGGCTCGATCTGGGCCGTGCGCGCGGCACTCCCGCACCTGCTCGAGAGCGACGCCGCCGACGTCGTCATGCTCGCCTCCGAGGCGGGACGGCGGGGACTCCCGTACGAGTCCGTCTACTGCGCCTCGAAGTTCGGGCAGGTCGGCCTCGGCCGGTCGCTCGACCACGAGCTGCGCGAGCAGGGCGTCCGCGTCACGAACGTGTGCCCCGGCGGCGTCGCCACCGACTTCGCGCTCGAGGAGGGCCGCGGCCGCACCCCGGACGCGCTGCCGGGGATGATGAGCGCCGAGGACGTCGCCGAGGTCGTCATGTTCGTCCTGACGCGGCCCCGCGGGCACCGCATCCTCGAGGCTGCGCTGCGGCCGATGACGGAGACGTCGTGGGGGTAGCCGCTACGCTCTGAGCACGACTTCGAGCGCCGTCCCGCCGCCGGGCCGGGAGCTGAGCGTGAAGCCGCCCTCGATCGACTCGGCCCGGGCCCGCATGTTCTTCAGGCCCTGCCCGGCGAGCCGCTCCTCGCCGTCGAAGCCGGCACCGTCGTCGCGGATCGTGACGAAGCGCTCGCCGTAGGGGCGCGTCCCGATCGTGACCTCGGCCCGGCTCGCGCCGGCGTGGCGGCGCACGTTCGCGAGCCCTTCCTGGACGATCCGGAAGATCTCGATCTGCTCGTCGGGAGCGAGCCGGATCGCGGGGTCGACGTCGAGTTCCACATCGAGCTCCCCGTCCGCGGTCAGGAACTCGACATAGCGGCGGAGCGCCGCGTCGAAGGGCGCCGTGCCGCTCGCCGACGAGAGGGCGAGGATCGCGAAGCGAGCCTCCTGCTGCGCGAGGGTCGCGGCCTCTTTCAGCCGCGGCACGCTCTCCTCGAGCGGCGCCCCCGCCTCGAGCATCTGCGCGTGCGTCGAGATCGCGAACAGGTACTGCGCGAGCCCGTCGTGGATCTCGCGGGCGACGCGCGCGCGCTCCTCCGCGACGGCGCGTCCGAACTCGGCGAAGCGGATCGCCCGCCACGCACCGACGAGCATCACGCCGTAGCCGAGCACCCGCAGGAAGTCGCCCTGGGACACGTACGTGCTGCCGAGGAGAGGGGCGAACAGGAGCTGGAGCGCGGCGAACAGCATCAGCGTGAACGCGAGTGCGAGCCACCGTGCCAGGTCGTCGCCGTGCCGGCGGAAGTGCTCCCCCCAGCCGACGACGGCGGCGAGGTTGATGAACGCCTGGAGCGCGAAGGTGCCCGTGAGATAGAAGGGCAGCGTGTCGCCGCCCGGGGTCAGGTCGGGAAGCGAGCCGGCGGCGCGCAGCAGCGCCCAGGCGAGGAAGAGGCCGATGCCGGCGGCGACGACGGCGTTCGCGATCGCCCATTCCCGGTAGCGGCTGCGGCCGCGGAGGAACGGCGCGAGCGCGACGAGCGCCTGACCGATCATTCCGCCGATCAGGGCCGCCCAACCTTCCGGGCGCTGGAGCGAGCCGCCGCCGAGGAGCGGGCCGACCGCGAAGATCGCGGCCGAGAGCGAGCTGACGAGCAGACCGCTCGCGAGCAGGAGGTCGCGTCGCTGCCCCTCGACCGAGAAGCGCACCGCCGCGAGCAGCGCCACGAGCAGCCCGGCGAGGGCCATCGCGGTCTGGAGCACGAGCCGCAGCGCCGGCAGGTCGTACTGCGTCCGCAGCGTCGGATACGAGAGGAAGAGCGCAAGGCTCGCGCCGAGCAGGCCGGCGAGCAGTACCTCGCTGACGAGCCAGGACTGAAAGCCGCTTCGGCGCGCGGTCATTTCACTCTTGTCGGCAGAACGGTTCCTGCCGATAAGACCCGGGATGGCGACCCGTGTGCTGATCGTCGACGACCATCCCCTGACCCGCGACGCCCTCGCCGCGCTGCTCGCGGCGCACGGCTTCGAGGTTGTCGGCGCCGCATCCGACGGCGCCGAGGCGATCGAGCAGGCGGAGGCGCTCGGGCCCGACCTCGTTCTGCTCGATCTCTCGATGCCGGGCGTCGACGGTCTCTCCGCGCTGCCGCGCCTGCGCGAGGCCGCCCCGGAGTGCGAGGTCGTCGTTCTGACGGCGTCCGGCACCGAGGAGAACCTGCTCGCGGCGATCCGGGCCGGCGCCGCCGGCTATCTGCTCAAGACGGAGCCGCCCGAGCGGATCGCGTCCTTCCTCGACGGGGTCGCGAACGGCGAAGCGGCGCTCTCGGGGGCGATCGCCCGCCGGCTCCTCGAGCAGGTGCGCAACGGCAACGGACGCGGCTCCGGCGTGCCCGACGCGATCACCGCGGCCCTCTCGGCCCGCGAGGTCGAGGTGCTGCTCCTCCTCGACGACCACCTCGGCACCGACGAGATCGCGAAGCGGCTGTTCATCTCCGAGCACACGGTCCGCTCACACGTGAAGAGCCTGCTGCGCAAGCTCGGCGTCTCGTCCCGCCGCGAGGCGCTCGAGCGGCTCACCGTCGCCCGCGCGTGACGATCACCTACCCTGGAGCATGCGCTTCCCCAAGCCTGGGGCATGAGCCGCTGCGGCGGCGTGCCGATGAGACGTGCAGGTTGGCGGACCCCCACACAGGGGTGGCATACGTGACGTGATCGCGGGCGGCCCCGGCGTCGGGGCCGCCCGCCGTCACGTTGCTAGCGAGTCGTGAAGCCGTCGAGTGCCGCGTCGACGAGCAGCGGCAGCGTGTCGAGCTCGTACCCGCCCTCGAGCACCGCCGCGACGCGCGGGCCGAGGCCGGCGCAGCGCCGCGCCAGCTCGCGGAAACCGTCCACGGTGACCCGCATGTCTGCGAGCGGGTCGTCGACGTGCGCGTCGAACCCCGCGGAGACGAGCACGAGCTCCGGCTCGAAGCGGGCGACCGCCGGCTCGACGGTGTGCTCGAACGCGCGCAGATACTCCTCGTCGCCGGAGCCGGCCGACATCGGCACGTTCACCGTCGTCTCGCGCTGCTCGTCCGGCCCGCCCGTGCCGGGATAGAACGGCCACTGGTGGAGCGAGACGAAGAGGACGCTGTCGTCCTCCCAGAAGACGGCCTGGGTGCCGTTGCCGTGGTGGACGTCGAAGTCGACGATCGCCACGCGCTCGAGCCCGAGCTCCCGTTGCGCCGCCCGGGCGGCGATCGCAACGTTGTTGAAGAGGCAGAAGCCCATCGCGCGGTCCGGAAGTGCGTGGTGCCCGGGCGGCCGCACGAGCGCGAAGCCGCCGCGGACGGCCGCCTCGATCGCCGTTCCCGCGGCGAGCCGCGCGGCGCGCCAGCTCGTCTCCGAGCAGATCGTGTCGTAGTCGAGCCAGACGGGGTCCTCGACGGCGCGCACCCGGCCGACGTGCTCGGGCGTGTGGCAGAGCAGGAGCTCCTCCTCGCTTGCCTCGCGGCCCTCGCTCCAGAGGAGCTGGTGGGCGAGCAGGGCGCGGAGGCGCTCCGGCCGTTCGGGGTGATGCCCCGTGGGGTGGAGCTCGGCGAGGGCGGGATGCGTCAGGACGTCGATCGGACGATCTCGACGAGCTCGTCGAGTCCCTTCGTGCCGCCGTGCATGAGGCCGAGCAGGTAGCAGAGGAGCGGGGCGTTCGTGCGTGCGCCGCTCTCGTGTGCCGCGTGACCGGCCACGTCGAGCAGCGTCTCGACCTCGGTGCTCGACAGCTCGAGCTGCTCGCGCGGCACCCCGGTGGCCCGTGCGAGCGCGTCCGCTTGGCGGCTGAGCCACTCGTCCATGGCGGCGATTCTACGCGAGGTCAGCGAGGCGGCCGGCGAGGTTGCCGAGGCCGAGCCGCTCGTAGAAGGAAGACGCCTCCGCCCATGTGGGTGTCTGTTCTTCGAGGGGAGGAAGAGGGGCGGAGGCGTCCATGGTGCCGATTCGCCGGTAGAGGCGTAATTCCTCCGCCTCGGCGGCAAATCGGCCGGCCGCGAGCGCCGCCTCGAGCGTGCCGTGCTCGCGCAGGATCTCCGCCCCCTTCTTCGGGCCGATCCCCCGTGCGCCGGGGAGCTTGTCGGAGGGGTCGCCGCGCAGCGCGATCAGGTCGGGCACCTGCTCCGGCTCGACGCCGTAGCGCTCGCGAACCTCGGCCGGCCCGATCCGGACGGGCGGCGACCCGGCCTTCGCCGGCTGGAGGATCGTCACGCGCTCGCTCGCAAGCTGGAACGCGTCCCGGTCGGAGGTCGCGACGAGCACCTCGCCGGGCCAGACGTGCGCCGCCGCGGCGAGGAAGTCGTCCGCCTCGAAGCCCGGCGCCTTCGCGACCGCGAAGCCCAGCGACGCGACCGCGTCCGGCAGGACCTCGAGCTGCTCGAGGATCGACTCCTCGAAGACGCGCCCGGACTGGTACGGCGCGAACGCCTCATGGCGGTAGGTGGGCGTCGAGAGCGTGTCCCACGCGACGAGGACGGCGGCGGGCGACTCCCCCTCCCAGAGCCGCAGGAGCATGTTCGTGAACCCGACGACGGCGTTCAGCCGGATCGACTTCGGCAGCCCGTGGTACGCGCGGTGGGCGAACGAGTCCCCGTCCACTGCGAGCAGGACGCTCATCGCTTGTTCAGAGCGACGCCTCGAGCTCGGCGATCCGGGCCATCAGCCGTTCGGTCGCCTCCTGCGAGGCCTCGCGCAGGTCCTCGCGCCCGCGCAGGTCGTCGATCTCGACCGGTGTGCCGTAGACGACACGAAGCGGCCCGAGCCGGAGCAGCCGGTCGGTCCCGGAGACCGCGGCGGGCACGAGCGGGACGCCCGCCTCGAGGGCGATCCGCGCGGCCCCCGAGCGAGGCCTGGCCTCGTGGCGCTTCACGAGACCCTTCTGCCGTCGCGTGCCCTCCGGGAACATCGTCACGACGTGCCCCTCACGGGCGAGCCGCACCGCGGTCGCGATCGCCTCGAAGTCCGCCTGGCCGCGCCGGACCGGGAATGCGCCCACGCCGTCGAGCACGAGGCGCATCGGCCACCAGTACAGCTCCGACTTCGCCATGAAGCGGAGAAACCGCCGCGGCCACAGCGGCACCCCGAGCGGCCATGGATCGAAGCTCGAGACGTGGTTGCAGGCGAGGACGTAGCCGCTCTCGGCGGGCAGGAGCTCGCGACCGTGGGCGCGCAGCCGGAACAGCCCGTACAGGAACGGCAGGCTCAGCGCGCCGATGACGTTGTAGAGGGGGCGAGGCCGCATGCGTGCAGTATCGCCTGTCTGAAACAGCCCCGTTGGAACCGTTCGGGGCGCCAGCTATCGTGACCGATCGTGCCTGAGGACGGGAAGCACAGACGCCTCGTGATCGTCGAGTCGCCGGCGAAGGCGAAGACCATCGCCGGTTACCTCGGCAAGGACTTCGTGGTCGAGTCGAGCGTCGGCCACATTCGCGACCTCCCCGACCGGGCGGCCGAGATCCCCGAGCAGTACAAGGGCCAGGCGTGGGCGCGGCTCGGCGTCGACGTCGAGCACGACTTCGAGCCGCTCTACATCGTCGACCCGGACAAGCGGAAGAAGGTCAGCGAGCTGCGCAAGCTCCTCGCCGACTCCGACGAGCTCCTGCTCGCGACCGACGAAGACCGCGAGGGCGAGGCGATCGCCTGGCATCTGCTCCAGGTGCTGAAGCCGAAGGTGCCGGTGCGCCGGATGGTCTTCCACGAGATCACGCGCGAGGCGATCGAGCGCGCGCTCGAGAACCCACGCTCGGTCGACGAGCGGCTCGTCGACGCGCAGGAGACGCGCCGCATCCTCGACCGCCTCTACGGCTACGAGGTCTCGCCGGTCCTCTGGAAGAAGATCATGCGCGGCCTCTCCGCCGGCCGCGTGCAATCGGTCGCGACGCGGCTCGTCGTCGAGCGCGAGCGCGAGCGGATGCGGTTCACCGCGGCGTCGTGGTGGGATCTCGCGGCCATGTTCGACCCGGAGTCGTTCGAGGCCCGGCTCGCCGCCCTCGACGGCAAGCGGGTCGCCACGGGTCGGGACTTCGGGCCCGACGGGAAGCTTCGCAACGCCGATTCGGTCACGCTCGACGAGGAGGCGGCGCGCGCGCTCGCCGGGCGGCTCGAGCAGGCCTCCTTCCGGGTCGGCCGGGTCGAGCGCAAGCCGTACGTGCGCCGGCCGAGCGCGCCGTTCATGACCTCGACGCTCCAGCAGGAGGCGAGCCGCAAGCTGCGCTTCACCGCGCAGACGACGATGAGGGTCGCCCAGCGGCTGTACGAGAACGGCTACATCACGTACATGCGCACGGACTCGACGACGCTGTCGGAGTCCGCGCTCACGGCGGCGCGCTCGCAGGCGGCCTCGCTCTACGGGCCCGAGTACGTGCCTGCCGCGCCGCGCCGCTACGAGCGCCGCGTCAAGAACGCCCAGGAGGCGCACGAGGCGATCCGCCCCTCCGGCGACGCGTTCCGCACCCCCCAGGAGGTGCAGGGCGAGCTGAACCGCGACGAGCACGCGCTCTACGAGCTGATCTGGATGCGCACGGTCGCATCGCAGATGGAGGACGCGAAGGGCCAGACCGTGTCGCTACGGGTCGTGGGCTCCTCGTCCGCCGGCGACGAGGCGGAGTTCGCCGCCTCGGGCACCGTGATCACGTTCCGCGGCTTCCTCGCCGCCTACGAGGAGGGCCGCGACGAAGACCGCGCGGCCGGCGACGACGAGGAGCGGCGGCTGCCGAACCTCGCCGAGGGCGACGAGGTCACGCTCCGCGAGCTCGAGCCGCAGGGCCACGAGACGAACCCGCCGGCGCGCTACACCGAGGCGACGCTCGTGCGCACACTCGAGGAGCTCGGCATCGGCCGCCCCTCCACCTACGCGTCGATCCTCGGCACGATCCTCGACCGCGGCTACGTCTTCAAGAAGGGCACCGCGCTCGTCCCGTCCTTTCTCGCCTTCGCCGTCGTCGGCCTGCTCGAGCAGCACTTCGGGCGGCTCGTCGACTACGACTTCACCGCCCGGATGGAGGACGACCTCGACCGGATCGCGGCCGGTGACGAGCAGCGCGTGCGCTGGCTCCGCCGCTTCTACTTCGGCGAGGACGACGTGCCTGCGAACGGCGGGGGCCTGAAGGGCCTCGTCTCCGATCTGAGCGCGATCGACGCGCGCGAGGTGAACTCGATCAAGATCGGCGACGGGATCGTGCTGCGGGTCGGCCGCTACGGCCCCTACCTCGAACGCGACGGGCAGCGCGCGAACGTCCCCGACGACGTCGTGCCCGACGAGCTCACGGTCGCGCGCGCCGAGGAGCTGCTCGCGCAGCCGTCCGGCGACCGCCCGCTGGGCGCCGATCCGGAGACGGGGCGGGAGATCGTCGCCCGCACCGGCCGCTACGGCCCGTACGTCACGGAGGTGCTCCCCGAAGGCGCCACCGAGAAGCCGCGCACGGCGTCGCTCTTCAAGTCGATGGCGCCCGACACGGTCACGCTCGAGGAGGCGCTGCAGCTGCTGCAGCTGCCGCGGGTCGTCGGCGTCGGCGAGGACGGGGAGGAGATCGTGGCGCGCAACGGCCGCTACGGCCCGTACGTCCAGAAGGGCTCCGAGTCCCGTTCGCTCGAGTCGGAGGAGCAGCTGCTGACGATCTCCCCCGACGAGGCGCTCGTCGTCCTCGCGCAGCCGCGGCGCCGCCGCGGCCAGGGCGCGGCGGCGCCGCCGCTCAAGGAGCTCGGCCCCGATCCGGTCAGCGGCAAGCCGATCGTGCTCAAGGAGGGACGCTTCGGCCCGTACGTCACCGACGGCGAGACGAACGCGAGCCTCCGCAAGGGCGACGATCCGGAGGAGCTTGCGATGGAGCGCGCCGTCGAGCTGCTCGCGGAACGCCGCGCGAAGGGGCCCGCGAAGCGCCCGACGCGCAGCCGGAAGCGGTCCTAGAGATGCCAACTTCCCGGTTCCTCGAGCGTCATACCGGTGATAACCGGAGGGGTCTGTTCACCCGGTCGCGTGAGGCGGAATACACTGGCGG
>Ga0102953_1001797_pt1 | contig 13350 bp, 10 predicted proteins | sample SalPon2A_C_D2_MG_FD_78509 | JGI IMG/M metagenome (GOLD analysis project Ga0102953, IMG submission 78509) | Soil microbial communities from South San Francisco under conditions of wetland restoration - Salt Pond MetaG R2A_C_D2_MG | ecosystem: Environmental > Terrestrial > Soil > Wetlands | place... | reverse complement strand
TGTTTGACATTCATGATGATTTTCATCCTTTCATCATGAACGTTTTCAGGCCTGCTGTTCAGACTCATCTCATGTTAGAAACACGAGGGTTGCTTCAGACTCATTTCATTTTGGAAGAGGCTATTCCCCTCTCTTGCAATCACGACTCTATCGGTAGTAGAATGGCAACCGATTATCCGAGTTGTCCGGCGATGAGGGTATCGCCGACATTCCAGCTTGCGTGAGTCCGTTTCCCTTGCCCGGCCGAATCGACGCCGGTCGCTTTCGGATCGCAACGGGAAAAAGGCCGAGGAATCCTATCGATGAAAATAGTATCAGCCCTGATCATGACGCTGCTTTTGACCCTGCCCGCTCTGTCCACCCGGGCCATGAATACCGAAGGGTGCGGAGCCGGCAGCTGCAACGAGTGCCACACATTGACCGTGAAGGAGGCGGAGAAGCTGCTGAAACGGGGCAATTTCGACCGCATTCTCAGCGTCGAATTTTCCGAAATGCCCGGCGTCTGGGTGGTCGAGGTCAAGAAAGACGACAAGACGCTTCCCCTCTACGTGGACTTTTCCAAATCCTACATCGTCGCCGGCAACATCATCCGGCTGAAGGACGGCAGGAACATCACCACCAGCCACATCAAGACCAAGCCCAAGGTGGTCGATGTGGCGAAAATTCCCGTGGAAGACGCCCTGGTCCTGGGACGGGCCGATGCCCCGACCAAGGTTATCGTCTTCACTGATCCCCAATGTCCCTATTGCCGCAAACTGCACGACGAACTCAAGAAGGTGGTGAAGTCAAACCCAGACATCGCCTTTCTGATAAAGCTCTTCCCGCTGAAGATGCATCCCGACGCTTATTCGATCTCCAAGAGCATCCTCTGCAAGAAGTCCCTGCCGATGCTGGAGGCCAGCCTGGCCAAGGAGCCGGTGCCGCCTCCCACCTGCGAAACGCCGATCGTTGACCAGACCCTTGCCCTGGGGCGGAAATTGGGAATTAACTCGACGCCGACCATGATCCTGCCCGACGGTCGCATCCTGCCCGGCTCCAGGCCAGCCGAGGAGATTCTGCAGCTTCTCGAAGGTGGTGCCGCCGAAGCCAAGGCGGCGCATTAACCGGGCCGACCCGTCAATTCCCTTGCCTTATCCGATGCAATCTGATAAAAGACCGTATTCAAAAATGGTCACTAAGAAGGAGTGAACGCATGGGGCTCATGGACGGAAAACGCGGCCTGATCTTCGGGGTCGCCAACGATAAAAGTATTGCGTGGGGCATCGCCCGGAAGTTGCGGGAAGAGGGGGCCACTCTCGGATTCACCTACCTGAACGGATCGCTCGAACGCCGCGTTCGCCCGCTGGCCGAAAGCCTCGACTCTGATCTTATCCTTCCCTGCGATGTGGGTCGGGACGAGGACATCAAGGCGGTTTTCGAGACGGTGGGCGAAAAATGGGGTAAAATCGATTTCGTCGTCCATGCCGTTGCCTTCGCCAACCGCGAAGACCTCAAGCATCCCTTCAGCCAGACCAGCCGGGACGGTTTTCATCTGGCCATGGATATCAGCGCCTATTCCCTGGTGGCGGTCACCCGATATGCCGCTCCGTTGATGAAAAAGGGCGGCAGCATTCTGACCATGACCTACCTCGGGGCGACCCGGGCTGTTCCCAACTACAATGTCATGGGTGTCGCCAAGGCGGCTCTGGAGTCTTCGACCCGCTACCTTGCAGCCGAGCTCGGTGAGAAAGGTATCCGGGTCAACGCCATCTCGGCCGGACCGATCAAGACCCTGGCCGCTTCCGGCATCGCCAACTTCAAGAAGAAGCTCAGCCTGATGGACGACAATGCTCCGCTGCGGCGTACCGTCACCCAAGAGGAGGTCGGCAAGTCGGCACTCTATTTCCTCTCCGATCTGGCCAGCGGCGTCACCGGCGAGATTCACTTCGTCGATGGCGGATTCAATTTCGTCGTCAGTGCCTGACCGCCAACTCATAACTCATCCAGAAGGGCCCCCCGGGGCCCTTTTTGCGTCCGGGGAAGCTCCACCGTGATTTACGGAAACCTGACGGGACTCAAGCCGAGTCAGCTCAAGGCGCTGGAGCGCATCTACCGTCGGCGCATTCCTGCCGCCGAGGTCATCACCACCGAGCTGGCCCGTTATCTGACCGAGCGCTCCCACGAGCTGCGCCGTCAGTTGGGGGTCATCGTCGACCGGCGGGGGACGGTCAAGTACGTCATCGTCGGCGACGACCGGGAAATCGTCATCCCCGACCTCTCCGGCTATGGGCTCGGGCGCAGCGGTCTGCGCGGGCTGCGCTGCATCCATACCCACCTCAAGGGCGAACCCCTCTCCCAGGACGACCTGACCGACCTTGCGCTGCTGCGCCTCGACCTGATGGCGGCGGTTGCCGTCGGCGAGGAGGGGCTGCCGGGCGCGGTCCACGGTGCCCATATCCTGCCGTCGAACCCGGCCGGCCGCCGCGTCGAGCTCTTCACCTCGCCCTCTGTATACGAGCTCGATCTCGACATGGAGGCCTTTCTCCGCTCACTGGAGGCGGAGTTGGAGCGGAAGATGGCGGAGACCATCGACCTTTCCGACACCCGGGAGAAGGCCATTCTCATCTCCGTCAGCCAGAGATCGCGCCAGGAGACCGAAGATTCCCTCGACGAGCTGGCCGAACTGTCCCGCACCGCCGACGTGGTCGTTCTCGATCGGATCGTTCAGCGCCCGAGACGTCTCAACCCCAAGTACCTGATGGGGGTGGGCAAGATCAAGGATCTGATCATCCGCGCCCTGCAGCAGGGAGCGACCCTGCTGATCTTCGACCAGGACCTTGCGCCGGCCCAGGTCCGTTCCATCTCAACCATCACCGATCTCAAGGTCATCGACCGCACCCAGCTGATTCTCGATATCTTCGCTCGCCGAGCCCATACCCTGGACGGCAAGGTTCAGGTGGAGCTGGCCCAGCTCAAATACATCCTTCCGCGGCTGGCGGGCAAGGGTACGGCCTTTTCCCGCCTCATGGGGGGGATCGGCGGCCGCGGGCCCGGCGAGACCAAGCTCGAGATCGACCGGCGACGCATCCGCGACCGGATCGTCAACCTGGAGAACCAACTCAAGGCGCTGGCCAAGGGCCGCTTCCAGCGCCGGCAACGCCGTATCCGGGCCGGCGTTCCCATCGTCTCCATCGTCGGCTACACCAATGCCGGAAAATCGACCTTGCTCAACGCCCTGACGCGGAGCGAAGTCTTCACCGAGGATCTTCTTTTCGCCACCCTCGACACCTCCACCCGCCGCCTGCGCTTCCCCCGGGAGCGCGAGGTGATCATCACCGATACCGTCGGTTTTATCCGTGAGCTGCCCAAAAGCCTCCTCGGAGCCTTCAAGGCCACTCTCGAGGAACTGGAGGACGCCGACCTGGTGCTGCACCTGGTGGACCTGTCCAATCCCCGTTTCGAGGATCAGATCCGGGCGGTACAGAACATTCTCGCCGACCTGGGACTCGACCGGATTCCTCAACTGCTCGTCTTCAACAAGATCGATCTTATTCCCGACGAAGAAGTTTATTTGCTCTGCCGACGGTTCGATGCCATTCCCGTTAGCGCCAGGAATCCCGCCAGCTTCGAGCCCCTTCTGCAGGAGATGGAACGGCGCTTCTGGCCGAATGAAGACGGGGCACCTTGACAGCACCGGAACTTTTCCGGTAGCCTGTGGCCTCCCTACAGGAGGTTACTTTGTTATGATTCGAATCTGGGTGACGGCCCTGATGCTGTTGATCGGAGGGTGTCTTTCGGCACCTCAGCCGGCAAAGGATGCGGAGCCCGCGGCTCCCGCCGAGTCCGGCGCCCTGTCGACCTTGCCCGAAACGGCTTCTTTGAGCCCGCAGAAAGCTCCCGGCGAGCCGACGCTGCCGCAAGACGATCTCGGAGTGCGGATCGATGCCGGAGAGGCCGGGTCGGCACCCGCTGCCGACGGCGGGGTGCCTGGCGAGGAAGCGGCTTCGGCAAGTCGTGACCTCGATGCCGGGGCGGTGCCCGCCGTCGAGGCGCGGGCCGAAGAAGCGCCTGAACCGGAGGTCGTGTTCGATTTTCCGGTGGTGGAAAACGAGAGGGTCCGTCATTTCGTCGATTATTACACCGGCAACGGGCGGAAGACGTTTCTTCGCTGGCTTGAGCGTTCCGGGCGCTATCTGGCGCTGATGCGGCAGATTTTTCACGAGGAGGGCGTGCCCGAGGATCTGGTCTATCTGGCGATGGTCGAGTCGGGCTTCAATCCCCGCGCCTACAGCTGGGCGCATGCGGCCGGACCCTGGCAGTTCATCGAAAGCACCGGCCGCATGTTCGGGCTGGAAAACACATGGTGGCGCGATGAACGCCGCGATTTCGTCAAGGCGACCAGGGCCGCCGCCCGCTTCCTGAAGGGGCTGCACGCCCGTTTCGACGGCGACTGGTACCTGGCCGTGGCCGCCTACAATGCCGGCGGCGGCAAGATCGACCGGGCGATCCGCAAATGTGGCTCTCGCGATTTCTGGGAGATTAGCAAGGGGCGGTATCTGCGCGCCGAAACCAGAGACTACGTGCCCAAGCTTCTGGCCGTACTGCTGATCGCCAAACAGCTGGATAAATACGGGGTTGCCGAACCGGAGTACCACTCCCCCGTTGTCTACGAAGAGGTGACGATCCCCACCACTACCGATCTCGAACTCGTCGCCGAGCTGTGCGATGTTTCCTATGACGAGATCAAGGCCCTGAATCCCGAACTCAAGAGATGGTGCACACCGCCCGGCATCACCAATTACAGCTTGCGCGTCCCGCCGGGCTCGGGAGAACTCTTCGCCCGCCGGTACGCCCAGGTCCCCGAGGGCGAACGGGCCAACTACCTGCGTCACCGGATAGAGAAAGGCGACACCATTCTCGCCCTGGCCAAGCGCTATGATATCCGGGTCGACGACATCCTGGCATTGAATGACGTCAGCAACCCCCGTGCCCTGCGCATCGGTTCCGATCTCATCCTGCCGCTGAAGGAGGGCTACACCCGCCAGCCCCGGCAGGAGCTGCAAGACGATTACGTCCGAAGCCGGCGGCGCTCCTATACCGTGCGCAAGGGGGACAACCTCTGGGAAATCGCCCGCCGCTTCGGGGTGACGGAACGAGAGCTGCGGGTCTGGAACCGCCTTGGCTGGAGCAATCTCATCCGCCCCGGACAGCGACTGGTCGTCTCTTCCCGCGGTGGGGCGAAGGCGCGGTCGGTAGCAAAATCCGGAACGACGCGCAAGGTTGTCTACCAGGTCCGTCCGGGCGATACTCTCTGGGCCATCGGCCGCCAGTTCGAGGTGCCGACCCGGGATATAATGTCCTGGAACGAACTGCCCGAAAACCACATTCTGCGCCCGGGCGACAAGCTGACCCTCCTGCTCCGGGACGGCAACAAGGGGTAGGGGGAGCGGACTCAGTTTTCCGCACGGTGCAACAGCCCCTGGCTCGCGGGGTCTGGGGCCCCCTGGTCCGGGGCCGGGTTTGGCCTCCGGGTTGTTTCCTGTTCCTCTGACGTCGGTCCGGGCATAAAAACTTTCCCTGAAAGAGCGGGCCGTTCCCTCCCCGTGGTGCCCTCTTCCCCGTTTCTTCCCTCCCCGGACGCTTTCCCGATTGGCTGCGCCGTACGTACTTCATTTCGCAATGACCTGCCGGACTATTGCTTTGACTTTTATCGGGCGGATTGCTAAACTCGCCGGGCAAAATTCACTCCCGAAAGGATCGATCCCCGCATGCTTAACCTGATTATCTCGCTTCTTGTCTGCCTTGCCGTCACGGCGAGCCTGGCCGTTTTTGCCGGGCAGCAGCTCTGGCTGGCCTCCCTGGCCGGTCTGACCGCCTTCGCCCTCGTCTATTTCCTTCTCATCCGGCACGTGATGAAGAAGGTCACGGCCCTGATGGAGGTCGCCCAGCGCGATATCCAGGCCAACCGGACCGAGAAGGCGGTCAAGACCCTGCAGAGCGGCTTCAAATACGCGCCCTGGCAGTTCTACGTCAAGGGACAGATCAATTCCCAAATCGGCATGATCCTGTTCCTCAAGAGGGACTTCAGTGCCGCCTTCGAGTACCTGCAGAAAGGGTTCGTGCGGCACTGGGTGGCCATGGGGATGCTGGGCATCTGTTACATGAAACGCAACAAACCCGGCAAGATGATCGAAACCTTCGACAAGGCGACCGCCGCTACCCGCAAGGAGCCGTTGATCTGGAACCTCTACGCCTACTGCCTTGACAAGGTCGGCGAGAAGGAAAAGGCCATCGCGACTCTGGAAAAGGCTCTCAAGAAAGCCGGTGGCGACGAGCGGCTGCAGGCCAGCCTGGAGGCGCTGCGGCAGGGCAAGAAGATGAAGATGAAAGCCTACGGAGACCTCTGGTACCAGTTCCATCTGGAAAAACCCGGCGCCATGATCAAGCAGCAGACCAAGGCGATGCAGGGACGGCGCAAAATCGTGAGGCGTTGAGGTGGCCGGCAGAAAAAAATCGAAAAAAGATTTTCGCAACGACCCCTTCAGGCGACTGAGGGGGTTTGCCGTTTCCGAGGAGAAAAAGGAGGACTACTCCACCGAGGATGCTCGGAAACCTCCCGAACCGCCGCCGGCCGAAGAGGAGAATGTCCGTTTTTCCGAGGCGATGGCGCAACTTGGGGTGACGTCGATGGGAGAAGAGCCGTCCGGCGATGAGAACCCTGCGAATACGGAGGCCGAAGGGGCTCCGGCGGAGAGGTGCTCACCGACGCAGAAGGACGAAGAACTTTTTCTCTCGGCGCTGAAGGGGATGGACACCGTCTTCCGGGACGAGATGCCGTCGTCGGAAAGGGCCCCGGCGGCCCCGCGGCGGATGAAACTGGTCCGACAGGGGCGGCTGGTTCCCGAAGATCAACTCGATCTCCACGGCCTGACCCGGGAAGAAGCCCTGGAAAAGGTCCGGTTTTTTCTCGAGGACGCCCTCTACCACGGCCACAGAACGGTCCTGGTCATTACCGGCATGGGCAAGGGCTCCGGCGGGGAACCGGTACTGCGCACCGAGGTGGAAGGGTTCCTGAACGGTGCCGGCCGGCGCTGGGTCAGCGAATGGGGAAGGGCGCCGCGCCGGCTCGGCGGAGAGGGGGCGCTGGTCGTTTTCCTCAGAGGAAAGCAGCAGTAAGCAAGATATAAGAAGGCCGGGACGAATTCGTCCCGGCCTCAATTTTTCAAACTCAGTTCGAAGACGACGTCTCTTCGGATTTTTCCTCGGCCGTGTTCTTTTTCCTTGCCGGCCGCTTTTTCGGTTTTTCCTCCGCCTTGTTAGCGGCAGCAGGGGCCTCGGCCTTTTCCACCGGTTCCTCTTTGGCCTTTCCGGCCTTGCGGGTGCCGGTCTTTCGGGTCGCGGCGGGCTTGCGGGCCGGTTTCTTCTTCGTTTCGGCCGATGCCTCCGCGGCGGTTTCGGCGGACACCGGCTCTTCCGTCGCAGCCTTCTTGTCCGTCGTCTTGCGGGGGCTTCGTCGCCTCTTCGGCTTTTCCTCCGCTTCGATAGCGTTCTCCGGCCCCTCCTGCGGCGTTTCGACGGCCGGGGTCTTTCTCGGCCCTCCCCGTTTGCGGGCGGGGGCCGGGGGTTTTTCGGGCGCCTCGGGTACCGGCGGCTCGGCCGGTTTTTCGAGGGCGAGAGGCGCGGCCTTCGTTTTCTTCTCCCCGGCGGCCGAAGGCTTGGCGGCCGTTTCTTGCGTTTCGCTCACCTTGCGCGGGCGGCCCCGGCGCCGGGTCGGTTTTGCCGGCGACTCTTCCTTCGATACCTCCGGTTCGGCTGCGGTCTTCCCGGCATCCTTCCCGGCGGTTTCCCCGGTCGCCGCGCTTTCCTGGGCAGAAGCTTTTGGTGCGGGCTTTTTGCGGGTCCGGCTCCGTTTGGGCGTCTCCGCCGGTTTTTCGCCCTCGCTGGCCGGGGCGGCCGCCTCGGCCTTCTTCCGACTGCGCCGTCGTTTGGGCGGTTCCGGCTTCGCTTCGGCGGCAGGAGCGGGGACTTCCCCGCCCCCTGCGCCGGCTCCCTCCGTCGGGAGCGTTTCCGGCTGTCCTTCCGCGGGCGTGGCCGGCTCGGCTGGCGCGGTTTTCTCCGGGGCACTGGCGACCGGCTTTTTCCGGGTGCGACGTCGTTTGGGCTGCTCCGGTTTCCCTTCGGCATCAGGAGCGGGGGCCACCTCGACCGCGGCGCCGGCCTTCTCCGGCGGAAGCGCCTCAGGCTGATCACCGGTCGCCCGGCCATGCTCATCTGCCGCGGCCGCTTCAGGGGCGCTTGCGGCCGGCCGTTTCCTCCCTCGCCGGCGTTTCGGCCTTGCCGGTTTCTGATCCGCGGCTCCCTCGACTACGGCCCGTTCGGTGCCGGATTCTGCTACGGTCTTTTCGGGCGTCCCCGCTACGGCAGGCACCTGCTCGCCGCCTTCGTTCGCCCCGGCGGATGCCGCCGACTCCCGGCTGCCTTCAGCCGTCTCCGCGGGGGACGGCTTTCTGCGCCGCCGCCGCCGTCTCTTCCTTGTTCCCTCTCCGGCTTCGCCGGCCGCTTTTTCCTCGGCAGCCGGCTTTTCCTCGGCAGCCGGCTTTTCTTCCTCCGACGGAAGTTCCACCAGGATACCTGCTTCCACGACGTCGTGAGTCGGCTGCTCCTTTTCCCGTCGGTGGAAGCTCAGTTCGACCTGGCCGGCGACGAAGGCGGGATGCCCCTTGATCACGATGGAGAGGTTTCGTTGGCGCTCCATCTGGTGGAGTTCCTCACGCTTGGTGTTGAGGATGTAGGTGGCGACATCAAGGGGAACCTCCCCTTCGACCATGCCGATCTGCCCTTTGGCCACACCCGCCTGGATCTTGCGCATCAAGGCGACCGCCTGGGCCTCGATGCTCTTGATCTTGCCGCTGCCGTTGCAATGCGGGCAGGTCAGAAAGGCGCCCTCGGCGAGGGTCGCCTTGATGCGCTGGCGACTCATCTCCAGCAGGCCGAACTGGCTGATCCGGCCGACGGTGACGCGGGCCTTGTCCCCCTTGAGGGCATCCTTGAGGCGTTTCTCGACCTCGCGGATGTGTTTGCGGTCGCGCATGTCGATGAAATCGATTACCACCAGCCCGCCGAGGTCGCGCAGGCGCAACTGGCGGCCGACTTCGGTGGCCGCCTCGAGGTTGCTCTTGTAGGCGGTCGCTTCGACGCCCTGTTCACCGGCCATTTTGCCCGAATTGACGTCGATGGCCACCAGGGCCTCGGTGGCGTCGATGACGATGGAGCCGCCCGAGGGCAGGGGAACCTTGTTCTTGCTGATGGTCTCGATCTGTTCCTCGATCTGGTAGCGGGCGAAGATCGGCCGGCGTTCCTGATGCAGCTTGACCAGATGGGCGTGCTCGGGCATGACGAGGTGGAAGAATTCCTTCGCTTCCTCGAAAACCTTCGGGTCGTCCACCAGCACCTCGTCCATCTCGGTGCTGAAGTAGTCGCGGATGGAGCGGATGACCAGGTTCGATTCCCGGTAGATGGGAGCCGGGGCCTTGGCCTGCTTTTCGAGCTTGCGGATATTTTCGTAAAGGCGCAGCAGGTAATTGTAGTCGCGCTTGAGTTCCTCCTTCTTCTGCCCGATGGCCGCGGTGCGGACGATGTAGCCCATCTGATCCGGCCGCTCGAAGGAGCCCATCGCCTCCTTGAGCTTCTTGCGCTGGGATTCATCGCTGATCTTGCGCGAGATGCCGCGGGTGTCGCTGTCGGGCATCAGGACCATGTAGCGCCCCGGAAGGGAAAGGTAGGTAGTCAGGGCCGCGCCCTTGGTGCCCCGTTCCTCCTTGACGATCTGCACCAGCAGCTCCTGGCCGCGATGAAGGATGTCGTTGATGCGAGGGCGGCCCTTGTTCTCCTTCTGCTTTTCCGCCGGTCTGTAGAGGTCGGGGTGGATCTCGCCCATCTGGAGAAAACCGAGGCGATCGCCCCCGTAATCGACGAAGGCGGCCTGCAGCCCGGGTTCAACCCGGACCACCGCCGCCTTGTAGATGTTGCCCTTGGTCTGTTCCTTCCCGGCAATTTCGATGTCGAGTTCGGTAAGGATGCCGTCCTCGACAATAGCCACCCGGTTCTCCTCGAGATGGGTGGCGTTGATCAGCATTTTCGTGGTCATTGGATTCCTTCCGGCCGTCTCGCAAGGCGGCCTTGAGCTGTTTTTCGGAGAAAAACTCTCCGCTGCCGGCCGGCTCAGGCGGTGTCCGTACCTTTCTCTGCGGCCGCCCCGCTACAGGGGCGTTCAGGCAGGGCGGCATCGGACGGACCGTCATTTCTGCTCCGTGACCGGCGGTCGAAACTCTGTTTTTTCTATAAGACAGGGGCCCGGGGCCCCGACGAATCGAAAGATCGGCGAATTCCTGTCGGTTTCACCGTTGGCGAAACTATATCAGATATAGTTACTTTTGAATAGTGCCATCTTGCCGGCGAAAATCCCTTTTCCTTCCACGTTCTCCGGCGTACCCGCCTCAGGGGACATCTTCGATATTGATTCCGCCCTCCGGGGTAAGGAAAATGTCCAGCGCCTCCAGAGTGGCTTCCACGTCGGCCTTCTCGCTGAGGCTGGCGATGTTGAACAGGGCGTCGCCGCGGTGCGCCATCGGCAGGTTGAGAACACCGATCACGATGCCGGAGACGGGAGCGTACACGGGCTCCTCGAGTTCTCCGAAGGGATCGGCGATGACCGCCACCCGGTCGCCTTTCCTGACCCGGGCGCCGACGTTGATCCGCCAGGGCAGGATGCCGCTGATCGGAGCGCGCACCCAGGTGGTTCTCGTGGCGATCAGAGGCTCCACCTCCGGTCGATGTTCCTCCCGCTTGGGCAGCATGCCGATGCGACGCATGACCGCGACGATGCCGCGCATGCCCATGTGGATCGCCACCTCGTTGAAGCGCAGGGCCTCGCCGCCCTCGTAAAGGAGCATGGGAATGCCCATTTCCCGGACCGCCTCGCGCAGCGAACCGTCGCGCAGGCGGGAGTCGATGATGACCGGGGCGCCGAAGGCGCGGGCCATGGCGGCCGTTTCCGGGTCGTCGAGGGAGGTGCGGACCTGGGGCAGGTTGTTGCGGTGGTTGGAGCCGCTGTGCAGGTCGATGCCGTGGGTGCAGTGGGCGGCGATCTGGTCGAGGAAGAGACGGGCCAGGTGGGAGCCGAGCGAGCCCTTCTCGCTGCCGGGAAAAGAGCGGTTCAGATCCCGCCGGTCGGGCAGGTAGCGGGAGTGATTGACGTAGCCGTAGATGTTGATGATCGGGATGGCGATCAGGGTGCCCCGCAGCCGGGAGAGCAGCTTGAGCTTGAGCAGACGACGGATGATTTCCGGGCCGTTGATCTCGTCGCCGTGGATGGCGCCGGAGACGAAGAGGCGGGGCCCCGTTTTTTTTCCGTGGACGACGTGGACCGGCATCTTCATGTCGGTGTGGGTATAGAGTCGGGCGATCGCCAGGTCCACTGTCCGGCGCTGTCCCGCCCTGATGTCGATGCCGTTGAACCGGAAAACTTCCTGCATTGTCTGCTGTCCTGTATGGCTGCGACCTGGATCCGTGGGGCGGGGCGGATAAATAGCCCAAGTCCCACTGACTCAGGCCTTAACCCTTGCCCTTGGTCTTGGTCCGGTGCTGGCGGGCGTTTTTTTCAATGAAGGCCACGATCTGTCCGGCGATGTCCTTGCCGGTGGCCTTCTCGATGCCCTCCAGGCCGGGCGAGGAGTTGACCTCCAGGACCACCGGTCCGTGGTTGGAGCGCAGGACGTCGACGCCCGCCACGTTCAGGCCCATGATGCGCGCCGCCCGCACTGCGGTGGAACGCTCGGCCGGGGTCAGCCGGACGATTTCGGCGCTGCCGCCGCGATGGATGTTCGAGCGGAAATCCCCTTCCTTTCCGGTCCGTTTCATCGCCGCTACCACCTTCTCGCCGATGACCAGGCAGCGGATGTCGCTTCCCCTGGCCTCGCCGATGAATTCCTGTACCAGAATATGCGCCTTGAGGCCGCGAAAGGCCTCGATGACGCTCTTGGCCGCCTGATGGGTCTCGGCCAGCACCACCCCGATGCCCTGGGTTCCCTCCACCAGTTTGATCACCAGGGGCGGTCCGCCGGCCTGGCCGATCAGGTCCTCGGTGAATTTGGTCGAGTGGGCGAATCCGGTGACCGGCAGGCCGACCCCCCGGCGGGCCAGCAGCTGGAGGCTGCGCAGCTTGTCCCGGGAGCGGCTGATGGCCACCGATTCATTGAGGCTGTAGGTTCCCATCATTTCGAACTGCCGGACGACGGCGGTGCCGTAAAAGGTGATCGAGGCACCGATGCGGGGAATGATGGCATCGAAACCGGTCAGGACCTCTCCCTTGTAATGGATCGTGGGACGCTGGGTGGCGATGGTCATGTAACAGAGAAGGGGATCGATGACCTGAACGTCGTGTCCTTTTTGTTCGACGGCTTCGATCAACCGATGGGTCGAGTAGAGTTCGCTTTTGCGTGAAAGGATGCCGATTTTCATTCCTTCAATCTTTCTTTCTCAGTGATTTCAGGTAGCCGGAAATGAACGACTTCCCGCTCAGGTAGGAACGGGCGGGGTCGACCCGCAACCGGCTTTCCATGGCCTTGCGTCCCAGCAGCATGCGAAAGCGCATGGTGTCGCGGTTGGTCAGAGTGATTTCGATGGGCCATTCGCGGTCACCGATGCGCATCGGCGTTTCGATCACGTAGCGCCATTCCCGGTGGCCCCCCGAGTCGCTGACCCGGCGGCGGTCCCGGATCGGGGCCTGGCAGAAGACTTCGATGTCGCGGCGGTTCTGCAGGGGGTGGATGCCGAAGCGAATCATGGGGATGCCGTCCGCCTCGAAGGTCTCCAGGCAAAAGGCGTGCAGGGCCGAGGTGCGGGCGCCGGTGTCGATCTTGGCCTTGACCGCCGGCAGGCCAAGCTCCGGCAACGCCACCCATTCGCGCCAGCCCAGAACCAGGGGTCGATTGAGGGCTTTCACCGCTTCGGCCTCCTTCGAATTCGGGGTCGAGGCGCTTTCTTCACATTCCAACATATCAGAATTATATCGTATTTTCAGGTTCGGGCAGGTACCGGGGTGGTCCCGGCGGCAAGAAATCGCTCCGATATATACCTTCCGGAAGAAAAATGCCAACAAAATCGACCGAACCCGTCAGGAGTTGCCCCTTTCCCCTTCATAGTCCCCTGTGCTATAAAAGGTGCCATGCTGCAACTTCGTCAAATTGTCAAGGATTTCGCCGACCGCAAGATATTCAACGGCATCGACTGGCACATCCGCCCCGGGGACCGCATCGGCCTGTGCGGCGCGAACGGCGCCGGCAAGACTACCCTGCTGCGGATGCTCGCCGG
>Ga0102953_1001796_pt1 | contig 13353 bp, 13 predicted proteins | sample SalPon2A_C_D2_MG_FD_78509 | JGI IMG/M metagenome (GOLD analysis project Ga0102953, IMG submission 78509) | Soil microbial communities from South San Francisco under conditions of wetland restoration - Salt Pond MetaG R2A_C_D2_MG | ecosystem: Environmental > Terrestrial > Soil > Wetlands | place... | reverse complement strand
TGGCGTTAAGGACGCTGAATGGAATAAGCGTTTCAACATTAATATTGGATATTATTTCTAAACCACTTAAAACAATAAATGTATGGCAGAGAAAAAGAATATCACACTAAAGGTGGTGGATTTGACCCTCATCTTCGGGAAAAAGAAGCAGGAGGCACTTGCACTTCTTAAAAAAGGAGTTTCCAAGAATGATATCTTAAAAAAAACGAAATGTACGGTAGGCGTTAATAAGGCCAATTTTGAAATTGAAGAAGGTGAAATTTTTGTCATTATGGGATTATCGGGTAGTGGTAAATCATCCTTAATACGGTGTTTAAACCGGCTGAATGAGCCCACTTCAGGTAAAGTTTTTTTTAAAGATTACGACATTACCCGCGAAAGCAATAAACAACTGCTTCAAACTCGTCGTACCGAACTGAGTATGGTTTTTCAGAAATTTGGATTACTGCCTCACCGAACGATTCTGGAAAATGCCGCTTTTGGCTTGGAAATTAGAGGTGAAAGCAAGGAAATGAGGGAAGAAAAAGCACGAGAAGCGCTTAAAACAGTTGGACTGGAAGGTTATGAACAGCAATATCCGTCTGAAATGTCGGGAGGTATGCAGCAACGGGTTGGGCTGGCACGGGCGCTGGCAAACAATTCTTCGGTGTTGCTGATGGATGAAGCGTTTTCTGCACTCGACCCACTCATTAAATCTGACATGCAGGACGAGCTACTCCAAATTCAGAACAAATTGCACAAAACAATTGTATTCATTACCCACGATTTGGATGAAGCCATGAAAGTAGGCGACCGTATTGCTATTATGAAAGATGGAGTAATTGAACAAATTGGTACAGCCGAGGAAATACTTACCGACCCGGCCAGCGATTATGTAAAAGCTTTTGTCGAAAAAGTAGATCGTAAAACCATTATCACGGCTGAAACGCTGATGTTTAAAAAGCCCACGCTGATCCAGTATAAAAAAGACGGTCCGAAAGGGGCTCTGCGTAAAATGCGATCCGCCGGTGTAGATGTGTTGCCGGTTGAAGATCAGGATATGAAATTTTTAGGATATGTGTGGCTTGAAGATATGCTTAAACTGGAAAAAGATAAAGAACAAACAGTGAAAAAAGCCTTATATACTGATGTTCCCAGTGTATATAAACATTACACGGTGGAAGATATGCTTCCTTTAATTACAGGCCATCATTACCCGCTTGCAGTTGTGGATGAAGAGGGTGGCAAATTGCTGGGCCTGGTAACGCAAACTTCGCTAATTATTGAGTCTACCAGATTTGAAAATGAAGAAGTTGACAGATTAATTGAAAAAGCAAACGATTTGTAATATGGATAAAATAATAAACATTGGGCAATATATTGAAAGCGGAATTGATTCCCTGGAAGAAAATTTTTCATTCTTGTGGAGTTCCATCGATAATGGTATTTCATGGACTGTAGAAAATCTGAATGATCTTTTTCTTTCTATTCCATTCATTGTTATTTTAATTTTGGTGGCAATGGCCGCTTACTACGCATATGCCAGAGGTAGGCTCTTTACCTGGGAAGGATTTAAAAAAGGAATAGGGCTGACTGTCTTCGTTATTTTGGGCTTTTTACTCATCTATGGGATGGGGTACTGGAAGGAAGCAATTGAAACCACCACACTGGTACTTGTTTCGACGCTTATTGCTTTAATTTTGGGAATACCTTTTGGCATTTTATCGGCCAAAAATAATACGGCCAATGCCATCATCAGGCCGATTCTCGATTTTATGCAAACCATGCCAGCTTTTGTTTACCTTATCCCGGCCATATTCTTTTTTAGTGTGGGAAACACACCAGGAGTTATTGCCACGGTAATATTTTCGTTACCCCCGGCGGTAAGATTGACGAATCTTGGTATCCGGAATGTACAGCCCGACGTGATTGAAGCAGGAAGGGCATTTGGGGCGAACGAAAATCAAATTCTGTTTAAAATTCAATTGCCACTGGCAATGCCGACTATCCTGGCAGGAATCAACCAGGTAATTCTTTTGGCATTATCAATGGTTGTTATTGCTTCTATGGTAGGAGCCAGAGGCCTGGGAAGCGTAGTATACCAGGGAATTCAGCAAAATGATATTGCCAAAGGTTTCGAATCGGGACTGGGAATTGTGGTACTGGCTATTGTGCTCGACCGGATTACACAAGCGTTAGCAAACAAAAACAAAAAGTAATTATAAATTTAAAAAACCTATATTATGTTGAAATTCAGAAGTTTAATTGCGCTGATTATTGTTACGAGTTTAGCATTTACTATGACTTCTTGTAACAGCGGCAAAAAAAGTAATTCAAAAAAAGAAGTAAGTATTTTATACCCAAACTGGGCCGAAGGGATTGCGTTTACCTACCTGGCTCAAGCGGCATTGAAAGACAACGGTTTTGAAGTTAAACTAACCAATCTCGAACCGGGGTTAATTTATGGTGAATTATCTAAAGAAAATTCCAAGGGCGATGTTTTCCTTGATGCATGGTTACCCAATACACACAAGGATTATTGGGCTGACTATGGTGATAAACTTGTAAAACTGGGTGAATCTTTTAGTAATGGAACAACCGGGCTGGTAGTTCCATCTTATGTAACCATTAATTCGATTACCGAACTGAACGCCAATAAAGATAAATTCGACGGTAAAATTATTGGGATTGGTGGCGGAGCAGGTATTCATGCAAATACGGAAAAAGCAATTAAAGCATACAATCTTGATTTTGTGCAGATTACATCAAGTGGCCCTGCCATGGTGGCCAGTCTCGAAAAAGCAATTTCCAATAATGACTGGATAGTTGTAACCGGATGGAAGCCTCATTTTATGTGGGCTACCAACGATCTAAAATACCTCGATGACCCAAAACATATATATCCGAAGGATGCTTGCACGATCATTTCCAGAAGAGGTTTTAAAGAAGACATGCCTAAGGCTGCTAAATTCTTTGAAAATTTCAATTTGACGGAAGATGAACTTTATGGCCTCATGAAAGAAATACGAGACAACAACGAAGAACAAGGTGCGCAAAATTGGTATAAAGCACACAAAAAAATGGTCGATAGTTGGTTTGAATAATATTTTGATGAGTTCAAAAAAATAATAGCAATGAAAATATAATCAGCCATTTGGGTTGCCAAGTTTGTTTCAAAAAAAAGGTTCTTCTTTAAGTTGAACCTTTTTTTATTTCAGTAAATAACTTTTCATCATATAAAATCCAGTTCCTGAGCTTCAGGGACTGGATTTTCAATTTCTAGATCGGGGTGTTTACAAATTATTCAGCCAACCTTCTACCCTTCAATCGTTTTCGTGATGTCTTTAGCCAATTGTTTGATTGAATAAAACCGAATGGCATAATCACGAATGCCAGCAACCAACTTCGAATTCACAAACATCATTTTCCCAAGACTTCTGGAATCTTCCTGGGCCTTCTCAACACGTTCTTTCTGCCGTTTCTCATAAAGCTTTAATCCATATTCAAGGTGATCCTTGTCCGAGCGGGACAGTTCATCCACCAATGCAGCTGCCGAGTCCATCGCCATCGATGCGCCGACTCCTGCCGTTGGCAAAAATCCACAGGCGGCATCACCCAACAACAACACGGCACCTTTCCGCCATTCCTTTGTTCGGCAATCATGGAACTCCCAATAATATGGTTTTTCAATGAAAGAAAGTTTGTTAAGAGCTTGATGCAACAGCTCGTAGTCGGCATGAATCTCTCCCATGATGTTCTTTGCAAAACCTTTTAAACCTTGCTTCTTAATTTTGTTGTTGGGGCCTCCGAGAAACACACCTATTTTATCTTTCACCGGATAGAGTCCCATAAATGAAGAAGCACCCCAGTACTCTTTGTACGCATTTAACTTCCGATCCTCCAACCAGGCAACCCAGCCTCCCCAGCCAGTGTCAGAATAATCGTACTCGCTTTCATCCCATAGCAACTTTCGGGTGTCCGAATGGAGCCCATCAGCAATAATAACCAAACCATACATTTCCTTTTTCATACTGGAAAAAGTAACTTCAACACCGGCACTATCATGCTTCATTTCCGCAACCTGTGTCCCAAATAAGACATTCTCTTTTCCGACCTTTTTCATTAACAGATCAATCAATTTTGCACGTTCAATTCCACGGTATGACCCATAATCACGATTGATAAAATCCAGCGAATAGGCATGGTTTAACTGACCATTCTCTTTGTGAACTTCGTACTGCTTCATCTCAACGCTGGCACCAAAATAGTTCTCCATCAAATCCAGCGCAGTCATCACCCGACCTCCCAAAGGGAGTATTCCAAGCATGTAGCCTGACTTATTAAATTTCTTTATGGAATCTTTTTCTACCACTGTTGGATTCACACCTTGCTTTTTCAGCAAACCAGCACATGTCAGGCCTGCTACACCTGCGCCTACAACCAGAATATTAAATTTTCGCATAACCGATAGTTTTAAATTGATGACTACTTTCTTTTAGGGTAAATTGGCGGATCCTTGTTTTCAATGGACAAGTTGAAGTCGCATTTTTCAAGAAGGTGAACCTTACTGCGATCTTGCAATATGCTAACTCGATCGATTCCAGGAATGCTTATTATGCGATTTGACTTTTAGCCAGTTAACCAAAAAAAGATGACACAATTTTCCCAATTGAGTCACCAGTTTTTTAACATGTTTGCGGAATTTCTTTCCAGCTGATAGTCATATTAATTGGCCTTATTCCTTTATTATTTTCGAGTATTCACTGCTGTCACGGTCAGGATCAACCAATGTCCCGGCATCCAGGTCAATCACAACCTTTTCCATGTCTGATTCACGAATCGAAGTCAGCACCAGATACTTCCCGGATACAATCCGATGAATGATCTGCCCATTTTCGTCCTGCTGGAAACAGCCGCCTTGAATGAGCATTTCAGCGTCAAACGTATCTTTATAGTTTCCACAAGTTGCAGTAATCACATTGTATAGATTGGTTTTTCGCTGATCAATAAAAGTGAATTTCCCTCTGAAAAAATAAGAGGAATCTGCTTTGAAAAAGTCCAGCGCCTCCGGATGATATAAATCAGCCAAGCGAAAGCAGGTCACGCCAAAATCCATCGCATTCACCAAAAGGTACTGGCCATGATCCAACACTTGGTAATGATTCAGCACACCACTTTGTGCATCCTGTGCATCTCCACGAACAGATGCGCTCAACGGGCCGATTAATTTCTTTGTGTGAAGATTAAAAAGGTAACATTTGTATCGACCACCAATCACGGCAAATTCCCTTTCACCTGAGAAATAGGCTGTAAAACGATAGGGATCATATTCTTCCGGAAGCTTAATTTGTCGTTTGATGTTGCCATCTTTGTCTTCAATTTTTAAATATTGAACAGCTCCGGGTTCCTTTTGCGTCAATCCAAGCAACTTCTTTTGATTGGTCTCAATCTGTTTGGAGTTCAAAGGCTGACCAAACGAGCAACCTATTGTCCATGCGAAAAACAGGATTGTCAGGGTGAGTTTCATCTGTATTTTTTTGCTACTATTTTTCCCGTTCAAGAATCTTTTGTTGATTTTCCTTAATTTCTCTCAGCGAATTCAGGATTTCCATGGTCACCGGATTTTCAGTGGCCTGGTTACGTAGTTCTTCTTTCCGCATTCCTAGTTTGGTATCCAACCGCCCTAAAATCAAAGAAACTATCATAAATAAGATCAGAATAGCCGGATAGATCAGCAGCTTGTTTTGATCCAGAAAGTGTCGTATTTCTGCACTTTGAAACGAGTTCAAAAAAACAAAACCAATCATCAAAAAGCTGATGTAGCCAATGTACATTCGTGCCCGATCAATATAGATTTTCCACCGTACAATCGATTTCTGATTGACAGGAATCCCAAATAATGTAATCTTGCTTTTCATAGGTTGAATACTATTTCAATTACTAAACTTGTTCATCTTTGACTTTGGGTAACTGCTTTTCAAGCATGTTTATAATTTTTCGCAAGCGCTTGATTTCATAACTGCTTAAAAAAATCGTAGCCCAAATACCAATCCATATTATAGAATCACCATATGGATAATGTTGTAACTTGAAAATTGCACCCAGCAAAATTAATAAGCCAGTGCTGATCAGCACTATTTGCATCAATTTATCGGTCTGCTTTCGTGTCATATCATTTAGTTTAAGGGTTCGTTGTTGCTGAATTTATACTTTGTTTAATTCAACTAAACTTCAAGGCAATTTACTTCTTCTTTTTTGAAATCGAAGTTTCAATACAAAAAAAGCCCGGCAAATGCCAGGCTCTGTCGTATTTCATTTCAAAGGTGATGTCAACTTTTCACCTCTACCTTTCCGTCGGCATATATGGCAAAGCGGCCTTTGTCGCGACTATGAACAGGTTCGTTCTCCGGCCAGGGCCATCCACCAAATTGGGTCTTTTGGTATTCCTGGAATGCTTCTTTAATTTCAGCTTCCGAGTTCATCACAAACGGCCCATATTGAACGACCGGTTCCTGCAACGGTTTTCCCTGCAAAACGAGCAGGAAACAATCCTGGTCGCCGGCCTCAAGCGTTATTTTATGATCTGCCTTCACCTGAACGGAATGATAGGAAGGAATGATTTCATCTTCAATCTTCAAATTCCCGCCCCGGTAAAAGTAAAGCATCCTTCCTGCATCGACACTGGCTTTGGAAAGTGTCCATACTGCTCCAGCCTCCAGCTTGATCGTCAGGATCATCACATCGTGCTCGGCATTGGCTGCCCACGAATCAGGAGTGGGCTCGGGAGCCTTGGTATTGTGAAGCGATCCGGCAATAACATTCACTTCGGTCGTTTTCCCATTGCTATCATTTTCGTGCAACACCGGGATCATGTCCTCCCAAAGCATTTTGTAATGTGGCTCTACGAACTTGTTCATACGGGGCAGGTTCAGCCAAATCTGGAACAATTCCATTGGGTTTTCCTTGTCCCGGTTGACCAATGGGAACATTTCGGCATGCAAGACGCCTTTTCCGGCAGTCATCCATTGCACGTCCCCTTTTCCAAAACGTCCGGTAGCACCCAACGAATCAAAATGATCGATCAGACCTTCCTTGACAACGGTGACCGTTTCAAAGCCTCGATGTGGGTGGTACGGAAAGCCCGGAATTTTAGACCCGTGATACATGCGCCAGCCGTCCTTGACCGTAAAATCCTGGCCGATGTTACGTCCGGCAAGCGAGGCGTCCGGTCCCATCACCTTATTCCCTTTGGGGTACTCGTCACGATGGTGCACACAAAAAATAAACGGATCAAGCGTTTCCCATGGAAAACCCAGTGGTCTGATATTTATGATCGATTTTTGTTCCATTTGCTTCAGCATTTGTAGATTGTTCTCTTTAAACAGATGAAGGTTGGAATGGTTGATGGCACAAGCCAGGCAATGCATTGCAATAATAACACCGGCCTAACAGCCAGCGCAATTGGTATCCCTATGGATTAAAAAGCGTTTCCGGTAAGCAGGCAAATTCCGACCTACGTCGGAATGACGGGATAATCGTTGAGTGGTGGTTCAAATAAACTCTGCGATTTTTGTTAAAAACTTCGCGCTCTCTGTGGTTAAAAAATTCAGTTTATAAAAAAGCCCCGCACTTGCGAGGCTAATATTATATTCTTTGCAACTTTGCATGAAATTTAATCCTTCCCACGAAACTTCGGGGCTTCTATCATTCAATTTTTTACAATACACTATCTCCGGTTTGGCGTGACTCACTGCTATAACCAAACAGCTTATTTTCTTTAATGTGGTTAAACACTTTCTCAGGCAGATAATTTTTCAACTTATCGTCGCCGTTTTTGATCAGTTCGGTGATATTTTGGGGACTAACTTCAAGGTTTTTCGACGGTATGCTTTTTAAAACAATGATTTTCTTGGTAGCATTCAAATATTGCCAAAGCAGCTTGTTTGATTCCGAGAAATGCGAATCATCCGGATATTCAACCTCACCTGTATTGGTATCGATGTAAGGGTACAAATAGACCTTTACATTTTCCTGAAATATCGCACCGATTGCTTCCAACAGGCCTCCACGCAAATCGCGGTAAATTGACCGGTCAAGAATCATGTCAAAGGTTGGTAAACCAACAACAATTCGAAGTTTGATCATTTTAAACTGCGCAAAATAATTTACCAGTTTAAAGTACCTGGTAAACTTTGAAATCATCACGCTCTGCCCCATCATATTTAGCAAATCGACCCGGTGCAGAAAGTCTTTTTCGTTCACTTTCCGATCCTGCATCAGGCTATGGAGCGAAATTTCACAAAACGCAATGGTATTGTCAGGTTTGTAATCTTCATCACGTTTAAAGATCGTTAAACTGTCACGGATGAATTTCAGGCCCAGATTGCTAATTGGTCGAAAGTTCCCTCTCATCAACATGACATTCTTCTTGTAAAGCATGTCACTCGGCTGCCGGACTTTCCCCAACTCGTCAAACATGATAGCCGGAGTCATATTATTGCTTACCAACATTAAATTTAACAGGCGATTGTCCACCCAAGACATGTCAGGCCCATCCACATAAATGTAGTCAACCTCAACGCGGTCTGCATCCAAATTGTCTAGTAAAGACAATAAAATTTTTCGTGGGTCTTCCCACTGAAATAAGCCTCCGTAAATGAGGTTAATTCCCAGTGTACCAAGGCTATATTGTTGCAACAGGGTGTCGTTTTCATGCAAGTTCACATGGATAAGGATTTTGTTCGGATGATACCTGTCGGTTCCTTCAACAGCAATTCCCAACCATCCGTTTCCCTGATTCGTTTTCTTGAAATTAAGCGTCTCTACCGTATTGGCAAAAGCAAAGAATTTTTGTGGGTTCTTTTTATCCAAAATCTCAATCAGTTCACCATATTCGTAGTCCACCATCTTTTTCAAACGATCTTCAGCCACATACCGGGAGGGATTGTCTTGATTGTAAAAATGATCACTAAATACCTTGTCGTAAGCGGAAATGGACTTAGCCACCGTATTCGAAGCACCTCCAGCCTGAAATAAATGCCGTGCTGTTTCCTGCCCGCCGCCAATCTCGGCAATGGCTCCGTAATACATGGAATCTATATTGATGTGAACCGATTTCTCTTTCGTACTTAATTTTGTTGATCTATTGATTTGAGGATTCATGCTGTTTTTTTTTGTTTTATTACGAATTTTGGGATTTCAAATTCAAGAACCCTAATTTTATTTAGCAACGCTAACTTATTGCTTTTGTTTAGGCTTTTTCACTATCTTTTTGTTGCATCCCCGGTGTCAGGATAGAATCCGATCAATTTTTTTTGAAACGTATTGCGCTTGCTGACATTCTGTTTTCTACAGTACCTATTCTTACCGATTTTACGGGGACTGGCTCTTTGAACGGTTTGATTTCCTGTCCTCTAATTTGAATTTAAGGAATCGTTAATTCAAGGTTATCTCGAGTTGATCTGCTTTTTAAGTTGCTCCCATTCGTCCTTCAACAAACGATAATAAATGGTGTCTCTTCTGCGTCCGTGTGTCATCAAGGTATGACTTCTTAAAATCCCTTCTTCCTTCAAGCCAATTCGAAGCATGGCTTGTCTGGCATATGTATTTAACACATCCGTTTTTAGTTCAACCCTCTCGAAACAAAGCTCTTCGAAACAGTATTTAAGCAGCAAATATTTCACCTCGTCATTAAAACCTTTCCCTTGAAACTCACGCCCAATCCATGTCCAGCCAATTTCAATCCGCTTGTCTCGTTCCGAAATATTTCCCAAACTAGTAGAACCGATGATTCGATTTTGCTTCTTTTCAATCAATGTAAGTGCCAAGCGTTTCTTTGCTTTCAATTGATCAACAGCCTCATCAACCCAGGTAATCAATACATCTTTATCAGATAAATCACTGGTAAAATAGTTCCACATTGATTGATCATTCGTCAAATTCTCGAAAGCATCGAAATCGCTTCGTCGCACTGGACGAAGTTTAACACATTCATTTTCCAGTTCGAAATTGAAATCCATTGGGTATCAGTTTTTCTTCTATTGTTGGCATCAATATTCTTTCGTTCCTTTTTCACGCCACAGCGATCAATTTTTTCAACTGCCTCAAATCGCCTTGTTTCATTTTGGTCGTAATCATATTTGGGCCCGAATAATATCGGAATCTCACGTCATCAGCTTGCAGGAGTTTTTTGATAATCTGCTCATTTAGCGCATAGGCAATTTTGAAATTCTTCCTGCTATACTGGGTGTATCCCGTCACGACCGAAACCTCGGTCGAATCAGCTGTCATTACTGATTTTTTATCCTCCGAGATTAATGTTGAATTTTCAGCTTCCATACGGTCAAATGTGATTGGAAACACCTCGTCATTGATCATTAAATAAACCTTGTCTTCCAGATTGTATGATCTTGTACTCATGACTAAAACATCGAAAACTGTGTACGAAATATCTCGATTCTCATGAAATTCTTTCAAGAAAGTTTGCTTGGCATAGTAAAACGGGGTATCCTTCTCCTGTGCCTTATTGTAATAAATCTCCTTCCGGATTCGTTTGGTTGATTTCACAGTGTCGTTTTCCACACGTATGCGCGAATAATGACTAATAAACATGCAGCTCTGCATACCTATAATTATGCAGAATGAGGTGACTGTCTTGAGAACGAAGAAGTGATTTCCTGAGGTACGATTTGGTTTCATTTATTTTCAATTTATATTAAGGTCATCCTTTCATATTGAGGGATTCCGACCTTTTTTATAGTTCTTGATCATCTTTCCAAATTCTTTGTCTCTTTTCCGTTTCTCCGCAACTGTCGACTCAAAATGCGCTTTTTCTTTCTCCATTTTTAAGTAATTTTCGTAAAAATTTCGGTCGACTTCACCACGCTCAACAGCATCTAGAACAGCACACCCCGACTCGTCGGTATGCGAACAATCTTTAAATTTACAGTTTTGTGAAAAACTGGCAATTTGATCAAAAGTGGTCTCTAAACCTCTGGAAGTATCGGCAATTCCAACTTCACGCATTCCCGGGTTGTCGATTAAAATTCCACCATCTGCAAGCACAATTAATTCCCGATGGCTGGTAACATGCCGCCCCCGGTTGGAATGCTGACTGATGACATCCGTTTTCATAATTGCTTGGCCGGAAAGGTTATTTAAGAGTGTCGACTTGCCAATGCCTGAGGAACCCAACAGGCAATAGGTTTTTCCATTCTCAATCCTGCATTTCAGTTTGAGATAGCCATCATTAGTTTCATTACTAATGGCAACTACAGAGACATTTTTGATGCGATGTTTGATCAGATGATCGATTTCTACAATCCGCTGTTCATCAACCAAATCAGTTTTCGTTAGCACAATAATCGGCTTCACTTTCGAGGAATAACAAATCGTGAGGTAGCGTTCCAGACGATTGATATTAAAATCACGATCAATAGCCTGAACGATGAAGGCAAAATCAATATTCACAGCGATAAGCTGGACTTCACCCAATTGGTCAACAGCTTTTCGTTTAAGTACTGAAAATCGAGGTAAAATTTTATGAATGATGGCAAAATTGGCTTCATAGTTGATCAATGCGACCCAATCACCCACGGCCGGAAAATCCTGGCGTCCCCTGGCAGAAAATCGGAGATTACCGGTGATTTCCGCTTCCATCTCACCTTGTTCGGTCACGACGATATAGCGTTCCTTGTGTTCTAAAATGACCCGACCAATCTCGTAATCTGCCAGGTGATTTTTAACCCGCAACTTTTCAAGTTGATCATTGTATCCCAAGTCATGCAGTTTCACTTTGGTCTTTAATTAGTGGTTTGAGATTTATTCTGCAAAATCACAACTACTTGATTTTATCCATCTCATAATAGACAAGTTACAACGATTTGGCGTAATGTCGCTAATCATACTTCCTTAAAAAATCAATTGTAGATAGAAACCCTGCAAATTACGCAATTCTTATCAGCGGATGGCAATTTTATCGGTCATCTTTTTAGTCTCATTCTGAAGGTGTTTCAACAAATCCTGACTGATCAGATATTGAGTAATTTTTTCCGAATTGCCACCTGTTGCATTCGAAACCTGTATCGTATCCTGAAAAGTTCCACTTAAAATAAATTGAAGGGAGTCTGAATTTTCGACGCTTAAAATTTTAGCGTTGACCTTACCTGAAACAAAATAATTAGTTCCACTCTCCTCTTCCGTTAATTTGAAGAATGTATCACGTTCAAATCTTGTATTTGTAATCGTATAACTTTCGGAAGATTTCCCGTTAATTGTTTTGGTGGTAAACATTGAATCACGTTTCACGAATGAAGAAAATGGCTTCAATTTTTTGATCGATGAAATGCGTACAATTTTATTTCTTTTTTTACGATAATTGGAATTCGTTTTGGAAATCGGTGATTCCAGTCTGACTAACGTGGTTTGTAAATTTCCGGAAATTTTGTAATTGAATTTCAAATCCGCTTTGGTTTGGCAAGATGAAAGAAGTCCAATCATTGCACCCAACAACAGCACACGCTTTAAATCTAATAAGTTCATACTGAGAATTTGTTTTGGCTTCCTTTTAAAGGATTGTTAAAATTATCTAGCTCATCTGAATTATCAAACTACAAATTCCCTATATTATAAGTTATCAGCGCCGTTGCTACAATTGCCCTAAGCCACTATAAACAAACATCTTGAATTAAATAAGCATGAATAAGAAAGTGAACGGGTAATTATACCAGAAGTGAAAATCATTCAAAAAATCGTTGTCAATAATCATTCCTTCTGGCTAGGTTTAACGTCCTAAAAACTAAAAAAAATAGGGCCACAACATTTCGTGACCCTACATATATTATTAAATCGATTTTATTACTCTCTCACCTTCCCAAAGTCTCAAAGTCCCAAAGTCTCATTCTCCCAGAATCTCACACTCCTACTTTCTGATACAACTCTTCGCGTCTGGCCTTAATTTCTTCGCTGCTAATGTAATCGTCGTACTCCATTTGCTTGTCGATGATGCCGTTGGGCGTCAACTCAATGATACGATTACAAACGGTGTGAATAAATTCGTGGTCATGTGACGACATCATGATGTTGCCTTTGAACTGTGTCAGGCGGTTGTTGAATGCCTGGATCGATTCCAGATCGAGGTGGTTGGTTGGTGTATCCAGGATCATCAAGTTGGCATTGGCCAGCATCATTTTGGCAATCATGCAACGCATCTTCTCTCCTCCTGAGAGCACCTTGGTATTTTTAAAGATCTCTTCACCTGAAAACAACATTTTGCCCAGGTAGCCGCGCAAGAACTGCTCGCTGGTATCCGAACTATATTGTCCCAACCAGTCAACCAAAGAAAGATCTTTTTCAAAGAACTCCGAATTATCCAAC
>Ga0102953_1001795_pt1 | contig 13356 bp, 13 predicted proteins | sample SalPon2A_C_D2_MG_FD_78509 | JGI IMG/M metagenome (GOLD analysis project Ga0102953, IMG submission 78509) | Soil microbial communities from South San Francisco under conditions of wetland restoration - Salt Pond MetaG R2A_C_D2_MG | ecosystem: Environmental > Terrestrial > Soil > Wetlands | place... | reverse complement strand
GATGCAGTTCCGCGGTATGAGCATCCCCACGGTGATCCTGTTCAAGGACGGGGAGCCGGTGGAGACGATGATCGGGGCGCAGCCCAAGAGTGCCTACCAGGCGCGCTTGCAGCCGTACCCGCAGGCGAACTGAGCGCAGCTTCACGACGGTGGCGGGCCGGACCCCAGGGGTCCGGCCCGCCACGTTTCCGGGGCATGCGGCCGGCCCGCCGCGGGCCGGTCAGGCCGCATGCCGCCGCTCGGGCGCCGCTCAGCGCCGGCGCGGCCGCCTCAGGGGGCCGTCACGCGCTGCACGCCCCCGGGCGAGACGTCCCAGGCGGTGCCCGGCACCTGCGTGGAGGTGACGCGCAAGCGGTAGGAGGAGCCGTCCCTGGCATAGTCCAGCAGCGTCCACTTGGCGCCGGCCGGGAGCTTCACGTCGACCAGCACGTTGGTGGTGTAACGGCCCGTCTCGAGGTAGCCGATGGCCATGCGGTGGTAGACGATCTCCGCGGTGCGATGGAGCTGGCCGGCCGGCCCGTTCTGGAAGGTGAGCGGCTGCACCTGGGGGGCGCAGCCGGCAAGGGCGAGAGCGACGGCCGCCGCCGCGAACGCCAGCGCCACGCGCCTCGCGAGCCGGATATCGACGTGTCTCACGCGCCCATCCTACAGGCTCGCGCGCAGCGCGGAGCGACGGCTAGCGCTCCGCGATCGGGGCGAGCGCCAGCCGCACGATGTAGCGCTGTGCGCCCGCCTTCTGCTCGTAGCGCAGTAGCAGCTCGTACATCGCGCGCTGGAGCGCCTTGGCGTCCTCGAAGTCGAGCATGACGCTGTCGCGCCAGGAGGACAGGACGGCGGGCGCGGCGGCGTCCAGGGTGGTGGCGTCGGCCTCCGGGGTCACCGCGGTCTGCACCTGGAGGCGGCCGCGCGCGTCGCGGTACACCCGCGTGCCCCACGTCCCCAACGCCTCCATGCGGGCGCGGACCACGTTGCGTCGCAGCAGCCGCTCCCAGTAGGCGTCCCGCTCGGCGAGGGCGGCCTCCAGCGACTCCGCGGCGGTGGCTTCGAAGGGGACGAAGAACAGCTCGGCGACGGTGCGGTAGAGCTTCACCGCGCGCCCGCGCCTGGGCGCCTCGCGGGCGACCTCCAGGAGGCCCACGCGCAGGAACCGCTGCACGCGCTTCAGTACGGTGTTGGGAAGCTGCCCCATCTCGGCCGCCGCCTGGGACACGGTGCGCTCGCGTCCCAGGAAGGGGGCGAGCTGGCGCAGCGTGGTGGGGTTCATGAGCAACGCTGCCGCGGCAGGCTCGCGCACCACGCGGTAGCTGGCCGGCGGGCCAGGCTCGGCGCCCGGCGCGGACGTCGCGCCCCGTGCCTCGGGTCCGCTACATGAAGAGTGCTCTTTCATGTCACGTAGGATAGTCCGAGACTGGGGCCGAGGAGGCCGGCGGGCGGAGGGAAGACGCCGCGGACGCCGGCACGGAGCGCTCGGACGTCGGGCCGGGGGCCCGCTCCGGCGCCGCCGGGCGGCCGTCCCCGACGACCCGGAGACGGCGCGCGAGCGGCTAGAATGGACCACCCGTGGCCCCTGCGGGCCTGCCCTCGGCCCCGGAGCGCGCCGGCGAAGGGGACGCACCGTTCCCCGTCACCACGGAAGACCGTCTTCCTCGCGACAAGAAGGAGTGAGCATGGCTGACACCCACGCCAAGAACTCGTTCTCCTCCCGGGACCGCTTCGATACCGGTTCCGGCGAGGCCACCTACTACCGCCTGGGCCGCCTCCAGGAGCTCGGGCTGGGCGACGTCGATCGTCTGCCGTTCTCCATCAAGGTCCTGCTGGAGTCGCTGCTGCGCAACGAGGACGGCTACACCGTCACCGCGGACGACGTCCGCAACCTCGCCGGCTACGATCCCAGGGACCCGGTCCAGGCCGAGATCCCGTTCAAGCCGGCGCGCGTGATCCTGCAGGACTTCACCGGCGTCCCCGCGGTGGTCGACCTGGCGGCGTTGCGCAGCGCCATGGAGCGCATGGGCGGCGACCCCGAGCTCATCAACCCGCAGGTTCCCGTCGACCTGGTCATCGACCACAGCGTGCAGGTGGACGAGTACGCCAACCCGCTGGCGCTCCTTCACAACGCCGAGATCGAGTTCCAGCGCAACCGGGAGCGCTACGAGTTCCTGCGCTGGGGGCAGGCGGCCTTCCGCAACTTCAGCGTGGTCCCCCCGGCGTCCGGAATCGTCCACCAGGTCAACCTGGAGTACCTCGCCAAGGGCGTGCAGCACCGCGTCGTGGACGGCGACACGGTCGTCTACCCGGACTCCCTGGTCGGCACCGACAGCCACACCACCATGATCAACGGCCTCGGCGTCGTGGGCTGGGGTGTCGGCGGCATCGAGGCCGAAGCGGTGATGCTGGGCCAGCCCTACTACATGGTCATCCCGCAGGTGGTCGGCTTCAAGCTCAGCGGCCGGCTCCCGGAGGGCGCTACCGCCACCGACCTGGTGCTCGTGGTCACGCAGATGTTGCGCCAGAAGGGCGTCGTGGGCAAGTTCGTCGAGTTCTTCGGTGCCGGCCTCTCCGGCATGACCGTCCCCGACCGCGCCACCATCGCCAACATGGCGCCCGAGTACGGCGCCACCATGGGCTTCTTCCCGCTCGACCAGGAGTCGCTGCGCTACCTTCGTCAGACCGGCCGCCTCGACGACGAGGTGGAGCTGGTGGAGCGGTACGCGCGGGCGAACGGCCTGTTCCGCACCGACGGCATGGACGACCCGCGGTACCTGGACACCCTCGAGCTCGACCTGTCCACGGTGGAGCCCAGCCTGGCCGGCCCCAAGCGCCCGCAGGACCGCATCCTGCTGTCGGACATGCAGCCGGCCTTCCGCGAGGCGCTGGGCAAGCCCTTCCAGGAGCGCGGCTTCGCCCTGGACGAGGAAGCCAGGGCGGCCACCAGCCACCTCTCCTTCAAGGGCGTCGAGCACGACCTGCGCCACGGCGACGTGGTGATCGCGGCCATCACCTCCTGCACCAACACCAGCAACCCGTCGGTGATGCTGGCGGCCGGCCTGGTGGCGAAGAAGGCGGCCGAGCGCGGTCTCCAGGCCAAGCCCTGGGTGAAGACCAGCCTGGCGCCGGGTTCCAAGGTCGTGACCGAGTACCTGACCGAGACGGGGCTGATGCCGTACCTCGAGCAGGTCGGTTTCTACCTGGTCGGCTACGGCTGCACCACCTGCATCGGCAACTCGGGCCCGCTCCCCGAGGAGGTCGCCGATGCCGTCCAGAAGGGCGATATCGTGGCCGCCAGCGTGCTCTCCGGCAACCGCAACTTCGAGGGCCGCATCAACCCCTTCGTGAAGGCCAACTACCTCGCCAGCCCGCCGTTGGTGGTCGCCTACGCGCTCGCCGGCACCGTCGACATCGACCTCGTGAACGAGCCCCTCGGCGAGGACGCGGAGGGCCGGCCCGTGTTCCTGAAGGACCTGTGGCCCAGCCTGCACGACGTGACCTCGCACCTCGAGGCGGCGATGAACCCCGAGGTCTTCCGCCGCATGTACGACGGCATCGAGAAGTCGAACGAGGCCTGGAACGAGATCCCCGTCAAGGGCGGCACGCTCTTCGCTTGGGATGATGGCTCGACCTACATCCAGGAACCGCCGTTCTTCATCGACATGAGCGCCGACCCGGAGCCGATCCGGCCGATCGAGGGTGCCCGCGTGCTGGTCAAGGTGGGCGACTCCGTCACCACCGACCACATCTCGCCCGCGGGCGCCATCCCGCTCGACAGCCCGGCCGGCAGCTATCTCGTGGAGCACGGGGTGGAGAAGAAGGATTTCAACTCCTACGGCTCCCGCCGCGGCAACGACCGGGTCATGACCCGCGGCACGTTCGGCAACATCCGCCTCAAGAACGAGATGGCGCCCGGCACCGAGGGCGGCTACACCACCGACCTGATGAGCGGCGAGGTCACCAGCATCTACCAGGCGTCGCTGCACTACCGCGACGAGGGTGTGCCCACCATCGTCCTCGCCGGCGTCGACTACGGCATGGGCTCGAGCCGTGACTGGGCGGCCAAGGGCACCTACCTGCTGGGCGTGCGCGCGGTGCTCGCCAAGAGCTTCGAGCGCATCCACCGCTCCAACCTGGTGGGCATGGGCGTTCTGCCGCTGCAGTTCGAGGACGGCGAGGACGCCGCCAGCCTCGGCCTGAGCGGCCGCGAGACCTTCACCATCCACGTGGACGACGCGCTGTCCCCGCGGCAGCAGCTCCAGGTGGACGTGACCGCCGAGGACGGCAGCCGGCGTAGCCTCACGGTGCTGTCGCGCCTCGATACCGCCGTCGAGATCGACTACTACCGCAACGGCGGCATCCTCCACACCGTGCTGCGCAACATGCACCGCAACCAGGCGCAGGGCGCACGCGCCTAGCCCGTACACCTCGCGCGCCGGGCTCCGTGGGAATTCTTCCCCGAGGGCCCGGCGCGGCTTCGTATACTCGGCGCATGCGCGGTCTCATCGTCTGGATCGTCATCCTCGTCGGCGTGTTCTTCGTGGTGGGGGAGACCCACGGCTGGTACCTGGGGGTGCCGTCGCACACGCCGGTGTTCGTGTACAAGATCACCGCCAGCGGCAAGGCGACGCGCCAGACCTTCAACACCGACGCCCTGCCCGTGCGCATGTCGGGCCGGGTACGGCACGGCAGCCTGGAGGTCAAGGTCATCTTCCAGCGCCCCGAGAGCTTCCAGACCTCCAGGCAGGCCGGGTCGAACAGACCGCTGTTCGACCACACCTACCAGGCCGGCGACGTCGTCGCCATCGACCAGAGCTTCAAGGGCGGCAAGGGCGATTACACCGTGCAGCTCGACTTCCACGACGCCACCGGGCTGTTCCGCCTGAACCTGCCCGACGAGAACCAGCTCTGAGACCGGCGGGGCCGCGGCCGATGCCCGGCACGGCGCGCATCCGAACCGCGCCGGAGACCGCGGGCTCAGCCGCCGGACTCCTTCCGGTGGCGCTCCATGGCGTCCCACGCCTCCTGGCTCACGGCGTCCAGCACGTTGAACTCGCCGCCTCCGTAGGCGTGCTCCCCGCCATCGATGTAGATCAGATCGCCGGACACGAAGCCGGCCCGATCGGATAGCAGGTAGCTGGCGAGGTCGGCCAGCTCCTCGTGGCGCCCCACCCGTCCCAGAGGGACGCGCTGACGGAAGAGGCGCTCGATCTCGGGCGTGGGCATGAGCCGGCTCCAGGCGCCCTCGGTGGGGAACGGGCCCGGCGCGATGGCGTTGAGGCGGATGCCGTACTTCCCCCACTCGCCTGCGAGCGAGCGCGTGAGCGACACCACCCCGGCCTTCGCCACGGCGGACGGCACGACGTACCCCGAGCCGCTCTCGGCGTAGCTGGTGGCGATGCTCAGGACCGCGCCGCCGCGCCCCTGGCGTATCCAACGCTTGCCGAGCTCGAGCGTGCAGTAGACCGTGCCGTGCAGCACGATGCCGAGCACGGCATCGAAGGCGCGGTGGCTGAGGCGCTCGGTAGGCGAGATGAAGTTGCCGGCAGCGTTGTTGACCAGCGCATCGATGGCGCCGAGCCGCGTCTCCACCGCATCGAAGAGCGCCGTCACGCCCTCGGGGTCGCGGACGTCCAGCGCCCAGGGCAAGACCTCGCCGCCCGTCTCCGCGGAGAGCGCCGCGGCAGCGTCCTCGAGGACGTCGCGGCGGCGGCTGGCGATGACCACCCGGGCACCCAGCTCGAGGAAGCGCTTGCTCATGCTGCGGCCGAGGCCGGTCCCTCCACCGGTCACGACGATCACCTTGTCCGCCAGGAGTCCGTCTCGGAACATGATGACCCCATCTTCGCACGGGCTCGCGCCGGCGGCCGCGGGGCGGGTCGCCATGTGCGATTTCCGGGCGTCGAGCCGGGGCACGGCCCGTCATACTGGCGCCGACATGGCCCTGCGCGTCCCCCGTGTCCTGGCGAGCCTGCTCGCCGCTGCGTTGCTGGCGAGCGCCCCCGCGGGAGTCGAGGCGGCCGCCAGCCGTGGGGCGACCGTCCGGGTGTTGCTCGCCGTCGTGCCCAGCGCCACCGTGACCGCCGAGGGGCCCCACGACGGCAGCACGGGCGACGGCCACAGCTTCTCCAGCGCCGCCGGCCTGGCCTGGCCCGTCACGCTGGACGGCGGTCAGCTGCTGGTGGACGGTGATGCCGTGGGCGCGCGCTTCACCCTCACAGGGCAGGGCGCGCCGCTGGCGTTCCAGGGGCACCGCTACCGCGGCAGCCTCACGCTGCGGGCGACGCCCGGCGGCATCGAGGTCGTCAACGCGCTCGCCGTCGAGAGCTACCTGCGCGGGGTGGTGCCGGCGGAGATGTCCGCGAGCTGGCCCATGGCGGCGCTGGAAGCCCAGGCCGTCGCGGCGCGAAGCTACGCGCTCAGCCTCGCGGGGAGCCACGCCGACTACGACCTCTGCGCCAGCGTCAGCTGCCAGGTCTACCGTGGCATGGACGCGGAGAACCCCCGCTCCGACGCGGCCGTGCGCAGCACGGCCGGGATCGTCGTGACCTACCATGGCGCGGTCGCCCGCACCTACTACCACGCCGACTCCGGCGGCGTCACGGCCTCCAGCAGCGAGGTGTGGGGCACGCCGGTCCCCTACCTGGTGGCGCTCCCGGACGCGGCGCCCGGCGCCAGGGTGGACCGCTGGCGGGTGCGCATCGAGCCCTCGCTGGCGCGTGCCGGCCTGTCCCGGCTGGGGCTCAGCGTCGGCACGGTGCAGAGCCTACGCGTGCTGGAGCGCAGCCCCTCGGGCAGGGTGGACGCGCTCGAGGTGCGCGGTAGCGCCGGGAGCGTGAGCCTGAGCCACGCGCAGCTCACGGCGCTCGCGGGCCTGTGGGGGCTGAAGTCGATGCGCTTCTCGCTGACGGGTCCCCTGACGCTCCTCGGGGAGGGGTGGGGCCATGGCGTCGGCATGAGCCAGGACGGCGCGCGCGCCCTCGCCGAGGAGGGCTACGACTACACCCAGATCCTCGGGTACTACTACCCGAACACGCGCCTGGTGCGCTACCTGTACCGGGCGGCCGCCGGCGCTCGGCCGTGACCGGAGCGGTCGGGCCGCGCCCTGTCGGGGTCAGCCCCGCGCCAGGCGCACGGCGCTGATCAGCTCCTGGATGTCGCCCCTGCCCTCACGGAAGTCCGCCTGGCAGGAGTCGAGGAACTTCTCCAGGATCACGTCGCCGGTGGCGTCCAGCGCCTTGCGGACGCCCGCGAGGAGCATCAGCACGTCGTGGCACTCGCGGTCCTCGTCGATCATCCTCTGGAGCCCGCGGACCTGCCCCTCGAGGCGCCTGAGGCGGTTGAGGATCTTGTGCTTCTCTTCGTCGTTGATGTTCATCCCGCTCCAAACGGCCCGTTCGTCCCGCCCGCCCTCCGACCGGCTCGCCGCGCTCGCCCCCGCCGCGGCCGGGAAACGGTACCCGCTGGGGGTATTATAGTCCACCCGACCGTAGCACGCGGGTGGACGTGGCCGCCGGCGTGGCTCAGGCGCCGGCGCGGACGGAAGGACGGTTCCCGGAGCCTGCCGGCGGCTCGACCTGCTACCCTGGGCCCGTGACGCAAGGCATCCGTCAAGGGTGGGGGTCGCGGTGAACTTCGTGGCGTTGCTGGCGGTGCTGGCGGCGACCTCGTTCACGCTGCCGTTGCTGGTCCAGGGCGGCGAGGCGCTGGGGCTGGGTCGCGGTGCCAGCGTGGCCGCGTCGCTGGTGCTCGCGCTCGTGCTGGCCCTGGCGTTCGCTGCGCGAGCGGTCCTCGCCGGACGGCGCCGGCGGGTCCCCGGCGATGCCGACCGGGGACCCGAGCGCGGGGCCGGCCGGCGACGCCGGCCCGCCCCGCAGCCGGCGGGCGTGTCACGACCCGCGGCGGCCGGCCTGGCCGAGGCCCAGCCCCAGGGGTTGCGCGCCGGCCTGCGTCTCATCGACGGCGAGGAGGAGAGCCGTGCGGGCCTATAGGGGCCGCGTGGTGGCGGGCCAGGTGGTGCTGGAAGAGGGCGTCCGCCTTCCGGACGGAGCGGTCGTCACCGTCACCATCGGCGAAGCCGAGTTCATCCGAGCCACGCTGCGCTCGGCCCTCCGGCGGAACGCCCGGAGGCGCAGCCGCGGGCGGGTGCTGAGGCCCGTCTACGCGCGAGCGGGCGGCCGCCCGGTGTGAGCAGGCTCAGCCTCGTCCCGACCCCCATCGGCAACCTGGGAGACATCACCGCGCGCGCGCTCGAGGTCCTCGGGCAGGTCGACGCCGTTGCCGCCGAGGACACCCGGCGCAGCCGCCACCTGCTCGATCACTTCGGGATCCGCGCGCACCTGGAGCGCCTCGATGCGCACACCATGGAGGCCCGCGCCCCCGGACTGCTCCAGCGATACCAGCACCTGGCTTTCGTCACCGATGCCGGGACCCCGGGGATCAGCGACCCCGGGGCGGAGCTGGTCCGCCTGGCGGTGAGCCTCGGCGTGGACGTCGAGGTGCTGCCGGGTCCCACCGCCTTCGTTCCGGCGCTGGTGCTCTCCTGCCTGCCCACGGCAAGGTTCACCTTCGAAGGCTTCCTGCCTCGCAAGGGCTCCGACCGCAGCCGCCGGCTGCGGGCCATCGCCACGTCCACGGCGACCACGGTGCTGTACGAGGCGCCGCAGCGGCTGGCGGCAACGCTCGCCCAGCTCGCCGAGGTGTGCGGCGCGGAGCGTGCCGCGAGCGTCAGCCGCGAGGTGAGCAAGCGCTTCGAGACCACGCTGCGCGGCACCTTGCACGAGCTGTCGACGCGCATCGGCGAGGAGGGTGTCAAGGGCGAGGTCGTGGTGGTGGTGGGGCCGGCCGCGGCCGAACCCGAGCGTCCGGCCGCGGCCGGGACGGCCACGGCGCTGGCGCGTGCCGGGGTCCGCGGTGGGCTGCTCCGCGCCGCGCTGGAGGCGCTGGGCGTACCCCGCAACGAGGCTTACGCTGCTGCGCTCGAGCATCCCGAGCGCGGGCATCCCGAGTGACCGCCGGCCCGCCGGCGTGTCGGCAGAGGCGCCGGCGGAGGGCCCGCCCCCGGTATCATTGACGGGTTGCGTCGGCGCAGCACGCAGGAGAGTCCCATGCACGTAGCCACCCCCAGCACCGCTCTCAGCCGACCCCAGGCCGGACGCGTCCTGGGCCAGCCCAGCGTGGCGCGGCTGGCGCTGTTCGCCCGCAGCGAGGGTCCCGCCCTGCTGCTCACCACCGAGGAGCGGCTGCCGCTGTTCCGGGACGCCCACCTGTTCGGCTCGCCGGCGGCGCTGGACCCGGGCATCGGCGACTTCGCCGAGCTCGGCGACAAGGTGGTGTTGTCGCTCGCCCGCGCCCTGAGCCCGTTCCCGGCCGATCCCGGCGTGCTGGCCCTGGAGCTCGTCCTGGGCCGGAGCTACCCGCGCGACGCCCTGCTGGACCGTCTCGTCCGCTTCGGTTTCGAGCGCGACGGCCTGCCCGGCTTCCTGGTGCGCGGCGACAGCATCGTCGTCTATCCCGGTCCCGAGGTCGGCGGCGACGAGCTGAGGCTGTCCTTCTTCGGTGACGATCTCGACGCCATCCAGCGGGGCGGCGACGAGCTCGAGGCGGTGACCCTGACGCCGCGATCGGCGGGCGAGCTGGACCGCGAGGGGTGGACCTCGAGCATGCTCGAGCAGCTCCCGGGCACCGTCTTCCTCGACGCGCCGGAGCTCTTCGCCGGGGAGCTGGGCGATCCCCAGGGCGACAGCGCAGCGCTCGCCCGCTTGTGGAGCCTGCTGGGGGAGCGCCGCGTGGTGTCGTTCGGCCGCGACCCGCTGGACCTCGAGGCCGGCCAGCTGCCGCTGCAACCGCTCGGCTACTACCGCGGCAAGCTGCGCGACGTCTCCGCCGACATCGAGACCTGGGTGCGCGACGGGTACAGCGTGCAGCTGCTGCTGAAGTTCGAGCGCACCGGCCGCTACCTCCAGGAGCGCGTGATCGACCATCTGACCAGCGCCTGGCGGAACCGCGTGGAGGCGCACGCGGGCGAGGTCTCGCTCGTGCTCGGCCCCGGGGTGCAGGGCGGCTTCCGCGATCCCGAACGCATGGAGGTCGTGCTCAGCGAGGAGCTGCTGTACGGCTACCAGGGCGGGCGGCGCCTCGGGAAGCTGCCGGGCAAGCGCGTCCACGACGCTGCCCAGCTCACCGTCGGTGACTACCTCATCCATCCCGACCACGGCATCGGCCGTTTCCTGGGCCTGGAGGCCCGGCAGGTGGTGGGCGTGACGCGCGACTACCTGATGCTGCAGTACGCCGGCGAGGGCAAGCTCTACCTGCCGGTCGAGCAGCTCCCGCTCCTGCGGCGGCATCCCGGCACCACCGACGACCCGCCGCGGCTGTCGACCCTGGGCACCAACGAGTGGGCGCGCGCCCGCGAGCGCGCCCGTGTCAGCGCTGTCGAGCTCGCCGCCGAGCTCATCAAGACCTACGCCGCCAGGCAGGTGAGCCGGGGCACCGCCTACCCCCCGGCACCGGAGTGGGACGAGCTCATCCAAGCCAACTGTCCCTTCGTCCTCACGCCCGACCAGTCCACGGCAGTGGAGGAGACCCTTGCCGACATGGGGCGCGAGGTCCCCATGGACCGGCTGATCTCCGGGGACGTGGGGTTCGGCAAGACCGAGATTGCCATCCGCGCCGCGCACCGCGCCGTCGGCAACAGCGCCCAGGTGGCGATGCTGGTGCCCACCACGGTGCTGGCTAAGCAGCACTACGACACCTTCCGCGAGCGCTTCGACGGGCTGCCGGTACGCGTCGAGATGCTCTCGCGCTACACCTCGGACAGGGATGCCCGCGCCATCTTCGCCGGGATCAAGGACGGGAGCGTGGACATCGTCATCGGCACCCACAGGCTGCTGAACGAGAACCTGCGCTACAAGCGCCTGGGGCTGCTGGTCATCGACGAAGAGCACCGCTTCGGCGTGGGCCAGAAGGAGAAGCTCAAGGGCATGAAGGCCAACCTCGACGTGCTGTCGCTGTCGGCCACGCCCATCCCCCGCACGCTGTACATGAGCCTGGTCGGTCTGCGCGACGTGTCGCAGATCATGACCCCGCCGGAGGGTCGCAAGCCCATCCAGACCGTGCTGCAGCCCTACGATCCGCTCGCCGTGCGCGAAGCGGTGCTGTTCGAGCTCGAGCGCGGCGGCAAGGTCTTCTACATCTTCGACCGCATCGGCGCCATCAGCCTGCGGGCCCGCACGCTGGCCCAGCTCGTGCCGGAGGCGCGCATCGGGGTGGCGCACGGGCAGATGGAGTCGGGCGATCTCGAGGACATCATGCTCGGCTTCGAGGAGGGCGGCTACGACATCTTGCTCTCGACCACCATCGTGGAGTCCGGGCTGGACATCTCGGGCGCCAACACCCTGGTGATCGAGCGCGCCGACCGCCTCGGGCTGGCGCAGCTCTACCAGCTGCGCGGGCGCGTGGGCCGGCGCGAGACCGAGGCGTGGGCCTATCTGCTCTACCCGGGCAAGCTCACCGACCAGGCGCAGCGGCGGCTGTACGCCATCGCCGAGCTGAACGACCTGGGCGCCGGGCACCTGCTCGCCGAGAAGGACATGGAGATCCGCGGGGTGGGCAACCTGCTCGGCCCGGAGCAGCACGGGCACATCGCGGCGGTGTCGATCGAGGTGTACACCGAGCTCCTGGCCGAGGAGATCGCCAAGCTCAAGGGCGTTTCTGCGCGCGAGGAGGTCCCGCCGGTCAGCATCGACCTGAACCTCGACGCCCGCCTGAGCCCCGGCTACATCGCCGACGACGACGTGCGCATCAACTACTACGGGCGGTTCTCGGAGACGACCGGCCTGGCCGAGGTGAGCCGTGCCGCCAAGGAGATGCGCGAGGCCTACGGACCCTTCCCCGCCGAGGTGAAGGCGTTCGTCGAGCTGGTGCGCCTGCGCCTGCTCGCCGGCAGCAAGGGCGTGGTCACCATCAAGGAGCACATGACCGACGTCCAGCTCAGCTTCGCCGACGGTCTGGACGACATCGACTTCGACAACCGCAAGCTCAAGCAGCTGCCGTTCAGCGTCGAGGCCACCCGTTACCCCCCGGGGTTCAGCATCAAGAAGCGTGGCCTCAAGGCAGAAGCCCTACCTGGCGCCGTTCAGGACGTGCTCTACCTGGTTGGGTGAGATCACCGAGGCGCCGCTTCTTGTTGGCGAGGACGGCCCGCGTCAGCGTAGATGAATAGAGCTTCGCCCTGCAAGCTCTGCCTCAGCATAGATACCAGTAGTAGTTGCCACCGAAGTAGTGGCTTCCCTTCCACGTCCGACCATATGGGCCGACGCCCCGGGCCCGGAAGGAATGCCAGCCGTGGCCAAAGACCTTGAATGACCGCTGGTAATCAATGGTACCCATATAGTCGCCGTCGAGCCAGAAATCCACCACGCTGTCGCTCCCAGAGCACTGGTCAACGACCACGATTGCAAATGCGGGCTTGACGCCGTTCGAAACAACCTTCGACGGACTCGTAGGCTCGGTTGCGGCGCGAAGGATCGCGTCTAATGTAGAAGTACGAATTGTGCAGCCGCTAAGGACACCCGCCGCCACGACGAGCAGGCCACCCAGCGCAAGCCATCTAATCATGCTCGGCTCCTCCGCTCTTGAGGCTTCATCACGCTGCCTGCGGGGACAACTTCGCAGGCTTGGTGCCGCCGCCCGTCAATCTAGGAACGACGCGCGCTCACCAATAAGGAGTCCTAAGGACACAAAGTCCATGTGACATCGGAACTGAAGAATACGGTTCGAGTGAAAACCGAGCCGTAGGCTCCGGTACCGTCCGCTTCCAAGCCGTGATTGCCATACGAAATCCCAGAGAATGACCCCGACGCATATACGATGCCCTCGTAATTACCGTCGACATATACATATACGTACGAGTTGTCACCGACGCAATTGTTCTGAACGTTGAGCCTGTACGTCGAGTCGTTGATGATGTTGCACCCGCTGAATGCTAGAGCGAGTGTCACCACCCCGAGAATGAGGACAAGAAAACGGGAGCTACGACGCATAGTTTACCCCCCCCCCGCACGTGGCATTGGGTTCACCACGGCCGCCAAGCACGCAGGCCGCGCCGGCCGACCACGTACGAACACTTCAAGCAAGAGTGTAGTAGGTGAGAGATGTGAGAATGCATAATTCGGAGTAGTGCCTGTGTCCCCGAACGTGCATTGCAAAACAGTTCAGCCTGGTTATGCTACGCCCCATGGCATCAGATATGGGACCGGCTGGTACTACTGTGTCATAAAGGTGGTCTGATGGTTGGCTCCGCTGGTGGGGCAGCGGGGCAGGTCTTGGGCCAGGGCGTGCGCCAGGAGTCGGCGTTGGCTGCTGATGGAG
>Ga0102953_1001794_pt1 | contig 13358 bp, 13 predicted proteins | sample SalPon2A_C_D2_MG_FD_78509 | JGI IMG/M metagenome (GOLD analysis project Ga0102953, IMG submission 78509) | Soil microbial communities from South San Francisco under conditions of wetland restoration - Salt Pond MetaG R2A_C_D2_MG | ecosystem: Environmental > Terrestrial > Soil > Wetlands | place... | reverse complement strand
GGCCTTCAGGCTTACCGGCGTGGCCTTCTCGAGTGGGAGCCGGTGTCGCTCTCAAGCGAGTCAAGAGCTCGGCGTACCCGACATTGACCACCCTGGAGTGGGGTCAATGTCGGCTACGCGTAGTGGGAGTCAGCCCTGGGCGATGGCGATGAAGGCTTCGGCTCGGGCGCGGTCTTTTTGCGCCCGGGACCGCTGGCCGCTGCCGGCCTCGGACTCGCTGAGGCGCTGTTCGGCGTCGGCGAGCTGCTCTTTGAGGATCGTGGCGTCGAGATCCTCGGGGGGGATCGCCTCCTCCAGGAGGAGGCGGGCGTGGTTGCCGAAGACCTGCAGCCAGCCGTGCGCCTGTGCGTAGCGCTGCGTCTCGGACTCGCTCAAGTGGAGGCGCAGCTCCGCCGGGCGCAGCGAGGCGAGCAGCGGCGCGTGGTTGGCGAGGATGCCGATCTCGCCGACGCCGGTGCGGGTCGAGACCTGGCGCACCTCGCCGCTGAAGACCTCCCCCTCGGGGGTGAGGACCTCGACCTCGAATTTCGTCTCGCCGGCCATGTCGTCTCCTCGATCGTCGCTAGGCCGCGGCCTTGGCGTTCTCGGTCACCTGGTCGATCGAGCCCTGCATGTAGAAGGCGCCCTCCGACAGGTCGTCGTGCTCGCCGTCGAGGATCTCGCGGAAGCCGCGCACCGTCTCGGCGACCGGCACGTACTCGCCGGTGCGGCCGGTGAACTGCTCGGCGACGAAGAACGGCTGGCTGAGGAAGCGCTCGATCTTGCGCGCCCGGCTGACCGTCTGCTTGTCCTCGTCGGAGAGCTCGTCGATGCCGAGGATCGCGATGATGTCCTGCAGCTCCTTGTAGCGCTGCAGCACCTCCTGCACCTCGGTCGCCGTGCGGTAGTGCTCCTCGCCGAGGATGTCGGGCTTGAGGATCGTCGAGCTCGAGTCGAGCGGGTCGACCGCCGGGTAGATCCCTTTCTCGGAGATCGCCCGCGAGAGCGCCGTGGTCGCGTTGAGGTGGGCGAACACGGAAGCCGGCGCCGGGTCGGTGTAGTCGTCGGCGGGCACGTAGACGGCCTGGATCGAGGTGACCGAGCCGCGCTCGGTCGAGGTGATCCGCTCCTGTAGGCCGCCCATCTCGGTCTCCAGCGTCGGCTGGTAGCCGACCGCCGAGGGCATCCGCCCGAGCAGCGCCGAGACCTCGGAGCCCGCCTGGACGAAGCGGAAGATGTTGTCGATGAACAGCAGCACATCCTGGCCACCCTGCTCGCGGTAGTACTCGGCCATCGTCAGGCCGGAGAGGGCGACGCGCAGGCGGGCGCCGGGCGGCTCGTTCATCTGGCCGAAGACGAGCATCGTTTTGTCGATCACGCCCGACTCTTTCATCTCGAGCCAGAGGTCGTTGCCCTCGCGCGAGCGCTCGCCGACGCCGACGAAGGCGGAGAGGCCTTCGTGCTCCTCGGCGATGTTGCGGATCAGCTCCTGGATCAGCACGGTCTTGCCGACGCCGGCGCCGCCGAACAGCCCGACCTTGCCGCCTTTGGCGTAGGGCGCGAGCAGGTCGATCACCTTGATCCCCGTCTCGAGGATCTCCTGCGTCGGCGCCAGGTCGGAGGCCTTGGGGGCGGGACGGTGGATCGGCCAGCGCTCGCCGCCGGCCTCGAGCGGTTCGCCCTCGTCGATCGGCTCGCCCAGCAGGTTGAAGATCCGGCCGAGGGTCGCGTCGCCGACCGGCACCGTGATCGGCCCGCCGGTGTCGACCACCTTGTCGCCGCGCTGCAGGCCGTCGGTCGAGTCCATCGCGACGGTGCGCACGCGGTCGTCGCCGAGATGCTGCTGCACCTCGCAGACCAGCTCACTGGCTTCGCCGTCGTCGTTGCCGCCCATCTCGATCTTCACCGCGGAGTAGATCTCCGGCAGCTGGTCGGGGAATACCGCGTCGACGACGACGCCGGTCACCTGCTCGACCCGTCCCACATTCGTTCCGTTGGTGTCAGCCATGTCTTCCTTTTCTTCTCCTATTGAAGTCGCTATCCGAGCGCCTCGGCGCCCGCGACCACCTCGAGGATCTCCTGGGTGATCTCCGCCTGCCGCACCCGGTTCATCTCCAGGGTCAGGTCGTCCATCATCTGCTCGGCGTTCTCCGCCGCGTTGCGCATCGCCGTCATCCGCGCCCCCAGCTCGGAGGCCGCCGACTCGAGCAGCGCCCGGTAGACGGAGATGTTCACGTACTCCGGGATCAGTTCGGCGAGCAGGTCCTCGGCCTCGGGCTCGTATTCCCACAGCGCCTTGCTGTGGGCCTGCTCGATCGCCGACTCCTCGGCGTCCTCTTCCTCCTCCGCCGCGCCGGCGCCGATCACATCGGCCTGCTGCAGCGGCAGCAGCGTCTGCCGCCAGACATGCTGGGTCAGCGGCGAGACGTAGCGGTTGTAGACGAGCTCGACCCGGTCGAGCTCCTCGTCGACGTAGCGCGCGGTCAGCTCCTCGCCGATCTCGCGCGCGTTGGCGAAGCCGGGCCGGTCGGTGAAGCCGACGTAGGAGGTGCGCACATCCTGCTTGCGGAAGGTCAGCGCCGAGACGCCCTTGCGGCCGACGGCCGAGAACGCCGTCTCGGCCCCCTGCTCGCGCCACTCCTCGCGCAGCCGCAGGCCGTCGCGCAGCACGTTGGTGTTGAAGGCGCCGGCCAGCCCGCGGTCGCCGGTGATCAGGACGACGCCGACCCGCTCGACCTTCTCGCGCTCGACCAGCACCGGCACGCGCGGCAGCCCGCCCGCCTGCTCGGCGGCGCGGCGGGTCAGCTTGCGCATCCCCTGGGCGTAGGGGCGCAGCTGCGCGATCCGCTGCTCGGCGCGGCGCAGCCGCGCCGCCGCGACCATCTCCATCGCCCGCGTGATCTTGTTGATGTTCTTGACCGACGCGATGCGGCTCTTGACGTCCTTCTGAGAGGCCATTACGCGGCTGCGGTCTCCTTCTCAGCCTCGTCCGCGGCGCTCTCCCCCGCGGGGCGGGAGCTCGACGTGACGCGGTCGGATTCGCCGGCCTCCAGCGGGTCGCCGTGCTCGTCGAAGTCGGGGCCGAAGTCGTCGACGAAGCCGCGGATCGCCGCCGCCAGCGCCTTCTCGTCGTCCTCCTCGAGCTTGCCGGTCTCGGCGATCCGCGCCAGCAGGTCGGCCTTTTCGGCGTGCAGGTGGATCTTCAGGTCGCGCAGGAACTCGCCCACGCGGTCGGTCTTGATCCGGTCGAGGAAGCCGCCGGTGCCGGAGTAGATCGCGGCGACCTGGTCGGCCATCTCCAGCGGGTCGCGCTCCTTCTGTTTCAGCATCTCGACCAGGCGTTCGCCACGGTTGAGCGTTTTCTGCGTCTCCGGGTCGAGCTCGGAGCCGAACTGGGCGAAGGCCTCGAGGTCGCGGTACTGGGAGAGGTCGAGGCGCAGCTTCCCGGCGACCTTCTTCATCGCCTTGGTCTGCGCGTTGCCGCCCACCCGCGAGACCGAGATGCCGACGTTGATCGCCGGCCGCACACCCGAGTTGAACAGGTCGGACTCGAGGAAGATCTGCCCGTCGGTGATCGAGATCACGTTGGTCGGGATGTAGGCGGAGACGTCGGAGGCCTGGGTCTCGATGATCGGCAGCGCCGTCAGCGAGCCGCCCTGGAGCTCGTCGCTCAGTTTGACCGCCCGCTCGAGCAGCCGCGAGTGCAGGTAGAAGACGTCGCCGGGGTACGCCTCGCGGCCGGGCGGGCGCCGCAGCAGCAGCGACATCTGCCGGTAGGCGTAGGCGTGTTTGGTCAGGTCGTCGTAGACGCAGAGCGCGTGCTTGCCTTCGTAGAGGAAGTGCTCGCCCATCGCGCAGCCCGCGTAGGGGGCGATGTACTTGATCGGCGCCGCCTCGTCGGCGGGCGCGGCGACGATGATCGTGTTCTCCATCGCGCCGTTTTCCTCCAGCACCTCGCGCAGCTGCACGACCGTCGACATCCGCTGGCCGATCGCGACGTAGATGCAGATCAGGTCCTTGTCGCGGTTGTTGATGATCGTGTCGATCGCGATCGCCGTCTTGCCGGTCTGGCGGTCGCCGATGATCAGCTCTCGCTGGCCGCGGCCGACCGGGATCATCCCGTCGATCGACATCAGCCCGGTCTGCACCGGCTCGGTCACCGGCTGGCGCTGGACGACGCCGGGCGCTTTGAACTCGGCCGGGCGGGTCTGGCTGGTGCTGATCTCGCCTTTGTCGTCGAGCGGCCGGCCCAGCGGGTCGACCATGCGGCCGAGCAGCTGCTCGCCGACGGGGATCTGCAGCAGGTGGCCGGTGCGCTTGACCGTGTCGCCCTCGACGATCTTGTCCCACTCGCCGAACAGCACGGCGCCGACGTTGTCCTGCTCGAGGTTGAGCGCCAGTCCGGTGACCCCGTGCGGCAGCTCGAGCATCTCCAGCGCCATGCAGTTGTCGAGTCCGTGGATGCGGGCGATCCCGTCGGCCACGGAGAGCACGGTTCCGACCTCCGAGAGGTCGGCGCTGCCGGTGTCCAGTCCCTCGATCCGCTCGCGCAGAATCGATGCGATCTCGTCGGGCTTGATCTCCATTGGGGTGCTCTATTCCTCCTTACGCCGCCTGGGCGACGCTCTTTCGAAGTTTCTCCAAGCGACTGCGGATGCTCGCGTCGAGCACCATGTTGCCTACCTGCAGGACGATGCCGCCGAGGATCTCCTCGTCGACACGGCTCGCCAGGTCGACCTGCTGGCCGGTCTGGCGCTCGATCTCGCCGCCGATCTTCTCGACCACCGCGGGATCGAGCTCGGCGGCGCTGGTCACGGTGACGTCGATCCGCCGCCGCTCCCTCTTCCACAGCTCCTCGAACTCGCGGCGGATGCGGAAGACCTCGGTCATGCGGTGCTTCTCGATCAGCAGCTCGAGGAAGTTGACCAGCTCCGGCTCGGCGCCGCTGACGGCCCGCCGCAGGCCGTCGGCCTTCTCCGCCGAGGAGAAGTGCGGGCTGAAGAGGAAGACCTGCAGCTCGCGCTCCGCCGAGAGCGCGTCGGCGAACTGGCCGAGCTGCTCGCCGACCGCGTCGAGGCTGCCCTTGTCCCGGGCGACCTCGAACAGCGCATCGGCATATACGTGAGCGGCGTCAGACATATACCGCCATCTCCTCTGCTCCCATGAACACCTGAAGAATCAGATATGGACAGGCATTCATTCCCGCGTCCGGGGATGGCGGGTGGGACTCGATCACGATGAGCTCCCGCTGAGGCTGGTGAAGTCGACCTCGCTGAGCGCCTCCTCGACCAGGCGTCGCTGGTCCTCGGCGGTCAGCGACTTGCGCGTCACCTTCTCCGTCGCCAGCACCGTCAGGTCGGCGACCTCGCGGCGGATCTGCTCCAGCGAGCGCCGCGTCTCGGCCTCGATGTCGCGTTTCGCCGCGCTGACCAGCTCCTCGCGTTTTTCCTTGCCCGAGGTGGTCGCCTCGGCCTCGGCGGTCTCCGCCGCCTTGCGGGCCCGGGCCATGATCTCGTCCGCCTGCTCGCGCGCCTCGGCCAGCCGGCCGCGGTACTCCTCGAGCAGCTCGTCGGACTCCTTGCGCTGCCGTTCCGCCGCCTCGATCGACTCGGCGATCGTCTTCGCCCGCTTGTCCAGCGCCGCCTGGATTTTCGGGAAGGCGAGCTTGCTCAGCACCCACATGGTGAAGAGGAAGAGCACCAGCGTCCAGATCATCAGGCCGAGGCCCGGCGAGACGAGGAAGCTGCCGCCTTCTTCGGAGCCGGACTCCGCGGCGAGGGGAACCAGCCCCGCTATGTGACCGATCAGATCCACGTGCGCCGGCCTAGAGGAAGAAGGCGATCAGGCCGAAGATGAAGGTGTAGAAGGCGACCGCCTCGGTCAGCGCGAAGCCGAGCCAGCGGATGCTCTGCAGCTCGTCTTTCATCTCCGGCTGGCGGGCGACCGACTCGATCTCCTTGCCGAAGATGAAGCCGATGCCGATGCCGGCGCCGATCGAGCCGAGGCCGGCGCCGACGCCGAGGGCAATTGCCTTGCCGGCCGATTCGATCCCTTCATCGGAGATCGCGGCGACTACAGGGGACAGGTCCATTTGCGTACAACGCTCCTTTTCTAGTGGCTGGCGGCGGTCGCTCCGCCGATGTAGATCGCGGTCAGGGTCGAGAAGATAAAGGCCTGCAGCGTCGCGATAAGGCCTACCTCGAGGATGAAGAAGAAGAAGGCGAGCGGGAAGGTCAGCGCGCCGAGCGCGGCGATCCCGAGCAGCACCGCCAGCCCGCCGCCCATGAACAGCAGCAGCAGGTGGCCGGCGAGGATGTTGGCGAAGAGTCGCACCGAGAGCGAGATCAGGCGGGCGAAGTGGGAGATCGCCTCGATCACCCAGATGAAGCCCTTGGCGATCGGGTTCATGTCCTCGAGGCCCGGCGGCAGCCAGCTGGCGAGGTACTTGAAGAACCCCATCGCGCGGATCCCTTCCACGTGGTAGGAGACCCAGACGACGAGCGTCAGCACCAGCGGGATCGAGAGGTTGGCGGTCGCCGCGTAGAGCGCGAAGGCGGGCAGCTCGAGGCCGAAGATGTTGACCGTGTGCTCGGTGTTGACCGGCAGCGGTATGAAGCCGATGATGTTGGAGAACCAGATGAAGAAGAAGAGCGCGCCGAGGAAGGGGAACCAGCGCACCGCCGTGGCGTGGTCGAGGTTGCCGCCGGTGATGTTGTTCTTGGTCAGGTCGTAGGCGACCTCGACCGCGGTCTGCACGCGGTTCGGCTTCTGCGCCATGCGGCGCGCGATCCAGGTCATCGTGCCGACCGTGAGCGCGCTCGCGATGACGAGGTAGAGGACCGCCTTGTTGACGCTGAGGTCGATCCCGGCGAGGTGGAGCGAGATCCACGGTTCGAGCTTGAACTCGTTCTGCGGCTGGAAGGCTTCGTTCTTGCCCGCGCTGCCGAAGATCAGCAGCATCAGCATCGCCAGGGCGAGGTAGCCGCCGAGCCCGATGAAGGCTTTGGCCTTGGTGCTCACGCGACCTTGCTCCCCTCCGGCTCGAACAGGTGGGCGATTCCCTGCGCCGCCATCGAGACGGTGAACAGCACGGCGAGGGTGACGGCGGCGGCGAGGCCGGCTTCGCGCTCGGCGACCCCGGCGAGCAGCACCGCCGTGGCCATCAGCCAGACGCGGCCCAGCGTGGTCGCGGCGACTATCCCCATCGCCCGCTGGCGGTTGCCGGCGGCGAGCTCGCTCGCGGCGCGGCGGCCGGCGAGGAGCTGGATGCCGCGCTGGGCGAGCCAGACTGCGGCGGCGACCGCGTAGCCGGCCAGGGGAAGTCCCCCGATAGCGAACACGGCCAGGGCGGCGGCTAGCACCACGAGATCGACATGCTTGGGAGGAGACATAAGTCCGCTTTCTGCCCGGCGCACAGCGCGGGCCAGCGGATGCGGGACTATAACCTAACGGCCCGACGAATGGCTTTCTAGAGCCACTTCGTGCCGGTTGTAACAACTCCGCACAAGCTCCCGCTCGGCGCCGGGTCGGGAAACGCCCGCAATATGGGTGCTCCGGGTCGCCCTACGGCCCGTCGGCGGGCACGATCGCTTCGAACTCGCCCGTCTCCGGGTCGACGACGCCGAACTCGCCGGTCTCCGGGTCGACGCGGCCGGTGCGCCGCAGCTTGAGGATCTCGAGCACGTAGACCAGGTAGACGCTGGCGCCGAGGGCGAGCAGGCCGAGCAGCGCCATCACCGCGCTCCAGAAGACGTTGAAGTGGCCATGGTTGTCGCTGTAGGGGACGAAGCGCAGGGTCAGCGCCAGCGCCGCCATGACCACCGTCCAGCCGTAGAGGTAGGCGAGCGTACGGCGCCGCGAGAAGCCGATCGCGGCCATCCGGTGGTGGAAGTGCCAGGTGTCGGCGCGGTAGATCGGCCGCCCGTATTTGAGTCGCTTGGCGACGACGAAGCCGGTGTCGAGGATCGGCACGGCGAGCACGATCAGCGGCAGGAAGAGGGCGATCACCGCGTTCGTCTTCAGCGCTCCCTGCACGGCGACGACCCCGAGCAGGAAGCCGAGCAGGTTGGAGCCGGTGTCCCCCATGAAGGTCTTGGCCGGCGGGAAGCCGTCGCGCAGGAAGCCGAGCGCGGCGCCCGCGGTCAGCGCCGCGAGCACGCCGGCGGCGTTGCGCTCGAGCGAGAGCGCGATCGCCGCCAGCGCCACGCCGGAGATCACGCAGACGCCGGCGGCGAGGCCGTCGACGCCGTCGATCAGGTTGATCACGTTGATCACGGCGACGATGCCGATCGTCGTGCCGACGTCGCCGAGCGAGATCGCGCCGCCGCCGGGCAGGCTGAGCAGCTCGACCGAGCCGGGGTTGACCTGGCCGAGGAAGGGGAAGGTGAAGCTTTCGACCGTCACCCCGGCGGCGACCGGGATCACCACGGCGACCGTCTGGCCCGCGAGCTTCGTCGCGGCGTTCAGCTCGTAGACGTCGTCGAGCAGGCCGATGGCGGTGATCGCGACGGCGCCGACGAGGATCGAGCGCGTCTCGCCGTCCCAGGGCAACCAGATCAGCGCCGCGACCAGCGCCCCGGCGAGGATCGCCAGGCCGCCGAGTTTCGGCGTCGGCGCCTCGTGCAGCGAGCGCGGTCGCGGCATGTCGATCGCGCCGACCCGGCCGGCGAGCCGCATCGTCGGCCGCACCAGCAGCATCGTCACGAACCCCGCAAGGAGGAAGGCGAGCAGCGCTTCGATCGCAGCGGGCATCACAAGGGATCGCGCTTCGCTCGCTGCACGGAGAACCAGATATGGACGTTTGCTCGCTCCGCGCTCATCGACTCAGGCTAAGCCGCGTAGCGGTCAAACCACAGCGTGAAGGCGATCAGGCCCCAGAGCTGGCGGCTCAGATCTTCGCGGCCGGCGCAGTGGTCGTCGAGCAGGCGGGTGACCGCGGCGGGGTCGAGCCAGCCCTGTCGTGCGAGCGTCTCGGCCGAGAGCGTCTCGCGCGCGAAGCCCTGCAACGGGCCGCGCAGCCAGGCGGCGACCGGAATCGAGAAGCCCTGCTTGGGCGCGCGCAGGATCTGCTCCGGCAAGAGCGGCGCCAGCGCTTGGCGCAGCAGCCGCTTCTTCGCCGTGCCGCGCACCTTCAGCGGCGTCGCCAGGCCGAGCGCCAGCGACGCCACCTCGTTGTCGAGGAAGGGCACGCGCAGCTCCAGCGAGTGGGCCATGCTCGAGCGGTCGGTCTTGACCAGCAGGTCGTCGACCAGGTAGATGCCGAGGTCGACGTCCTGCAGGCGGGCAAGCGGCTCGGCGCCAACGGTCTCGGCGAAGCGCTCACGATAAATCTCAACCGGGTCCCAACTCTGCCGACGGGACGATTTCCCACGATATGCGTGGGTTTTCGGCCCGTCGGCTAGCAGGGCCTGTCGCTGGGTGGTGGTGAAGATCTGCTTCCAGCCCAGGTGGCGCTCGAGGGGCGGCAGGCCGGCCGAGCGGGCGAAGCGCTTGGCTTTGTAGTCGAAGCTGACCTTGGCGTCGGAGCTGGGCAGCCGCTCGATCAGCGGCGCGGCGAGCGCCGCCAGCCGGCCAACGCGCGGCGCCAGTAGGTCGGCGACGTAGGTGTAGTAGCCGCCGAACAGCTCGTCGCCCCCCTCGCCGGAGAGGGCGACCTTGACCTCGCCCGCGGCGAGCTCGGAGACGAGGTAGGTCGGCAGCGCCGAGGAGTCGCCGAAGGGTTCATCGAAGGCCTCGACCAGCTTCGGCAAGAGCTCGACCGCGTCGGGGCGCAGAACGATCTCGTGGTGCTCGGCGCCGTAGCGATCGGCGACCAGGCGCGCCCGCTCGAGCTCGTCGAAGCTCGCCTCCTCGAAGCCGACCGAGAAGGTCTTCACCGGCTCGGCCTGCTCGCCGGCGGCGAGCGCGACGAGCCCGGCCGAGTCGACGCCGCCGGAGAGCAGCACGCCGACCGGCACATCGGCTTCCAGGTGGGCGCGAACCGAGCCGCGCAGGGTCTCGCGCAGCTCCTCGGCCAGTTCGGCGGCGGGGCGGCGCCGGGTCTCGGCGGCCGGGACCGGCGCCGGCCGGGCGTAGCGCCGCTGGCGCAGCTCGCCGTCGCGCCAGACGGCGAGCGTGCCCGGCGGCAGCTTGCGCGCCTCGGCGAAGATCGTCAGCGGCGCCGGGATCGAGTTGAAGGCGAGGAAGGCGGCGACGGCGCGCGGGTCGACCTCGCGTGAGAAGCCCGGCTGCTCGAGCAGCGCCTTGAGCTCGGAGGCGAAGGAGAGCGTGGCGTCGCGCAGCCGGTAGTAGAGCGGCTTGATCCCGAAACGGTCGCGGGCGAGCAGCAGGCGGCGCTCGCGCGCGTCCCAGATCGCGATCGCGAACATCCCCCGCAGCCGCTCGGCGAAGTCCTCGCCGTGCTCCTCGTAGAGGTGGACGAGCACCTCGGTGTCCGAGGCGGTGCGGAAGCGGTGGCCGCGGCCCTCGAGCTCGCGGCGCAGCTCGCGGTAGTTGTAGATCTCGCCGTTCTGGACGACGGTGACCGTGCCGTCCTCGTTGGCGATCGGCTGGTCGCCGTGCGCGAGGTCGATGATCGAGAGCCGCCGCATCGCCAGCGCGACGCCCGCGGCGGCGAACTCGCCGTCGCTGTCCGGCCCACGGTGGACGAGCCGCGCGTTCATCCGCCGCACCGCCTCGACGTCCGCGCCCGGCCCGGCGATTCCACAGATGCCGCACATGGCGGCAGTCTCTCAACCCCCGCCCGCGGTAGAGGTTTGGTCCGCTATGCGGCCGAAACCTCGACCACCATGTCAGGCCTGTCGAGACCTCTCGCCCGCGGTCGAGGTTTGGTCCGCTATGCGGTCGAAACCTCGACCACCATGTCAGGCCTGTCGAGACCTCTCGCCCGCGGTCGAGGTTTGGTCCGCTATGCGGTTGAAACCTCGACCGCGCTCAGCCGGGGGCGGCGGGGCCGCGGCCGAGCACCTTGACCACGGTGGCGAGCAGGACGCTGACGTAGAGGGAGACCGAGCGGTCGGCGATGTACTCCATGTCGTGCGCGAGCTTGTCCGCCCAGGACTCCTCGCGGGTCATCCGCGTCTGGGCGAAGCCGGTGACCCCGGGGCGGACGACGAGCCGCTGCCAGTACTGGGGGATCTCGCGGCACAGCTCGGTGAAGAAGGCCGGGCGGATCGGCCGCGGGCCGACCACCGCCATGTCGCCGCGCAGCACGTTCCACAGCTGCGGCACCTCGTCGAGGTGGACCTTGCGCAGGGCGCGGCCGATCCGCGTCACCTCGAGCTCGGTGCGCCGCGTCAGCTCCTCGCCCAGGTAGGGACCGAGGCGCTCCTCGGCGTCGGGCTTCAGGGTGCGGAACTTGTACATGCGGAAGAGCCGTCCCCCCCGCCCCACGCGGGCCCCGTGGTAGAAGAGCGGCCGGCCCGAGCTGAGCACGATCGCCAGCGCGGTCAGCGCCAGCAGCGGCGAGAGCACGATCAGGATCGCCGCCGAGATCAGCACATCGAGCACCCGCAGGACGCCGTCGACCGAGCGCGACTCGCCGTCGCCGGCGAGCGCGATGTAGTGCTCCAGCTCGGCCTGGACGTCCTCGGGCAGGGCGAGCGAGTCAGCTCGGGATGTGGCTTGCCGCGGAATGGTCGGCTCCGACGGTACCTAGGATCGTCTCCACCAGCGGGGCCGGGTCGCGCCGCGTCGGCGTCGCCTCCTGATCGCGCTTGCGCAGCTCGATCGCCCGCGGGTCGGTCAGCGGCCGTAGCCGGCCGGAGCGGATCAGCGCTTCGTCGACGCCGCCGAGCCGGCCGCCGTAGGTCGTGTAGACGGGCGTGCCGAGCGCCGCCGCCTCGCGGTTCATCGTCCCGCCGGCGGAGACGACGAGGTCGGCGAGGGCGACGAGGCTCTGCGCCTCGACCGCGGCGGGCGGCACGATCAGCGAGGGCAGCGCCAGGCTCTCGACCAGCTCGCGCTGGGCCTGCGTGCGCGGCAGGACGACCGCGTGTACGCCCTCGTCGCTGCCCAGCCGCTGCAGCACTTTCGGGAACAGCGGGTTCGACTTGCGGTGGTAGAGCGAGACGTCTGGCGGCGGCCGGACGACGACGACGACGCGCCCGGTGTCGACCGAGAGCCGCGTCAGCGCCTCGGGGTCGGGCTCGAAGTCGTAGAGGTAGTACTCCTCCTTCAGCCCCGGGTAGGCGAAGAGCTTGTCCGAGCCGACGCCGAAGCGGCGCAGGCGCTCGGCCGGGACGGTGTCGGGGAACATCACCCGCCTGGCGAGCCGGCAGCCGATCCGGTGCTGGGTGACCGCGTACTCGTAGTCGTGCATGTTGCACTCCGGCACGCCGAGCAGCTTCGCCGCGATCGCCAGGTCGTTGGAGCCGTGGGCGAGCGCCAGGTCGAAGGAGCGCCGGCGGCCGAAGTTGACCATGCCCGCCGTGCGCGCCCCGAGCCGCATCGCCTTGCTCAGCCGCGAGGCGCCGCCGTGCCGCCCGATCGGCGTGTGCGCCATCCCGTGCAGCTCGAGCAGCGCCTGCGTCTGCGCGTAGTCGCGCGAGGTGACCTCGACCGCGTGCCCCTGCTCCCGCAGCCGCTCGATGATCGGCCGCAGCACCAGCACATGCGCCGGCGCCGACATATCGACCCAGATCTTCATAAACCGCCGCCTGCTCCGCTTCGCGTCCGCGGGCGGCGGCTACGCGTCATATCGGCGCCGCTCACGGAGAATCAGATCGTGACGCTCGCTGATTTGAAGATTCATTGCGACCTCACTCAGGCCGCTGCAGGAACGAGATCGGGGTACAGGGGGTAGCGGTCCATCAAGGCCTTCGTGCGCTCGGAGAGTGCCCCCTTTTCAGCTTCGAAGTCATCGGAGAGGGCGGCGGCGATCACGGCGGCTATCTCGCTCAGGTCCTCCTCGACCAGGCCGCGGGTGGTCAGCGCCGGGGTGCCGATGCGCAGGCCGGAGGGGTTCATCGGTGGCCGCTCGTCGAAGGGGATCGCGTTGCGGTTGACGGTGATGCCGACCTCCTCGAGGCGCGCCTCGGCGGTCTTGCCGTCGAGCCCGCTGGGCGTCAGGTCGACCAGCACCAGGTGGACGTCGGTGCCGCCGGTCAGCACCGGGACGCCGCCCGCTTCGAGGCCGGCGGCGAATGCCCGCGCGTTGGCGATCGTCTGCCGCTGGCGGGCGCGGAACGGCTCGCTGGCGGCGATCCGCATCGCCACCGCCTTGGCCGCGATCGTGTGCATCAGCGGGCCGCCCTGCTGGCCCGGGAAGATCGCTTTGTCGATCGCCTTCGCGTGCTCCTCGGTGCTGAGGATCATGCCGCTGCGCGGCCCGCAGAGGGTCTTGTAGATCGTCGTCGTGACGAAGGCCGCGGGCTCGACCG